>WNFW01000035.1_pt1 | contig 66674 bp, 68 predicted proteins | sample 5400131 | NCBI WGS metagenome assembly WNFW01 (sample SAMN13153362, study PRJNA577476) | soil metagenome | isolation source: 20 cm soil or saprolite under grassland replicate 1 | place: USA:California | collected 2016-06-15
CCGCCGACTCCCATTGCCTGATATAGCGGTTGCTCACCCGCTCGAGATCCCCGATCTGACGCGTGAAGAGGAGTGTCATGAGGAAGAGCGCGACAGCGGCGCGCGCCGCAACCTCTCGCGGCCTCATTCGGAGCGTTGGGGATCCGCGCTCGAGGGCTGCTTACGAAGGGTGAGCAATGTCCGGGGCGAACCTGGGATCGGTTCTTCGTTGACGAGCGCGAAGCGCTCAAGAAGGATCTTCTTGCACGTGTTCAGATCGTAGTCGTCGAGCCGATCGGTTCGGAGGGCGATGAGGCGCTCGAACATCGGGTCGGTCCGTGGCACGAATTCCAACACGACGAGGTCGGTCGTCAGCCGGTACAGAAGATCGCGGATCGCGGGGAGTGGAAGGTTGGCCGCGACACGGAGATGATGAATCAGCGCCAGGGCCAGCACACAGTCTCCGCGGATGCGGTCGAAGAAGCTCGCGCGCTCGGTGTTCATGTACCCGATCCCCGGGCTGGGGTTGCAGATGTCGACCGCCAGTGGCGTGATGTTGGCCGGGTGGACTCGGAGGCGACGATAGAGCTGCTCGATCGCATCGTGATCGGCGTCCACGGCAATGACGTGTGGCGCGTGCGCCGCGGCGAGGAAACTGTAGTCCCCCGTATTACATCCGAGATCGACGACGCGAGCCGGCTTGTACTTCGCCAGGGCGGAGCTCACGAGAGCCTTCTTGCCCTCGTCGGCCGTCGACGTGTAGTGGCACGTCGACGCGTAGTCGTGCCAGACGCCGCTGGGCCGATAGCCCGCGGCGAGCTTCTCGATCTTACGTCGGAGCCGCGCAAGATTGAAGAGTTGCGGCCGGGCATTCGCGTGATTCGCGCGCAGGGCGCCCTTCGGAAGCCGCGTTTCGGCGGCGCGACGGAGCAGCTCCGGAAGAGTGACGTCGAGCAGAAAGCGCGGGCGCCATCGCTGGAATCGTCCGAGGCCGCGCAGGATCTGCTCCGGGGAGCGCCCACCGAGGTTCGCGACGAAGTAGGAGCGGAGATCCCAGCCGTGGTAGCGACACAGCAAGAGCGGGAACAGGAACATCCGCCCGAACTGTCCGAGCGCGGACCACAGATCGACGCGTTCGGGGGATTCGATCGACGAGACGTCGATGAACCGAGGCCTGCCCTGGACGAACTGCACGTTGTACGCGCTCGCATCCTTGAGCGAGCAGCCGGCCGCGAGCAACGCGCGCTGGATGTCGAGGGTCAGGAGACCCGCGTCGGCCAGCATACTCACAGACCATTCGTGGGGATAGGTGATAGGGTCGATCGGCTCGTGCGCGAGGAAGTGCGAGTACCCATCGTGCTCGGCCGTGAGCGAGCTGAGGAGGGCCGGATCCTCGACGAAGCGGGTTTCCACGAGGCGATCCGCGAATCGGCTCAGCGTTCCGGCGTCGGCCAGAGTCCGCAAGAGGTCGTGACAGGCGGCCGTGACCGCGCGGAAGATCCTCCCGTCACGTCGGAACACGTAGCCCGAAGGATCGCGGAACGAGCCCGGGACGCGTTCGCTTCGGTCCTGACCTCCGAGCATGGTTGGACCGAGGTCAGTCGAGACGCGTTGCGGTCGGCTTCCTTGCCGCAACAAGCTTCGAGAAGATCGCGCCGACCGTCCTCCTGAAGTGGGCGAGAAAACCGATGACTGCCGCGCTGAGGAGCTGGATCAGCAGCGAACCCGACTCCGGGTCGATGTACGCCAGAGAAATCTGGATCACCGGTCGATACTCGTGAATGTTCGGGACCATCACAGCACTCCTTTACCAGAGGAAATTGTGGGTGTCGCAAAATTACTGTGTTCAGGATAGCGCGAGAGGAGCGTTGCAAGCAAAATGTTTACTGCGTTTTCCGGAAAAAGTGTCGCGTGGGCTGAGGGCGTGTTGTGGAACCTCCCTCCTTGTTCGCGCGTCACCGGGGCGCGATGTTGCTGGAGAAGCCGGGGTCGCGACTTTGTCTTGGAGCTCTTGCCACGCGAGCGCGACGGGAGCGGCGCGACCGACCTTGGGGCGGATCTTCGCGAGCCGCTCCGCGGAACCGACGGCGCGAGCCCTCACGTGGCTGATGAATCCCTCGCGGGCGCCAGGCATCCCAATGGCGCCGGGTCGGGTGCATCCCGGGGGCGGATCCCAGCTGGGACGAGAACACAGAAACGACCAAGGAATCTGGAGGTGGGCAATGACGGTTCGGTTGGATCACACGATTGTGCCAGCAAAGGACAAGATCGCCTCCGCCGGGTTCTTCGCCGAGATCTTCGGCTTGACAGTCAAGCCCGGCCAAGGCTACTTCGCGCAAGTGCAAGTCAACGACAGCCTGACCTTTGACTTCGCCGACGAGCCCGAGCCATGGGGTGGGCCCGGGTTCGACCCCAGGACGGGCCAGAGCCATCACTACGCCTTCCATGTCAGCGACGCGGAGTTCGACGCGATCTTTACCCGGGTGAAGGCCAAAGGCATCCCGTACGGCAGCGGGCCACACAGCCACACGGACGGCCAGATCAACACCCGTCGAGGCGGGCGCGGCTTCTACTTCGAGGACCCGTACGGTCACCTGTTGGAGGTCATGACCGTGCCCGAGACGGGGAGCTAGGTGGCTGAGTCGCCCCGTCGGGTGATCTGCTGGGCGCCGATCTGGAACAAGGACCGCGAGGGCGTGGGGCTCGAGCATCTGCTTCTCTGGGAGCGCGCGGCCGAGAGCACCGTCCTCACGTTCGACGAGGCCGGCCGCGCCTTCCGCCTGACCTATCACCTCGCCTGGGACGCGGGGTGGCGGCTCCACACGGCGCGGCTCTGGGTGACGACCGAGGCCGGCTCACGGTCCCTGGAGCTCGAGGCCGATGGCGAGGGCCACTGGCGCGACGTCGCCGGCCAGGCCCGGCCGGACCTCGACGGCTGCATCGACATCGACGTCTGGCCGACCCCCTTCACGAACACGTTCCCGATTCGCCGTCGGCCCATGGCCGTCGGCGAGCGGCGGGAGTTCGTCATGGCGTGGGTCTCCGCACCGGAGCTGACCGTACGGCCCGTACGGCAGGGATATACGCGGCTCGCCGACCGCCGTTATCTCTACGAGAACCTCGACGGCAGCGGATTCCGCGCCGAGCTTCCGGTCGACGAGGACGACATCGTGCTGGACTACCAGGGCGTGTTCCGGCGCGTCTCTTGACGGCCGCGCCCAAACCATGACTCGATCCGTTCGGCTCTTCATGTTCATCGAGCTCGCCGCATTTACCGTCGCTGCCCTGATCCACTTCGGCCTGCTGATCGACGGCTACGCGCACCAGAAGGCAGGCACCGCCGAGAGCGTGATCGCGCTCGTGCTTGTCGTCGGTCTGGCGGCGACATGGATCCGCCCCGGGTCGACCCGCGAGATCGGTCTGGCAGCACAAGGATTCGCGCTCCTCGGGACGCTGGTCGGGATCTTCACGATCGCCATCGGCGTCGGGCCCCGCACCGCGCCCGATGTCGTCTACCACATCGGCATTCTGGTCGTGCTGGGGTCCGGTCTGGTCGTGGCCGTGCGAGCGCGGCAGATTCTTCAGGAGGCGCGGCCAGGAGTTTCCGGCCGGTACTGAGACTTCCCGAAGCCGCCGACGAAGTCCGGCAACTTCGTGTGCCCCAGCATCTGCCGGATGGCCTGCGACTCGCCGAGGTGGAACCAGTAGTGATAGGTCGTGCGGTGGAGCTTCGTGCCCGGCGTCTCCTTCGAGGACTCGCGCTTCCAGCGCCGCGTGAGCTTCGCACCGATGAGGCTGTCGAGATACGGATCGGCGGCGGTGGTGACGGCGCGCCACCATGCCCACGCCTCGTCGAGCGGCGGCACCGAGAGCGGCTTGCCATAACCGAACTGCTGTACCTCGCGCACCACCGTCGTCCCCTGCGCCCGCTCGAGCCAGTAGAGTTGCTCCTGCCATGCCAGGTGGCCGATCATCCACGCGATCGGATTGATCGGGCTGAAGCGCCGCGCCGCCTCTTCGGCCGTGACGGCCTTGAGCCCGCGGACCCATTCGCTGCGGGTGAACCGGAGTTGCGTCACGAGCGGATGTGGCATGTCAGAGCCCTCCCTGGACTGCCAGAGAGTGGTTGCTCGGCCTCGCCGTCTTCTACAAGGCGACGGGCAAGAGCCTCGATGCCCGGGTCTGCCACGGGTGGAAGTTGAAGGGCAGCAGGAGTTTCCAGCAGTACGTCGATACAGAGGCCCGTGGTGAGGTACCGCCCGGGGACGAGCCCCTAACGTTCGAGAATCTCTCCCTGCGTGACGGTCACGGCCTTGCCCCACCACCCCTCCTCGCGCGCCCTGCCCAGGTCCTCTCGCGTCACGCGCGGGGCGTCCTCCGCATTTCGCACCGAAAAAATCAGATGATCGCCCGAGGCGAAATGGGCGGGATGCGCGGCCCACGTCGCCCACTCCTCTCGTGTCGCGCACCCTGCCGTGACCAGAAGGACGAGGCCCGCGAGGAGCACACTCCGCCGATCGCTTCGCATCTCCACTCCTCCTCGAGGATGATCCGGAAGGTACGGCGACGAAGGCGGATCTGTCAAGCGATTGTGCTGTTGCGTGCTGCTGCGTCTCGGGCTGGGGCCTCTCTCCTACGGGACTGCGGCAGCCGGCGTCGGCCGAAGTGGCGCCACATCGGGCGACGCGCAGTCCGCATCGGCCGACTCCGCGCGCTGGCTGATCGCCTGATCCATGCGCGCGGAGATCGTCGTGCCATACCAGTCGGGGACGCTGCGCCGGAGAAACCGGGCCATCGCTTCGCATGAGCCGACGCGATAGACGATCCGGGTTTGCTTGAGCAGGGCGATGGCGAATCGATCGGCCTCCAGCTCTTGGGCTTGAATGGCGCGCCAGCGTTCCGCGGGCACGGTGAGCGTTGGTCCATCGGACTGCGGTGTGTGACGCAAGACGAGATGGCCCAGCTCGTGCGCGATCGTCGCCATCAATTGATCTCGTGGGATCTTGAGCGCGCCCTCGGTGAGCAGGAGCGTGAAGTACAGGCACGGGGCGGCGGTCGCCGGCGAGCCCCACACGTTGACTCGATCGGTTCGCACGATCGCAAATCCGATCTTGCAGCCCTTCGACGCGATGATCGTTCGGAGGGACGGAAGCTCGAGCGCCATCAGCAAGGGATCGAGAATCTCGCCGACACGCCGCGATTCGTCGTGCCTCGGCTGCCGAAGGGCGTACCCGTGCATCGTCGGCCCGCAGGCGGTGAGGAGGAGCGAGAGCAACTGAGCGATCGCGCGAGTCCGCATCTCGCCGGGAGGCAAGATGCAAAACGGACTCCACGCTCAGCATCGCGAAATCAACCCCTTCGCCCACCGCCGATTGCCTGACCGGCACTCACCGTGACCGCATGTCATCGAGTTGCGCGCCGGGCGCCGCGGCTCCACCGGTCGGACGAGTTCGCATGCAGATCGCCGGAGGAAACGTCCGCGCGAGGGTGGCGAGGCCGCCCTTCTATCACGTCATGATATTATCGGACCGATGCTCCGCGCGGCGGCTCGCGACCGGAATCACGCCCCACGCGTCGACTACCACGCGCTCGCCGACCTCCGCTATCAGATCCGGCGCTTTCTGCGCGTCCGCGAAGTGGCGGCACGCGAGGTCGGCGTCGCGCCCCAGCAGTACCATCTGTTGCTGCAGGTGAAGGGTCTGCACCGGCGCGAACCGCCGACGATCGGGGTGCTGGCGGAGCGGCTCCAGACGCAGCACCACAACGTCGTCCAGCTGGTCGACCGGCTCGTGGCGCGGGGGATGGTGGCGCGCCGCCGTGACTCGGGCGACCGGCGGGAAGTGCTGATCGAGCTGCGGCCAGCGGGAGAGGCAGCGCTGCGCCGGCTCGCTCGCCACTCGATCGCGGAGCTGCGGACCGAGGGGCCGGCGCTCGTGTCGAGCCTGCTGCGGCTCGTGAGGAAATCGATGGATGCTCGGACGCCGCTTCGGACGAAGCGGAGAGGAGGCGTGCCATGACGAGGTCGTGGTCAGCGATTGCCGTCCTTTCGGTGATGCTTCTGGCGGTCGGGTGCGCCCGGCGGCCGGCGATGACTGAGGCGTCGGCGCCGGCCCCGAGCGGCGCTGTCGTGGGTCCGTCCGCGGCGGCCGACTCGACGCCGCGCCGGGTGGCAGCCCCGTTGGGCGCGCCGGTCGCCGCGCCGACGCGGCCGGCGCCGCGGGAGTTCGTCACGATCCCCGAGCTGCGGACGATCCACTTTGACTTCGACAAGTACGACATCCGGCCGGAGGACGCGAAGACGCTCGAGACCAACGCGGCGTGGCTGAAGGCGAACGCGAATCACCTCGTCCTGATCGAGGGGCATTGCGACGAGCGGGGCACCAACGAGTACAACGTGGCGCTCGGCGAGCGGCGCGCAAAGGCGGCGATGAACTACCTCGTGGCCCAGGGGGTGCGGGCGAATCGGGTGACGATCGTCAGCTACGGCGAGGAGCGCCCGCTGTGCAGGGAGCACGACGAGGCGTGCTGGAGCCAGAACCGCCGGGCCGAGTTCCGCGTGAAGCCGCAGTAGGTCGGGGTGAGGGGTGCCGCCATCGAGGTGTTCGCGGTACGGGTGCTGTTATGGAGCGTGACGGCCTTCTGGCTCTGGCTGGTCCTTGCGGTGATTCTCCGCCGACTGCCGCTCCCGGCGCCGTCGCTCGTCGCCGCCGTCCTGGCCTGGGTTCTCTCCGGGCTGACTCTGCGCTGGACGATGCCGTGGGCGACGCGCTGGGTCACCTGGGTGCTGCACACGATGTCTGGATGAAGCGTCCGGAGCCGTCGGTCGGTCGAGGCTCACCCGTGAGGCTTCGACGCGAGGGGAGGAGTTGTCCTGAGCAGGCGGGCGGTCACCGTCGAGCTGGCTCTCGCGCGCCGATCAGTGGCCTCGGGAGCAGACTTGCCGTCGGGACGTACGCCGGCAACACGGCCAGCGCCACGAGCACCAGCAGAATCGCGGCAGACAGCACCCAGATCTTCATGGCGCCCTTTTGGTCGGCACGTGCTCATGCCGGGGCCCTCGCGCCCCGATCCGTCGTTCAGAGTGCCCAGAGCGTCCGACCACGATCTTCTCACTAACGCGGGATCGCCGCTACTGGCCAAAGCGCAGCTCGAGGCGCACGGTGGGGTAGCCGACCGAGCGCTCCTTGTCCCTGACCTCGATCAGCGTCACGAGGTCGTCGGCGAGGTAGTACGCTTCGGGCTCGTGACCACCCCGTCCGGTAGAGCCTGGCTGGTCGATGCCGAAGGGTAGCCGGAACGTGCCCGTGAAGGGCAGGACGACGGGCGTCACCGGTACCAGGATGCCCCTGGCATCCGCCATCTCTGTGATCGTGAAATTGCCGGTGATCGACCCGAGCGGCACCTGGGACAGGACGGCTGGCGAGAGATCGATGGTGCCGTCGAACGTCCCGGCGATCGCGGGCATATTGGGGACGTGGACCTTGCTGTTGCCCGGCGCGTTGACGACGACATCGAACGCTCCATGAACGGGGCCGATGCCCGTGACCGTGGAGACCTCGTCCCTGCCGATCGCGATGACCGTGCACCGTTTGATTCGTGGAACCGTGATCAGCAACTCGGACGGACACAAGGGGGTGCCGAGGTCGGCGAATCCGAACAGCGGCGCAGTCGCGTCCCGAAAGATGACGACGCTCTCGTTGTCGTCGTTCACGACCCTGGAATGGAACGTGACCCTCTCGCTGATTTCGTACAGCGTGACGGCGGTCTGAGCGTCACTAGGGACCGGGAAAACCAGCAGCGACAGCGCGAGTCCGGCGAGGATGCGAACGTGTTTGGTCATGTCTCGCTCCTTCTCGAATTGCGAAGATCGCAAGGCCCGCGCTAACAGCTCGAATTTTCTGAGGTCGCGAGCAGCAGGCGCCTGGCCAGAGTCGTCTGGATATGAATGATCATGAATGGAGGAATAGGGACGGGCGGGGTCGAGCACAATGCGGATAAACCCGGACGGGAAGGAGTGGAAATCCTGCAGTGCGCCCCCGAGAAAGGAGGCGGCCCGCCGGGGATCACGAACCCCTGCGCGGGCCGCTTCCCACGTCTCGGGTCAGCTCAGACCTTCCTCATTGGCGCGCCGCAGCAGAACCCGCCCTTCGGTGACGTCTTGCCGCACTTTCCACACTTGTACTGATCCGCCATTTTCCTCCACCTCCTCCCTCGCGTTGACATCGCGCTGTCACCCTCCAGCACCGGCCGTGTCCGGGAAAATGCTCCCCTCCGAGAAGTATGAGGACACCTCTCGCCCAGCCCAAGGATTTTTGGCGCTTCAGACCGCGACCGCCTGGGTGGGCTGGATTTCCCCTCATAAAGCCGACGGTCGCCGGCCCAAAATCCAGCCCCGCGGCCCCGTACGACGCGGGGTTAGCCGACGCCCCGGCTGCGGCTGGCAGGGATTTTCAGGACTCCTCGTCCTCTGCCGGTCGTGGTAGAAGCGATTCAGGTGTCGCGTCGTGAAAGACTCTCGACAGCTTCGATTGTCCCTGTTCACGGTGCCGGACCTCTCGATCGGCCGCTCGCCACTGACACCCCAGAACAGCCAGATCGATCCCAGACGCGTGCGGTACCTCGAAGGGCTGATCGCCTATCTGAGTAGCGTGTTCGAGGACCTCCAAAAACGTTACACCCGATCCGACGTCCTGTCCCGCCTCGACAAACTTCTCGCGCAAGTGCCGTACTCGGAGCTCGTGAAGATCAACGCGAACGGGGGCCCCCTCGTTTCGGAAATCCCAAGCGCGCGCGACCGAATCGTGTTCAACCAGGAACGCGTGAAGATCACCTTCCTGGATGGACTCCACCGTCGTACGAAAAGTCCGGCGATCCCTGCAGGCCGCTACGCACCGCAGGTGTCCCGCATCGTCTCGATGCTTTCGCACGGGGTGTCAGAGGAGGCGCTCGCGCGAATTCTCAGAGCGGGCGACGTCGGGTTGGGGTCGGTGATCAAGAGTCTCCGCGACCTTCGGGTCATCGAAGAGGTCGACCCATCGGTGCCGATCGTCCCTCACGGCCTGGTGGAAGGAACGAAGGACCGGCTCACGTGGTTGGGGCACGCCTGCCTTCTCTTTCAGACGTCTCGCGCATCCGTGTGCGTTGATCCATTCCTTCGACCTCATATCAAGTGGAGCGAAAAGGATTTGAAGGCGTGTTTCTCGGACTCGTTCGGAGAGCGTCTCTTCTTCGAGCCATACGGTCCTCACCTGACCCAGCTGTCACCGGCCCAGCTCCCGCCCCTGGACGCTGTGTTTGTCACCCATCAGGACATCGACCATTGCAACCTGGGCGTTCTGATGATGTTGCCTGAGAATCTCCCCATCGTCGTGCCCGACTGCCATCCCGATCGCGCGTGGGAGGTCGATCTTTCGGTTCTCATCAAGAATGTTCTGGGCCGAAGACGAAAGGTGATCCGTCTGAAGCATGGGGAGACGATCACGATCGGGGACATTCGTGCGACGGCGTTCCCCTTTTTTTCAGAAATGCCATCGTCGCTGACGACATCCTGGAATTGCTATCTGTTCGAAAGCGATCATGCGGCAGTCGCCTGTACAGCGGACTCGGCGGTCACGGATGAGTCCGTCGATTTTTTGATCGGGCGCCTACGCGGAAAGCGAAAGCCGTTCGTGCTCTGTGCCCGATTGCTGCACTCGGGGAAAAAGTCTGCGGGCTATCGCGACGAAATGGAGAGCCTCTTCAACTTCACACGGCTCTGGGCCTGGTACACACCGGTCTGGGACCTGTTTCATCCCGTCGAGGAGCCGGGCATCAGCGAAGGCCGTTTTCGTCGGCTCTCCCGGGGAACCACTCTGCGCTTCTATCTGCCGTATGCAATGGGCACCGCGCCGTGGTACCGCATTCCGGACGTGAGCGATCCCTTGCATGTGCCGATGGCCAACCTGTCGATCCGTGACGTGCGCGCCCTCGCCGAGAAGCTCGATGCCGCCTCGAAAGGTCCCGCGCTCTTCCCCGGCAAGTTTGCGCAACCGTTCTCGCTCGTAGACGCCTGACCCGGTGCCACGGCCCCGGAGGCCCCGGCGCGCTTGACCCCTTGTGCGCCTGGCGCTACCTTCGCCCCACCATTTGACCACTCGCTGGAGGGCGACATGAAGCAACTCACCTTCGTCGCGGCGGTCGGGCTGGCCGTCCTTGTCCTCATCGGCAGCGCGACGGCGCAGACGCTCGCTTCGCAAGTGGCCAACTCGCTCCGAGTCGAGTGGCAGCGGACGACCTCACTCGGAGGACGCCCCGCGATCGAAGGCTACGTCTATAACGACTCCGCATTCCGAATTGGAGGCGTGCGCCTGCGTGTCGAGATTCTCGATAGCTCCAAGCAGGTCGTGGGCGAGACGTTCGGCTGGGTCTACGGCAATATCTCAGCCGGCGGCCGCTGGCCGTTCTCGATCCCGCCTCCGGGGGGCGGTGAATCATTTCGGGTCACGGTGGAGTCCTTCCACCTTATCTCGCGGGAGGCGCCCACCCAATCGCCGTGAGACTCCCGCTCATCGCACCTTGCCTCGAGCGGCGACCGGCCACGTCGCCTCGAGACGCCCCTTCCGCACCCCGTAGACCTCGTCAACCATGTTCGAGACGACGCAGCAGTGGTTCGGGATCACGTGCACCACGTCGCCTACCCGGGGGCGCTCCCGACACGCCGTGAGGTCGACGATCGCATGCTCCTCGGAGAGGCCGGACACCAGCCCCTCCGGGTATTCGACGATGTGGCCGTAGCCCTTCGTGCCGTACTGGTCGGAGGTCAACACTTTCGTGCCCGCGTCGAGGACGGCCCGCGCGTCGTTCGGCCGGCTGACCACCGTCGCCCGCACGCGCATCGCGCAGTCGTCCCAGGTGGCCGTGCCACTCGCGACCACCATCACATCGTTGTAGACGCAGGTGCCCGCCCGATGCTCGGTGAGCATCGGGAAATTCTGTGCCGTGAAGATGCCCGGTGTGCCGCCCCCCGAGACGGTGCGCACCGGGATGCCGGCGCGTTTGAAGAGCTCCAGGGCGCGCTCGAAGAAGATGCGCGTGGACGGGTCGCGGTTGGGGAAGGTCATGAGACCCTGGAAGTGAAGCCGGGGGAGCCGCATGGCCGTCTGTGCCAGGTCGAACGCGTCGTCCGGCGTCTGGACGCCGTTCCGGCCGAAGCCCGTGTCGCATTCGACGAGGAACGGGACGTCCAGGCGGTGGGCCGCGCCGGCCTCGGAGAGGCCGCGCGCGACCACTTCGTTGTCGAGGACGACCGCGAGCCGTCGGAGCCGACGACTCAGGGCCATGAGGCGGTCGGTCTTGTCGCGACCCAGGATGTTGAAGGTGAGCAGCACGTCGTCCGCCACGTCGGCGTCGGTGAAGACCTCGACCTCGCCGAGTTTCTGGCACGTGATCCCGACGGCGCCCGCGGCCATCTGCATCCGGCCAATCTCGGGGATCTTGTGCGTTTTGATGTGCGGCCGGTTGGCGATGCCGTGCTGGTCCAGGTGCGCCTGCACCCGGCGGATGTTGGCTTCCATGACGTCGAGATCGACGGTCACGGCCGGCGTGTCGAGGTCGCTCGCGCTCGTCATCCGGATGCCTCCCTTCCAGGGACCGTCGCCGTGAGGGTACTTCACCGATGGCGGTCGCTCAACCCGACGTCCCTCGGGGCGCGGTCGATCCCGGACGTTTGACTTCTGCATGACACGACCGCAATATCTCGCGCATTCGGCCGGTGCATGGCCGGGCCGGGGAGGAATGGGGCGAACGACGCGATGCTGATCCGCGAGGTCCAGGTCGACCACTACTACATCCCGCTCGCCGTGGCGCTGTCGGACAGCACGCACGGGACGATCCGGGGCTTCGAGGTTGTCACCGTCCGCCTGCGAGACACCGAGGGCGCGGAGGGCGTCGGCTACACGTACACCGTCGGGACGGGTGGCGCCGCCGTCCACGCGCTGGTGGCGCGCGATCTGGCCCCCAGGCTCATCGGTCGGGAGGCCGAGCACATCGAGGCGCTGTGGCAGGCGATGTGGTGGGCGCTCCACTACGGCGGCCGCGGGGGAGCCCAGGCCCTCGCCACCTCGGCGGTCGACATCGCGCTGTGGGACCTCCGGGCCCGGCGCCTGCGAACGCCGCTCTGGCGCCTCCTGGGCGGCTTCGACCCGCGCGTGCCCTGCTACGCCGGGGGCATCGACCTCGACTTCCCGCTGGAGGCGCTCCTCGGGCAGACGGAGGAGAACCTCGCCCGAGGCTTCCGCGCCGTCAAGATGAAGGTCGGGCGCCCCTCGCTCCGCGACGATGTCGAGCGCGTGCGGGCCATGCGCGCGCACCTCGGCCCAGATTTCCCGCTGATGGTGGACGCCAACATGCGGTGGAGCGTCGACGAGGCGATCCGGGCCGCGCGCGCCCTCGGCGAGTTCGCCCCGGTGTGGTTGGAGGAGCCGACCAGCCCCGACGACGTTCCCGGTCACGCCCGCATCGTGCGGGAAGGGGGCCTGCCGATCGCGGCCGGCGAGAATCTCCACACCCTTTACGAGTTTCGGCAGCTGATCGCAGCCGGCGGCGTCACGTTCCCCGAGCCCGACGTGACCAACTGCGGCGGCATCACCGCTTTCATGAAGGTCTGCCACCTGGCCGAGGCCTTCAACCTCCCGGTGACGTCCCACGGGGCGCACGACCTCACCGTGCACCTCCTGGCTGCCGTGCCGAATCGCTCGTACCTCGAGGCTCACGGCTTCGGGCTCGACCGGTTCATCGCCGACCCGCTCCGGATCGAGGCGGGCTTCGCGGTCGCCCCGGACCGCCCGGGTCACGGCATCGAGTTCGACTGGAAGGCGCTCGATGGAGCCCGGGCGACCTGATCGTGAGCTACACGTCGTCCAGGGTCCCGAGGAACCCGAGCATGGCGGCGTTGACGTCGCCTGGCCGCTCCTGCTGGGTCCAATGGCCGCACCCGGGCAGGATGATCGTCTGCCGGAGCTTGGGGACGAGCTGTGTGAGCGCCGGCAGCAGGTGGTCCATGCCCCGAAACGCCAGCACGAGGTCACGGTCGCCAGCGACGTAGAGCGCGGGCACCGTCACCTTCGCGCCCCTCCACGCGGCCATCAGTTCCCAGTTGCGGTCGATGTTGCGATACCAGTTGAGGCCGCCGCGGAATCCGGTTCGAGCAAACTCGCTTGCGTAGAAGGCGACATCCGCCTCGCTGAGCCAGGGGGGCAGTGCCGCCGGGTCCGCCCGGCCACTCAGGAACCCGCCCGCGCGCGGCACCATCCCGACGTCACCGGCACCCACGCGTCGCTCGGCCCGGCGGGGTGCATCACCGGACCCCCAGAACAGAACGTGCCGAATGGTCGCGCGCGGGTCGCGCTCCAGCTCGGCCTCCGCGACCCCGGGCTCCTGAAAGTAGAGCTGATAGAACATCGCATCCTGGGTCTGGGGCATGGCCGTCGTCGGACGCACCGCGCCGCGAGGCCAGAACGGTACGCTGAGCCCGATCACGGCCCGGAAGCGATCAGGGCGTAGCAGCGCAGCGTGCCAGGCAACCGGCGCCCCCCAGTCGTGTCCCGCGATCACCGCCGTGCGTGCCCCGAGGGCGTCCAGCAGGCCGACCATATCGCCGACGAGATGCAGCAGGGTGTACTGCTCGATGACCTCCGGCTTGTCTGTCTGCCCGTACCCGCGTCCATCGGGCGCGACGGCGTGGTAGCCGGCCTGGGCCAGCGCGACGAGCTGATGGCGCCAGGAATACCACGACTCGGGGAAGCCGTGGCAAAGGACGACGAGCGGGCCCTCGCCCGCCTCGGCGACGTGCATGCGGATGCCGTTCGTCTCGATAAAACGGTGCGTGATTTCCATAGGCCCCCTTCCGGCAGATTTCCGCATAGGCCCACGAGCGCCGTCGCGCGCCCCTCGCCGAGGCGATCTTACCCCGGGAGCCACGCCCGACGGGGAGCCCGCCCGTCGCCGCGGCGCGCGATGGCGCTCGACGCGGACTTCTGCTATGGTCCGGGACTCACACGAGGCGCCTCATGAGCGCGCACCATCGAGGGGAGAAAGCGATGAGCGATCACGCGAGCGACCGTCGAACCTTCCTCAAGCGGGCGGGGGCGGCCAGCGCCGCCGTCGTCGCCTCGCGGCTGCCCGTGCCCGGCTCGGCCTCGGCGCAAGACGCCACCGTCAAGCCCGATCCCGCGGCGAAGCGGGGCGGCACGCTGCGCTTCGGCGTCCATACGGCTCCCGCGCACTTTGACGTCCACCAATCGGGGACGGTCGCAAACATCGGCGCGCAGTCGCCCATGTACGACTACCTGCTTCGCCGTGACCCGCGGGACGGCCAGACGATCATCCCCGACCTGGCCCAGCGGTGGGAGATCGCGCCGGACGGCAAGAAGTACACGTTCCACCTGCGGCGCGGGGTGAAGTTCCACGACGGCGCCGATTTCACGGCCGAGGACGTCAAGGCGACCTATGAGCGGATCATCGCGCCGCCGAAGGGTGTGGTGATCCCGCGCACGCCGCTGTTCTCGGCGGTGAGCGACGTCGTGGTCCTCGACCCGTACCGGATCGAGTTCCGGCTCAAGGAAGCGCGTCCCCGGGCCTTCATGCTCGGCGCCTTCGCGAGCGGCTGGAACATCATCGTTCGCAAGAAGACCCTCGAGGAGAACGCGGGAAATCTGAGAAACGTGATGGCCTATCCGGGCACCGGGCCCTTCCGGCACGTCTCGCGGAGGGACAAAGAAGTCTGGATCATGGAGAGGAACCCCGACTACTGGAACAAGGGGCTGCCGTACGTCGACAAGCTCGAGGTCTATCACATGCCGCCGTTCTCGCCCGAGCTCGGCTCGGCCCTCCTCACGGGCAAGATCGACTACGGGCGATTGCTCGACCCGGTCAGCTGGCGCAGGGCCAAGGATATGCCGGGAATGACGGCGGCGGAGTTCAACCAGAGCGTCATCCAGGCGGTGTTCATGAACAACAAGAAGCCGCCGCTCGGTGACCCGCGTGTCCGTCGCGCCATGCACCTTGCGCTCGACCGGCACGCCCTCGTGGAGGTCGTCAAGGACGTGGCGCCCATGAGCGTCGGCGGTTTCGTGTACCCGTTCCACGAGCTCTCGACGCCGGCCGCGGAGCTGATCAGCAAGCGTCTCGGTTACCAGAAAGACACGAAGCCGGCCGTCCAGGAGGCCAGGCGCCTCATGGCCGAGGCGGGGCACCCGAACGGCATCCGAAACCTCACGTTCCTCGTGCGCGACGCGGCCACCTTCAAGCTGTGGGCGGTGGCCATCCAGGCGATGCTCAAGGAGACGCTCAACATCGAGACCAATCTGCGCACCGTGCAGATCTCGCAGTGGTTCGAGGACGCGGCGGCCGGCAACTTCGATCTGGGAATCAGCGCGATCGTTTCCGCGCTCATGGATCCGTCCGACTACTTCACCGCCTGGTACGGCAAGGACGGCCCTCAGAACTACTCGCTGTGGACCAACCCGGCCTTCCACGACCTCGCGCGTCAGATCGAGCGAGAGGTGGACGATGGCCGGCGGAAGACCATGGTGCGCCAGGCGGAGGCCATTCTGGAGCAAGACCCGCCGCTGCTGCCGGTCTCGTACGAGAAGATCTACGACGCCTGGCACAACCGCGTGCGCGGTCAGAACCCATCCACGTTCTTTGGCATCTACGACGTGGTGCGCTGGGACAACGTCTGGCTGGCGAGCTAGCGCCGATCTGAAAAAATACCTGCTCCACCGCGCGCTGTTCGGAGTCTCCACGCTGGTCGGAGTCTCCCTGATCATCTTCGTGGTGTTGCGAGTCCTGCCCGGCGATCCGCTGGTCGCCATGTTCGGGCTGGAAGGCTTCGCCAAGCTCGCGCCCGCCGATCGCGCCCGGATCATGGAAGACCTCGGGCTCAGCGACCCGCTGCCCGTGCAGTACGCGCGGTGGATGCGCGACATCGCCGGCGGCAGCCTGGGCCGGTCGTTCTTCCGTGGCGACAAAGTCTCGGAGCTCATCCTGCACCGCGGGCCGCTCAGCGCGGAGATCGGTCTCTTGTCGGTGATCATCTCGTGGCTGGTCGGGCTGCCCGTCGGCATCGTCAGCGCGTTGCGCCCGAACAAACTGCCCGACAACGTGGCCCGCTCGCTCTCGGTTCTGTTCCTGGCGATCCCGGGCTTCTGGCTCGGCATGCTGATCGTCCTGGCGGCCCTGTTCTGGTTCAACTACAAGGCCCCGCTCGTCGTCGTGCACCTGTGGCAGGACCCGTGGGCGAACCTCCAGCTCGTCATCGGACCCGCCGTCGTGCTGGGTCTGGGCCAAGGCGCCTACATCGCCCGCATGTCGCGCTCCTGCCTGCTCGAGGTCATCCTGGAGGACTACGTCCGCACGGCGCGCGCCAAGGGGGTCGGAGAGGCGTTCGTCGTCGTGCGCCACGCGCTGCCGAACGCGCTCCTGCCCGTCGTCACGCTCTCCGGGATCCTGATGGGGTTCGTCCTCGGCGGGTCGGTCGCGGTCGAGCAGGCGTTCGGCGTGCCCGGGCTCGGCCGCGCGCTCGTCGTCGCGGTCATCGAGCGCGACACCATCGTCGTGCAAAATCTGGTCTTGCTCTACGCCGTCATCTTCGTCGTCATCAACGTCGCGGTCGACCTGAGCTACGCCTGGCTCGACCCCCGCATCCGCTACCACTGACATGGCAGTGCGAGCCGCAGCGGCACGCGAGGCGAGCGTGTGATGGCAGTGCGAGCCGCAGCGGCACGCGAGGCGAGCGTGTGATAGACGGTCGGGCCGGGGTCCAGACCGGGCCGGCGGTGGCGGGCGTGGAGCGCCTGCCGGGACGCTCCGTCGCGCGCGAGCTCGGGTCGTTCGCCCGCCGCAATCCGCTGGCCATGGCCGGGGGCCTCGTCGGCCTGCTCATTGGCGTCATGGCGCTCACCGCCCCGGTCATTGCGCCGTCCGATCCACTCAAGACCAACTTCCGCCGCATGGCGAAGCCGCCCGACACGCAGAGCCTCTTCGGCACGGACCAGGTCGGCCGCGACACGCTGAGCCGTGTCGTCCACGGCGCGCGCTCGTCGCTCACGGTCGCGTTCGCCTCCGTCCTGCTCGGCACGACCGTGGGCGCGCTCTGGGGCGTCGCCAGCGGCTACCTCGGGGGCCGATTCGACCTCATCAGCCAGCGGATCACGGAGGTCTTGCAGTCCTTTCCCGACCTGATCCTCGCCATGGCGATCTCCATGGCGATCGGCACCGGGATGCCGGCGGTGATCGTCGCCATCGCCATCACGCGGATCCCGTTCGGCAACCGCGTGATCCGCTCGGTCGCGCTGACCGTCCGGGAGCTGGCGTACGTCGAGGCAGCGCGCGCCGCCGGCGGCTCGTCGCTCCGGGTGATGATGCGCCACGTCCTGCCGCAATGCCTGGCGCCGTACCTCGTGCTGGCCACCACCCACCTCGGCGTCGCCATCATCATCGAGGCCGCCCTCGGGTTCCTCGGCGTCGGCATCCCGCCGCCGACGCCGACCTGGGGCAACATGCTGGCCGAGTCGCTGACGTCGCTGGTGCCGCACTGGTGGCTGGTCTTCTTCCCCGGGCTGGCCATCACGGTCACCGTGCTGGCCTTCAACCTCTTCGGAGACGGCGTCCGTGACACGCTCGACCCGCGGTTGTCGCCGGCGTTCCTCCGGATGATGGCGGGCGGACGGCGTTGGTGAGGGGCCCCGCCACGGCCCTCCGCCCGCGAGAACGAGCGCTGCCGTCAGCCGCCGCTCACCGCAGGCAGGATCGAGATCTCCGCGCCGTCGGGCACCTCCATCGCGAGGCCCCCGCCCCACCGGCTGCTGTCCGTGCCCACGAAGACGTTGACGTGAGGACGGACGTCGCCCTGCTCGGTCAGCACGCGGTCGCGCATCGCCGGGCACACGACCCACAGCGCGTCGAGCGCCTCGCCGAGCGACAGGGGGCTCCGCGGGAGCTCGACGTCGAGCCGGCGCCGTCCCTCGGCGAGCGGCTGCAGGGCGGCGGGGATGCGAAACGCGACGCGCGTCACCGTCGCGCGCTTCGCGGTGAAGTCTTGCGTCGTCCTCGCGCATCGTCGGTGCCCACGGCCCGGACGCAGACCACCGGCGGGAGCGAGTCGACCGTGAGGCGCCAGGAGCCGCCGCCGTCGTTCGAGGCGAAGAGCTTCCCGTTGCGCGTCCCGAAATAGACGCCGACCGGATCGAGCGCGTCGGTCGTCATCGCGTCACGCAGGACCGTTTCGTACACCCGTTGCTGGGGCAGGCCTCGGCTGAGCGGCTCCCACGTTCGGCCGCCGCTGCGCGTCCGGTAGACGCGGAGCTTCCCCTCGGGCGGGCAGCGGAACTGGTCAGACTCGAGCGGAAGGACGTACACCGTGTCGGGATCGTGAGGATGGGCGGCCATCGCGAAACCGAAGTCGGACGGGACGCCACGGGCGACGTCCTGCCACGAGTCGCCTCCATCGTCCGAGCGGTAGAGACCCCAGTGGTTCTGGAGGAACAAGGTCTTCCCTCGGGGGGGCTGGACGATCTTGTGGACGCACTGGCCGAACTCGGGGTACTTCTCGGGCAGAAATTCGGCCCGGATCCCGACGTTGCGCGCCGCCCACGTGCGGCCGCCATCGTCCGTGCGGTACACGCCTCCCGTCGAGATGGCGACCCACATCCGATCTGCCCTCACGGGATCGGTCACGATGGTGTGCAGGCAAAGGCCGCCGCCTCCCGGCGTCCAGCGTGGCCGATGCGGGTGGTCGAGAAGGCCGCGCACCACCGTCCACGCCTTGCCGCCATCGGTCGACCGAAAGAGCGCCGCCGGCTCGACGCCACAGTAGAGGGTGTCGGGCTCATCGGCGCGACCGGGAGTGATCTGCCAGATCTGCTTGAGCGCGAGCCCACTCTCGACCGGAAACTTGACGTTGGCCTCCGGCGGTTCCGTCCACGTCCGACCCCAGTCGTCGGTGGAGACGAGCACGGCACCCCAGTGCATGCTCGCCGCGCTCGCCCAGATCCGCTGGCGGCCCTCGCGGCCGTCGTGAGCGAGGGCGTAGACGGCGCGGCCGGGAAGATAAGGCCCCTCGACCGCCCAGGCGGTCCGCGTGGCGGGCGCGCGCAGGAAAAACGCTCCCTTCAGCGTCCCCACCAGCAGAACGACGTCACCGCCCTTCGCCGCGACGCTCCGTCTCGTCACCATGTCATCCTCCGATGGCTTCGGGCCTTCTCAAGCCTACGCCAAGTCGTGGGTGCGCCCAGATCCCATTTCCGTAGTATCGTCTACGGATGATAGCCATGGCCGCGGCGCGCGACGGCGTCAACCAGGAGTCCAGTCATTCGTCAATCAGAATGACTATGGTGAGGGTCTCCATCGTCGCCACGGCCTCGCTCGCCTTCATGGTGAGCATGGCGGTCGCACCCCCCGCAGCCGTCGCCGAGCGATTCCGCGACGGCCCCGGCGGCCGGGTCGTCGCTACTCCACGCCCATTCACAACTCCGCTCGCGCCTCGTCCGTTCGTCACCCCCAGGCCGTTTGCTCAACCCTTCGTCCGTCCGTTCGTGCCCCACAGGCCCTGTCCTCCCACCTTCAATTGTCCGTTCGTCACGCACCGGCCATTTTTTCCTCGCCACGGCATCCATCCGTTCGTCGTCGGCGGCGGACCGGTCGTCGTTTATACGCCGCCACCGATCGCCTCCTATCCGACGGGGTACTACGCCGCACCGGCCTACTACGATCCGCCGGTGGTCTACGGCGCGCCGATGGCCGGCGCGGTCTCGGTCGCGCCGTCCCCGGAGCCGATGCCGAGCGTCGTCGAGTACCCGACGGGGCGCTACGAGCTCCGTGGCGACGGGATGTCGACGCCATACACGTGGGTGTGGATCCCGAATCCCCCGCCGCCTCCGGTCGCGCCACCTCCGGCCGCGCCGGCGCCGGCCGCACCGCCGGCGGGAGCGGGAGCTTCGGACAACCCGGCACCGCCGCGCCACAGCCAGCTCTATCGGTGGATCGATCCGGCAGGCGTGGTCCACTGGACGGATCGTTTGGACGCGGTGCCAAGACAGTACCGCCCGGCCGCCCTTGACCGCGCTTCCTCGCTCAATTAATCTCGGCGCACTCTCCAGCGCGTCCGAGCGACATCGTGCGATGGGAGGTGACGATGCGATCCAATCGTGTGCTTTCGACCATCGACTTCCACACGGCGGGGATCGGGATGCGGCTCCTGACGAGCGGCCTCGGGCCGCTGCCGGGGAGCACGATCGGCGAGAAGCGGCGGGGGTTCCAGGAGCGTCTCGACCATCTACGAACGGGCCTCTGCCTGGAGCCCCGCGGGCACCGCGGCCTCTTGATCGCGGTGATGACCGAGCCCGTCACGCCCGGCGCGCAGTTCGGGCTCTTCTTCATCTACCCCGGCGGCTACTACGTGTCGTGTGGTGAGGGCACGATCGGCGCGGCGACGGTCGCCATCGAGACCGGCATGGTGGAGCGCCGGGGGACCGAGACCCCCGTCGTCATCGACACGGAGGCAGGCGCCGTGGAAACCATCGTCCGCTCGGACGGCGATCGCGTCCACGACGTCACGCTCCGGTGGACGCCGTCCTTCGTCGCCTTGCCCGAGCAGGTCGTCGAGGTCGAGGGCGTGGGTGAGGTGGAGCTCGACATCGCGGTCGGCGTCGGGAACGTCTTCGCCATCGTCGAGGCGGCCCACCTCGGCGTCTCCGTGCGACGCGAGCAGGCGAAGCGGATCGCCCAGCGCGGCATGGCGGTCCGAGAGGCGATCAACGCCCAGCTCCACGTAGACGTGCCGGGCGTCGGCAAGACCTTCGTCGAGAACGTCCTCGTCCACGAGCTGCCGGACGGAGCCGGCGTGTCGCCGAACGCGCTCGTGTGGGGGCCGGGCCAGGTGGACGCCGCGCCCTGCGGGTCGGGGACGTGCGCGCGCATGGCGCTGTTCCACCACCGGAGGCTCATGACGGTCGGGTCCACGTTCGTCAGCCGTGGATTGCTCGGGCTCGACTTTACGGGCCGGATCGCCGGCGAGACAGAGGTCGAGGGCCGCCGCGCAATCCTGCCAGAGATCACCGGCACCGCCTACCTCACGGGCTTCAGCCAGTTCCTGTTCGATCCCGAGGACCCGGTGCGGGCGGGCTACCTCCTCGAGACGTGAGAGCGCCGTGAAGACTCTCGTCCTGGGTGGCGGCGTCGTCGGCGTGACGACGGCCTACTACCTGGCGACGGCGGGCCACGAGGTGACCGTCGTCGAGGAGAAGGACGCGCTCGGGCTCGAGGCGACGGCGGCGAACGCGGGGATCATCGCGCCCGGCCACTCGTTCGCGTGGGCCTCGCCGCGCGCGCCGCGGATGCTGTGGCAGTCGCTGCGCGGCGCCGAGACGGCGATCCGCGTGCGGCTCGCGCCCGACCTCCGGCTCTATACCTGGGGGCTACGCTTCCTCCGGGAGTGCACGGCGGAGCGCGCCCGGCGCAACACGCTCGTCAAGCTCCGCCTCTGCCAGTACAGCCAGTCGGTGATGAACGAGCTCGTGCGGGCCGAGCGGCTCGAGTACCACGCCGTCACGAAGGGCGCGCTCTACCTCTATCGCAACGCTGCCGAGCTCGAGGCGGGGACGAAGAAGATGGCGCTCCTCGCCGAGCACGGTCAGAAACAAGAGATCCTCGGCGCGCGCGAGGTGGCGAAGCTCGATCCCGTCTTCGAGCCCGTCGCGGACAAGTTCGCGGGCGCCATCCGCGACCTCGGCGACTCGAGCGGCGACGGGCACGTCTTCGTCGAGAACCTGGCGCGCGTGTGTCGCGAGCGACTCGGGGTGGTGGTCAAGCTCGGCGCGCGAGTCACCGGGCTCGAGGCCGACGGCGACCGGATCGGTGCGGCCCTCACCAGCCAGGGAAGGCTGACTGCGGACAACTACGTGCTCGCCCTCGGGGTCGGGAGCCCGATCGTCGCGCGCACCGCGGGTGTGCGGCTGCCCATCTATCCCGCGAAAGGGTACTCCTCCACGTTTCCCCTCAAGTCAGGCGGGCTGGCGCCGACCATCCCCGGCGTCGACGAGCAGTGGCTGGTCGGCTGGTCGCGGCTCGGCGACCGCCTGCGGCTCACCTCGACCGCGGAGTTCGCCGGTTACGACTGGGGCTGGATGCCGCGCGACTTCAACAACATCCTGCGACTGGCGCGTGACCTGTTCCCGGATGCCGCCGACTACGACCGCGGGCAATACCGTGCGTGTCTCCGCCCCATGACGCCCGACGGGCCGCCGATCCTCGGTCTCGGCCGCCACCGCAACCTCTTCCTCAACTGCGGCCACGGACACATGGGCTGGACGATGGCCTGCGGGACGGCGCGCATCGTCGCCGACCTCATGACCGGGCGAATGCCCGAGCTCGACCTGGAGGGCCTGACAGCCCGTCGCTGACCCTCACGGGCTCGGCGGCCGCACCATCACGCGGATCGGCGTGGGCTTGAACCCGTTACAGGGGTTACGCGTCTGCGGGCAGTTCGAGATGACGGCGAGCGTGTCCATTTCGGCGCGAAGGTCGACGTAGTCGCCCGGCCGCGACAACCCTTCGACGATGGCCATCGCGCCGTCGGGCTCCACGGGCACGTTCATGAACCAGTTGATGTTGGTCACGATGTCCTTCTTGCCGAGCCCGAAGGGCGCCAGGGCGCGCAGGAAATTGCTGCGGCAGCTGGGCGTGTCCTTGACGCCGTAGCGGAGCTCGTTGCTCTCCGCGCTACAGCAGCCGCCGATGGTGTCGTGGCGGCCGCAGGTGTCCTCCACGATCGTGAAGAGCCGCCGCCCCATGTCCGAGTAGACGCCGTGGCCCCGCGTGAGGAAGATCGTCCGCGCGTACTTCATCGTGTCGGCGGCGTTGTAGCGTTCCTCGGGATTGGCCGCGTTGTAGCAGAGGAAGTCGACGGCTTGCTTGCCCTCGAGGTCGACGATGCGCAGCACCTGGCCCGACGTGACCACGCGGGCCCAGGCCTCTCCGGGGGGGATGACGCGCTCCTCGATGATCGGCTCCATCGGCGCCCGTCCTTTCTCGATGACCCGGTCATCCGCCATGACTTGCCCTCCGCGTCGCTCGCGCGCGCCGACTAGAGACGGTAGAGCCGTGCGCAGTTGTCCCAGAGGATCTTGCGCTTGCTGTCGTTCGAGAGGTGGCCCATGCCGAGGAACCCGTCGATGGCGTGGGGGAACCGCGAGTCGTCGTGGGGCCAATCGGTGGACAGGACGAGGTTGTCGTCCCCCAGCTCGGCGACGACGTACTTGCCGAGCTCCTCCTCCGGCTCGACGGAGACGAAGCACTGACGCCTGAAGAGCTCCGAAGGCTTTGCGTCCTGCTGGAACAGCTCGCGGTCTCCCCAGGCCTCCCAGCGCTCGTCCAGGGCCCACAGCCACCAGGGGAGCCACCCGCAGTTGCCCTCCAGGAAGGCCATCCGCAGCCCGGGGAAGCGCGAGAGCACGCCGCCCGTCACGACGGCGCCGAGCGTCAGCATCATCTCCACGGGCTGCCCGCACGCGTGACTGAGGACGAGGTTGTCCAGGTATCGCCGGGCCAGGTGGTCGGCGTAGGCGGCGTGGTTGCCGTGGAAGGAGACCGCGACGCCCATCGCCTGCGCCTCGGCCCACAGGGGATCGTAGTCCCGGTGATAGATGGGGCGGCCGTTGACGAGATGCGACGGCAACACCAGCGTGACGGCGCCGAGGTCGTGCACCGCGAAGCGCGCCTCCGCGACCGCCAGCTCGATGTCCTGGAGCGGCACCAGGGCGGAAGGCTTGAGTCGCTCCGGGCTCTCCTGGCAGAGGTCGGCGATCCATCGATTCCAGGCGCGGCTCATCGCCGCGGCGAACGCGGGCTCGAGGCCGTCGATGTTGATGGCCTGTGTCGCCCACGTCCGGAACAGGATGCCGACGTCGATGCCCTCGATGTCCATAGCTTCCAGCACCTCCTTGGGCGGGGTGCCGCGACGGAGGCGCTCCCACTCGGGGCGGCCCGTGCGTAGCGACCAGGCGCGCTGCCGCTCGGGTCGATCCGCGTACGGCGGCAGGATCTTACCGTCCACGCGCGCGCGCATCTGCCCAGAGGTATCCGGAACCGTCACGATGCGGCCACGGAACGTCGGGTCGAGGTAGTCCTCCCACAGGGTGCGGGGCTCCACGACGTGCAGGTCGCTGTCCATCACGCGAAACCCATGCTTGGCCATGTGCCCTCCAGTGGGGATCCGGTCCCCGCGCTCGATCGTGGCAGGCCGCGTCGAGATAGTACCCGATGAGCTTAGCCCTTGACAGCTCATCGCCGGCCCACGACAAGGGGCGCATCCGGAAGCTAGCGCGCGAGTGGAAGGAGGCGCCCGTTGTCGCAGGCCCCGGCGCTGACCTGCGTCTCGGTTGACGCTCACGTTCGCATCAGGTGGCAGCACGCTTCCGTGCCGTTCGCCTTGAACGTGCGGTGAGAGGTCGCGAATGGTGTCGCGCATACGCGTCGAGCAGCCGACGGATCATGCGCTGGTACTGAGTGCCGTGCTTTGCGGCCTCTCGCTTGAAAAACTCCACGCTGCGCTTGGATAACGCGATGGTGACCTTGATCCCTTCTTCCCGGAACACAAGCTGGTCCGGGGAAGGGAGAAAGTCACGAACGACCCTCAGCTCTCCGAGTGGCTCGTCAGTGTATCTGATTCTCGCGCTGCCTTCGCCGACCGCACCGAAACAGTAGTACCGTCGCTCACTCGCGCTATGCGAGAGATCTCTGGCGATCACGCGCCGAGCGTCCGCAAAAGCGAACTGTCCATGCACGAACGATGGGATCAGGGAAACGCCCGGAGGGCCATACGAACGTATGGCTGCGGTCGGACCTCCGCGCGGCCCCTGCTCTATCTCTCGCCGAGATAGGTCTTGCGCACGAGGTCGGAGCGGAGGAGCTCGGCGGCGGCGTCGTGCAGCACGATGCGCCCGGTCTGGATGACGTAGCCCCGGTGCGCCACGCGGAGCGCCATCCGCGCGTTCTGCTCCACGAGCAAGATCGTCGTCCCCTGGCGGTTGACCTCCTGGATGATTCGGAAGATCGCGTCGACGAGGATGGGCGAGAGGCCCATGGACGGCTCGTCGAGCAGGAGCAGCGTCGGGCGCGCCATGAGGGCGCGGCCGATGGCCAGCATCTGCTGCTCGCCGCCCGAAAGCGTCCCGCCCTTCTGCGTCACGCGCTCGTGCAGGCGCGGGAACAGGGTGAACACGCGCTCGAGGTCGGGCGCGATCGCCGCGCGGTCCGGCCGCGCGAAGGCGCCGAGCTCCAGGTTCTCGAGCACCGTCATCCGCGGGAAGATCCGCCGGCCCTCCGGCGACTGCGCGATGCCCAGGCGGACGATGCGGTCGGTCGTGAGCGTGTCGAGGCGGTGGCCGTTGAAACGCACGCTACCGCGGCGAGGCCGCACGGTGCCGAGGATGGTCCGGAGCGTCGTGGTCTTGCCGGCGCCGTTGGCGCCGATGAGCGTCACGATCTCGCCCGGCGCGACGGCGAGCGAGATCCCGCGGAGCGCCCGGATGTTGCCGTAGAAGGTGTGGACGTCGGCGAGATCGAGCATGGCCCCTAGCGCGCGTCTCTCCGCGCGGCCAGGTCCGCCTCGTAGCCGGTGCCAAGGTAGGCCTCGATCACCCGCGGATGGCGCTGGATCTCCGCCGGCGTGCCCTCGGCGATGCGCGTGCCGTAGTCGAGCACGGTGATCCGGTCGGAGATCCCCATGACCACCTGCATGTCGTGCTCGATCAAGAGAACCGACAGCAAGAGCTCCCGCCGCAACAGGCCGATCAGCTCGGTCAGCGTCTCGGTCTCGCGCGGGTTCATGCCCGCCGTGGGCTCGTCGAGCAGGAGGAGCCGGGGCTCGGTCGCGAGCGCGCGCGCGATCTCCAGCCGCCGCTGGTCGCCGTACGGCAGGTTCCGGGCGAGGTCGTCCGCCTTTCCGCCCAGGCCGACGAACCCCAGCACGTCGTGCGCTCGGGCGCGGGCCCGCGCCTCTTCCGCGACCACCGCGCGGCCACGGAGCACGGCCCCCGCCACGGTGGCGACGAGCCGGCAATGCTCGCCGACGAGCACGTTGTCGAGCACGGTCATCTGGGGAAAGAGGCGGATCGACTGAAAGGTGCGCGCGACGCCGCGGGCGACGATGGCATTCGGCCGGAGCCCGTTGAGGGGTGTTCCCTCGAACGTGAGGCGGCCCCCGTCGGGCCGGATGAGACCGGTCACCACGTTGAAGAAGGTGGTCTTGCCCGCGCCGTTGGGACCGATCAGCCCGATGATCGAGCCGCGCGGGACGACCAGGTCGACCTCGTTCAGGGCCACGACGCCGCCGAAGCGCTTGTCGAGGCCTCGCACCTCGAGCATCGGCGTCTTCGCGCCCTCGACGCGCTGCGTGCGGTCGCGGAGCCACCTCGGGATGGCGTCGGTGCGGGGTACCGGCGCCGCCTCGAGCCCCGGCGGGTCGTCGGCGTCGTCCGCGCCGGCGGCGACGGGGCGCACCCGGCGTCCGGCGAGGCCCTCGGGCCGCAACAGCATGACGAGGACGAGCCCGAGGCCGAAGAAGAACCACCGCCAGAGCGTGAGGTCGACCGACGCGAGCGCGGCGATGCCGGCGGTTCGCCCGACCCATCGCACGACGAACGTGGACTGCGAGAGCAGGACGCGATCGAAGAGCGTGATCAGCATCCCGCCGAGGATGACGCCCTTGAGGCTTCCCGCGCCGCCGAGGACGACCATGCAGAGGAGCATGATCGACACCTGGAACTCGAACGCGCCCGGCGTGATGGCCTGGAGCTTGGCGGCGTACACGGATCCTGCGAACCCCGAGAACGAGGCGCCGAGCGCGAACGCCAGGAGCTTGGTCGAGATCGGGTTGACGCCCGTGCAGTCGGCGGCCGTCTCGTCCTCGCGGATCGCCATCCAGGCGCGCCCCAGGCGCGAGTCGCGAAGCCGGTTCATCGCCCAGAGCGAGGCGGAGCCGATGACCAGGATCAGGAAGTACCACGGCACCGGGTCGGTCTCGAACGGGACGGCGGGGAGGTACGGGCGGCCGATGGGGTTCACGCCGTTCTCGCCGCCGGTGAGGTTGAGCCGCTCGATCGGTCGCCACCCGCCGATCTCGACCGTGATGTCGCCGAGGTTGCGGATCGCCACCGGGATGATCTCGCCGAACCCGAGCGTGATGATCGCGAGGTAGTCGCCGCGCACGCGGAGGGTCGGCGCGCCGATCGCCGCCCCGAGGAGCGCCGACACCGCCGCGGCGAGCCAGATGCAGAGCCAGAAGCTCCAGGGGTGGCCGTAGAGCGGCGAGCCGAGAACCGGCGAGTTCAGCAGTCCCATGGCGTAGGCCCCGATCGCGAAGAACGCCGCGTAGCCGAGGTCGAGGAGGCCCGCGTAACCGACCACGATGTTGAGCCCGAGGGCGAGCAGCACATAGATCATCCCGTCGGACACGGCGTGGACCGTCTGCAGCCCGAGCACGCGATCGACGAACGGGTAGAGCACGAGGCCGGCCACGAGCGCCGTCCAGCCGAGGCCGACGCGGCCGGGGATCGTCACCGGCTCAGACTTTCTCCGGCGTGCGCTCACCCAGGAGGCCGTGCGGACGGAAGACGAGGACCAGGATGAGGATCGAGAAGACGATCGCGTTCGTCCACCGCGCGGAGATGTACTGGTCGCTCCACGCCGACAGGAATCCGATCGCGAGACCGCCGAGCGCCGCGCCCGGCATGTTGCCGATGCCGCCGAGCACGGCGGCGGTGAAGGCGCGCAGCCCCGCCTGGTAGCCCATCCACCACTGGCCGATGTTGTAGTACATGCCCTGGATCAGCCCCGCCGCGCCCGCCAGCGCCCCGCCGACGAAGAACGTCACCAAGATCGTGCGTTCGACGTTGATGCCCATCGCCTGCGCGGTCTCGCGGTCCTGGGCCGTCGCCCGCATGGCCTTGCCCCACCGGGTCCGGGTCACGAAGTAGTTCAGCGCGAGCATCAGCGGGATCGTCGCCCCCACCACGAGCAGGTCCTTGGTGGTAAAGAAGATGGCCGAGTCCACGCCGAACCACTCGCGCACGATGTCCACCGCCGGGAAGACGTCGGGGTAGGCGATCGGCGCCGGGCCCTTCCAGAGGAGCGCCGCGTTCTCGAGCATGAACGACACGCCGATCGCCGTGATCAGCGGAGCGAGCCGCGTCGAGCGCCGGAGCGGCCGATAGGCGAGCCGGTCGATGCCAACGTTGAGCGCGGCGGTGGTGAGCATCGTGAGGAGGAAGACCAGCGGCAGCACCGTGACCAGCTGCCAGCCAGTCAGCGGGGTCGTCACGCCGAGGAGCGTGAACCAGGCGAGTGAGATGAAGAGGCCCAGCATGAAGACGTCGCCGTGGGCGAAGTTGATGAGCTCGATGATGCCGTACACCATCGTGTAGCCGAGGGCGATCAGCGCGAAAACGGCGCCGCGGGTGAGGCCGTTGATCGTTTGCTGGACGAGGACTTCCCACCAGGACATTTAGGTGGGGGGCCCCGACGTGGCCCCCCAGACGCCCCGACCTGCGCCTCGATCGAGCTGGGGGCTCGATCGCGTCAGCGGCGCTGACACGGCTACTCGAGGATGGTCTCGAACTGGAACTTGCAGCCGACTGGCGTGTCGGCCTTCACGACCTTGAAGCCGGACATCGTGTCGTAGTCGACGTCGCCGTTCTCGTCGAAGCTCCACTTGCCGTTGATGCCGTCGAAGTTCTTCGTGGCCGCGATGGCTTTGCGCACGGCCTCGCGTTTCTCGGTGACGTCCTTCGCCCGCTCCAGCTCCGGTGCCGACCGGCGGATCGCGTCGATGATCACCCGGCCGCCCTCGGCCGCGTACAGGGCGTACGAGGTCGGCTCCTTCCCGAACTTCGTCTTGTAGGACTCGTAGGTCTTGGCCCCGACGCCTCGCATCTTCTCGAAAGGAAGACCGGCGAAGGTGATCCGCATCTCGGTCCGGAGCGCGGCGTCGCACGTGGCGCCCTTCAGGAGCTCCTCCTCGAGGAGCCCGTCCGGTCCCAGGAAGCGGGTCCGCGGCGCGACGAGGCCGACCTCCTTCATCTGTCTGATGATGACCTGGGCGCCCGTCTCGATGACGCCACCCAGGTAGACGAGATCGGCGCCCGAGGCGCGGATCTTCGTCAGCACCGGCTTCTGGTCGGGCTGCTTCCAGTCGATGCCTTCGTTGGCGACGACGGGCAATCCGATCTTCTTGGCGGTGGCCTCGAAGACGTCGGCGATGCCTTTGCCGTAGAGCTCCTGGTCGTTGAGGATGTAGACCTTCTTGACGCCGAGGTGCTTGGCCCACTTGGCGGCGACGGCGCCCTGGATATCGTCGGCCGGCATCGGCCGGAAGTAGTTCACGACCCCAGCCGGCCGGTAGATTTCCGGCTCGCCGGGCGCGGCGCCGCGCTTCTTGGTCAGGCCCGGATAGGTATTGGCCGGCGTGACCTGGGCCATGTGGGCGCGGTTGGTGATGGGGATCGAGACCTTCGCGGCGCCCGAGTTGTAGGTGCCGATGTAGACGATCGCCAGCGGGTCGCCGACGGCCTTGTTCGCGTTCTCGGCCTCGACCGCGCCGTCCCACTTACCGGTCTGCGGTGAGGCGTCGTCGAGGCCGACGACCTCCAGGCAATAGCCCGCCACGACGCCGCCGACCTCCGACACCGCGAGGTCGACGCCATTCTTCATGCCAGTGCCTTCGGGCAGCATCGCCCCCTGCATCGGCCACGACGTGTAGAACCGGAGCTTGCCCTTCGGGCACTGCTGGGCGTCGGCGCCCGTGACAAGGACGACGACGGCGACGAACGCTACGAGAACGGCCGTGGTCCGCGACACTCTCATGGCTGGCCCCCCGTGATCGGCGCTATGATGCTGCCCCGATCGGATGGCGGGTATGAGACTATGCCCGCCCCCCCTATGTCAAATATGAAAGGCTGCGAAGCGAGGTGAGAGCATGGCACGACCGCGCGTGATCTACGAGGCGAAGCCGGGGTCCCCGCTCGAGGCCGACCGTGACCTCTACACCCGCCTCGCGCGCGAGACCGGCCGGCGCACGCTCGTCGAGCGGTTCGTCGTCCCCAGGCGCTCGGGCCGAGCCTGGCCGGTGCGCGCCGGGCAGATCTTCCGCATCGTGGCCGTCGAGGGGCCCCAGGTGGCGGACCTCAACGTCTGGAGCCTCGCCAACCCGCGCGAGCGCTTCTGGGCCTCGCGCACGCGCCAGCTCCACCGGGCCCATCTCACGACGTTCGATCGGCTCTGGTCGTGCCTGCCGTACCTCCGGCCGATGCTGACGATCACCGGCGACACCATCCAGTACGGCCGTGACGCGGACGGCGCCGGCTGCCACGACCTGCTCGGCACGCGGTGCGACCCCTACGTGCACAAGCTCCTGAACAGCGAGGAGTTCGACCTCTGCTGCCACAGCAACCTCGTCCGCGCGGTGGCGCCGTACCACCTCACCGAGCTCGACGTTCACGACGTGCTCAACGTCTTCCAGGTCACCGGCCTCACCGCCGACGGCCGCTACTTCGTCAAGCCGAGCCCGGCGCGCGCGGGCGACTTCGTGGAGTTCTTCGCCGAGATCGACGTGCTCTGCGCGATCTCGGTGTGCCCGCACGGCGACCTCTCGGTGGCGGTCTGGGGCCCCGAGGCCGGTGATCCCCTCGCCACCTGCCGCCCGCTCGGCGTGGAGATCTGGGAGCCGGTATCCGAGCTCTTGACCGGCTGGGTCCCGCCGCGGCCGTCGGACTACCGCGGCGCCCACGGGTTGTCGGCGAAGGGGGCGGACGTTACGGCCCCCTCCGAGCCACGCTCTCCAATGGCTCCGCGCATGAATCGATCGCGCCGGCGAAGCCGGCGAATCGACCCCAGTGGAGGGGGCGAGGCGCCCCCTCCAATTCCTCCCCCTGCGAATCGATCGCGCCGGCGAAGCCGGCGCTCGAAGAGGGGGGGCCGGTGAAAACCCAGCTCGTCACGATCCCGGCGCGGCGAGGCACGGCGGCGCGCGTCCACGCGGGGCAGCGCATCAAGATCGTCAACACCCACGGCACCCAGGTCGTCGACGCCTGGGCGTTCAACGCGCGCGACGTGACCGAGTGGATGTCGATGGAGGCCAGCCGGGCACGGTTCATGAAGCTCGCCGCCGCCGTCGGCGACGCGTTCGTCACGAACCAACGGCGCGCGATCCTCACGCTCGTCGAGGACACGTCGGGCTGCGCGCACGACACACTCATGGCGCCGTGCGACCGGTGGCGCTACGGCCTGCTCGGCGTCGACGGCTATCACGACAACTGCCGGGACAACCTGCACGCCGCGCTCGCGGAGCTGGATGTCCTCGTCCCGGCGACGCCAGCGTCGTTGAACCTCTTCATGAACATCCCGTGGACGGCCGACGGGCGCCTCGCCTGGGGCGAGCCGGTGTCCGCCCCCGGGAGCTACGCGCTGTTTCGAGCGGAGATGGATCTCATCGTCGCCTTCTCGGCCTGTCCGCAAGACATCCTGCCGATCAACGGCCGCACAGGCCAGACGACCGAGGCGCACTTCGCCATCGAGTAGGGGCGTCGCCGGGCGAGGAAGATGAACGCAGACGGATCGCTTCATCTTTCCGGAGAGCTGTATACAGACATCGACATTGTCTGCGGCCCGTGCCGTGGTGCACTATGACGTCCATGGGTCTCTTCCGCGTTTCTGCTCACCTGACCGGCCCCACGGGCCAGAACGAGACGGTCGAGCTTCTTGTGGACACGGGCGCCACGTTTCTCGTCGTCCCCCGGGCCCTCGCCGAGCGACTCGAGCTGCGGCCCACCCGCATGTGTCCGATCCAGACGGCTGGGGGTCGAAAGGAAACCTGGCCGCTGGCCGAGGTCAGGCTTCGCCTGGACGGCCAAGAGGTGACGACGCCTTGCCTGATCGCGGCGGAAGGCCCGGCTCTGCTCGGCGCCGTCGCACTCGAGAGCCTGCTCCTTGCCGCCGATCCCGTGGCCCGGCGCCTGGTGCCGGTCGAAGGCTTCGTCGGCTCAAGCCCCCCGCGGAGCCCGGTGCACCGCGCCGCCTGACGCGGCCGTTCAGCAGCCTCCCGCCACGCCCGACTTCCGCCGCTCGATCAGCTCGACCCTGACGTCGTCGGGCGCCCAGAGGAAGGCGATCCTGGGACCGTTGGGGATCTGGATCGGCCCCTCCAGCAGACGGGCGCCGAACCCTTCGAGCCGCGCGATGTCGGCCTCCAGGCTCTCCGAGTCGAAGCCGAAGTGCTCGAGCCCGTGGTGCGCTCTGGCGTCGCCGGGGCCGAGCGCTTCGCCCGTGCGCGCCCCCGAGATGTTCACCAGCATGCCGCCGTCCTCGCTCTGACAGCGAACGAAGCGATCGCCGAAGACGCGCACCTCGTCGCTCAGGATCTTGAAGGCGAACGCCCGCACGTACCACTCGGCCGTCTTCCGCGGATCCGGCGCCTTCAGGTGGATGTGGTTGATCCGATAGGCCATGGGTGTCCTCCGATCAGTCGTCGAACAGGCCGAGCGCGCGCGCGACGCGCTCGGCGGTGATGGGTAGGCGCGTGACGCGCACGCGGGCCGCGTCGGCGATGGCGTTGGCGACGGCGGCGGCGGGTGGTCCGATGGGCGGCTCGCCGATGCCGCGGGCGTTGAAGGGCCCGAGCCCCTCGCCGGACTCGACCACGACCGCCTCCACGTCGGGCACGTCGGCCGCCGTGGGGATCAGATAGGTGGCGAAGGACGTGGTGAGATTGATCCCGTCCTCGACCACGACCTCCTCCATCAGGCCGTAGCCGAGCCCCTGCACCGCGCCGCCCTGGATCTGGCCTTCGACCGACTGTGGGTTGATGGCGCGCCCGACGTCGTGCGCCGCCGCATACCTCAGAATGCGCACGCGCCCGGTCTCCGTGTCCACTTCCACCTCGGCGGCGTGGGCGCCGAAGGTGTAGTCGGGGAAGACCTTGCCGGAACCCGTGGCGAGGTCGACGGGCTCGCCGGCGGGCGCGTGGTAGACGGCCAGGTGGCTTCGCGGCACGCCCACCCGCGCGCACTCGCGCAGCACCTCGGGTAGCGCGAGCGACCGACCGTCGCGCGCGACGACCGCGTCGTCCGTCAGCTCGAGACCGTCGGCGTCCGCGCGGAGCAGCGTCGCCGCCACGGCCAGGATCTGGGCGGCGAGCTCTCGCGCCGCCTTGAGCACGGCGTTGCCCGACATATAGAGCTGGCGGCTGGCGGTGGTCGTGCCGGCGAGCGGCGTGAGCGCGCTGTCCGCGATGTGGATCGAGACGCGCGCGAGGCTCACGCCGAGGACCTCGGCGGCGATCTGACAGAGGGAGGAGGCTTGGCCACCGCCCACGTCGGGCACGCCGCAACGGACGACGAGGCTGCCGTCCATCTCGAACCCGATCCACGCGCTCGACCAGTCGTGCAGCCACACGATCCGCCCGTAGGGCTGGAAGTTGCAGGCGAGTCCACGGCCGACGCGGACGTGCGGCGCGCGGGGGAGCGTCGGCGGTCCCAGCGCGGCCCACGCCCGCTCGGCGAGCTCCGGCAAGGCGACGTGCGTCTCGATGACCTGCCCCACGGGCAGCGTGTCGCCGCGCCGCAGGGCGTTGACGCGGCGGACCTCGACCGGATCGAGGCCGAGGGCGCGCGCGACGCGATCCATCTGCGACTCGTAACCGAACACGGTCTGCATCGCGCCGAAGCCGCGCATGGCGCTCGTGGGCGGGTTGTTCGTGTAGGCCACGCGGGCCTCTGCGCGGACGGCCGGCACGCGATACGGCCCGGCGGCGGTCACGGTCGAGTACAGCAGCACGAGCGCGGACAGGTAGGCGTAGGCGCCGGCGTCGGCGAGCAGGTCGATCTCTTGGGCGACGATCTCGCCGGTGGCCAGGGCGCCCGTCCGGTAGCGCATGCGGTACGGGTGGCGCTTGGCGCGCGCCAGGAGCGACTCCGCGCGCGTCCACACCATCTTCACGGGCCGCCCGGTCTTGAGCGCGAGGAGCCCCAGATAGATCTCGACCGTCACGTCCTCCTTGCCGCCGAAGCCGCCGCCGAGGTAGGTGCCGATGACGCGCACGCGGTTCTGCTCCACGCGCAGCACCTCGGCGACGTCGCGGAAGTGCTCGATGACCTGCGTCGAGACCCGGATGGTGATAACGCCGTCGCCGTCGATCCACGCCACGCCCGATTCGGGCTCGAGGTAGGCGGCGTCGACGAGCTGGGTCGTGTACTCGCCCTCGACCACGACCGCCGCGCGGGCAAAGCCCGCGGCCACGTCGCCCCGCGCGATCCGCCACTGGGCGAGCAGATTGCCGGCCGCGTGGACCTGCGGCGCCCCGGCGGCCAGCGCCGCCTCCGGGATGAACACGCCCGGCGTGCGCTCGTACTCGACCTCGATGGCCTCGAGGGCCGCGTGGGCTTGCTCGAGCGTCTCCGCCGCGACCAGCGCGACGGGCTCGCCCTGATGACGCACGCGATCCTCGGCCAGCACGGAGAGCGTCGCGCGGAGGGGACCGACGGCGCTCGTCTGACCGGGGACGTCGGTCGCGAGCGTGTTGCGGGGGACGTCCTTGGCGGTGAGGATGACGGCGACGCCCTCCATCGCCGCCGCGCGCGCGTAGCTGAGCTTCACGATGCGCGCCGACGGATACGGCGAGCGGAGGACCGCCGCGTGCAGCATCCCGGGCAGCGCCCAGTCCGCCGCGTACGCCGTGGCCGCCGCCACCTTGTCGCGCGCGTCGTGGCGGGGCACCGCATGGCCGACGATGCGCAGGGCCTCACGGGTGGCGATCGCGTCAGCCATCGCCGTTCGCCTCGCGCACGTACGCGGAGACCGCGTCGACGATCTTGGTGTAGCCGGTGCAGCGGCAAAGGTTGCCCTCGAGGGCGGCGCGGATCGCCTCGCGGTCCGGGCGCGGCTCGCGCTCGAGGAATGCGAGCGCGGTCAACAGCATGCCCGGCGTGCAGAAGCCGCACTGCACGGCGCCGTGGCGCACGAACGCGTCCTGCAGCGGGTGGAGCCCGCCGTCGCGCTCGAGCCCGCGCAGCGTGACGACCGCGCGCCCGCGCACGCCGGCCGCCAGCACGAGACAGCTCGAGGCCGGACGCCCGTCGAGCAGGACCGTGCACACGCCGCACACGCCCTCGTCGCACCCCTCCTTGACGTCGAAGATCCCGAGCGTGTCGCGCAACACCTCGAGCAGGGTCTGGCTCGCGCGCACCTCGACCTCGCGCGCGCGGCCGTTGAGGACCATCCGCGCGATCATCGCGCCTCGGCCCCCTCCGACTGGATCGCGCCCGCCACCGCGCGTGCGAGCGCGCGCCGGCCGAGCACGCCGGCCAGCAGGCGGCGGTACGGCCCCGACGCGAACGCGTCCGACGGCGGGTCGAGGCGCTCACGGGCGATCTCGGCGGCCCCCGCCAGCACGGCCGCCGTCGGCTCCTGGCCGCGGAGCGCCTCCTCGGCGGCGGCGGCGCGCACGGGCCGGTCGGCGACACCGCCGAGCGCCAGACGCGCGTCCGCGACTCGACCGCCCCGGTCGACGCGCACGAGCGCGACGACGACGACGAGGCCGAAGTCGCCCGCGCGGCGCGCGAACTCTTCGACGGCGAAGCCTCGCGCCGGCGAGGTCGGGACCTCGACCTCCGTCACGATCTCGTCGGGCGCGAGCGCGGTGGTGAGCGGTCCCGTGACGAAGTCGCGCGCCGCGATGCTGCGCCGGCCCGAGGCCGACGCGACGGTGAGTCGCGCGTCGAGCGCCGTCATCACCGCCGGCAGCTCGGCGGCGGGGTCGGCGTGCGCGAGGCTCCCGCCCAGCGTGCCGAGCGTGCGGACGCGGACGTTGCCGATCAGCCGCGCCGCCTCGCGGAGCACGGGACAGTGGCGGGCGATCGTGTCGGACTCCTCGAGCTGATGGTGGCGGACGAGCGCGCCGAGCCGCAGCCGCCCGTCGTCGACGCGCACGCCGTCGAGGGGCAGCCCGTTGATGTCGACCACGACCCGCGGCCGCGCCAGCCGGTAGTTGAGGAGCGGCACCAGGCTCTGGCCACCCGCGAGCACCTTCGCCTCGTCGCGATGCTCGTGGAGCAGCGCCAGGGCGTCCTCGAGCGTTTCGGGTGTTGCGTACTCGAACGGGTGCACGCGGTGCGTCGACCCCCTCGACAGGCACGGTGGAGGCTACACAGACGCTCCGCGAAGGTCAAGGCAGGCACACTAGCAACGGGCCCACCACGCAGGCCCACCAATAGTTGACAGGACCGGGCCGCGCGCGCAGAGTCGCGGGAAGCACGCGGCTGGGGCGAAGCCCGGCGGCGGGAGAGGAGACGCGGCGGATGTGGTGTGGTTGCCTCGAGCCTGTCGTGGAGGGCGTCGCGCGCGCGTTGAGCCGGCCCACGATCGCCCTCGACCGTCGCCAAGCCCTGAAGGGCATCGCGGCCACGCTCTCGCTCGCGGCCACCGGATGCGCGCCCGCCGCCACCAGCGCTCACCGGGAGGCGGCAGCCAGGCTCCTCGACGACACGGTGTCGGTCGACCTCCACAGCCACCCGGGGATGGTGCGGGTCCTGGCGCGGGCGACCATGGACGGCCACATCGAGCGGCTCGCGAAGGGTCGGGTCCGCGCGGCGCTGTTCTCGGCGGTGGGCGACGGTCCGCTCCTCACGCTGAGCCCGCAGGGAAAGATCTACGCCCAGCGCGAGCCGCAGCCGGGTGAGCTGTACCAGTCCGCGTATGCGCAGCTCCAGCCCGTGCGGAGCCGCGTCGCGAGCGGGAAGCTCGCGCTCGTCGAGCGCGTGGCGGACCTCGAGCGGGCGCGGAACGAGGCGCGGCCTGCGGCGATCCTGGCCGTGGAGGGCGGCGACTTCCTCGAAGGGCGGCTCGATCGCGTCCAGGAGGCGTACGCGCGTGGCATTCGCTCGATCCAGCTCGTCCACTATCGGGTGAACGAGCTGGGGGACATCCAGACGGAACCGCCACGCCACCGTGGCCTCACCCCCTTCGGGCGCGACGTGATTCGCGAAATGAACCGGCTCGGGATGCTCGTTGACGTGGCCCATGCCACGTTCGACGGCGTCAAGGCCGCGGTGGAGACGTCGAGCAAGCCCGTGGTCCTTTCCCACACGGTGGTCGGCGTCCCCGGCTTCGCGCGCGCGGTGAGCCGCGACCACGCGCGGCTGGTGGCGGAGGCCGGCGGCGTGGTCGGGGTCTTCCCGGTCACGTTCGGGGGCCCGGGCTTCGACGGGTACATCGACCACCTCAGTCGGATGGCGGACGCGGTCGGGATCGACCACGTCGCCGTCGGCACCGATATGGACGGGATCCCGTTCCAGGTCGCGACCTTCGACGACTACTCCGAGTGGCCGTCGATCGCGGCGGCCCTGCTCGCGCGCGGCTACGGTCGCGCCGACGTCGCCAAGGTGCTGGGCGGGAACGTGGTGCGCGTGCTCGGCGCCACGCTTACCTAGCGGTCACCGCGCGTGCCCCGGGCATGCGCGGCGACCCCCTCCGAGTCAGCTGGGAGCGCGTCGGAGTAACCGCCGTTCGAGCGCCGGCTTCGCGTGTCGAACCAACCGCGCTTCGAGCGCGGGCTTTGCCCGCGCAACCCCTTTCCTGGGGGGAGGTTTCGGAGGGGGCCACCGAGGCCCCCTCCGATGAACTACACGTCCCAGCCGCCGTCGACCGTGACCGACTGGCCGGTCATGTTCTTCGAGGCGTCGGAGGCAAGAAAGACGACGGCGTTGGCGATGTCGTCGGCGGTCGTCACGCGCCGAAGCGCCATCTCCTGGACGTACTCCTCGCGCACCTGCTCGGGTGTCGAGCCGCGCCGGCGCGCCTTCTCGCGGCACAGTCGGTCCATGCGGTCGCCGGCCACGATGCCCGGGTGGAGCGCGTTCACGTTGATGTTGTACGGGCCGACCTCGAGGGCCACCGTCCGCGTCAGCCCGCGGAGCGCCCACTTCGAGGACGCGTACGCTGCGCGGTGCTTGTAGCCGCGCAGACCCGACGTGCCGCTGATGTTGACGATCTTGCCATAGCGCTGGGCGATCATCGTCGGCAGCACGTGCTTGATGGGCAGGAACGTGCCTCGCACGTTCGCCGCCATCACGTGGTCCCAGTCCTCGGCCTTGATCTCCCACACCGGCGTCTCGATGGGGCCCGTGACCCCGGCGGCGTTGACGAGGATGTCGATGCGGCCGCCGAACGCCGCGCGCGTGCGGTCCACGAGCCGCTGCACGGCGTCCTCGTCGGTCACGTCGGTCGGCTCCACGAGTGCCTGGCGGCCCAGCGTCTCGACCTCGCGGGAGAGCACCTCGAGCGGCGCGCGCTCCCGCGCGGCGAGGGCCAGGTGGGCGCCCTCGCGCGCGAAGGCCCGACAGATGTCGGCGCCCATGCCCTTGGCGGCGCCGGTGACGATGGCGATGCGGTCCTCGAGCCTTCGCGTCATGCGTACCCCTCCCGGCGGTCGTGCGCTCTCGCGTCCTCCGGCCGGCCGGCGGGCGGGCCGTAGCCGCCGCCCCCACACGTCTCGATGCGCACGAGGTCGCCGTGGACGAGCTTCCCGCTCGCCTTGCCACCGAAGTCGCGCGCGCCCGGCGTGCCAGGATTCACCGTGATCCGGAACGGCAGGCCGTCGTGCCCGCCCATGAGGCCCCACGGCGGCACGACGCGCCGGTCGAGCATGCTCGTCAGCGTGGCCTCGCGCGCCAGCACGCGGTACGCGCGAACGAAGCCCAGGCCGCCGCGATGGGTGCCGTCGCCGGCCGACCCGGGACGCAGCGCGTGCTCCTCCACGCGCAGCGGGTACTCGGCCTCGATGACCTCGACCGGCGTGTTCATGACGTTCGACATGTGGACGCGAATAGCGGACGCCCCGTCCCGCGCGGCCGCGGCGCCCTCGCCGCCGCCGTGGACTTCGTAGAAGATGGCCCAGCGCCCGTCGGCGGCGCGCGTGCCGAAGATGAGCACGCCGGAGGTCGTTGGCCCGCTCGCCGTGACGCGGTCGGGCAGCGCGGGCGCCAGCGCGCGGAAGATCGCGTCCACCACGCGCTGCGACGTCTCGTGGTTGCCGCCGACCACCGGACGATCGGGGTCGGCGCTCAGCAGGGTCCCGGGCGGGACGACCACGCGGAGCGGGCGGTAGCAGCCGTCGTTGGGCGGCACGTCGGGGGCGGCCAGCGTCTTCATCGCGTAGTACACGGACGAGCACGCGATGAAGTACGTCGTGTTGACGGGCCCGCGCGCCTGGGGCGCGGTGCCGGCGAAGTCGAAGGTCGCCTCGTCACCGCGCTTCTCGACGCGCACGCGGATCCGGAGCGGCCGGTCGTCGACGCCGTCGTCGTCGAGCCAGTCCTCGCCCTCCCAAACGCCGTCAGGCAGCGCGCGGATCGCGGCACGCATCCCCGCCTCGGAGGCCGTGTGCAGCGCGTCGAAGCACTTGGCGAGCGTATCGGCGCCGTAGCGGTCGCAGAGCTCGGCGAGCCGGCGCGCGGCCACGTCGTTGGCGGCGAACTGCGCGAACATGTCGCCCTCGCGCTCGTCGCGGCCGCGCAGGTTCGCGAGCAGGAAGTCGAGCTTCTCGCGGTCCGGGCCGTCGGCCGAGAAGAGGCGCACGGGCGAGATCCGCACGCCTTCCTGGTAGGACTCGGTGGCCCACGGCACGTACGAGCCGGGCACGGCGCCGCCGATGTCGGCCCAGTGGGCGAGGTTGATGGCGAAGGCGACGAGCCGGCCGGACGCGAACACGGGCCGGATGGCCTTGACGTCGGGCAGATGGTTGCCGCCCATCTCGGGGAGGTTCGCGAACCACACGTCGCCGTCGCGCAGGCGGTCGGCCGGGACGCGCTTGAGGAACTCCTTCACCGTGAACGCCATCACACCCATGTGGATCGGGATGTCGCGCCCCTGGGCGATGAGACGGCCCCCGGCATCTGTGAGCGCCGAGGAGAGGTCGCCGGCCTCCTTGAGGAGCGGCGACCGCGCCGAGCGCATCAGCACGATGCTCATCTCCTCGGCGATCGCGTAGAGGGCGTTGCGGACGACCTCGAGCGTGACGGGGTGGACGGCGGGGCTCACGCGCCGGACTCGATCAAGAGGTTGCCGAGGCGGTCGGCCGCGCAGCGCTGCCCGGGGTAGACGAGCGTGGTGGACCACTCGTCCTCGATCAGCGCCGGGCCGTCGACGACCCGACCCGGTGGGAGCGCCGCCCGGTCGTGGCGGCGCAGCGTGACCTCGCCGGCGTCGACGAACCAGGCGCGCTGCTCGCCGGACGGCTCGCGGGCGTCGGCGGGCGCGCGGGACGGCAGCTCGACGGCGACGTCCGGCACGCGCGCGACGACGCGCAGGTTGACGCACTCGATTCCCTCGCCCGTCGCGTAGCCGTAGAGCTGGCGATGGCGCGCCTCGAACGCGGTGCGCAGCGCCTCCGGGGTGGACCGCCACTCCACCTCCAACTCGTAGTTCTGGCCGCTGTAGCGCAGGTCGGCGCTCCGCTCGAGCACGATCCGCTCGTGCGCGATGCCCTCGTCGCGGAGCGGCGCCACGCATTGCTCCTCCAGGTCGCGGTAGCGCTCCTCCATGGGTTTAGGGTCCCAGGCGTCGAGCCGCGCCCGGTACGTCCGCACGGCGTCGTAGCGAAGGGGCGAGACCAGGCAGCCGAGCGCGGAGAACGCGCCCGAGTGCACGGGCACGACCACGCGCCCGATCCCGGCCGCGCGAGCGAGCGCGCCCGCGTGGACGGGCCCGGCGCCGCCGTATGCGATGAGCGCGAAGTCGCGCAGGTCGTAGCCGCGCTGGACCGACACGAGCCGGAGTGCGCGCAGCATCGCCGCGTTGGCCACCTCCACCACGCCCGCCGCGGTCTCGAGCGTCGACAGCCCGAGCCGCCGGCCGAGCGGAGCCAGCGCGGCCGCCGCGCGCTCGCGATCAAGGCGAATGGAGCCGCCGTAGACGCGCTCGCCGTTCAGGTAGCCGAGGAGGAAGTTGGCGTCGGTCACAGTCGGCTCGGCGCCGCCCAGGCTGTAGCAGGCGGGACCCGGCGCCGCGCCGGCGCTCCGCGGGCCGACGCGCAGCGCGCCCGCGGGGTCCGCGTAGGCGATGGAGCCTCCGCCGGCGCCGATGGACTCCACCGCGGCCATCGGCATGCGCACGGGATAACCGCCCAGGCGCCGCTGCGCGGATGTCTCGGCGGCGCCGCCGGCGATGAGGCACACGTCGGTCGTCGTGCCGCCCATGTCGAAGGCGAGCGTGCGGTCGAGGCCGAGCGCGTGCGAGACGTGCGCCGCGGCCGCCACGCCGGCCGCGGGACCCGACGCCGCCAGCGCCAACGGTCGAGCCTTCGCCGCCTCCACCGACATCATGCCGCCCGCGGCGTGCAGCAGGTGGAGCGGCGCGCCCGTCGTCTCGAGCCCGAGGGCCTGCGCCAGGTCGTCGATGTACCGGCAGGCCAGCGGCATCACCGCCGCGTTGAGGACCGTCGTCGACGTCCGCTCGTATTCCCGGCACTCGGCGTTGATGTCGCTGGAGACGGAGACGTGGGCGAAGCGGGACGCGAGCGCCGCTCGCAGCGTCCGCTCGTGATCGGGGTTGGCGTAGCTGTGGAGGAGGCAGACGGCCACGCTCTCGACCCCCTCGCGCGCGAGCGTCTCGATGAGTCCACCCACCTCGTCGAGCGCGAGCGGCGCGGCGATGGCGCCGTCGGGGCCGATCCGCTCGCTCACCTCGAGGCGCAGGCGGCGCGGCACGAGCGGCGCCAGCTTCGGCGGCGACGCGAGATCGTAGAGGTGCAGGCGGCTCTGACGGCCGATCTCGAGCACGTCGCGGAAGCCGCGCGTGGTGACGAGGCCGACGACGGCGCCGCGGCCCTCCACGATCGCGTTCGTGACGATGGTCGTCCCGTGAGCGAGCGACGCCGGTGGCGTCTCGGCGCCCAGCAGCGCGGCCAGACCGCGCACGACCCCGAGCGCGGGGGCCGCGGGCGTCGTCGGGACCTTCCGGCTCGCGAGCCGTCCGGACGGGTCCCGGGCGACGAAGTCGGTGAAGGTCCCGCCGACGTCGACCCCGACGCTACTGCGCGATGACGTTCGCGTTGAACCACTCCTCCCAGGTGTCCCGCGTCTCGGCGCGCGCGTCGTCGTCCACCATGTGGCCGCGCTCCCCCGGTGACGGGCCGGCCGGGGACCCCGAGTGTACCCGCACTCGACGTGAAGCGGAAGCGGGCCCCGTGAGCACGGCTCGATCTGCTTTCGCGCTTGACTTTGCCCGAGGGCGGCGCTAGTGGTGCGGCCAATTCCGGTGGCGAATGCCGGGATGATGCGCGGCGACAAGGGGGGTGAGACGGGGCGAGCGTGTGCCGGTGAGGAGCCTGAGCGCCCGTTCGATCGGCGGAGGTGACGAATGGAGTTCAATGTCTTCGAGTACTTCAAGGACTACAAGCGGACCACCAACGGCCCCCTGACCCCCGAGGAGCAGGGGACGTCGCTCTTCCTCGCGGGCCACATGGGCCCCGAGATCAGCGTGCGTGTCGACGGCCACGCGGCCAAAGCCAGGATGTCGCGCCGCAATTTCCTCGGGACGGCCTCCGGGTTCGCCGCCGCCATGCTGGCGGTGAACGAGATCACCGGCATGAAGTTCTTCGACGTCACTCCCGCCGAGGCGATGGATCCCGCCGCGGCGAAGGAAATCAAGGTCAGCCGGAAGCCGGGGTCTGACTTCATCGTCGACGCCCACACCCATATCTGCACCCGGAAGGATGGCTACATCCCAGGCGTCAACACCACCGAGCGGGGGATGTGGTTCGTCCAGCTCCTCGACGACCTCGGCAAGGCGATGGGGCTTCCGAACGGGACCAAGGACATGACCGTCGAGAACTTCGGGAAGCTGATCCTCGAGGGAAGCGACACGAGCGTGGCGATCTTCAACCCCTTCGGATTCCGCGAGGACTACGGCGGCAAGGACATGATCCCGATCGAGGAGCAGGCGGAGGTCAAGCAGCGCTGGCCGGACCGCACCGTCATGCTCGGCGGCGGTCTCACGCCCAATCAGGGGCGCGGTGAGACGCTGGAGCGCATGCAGATGTTCGTGGAGAAGTACAAGATCTCCGGCCTCAAGCTCTACACGTTCGACTCGACGCCCAAGCGTGGGTGGTGGTTCGACGACCAGAAGCTGGCCTATCCGATGTGGGAGAAGGCCAGGAAGCTCGGGATCAAGAACATCGGCTGTCACAAGGGCATCCCGTTCGGCCAGTTCATGGCTCGGTACGCGCATGCGGAGGACTTCGACGCGGTCTGCGACGACTTCCCCGACCTCAACTTCATCGCCTACCACTCGGCGTGGCCGTACCATGCGGAGCTGGCCGCGCTGAAGGGGTTCAAGCCGCAGCGGAAGAACATGTTTTGCGAGGTCGGCTCGGCGTTCGCGGCGACGGTGACGAGCCGGCCGCTCGAGTGCGCCCACCTGCTCGGGACGCTGCTGCGCGACCTCGGGCCGGACTACGTGATGTGGGGAACCGACTCGGCGCTCTGGGGCAACCCGCAGTGGCAGATCGACGCCTTCCGAAAGTTCCAGATCCCCGATCAGCTCGTCGAGGGTCACGGGTATCCCAAGCTCACCGACGAGATCAAGGCGAAGGTCTTCGGGGCGAACGCCGCCCGCATCTGGAATCTCAAGAGCACGGCCAGCGCCCCGCCCGCCGAGACGCCTCGGGTCGTGGCGGTCTAGCTCGCGTCGTCGTGGGTGGCCGGTGGGGAGCCGGCCACCCGCGTCGTCGCACGAGAGGAGGAACGCGATGCCTGTGTATGAATACGAGTGCGCGCGGTGCCTCGTCATCTATGAGACGAGGCACGGGATGAACGACCCGCCCCTCGGGACGTGTCCGAAGTGCAAGGAGCCGGTGAACCGGATCATCTCGGCGCCGAATCTCAACCGGTACAACTTTTCGAGCCCGACCGAGGCGAAGTACGCGAAGGTGACGCCCCGGGAGGAGATCGCCAAGGAGCGAGAGCTCCAGAAGGTGTACGAGCGGATCTGGCTTCCGCCGCCGGTGAAGCACGACCCCTGGGAGGACTAGGAAGGGAGGACGCGATGGCGAAGCAAGGGTTCAGGGTCGCCGACTCCGACATGCACGTTCTCGAGCCCGCCGATCTCTGGCTCAACTACATCGAACCGCGGTTCAAGGCCCGAGCGCCCGTTGGGCGGACCGAGGTGCCGCGCGACGTCGCGATCGAGTGGGAAGGCAAGCGCATCCCGAACAACACGCCGCTCTCACGCCAGATGCTCCAGACGGTCCAGACCGGCCAGGCCGACCGGTACGCCCACGCCGAGCGCCGCGGCTACGACGCCGTCGCCCAACTCGAGGCGATGGATCGGGAAGGAATCGACGTCGCGGTGCTCTTTCCGAGCCGCGGGCTCTTCGCCCTCGCGGTGGACGGGATGGATCCCGAGCTCGCGGCCGCGATCGCGCGCGCGTACAACGACTGGCTCGCGCAGTTTTGCGCCGAGGACCCCGGGCGCCTGCTCGGCGCCGGCATGCTCCCGCCGCACGACGTCGGGGCGGCCGTCGCCGAGGCGCGCCGCACCGTGACCGAGTTCGGCTTCAAGGCGATGTTCATGCGCCCGAACCCGATCAACGCCCGCTACTGGCATCACGCGTACTACGACCCGCTGTGGGCCGAGCTCCAGCGCCTGGGCGTGCCGATCTGTTTCCACGAGGGCGGCTCGGGGGAGATGGAGCACATCGAGCAGACCGGCAAGCGGTTCGACAAGGGAATCATGGGCCACGTGGTGAGCCACTCGCTCGAGATGATGCAGGCGTGCGTCAGCATGTGCATGGGCGGCGTTCTCGAGCGCCACCCGCGCCTGCGCGTCGCCTTCCTCGAGGGCAACTGCGGCTGGGCGCCCTGGCTCCTCTGGCGGATGGACGAGCACGTCGAGTGGCGCGGCGCCGTCGAGTCGCCGGACCTCACGCGCCGGCCCAGCGAGTACTTCAGGCGCCAGTGCTGGGTCTCGATCGAGTGCGACGAGGAGCCGGGCATCCACGCGGCCGAGACGCTCGCGGACAACATCGTCTTCTCCACCGACTACCCGCACGGCGACTCCAAGTACCCGCGGGCGACCGAGCAGTTCCTGCGGCTCCCGCTGCCCGAGGCGGCCGCACGCAAGATCCTCTGGGACAACTGGGCGCGGCTCTACGAGTTCTGAGCGCGTCGTGCCGGTCGGAGATCGCGATGCGCGACACGGGCTCTCTGAGCCGAGGATGAGGGCGCCGGTGTGGATCGGGTCGAGAGGGCGCACGGCGCTGGTCGCGGTGTTCGCGGGTACGCTGGTGTTGGCGCCTCGCCCTCCGTCGAGCGCAGAGCAGGCTCCGCGCGTCCTGGTCGTCGGCCCGATCGACGGCTACGGCGCGCTCGTCGGCGGCGTGTCGGAAGGGCTCCAGTCCGCCGGCTTCGCGGACGCGTCCCGGATCCGGATCGACACCCGAAACGCGCGCTCCGGCGACGAGGCCAAGGCCGCGATCGAAACGGCGGTCGGTGCGGGCGTCGACGCGATCCTCACCATCTTCGGGCCCTCGACCCAGGCGGCGCGCGCGGTGACGACGACGATCCCAATCGTCTTCTGCCCGGTGGCCGACCCGGTCGCCGCGAAGTTCGTCGCCTCGAGCGAGGCTCCGGCGGGCAACCTGACGGGCGTCGCGAGTGCCGACGCCGAGGCGAGCCGGCGGCGGCTCGCCGCCTTCCGCCGGGTGTTGCCTGAGCTCAAGCGCCTGGCCGTGCTCTTTGACCCGGGTTTCCCGCCTGACCGCGTCCAGATGGCGAATCTGGAGCGGGTCGCTCCCTCGACCGGCGTCACGCTCGTCGCCCGAACGGTCGCCGACGAGAACGGAGCCGTCGCGGCGCTGCGAGGTCTCGGCCGGATCGACGTCGACGCGGTCTTTGTCCTCAAGGAAGCGCTTCTCCGACGCGCCGCAGCCGACGTCGGGGGCGCTGCGCTGGCGCAGAAGCTTCCGATCCTGGTCGGCGACCAGGACCTGGTGACGGCCCCGGGCGTGGTGGCCGCCGCCGGCCCGGATCAGCGGGAGCTCGGAAAGCGTTGCGGCCGGATGATGGCCAGGATCCTCAAGGGCGCCAAGCCAGCCGACCTCTCGGTCGAGCATCCGGTCTTCGAGCTCGGCATCAATCTCAAATCCGCTGCGAGCCTCGGGGTCGCCGTGCCCGAGGGGGCGCTCGAGCAGGCCGTCCGCGTGATCCGTTGATCCTGGGCTCGGGACCCCGCATCCCTTGGGGCCGACAGCTTCGGCGCGTCCTGCGCAGCACCGTGGTGGTCATCGGCGGGCTCTTCGCGCTCCTGATCGTCGCCACGGCGCTCTTCGCCGGCTCTCTCGCGCCGAGTCCACCCGACGAGCCGGACTTCGATCGCATCGAGTCCGCGCCCGGGGCGGCGGCGATCTTCGGCACCGACCGGTTCGGGCGGGACGTCCTGAGCCGGGTCATCTATGGCTCGCGGATCTCCCTCTACGTCGCCCTGGTCTCGGTCGGGACCGCGATGGTCGCCGGCGGCGTGCTCGGGCTCGCCGGGGGGTACCTCGGCGGTGCCTGGGACAACGTCATCAACCGCGTGATGGACGTCTTCTTCAGCATCCCCGGCCTCCTCCTGGCGGTGGGCATCGCCGCGATGCGCGGCCCCGGCGTGAACAGCGCCGTCATCGCGATCGCGATCGTCTATACGCCGCTCTTCACGCGCGTCATGCGCGCGCCGGTGCTCGCGGAGCGCGAGAAAGACTACGTCCAGGCGGTCCGGGCCCTCGGCGCGACGCGCCTGGCGGTGGCGCTCAAGCACGTCTTGCCCAACGTGATGTCCCCCTTCGTGGTCCAGGGGACGATCGCGTTTTCGCAGGCGATCCTGATCGAGGCGTCGCTGAGCTACCTCGGCCTCTCGGCCCAGCCGCCGACGCCCTCGTGGGGAAACATGCTGAACGAAGGGCGAACGTATCTCGAGACCGCTCCGTGGATCTCCGTGTTTCCCGGCATCGCGATCATGGTGAGCGTGCTCGCGTTCAACCTGATCGGCGACGGCCTGCGCGACATCCTCGATCCGAACGTCCAGTGAACGAGCCATAGGAGGTACGGCGATGACGACCCCCGTGAGCCGCAGAGACCTTCTCAGGACCGGCGGCGCGGCCCTCGCCGCGCTCTCGGTCGGCGCGACCGCGCACGCGCAGACGCCGAAGCTCGGCGGCACGTTCGTCTCGGCGCAGACGACGGAGGCGACGGGCCTCGACCCGCAGCTCGTCCCGGCGTTCTCGCGGAGCCGCCGCTCGCCCATGCTGTACAACCAGCTCGTCCGCTTCGACGCCGACATGAATCCGGTGCCGGAGCTGGCCGAGTCCTGGCGCGTGAGCCCGGACGGCCTCACGTGGGCGTTCAAGCTCCGCGAGGGCGTGCGCTTCCACGACGGCCAGGAGCTGACGTCCGCCGACGTCAAGTTCACGTTCGACCGGCTCTTCGAGAAGTCGCCCGGAAAGTCCGATTTCATCGCCGTCGACCGGGTCGAGCCCGCGGGCCGCTACGCGGTGAGGTTCGTGACGAAGGAGCCCTTCGCCGGGCTCCTCGCGGCCCTCGGCGGGTTCTGGGGCTTCATCATCAGCGAGGCCGGGATCACGAAGCACGGCGACCTCAACAAGGCCGCGCTCGGCACGGGCCCGTTCGTCTTGCAGGACTGGAAGGTCGAGCAGCAGATGGTGCTCACGCGCCACCCGCAGTACTTCAAGAAGGGGCTGCCCCGCGTCGACGAGGTGATCCTCCGGATCATCCCGGACGAGGCGAACATCGTCGCGGCGCTCCGCACGGGCCAGATCCACCACGCGTTCCTCGAGGACAACAAGAACTTCAACCTCCTGAAGGATGAGAAGACGCTGACCGGCTATCGGAGCTCCCGTCTCGGCTACGACTTCCTCAACATCAACGCGAGCCGCGGGCCGTTGAAGGACGTCCGGGTGCGCCAGGCGATCAGCTGGGCCGTGGACCGGAGCCAGGTGCTGCGCGTCGCCGCCGCCGGGTTCGGCCGGCTCACGGCGCCCGCCACGGCGCCCATGAGGCAGTGGCAGCTCCCCGAGGAGCAGTGGAAGCGCTACTACAAGCCCGACCTCGACCGCGCGCGGAGGCTCATGGCCGACGCGGGCCACGCGAGTGGCTTCACCGTGAAGCTCGGGGTCATCCCGACCTTCCCCACGATGGTCCTGGGCGCCCCCGTCGTCGCCGCCCAGCTCAAGAAGATCGGCGTCACCGCGGAGATCGAGAACGTCGAGTACGCCGTGTGGATCAAACGCTGGCTCGCGAAGGACTTCGACCTGACGATGAACACGACTCCGGGCTACGCCGACCCGGACACGGCCTTCTTCCGCGCGCTCCATTCCACCAAGGGCCAGAACTGGAACAGCTGGAGCGTCCCCGAGCTCGACGGCCTCCTCGAGGAGGGGCGGCGGACGCTCGACCCGAAGAAGCGGAAGGAGATCTACGATCGCGCCCAGATCCTGATCCTCGAGAACGTGCCGCACCTCTGGCTCTTCTCGGCCGACACGATCGACTTCACCCAGGCGTCCGTGAAGGGCTTCCAGCAGCATCCGACGACCCTCCTGTACGGCTTCGAGGGCGTCGCGCTCGACCGAGCCTGAGCGTGGGGCGGTACTTCGTCGTGCGCGCGTACTCCATGGCCCTGACGCTCCTGGGGCTGACGGTCCTGATCTTTCTCATGCTGCGGCTGATCCCGGGGACCGTCGTCGAGCAGATGATCGGCGCCGATGCGGTCGTGAGCCCGGAGATGGTCGCCCAGCTGCGGCACTTCTTCGGCCTCGACCAGCCCTGGTGGGTTCAGTACTCGCGTTGGCTCGGGGGCCTCGTCCAGGGCGATCTGGGGACCTCGTGGCGGACGGGCAAGCCGGTCATCCGGCTGATCCTCGAGCGGTTGCCGGTCACCGTCGAGCTGACGCTGCTCGCGGTGGGGTGGGCACTCGCCCTCGGCATCGCCGCGGGCATCGTCTCCGCGGTCCGGCGCGACCGCGCGGTGGACAACGTCGTACGCGTCGGGGCGCTCCTCGGCCTCTCCGTCCCCGTCTTCTGGCAGGGGACGATGCTGATCCTCTTCTTCTCGATCTATCTCCGCTGGATGCCGCCCGTCGTCTGGGTGGACTTCCTCACCGACCCCCGGCGGAACCTGACGATCATGCTGCTCCCCGTCCTCTGCCTCGGCACCGCGAGCGCCGCCAACATCGCGCGTACGACGCGCGCCTGCATGCTCGACGTCCTGCGCTCGGAGTACATCCGCACGGCCGCGGCCAAGGGCCTGTCGCACCGGGCCGTCGTCCTCGGGCACGCGCTCAAGAACGCGCTCATCCCCATCGTCACGGTCGCCGGGCTCCAGATGGGGATCCTCCTCGGTGGCACCGTCGTCGTCGAGGAGGTCTTCACCCTGCCCGGCGTCGGGCGCCTCGTCCTCTGGTCGATCTATCAGCGTGACTACCCGCTCACCCAGTCCACCATCCTGTTCGTGGCGATCCTGTTCATGGCGATCAACCTCGCCGTCGACGTGCTGTACGGATATCTCGATCCGCGGATCCGCTACGGCGACTGAGGCCATGCCATGCCGCACCGTCGCCCCGTCCAGTCGGAGGGCGGCGGGTTCACGCGGTGCGGTTTTTGAAGTACGAGCTCTTGACCGCGATCTTGCCGTTCTGGAACGTGAAGATGTCGCAGCCGTTGACCTCGACCTTCTTGCCATCGGGGGTCGTGCCGGTGAAGGTCCACTCCGACACGCCGCGGTTGCCCGCGACGAAATGGCGCGCGTCAGCGAACGTTGCGTCCGGGAAAATCTTGAACACTCGGACGAACGCCTCGCGCACACGCTCGCGCCCCGCGTACCGCGTGCCGCAGACTTCTGGGCCCGCGGTGCTCTCGAAGACGCAGTCGTCGGACATGAAGGTCATCAGGACGTCGACGTCGTGACGGTTCCAGCCGCTGCCAAAGAACGTGTCCAGGTCCTTGATCGTCATCATGGTCTCCTCGCGCGTGAGGATCTGCCCGAAGAGGCGCTGAGTCAATTCCCCATACATCCACGAGGCCACCCGGCGCGGCACGATATATAGCGTCGGCTTGGCGTCGGTTCGATGACGGAAGCTGGTAGCCAGAGCGGTGACCATGGCAGAATGACGCGATGCCAGCGCATCCTCCTGCACCCGTTCCCGACTTCCTCTATGGCACTGCGTGGAAGGAGGACCGGACCCAGGCTCTCACCGAGCTCGCGCTGCGGATGGGCTTCCGAGGCATTGACACGGCGAACCAGCGGCGGCACTACGTCGAGGCCGGAGTGGGTCGGGGGCTCGCCGCGGCCTACCGCGCGGGAGTCGTCACGCGCGCGGATCTCTTCCTCCAGACGAAATTCACCTCCCGGCCCGGCCAGGACCACCGGCTGCCCTACGACCCCGAGGCCGACCTTTCCACGCAGGTCGCGCAGTCGATGGCCAGCTCGCTCGAGCACCTCGGGACCGACTACGTCGACAGCTACGTGCTGCACGGGCCCGCCTCCGGCCACGGCTGGACCGACGACGACGCCGAAGTCTGGGCCGCGATGGTGAAGGAGCGCGACGCTGGTCGCGCGCGGCTCCTCGGGGTGAGCAACGTCTCACTGCTCCACCTCGAGCAGATGGTGGCCGCCGGCGCCGAGACCCCCGCGTTCGTCCAGAACCGCTGCTTCGCCCGCCTCGGCTGGGACCGCGACGTTCGAGCGTTCTGCAGGGATCGAACGATCGTCTACCAGGGCTTCTCGCTCCTCACCGCCAACCCGGAGGTGCTGCGCCACCCGCTGGTCGCGCGCCTTGCCGCGCGGGGCAAGGCCACGCCGGCCCAGGTCGTGTTCCGCTTCGCGCAGGCGGTCGGGATGCTGCCGCTGACCGGCACCTCCGACGCCGAGCACATGACGCAGGACCTGGCCAGCCGCGAGCTGGCGTTCTCAGCCGACGAGGTGCGGGCGATCGAGTCGCTGGCCGGTTGACGGAGCCGCTATCGTTCGCGACCGGGGGAAGGCATGAGGTGGCGCCGGAGAAACTCGCGTACCCGCTTCTCCGAATCGTCGTGAGCTCGGGGGTCGTAGGCAATGGTGGCGCCGCGCCCGCGCAGGGCCTGGGTCACGCGAACCGGCCGTCGGATGTGCGCCGCATCAAAACCGTGGTGCGCCCCGGCATAGACCACCGCCGTCACATCGTGTCCTTCCCGCCTCGCGGCCTCGGCGAGGGACCGACATGCCTCGGCGGGCGTCCAGTCGTCTCTCTCTCCGAGAAGCATGAGCAGCGGGGACAACCCTCGATACGACGCGGTGTCGCCGCAGTACGGGTAGAACGCGACAAGCGCTCGCAACCGGACGTCTCGATAGACCGGTTCGTAATTTGCGGCGCGGAGCACCGTCCAGCCCCCGTGCGACCAGCCGATCACGCCGATGCGATCCTGGTCGATGCCGGGTAAGGTCGCCAGATACCGCGCAGCCGCGAACACATCGCTTGACCGGGGCCCGCCGCCGAAGACAGAACCATCCCCGCAGATGCTCGTGAATCCGCGCCCTCCGAAGCTGTCGAGGACGAAGGCCGCATAGCCTTCAGCTTGTAGCCACTGCGCCCACGCCAGGACGTTCCGGCCGATCCCGTTGCATCCGTGCAAGAGGATCAGCGCCGGGAAGGGCGCAGCTCCCTGCGGGACATAGAGATCTGCGGTCAGGGTCGCGGCGCTCGGGGACATGACGGGCACGCGGTGCGATGCGATAGGCCCGGCGCAGCCGGCCGCCAAGGTCGCAGAGAGACTGAGTGCTGCGATCGGTCGGTTCATCGTTCCGTGTGATTGCTGACCGCTAGGCCCGGCTCAATAGTAACGACGCAGCAGAACCCAGCTGACGGTCGCGCCAATCAGCATGCCCACCGTGACCTTCAGAACCAGATAGCTGTACGCCTGGAGGAGAGCGAAGTGCTCCGGCGCCATGCCCAGACGAATGCGATGCCAATCCGCGAGGGAGGGAAAGAGCGCGATGCCGATCACGACGGTGGTAAAGAGGAAGTGTCGGACCGTGAACGGCCGGGCCAGTCGCGTGACCGTTTCTGTCGTCATGATCGCAGCCACGACGCTCAGGAATAACCCCAGCCCGGCCAGGCGGCGTAACGAGGGACTGTCGAACGCGGAGAACACATCGAGCCATCGTGCCGAGCCTATCCCCCATGCCAGCAGGGCCGGCAGCGCGTCGTAGAAGAGAACATGTCCCGCGATGCGCACAGGCACGAGAAGCCTCGCCAACAGCTGGGAGGGCGCACCGTCGCGCGCCTCCTTAGGCTCGTCGCCATAACGCATCTGCGAACTCCTCTTGAGCGCGGCCCAATGCTTCCGGTGGATCCGATCGTAAGCTGGAGGGGCGCCACGTGCTAGGTATTCCGAAGGCCCGGGTGATCGGCTAGTATCAGCGGCCATGGCCCCAGCCCCGATCCGAGGGAGGAGACCTCGATGACACGCCGGACCTGGACGACGACAGCTCTCGCGGCCCTGACCCTCACGAGCGGCGGCGCAGCGGCGCGCATCCCGCCTGCCGTCGCGCAGCCCAAGGCGGTGGTCTGGAACCTGCCGCACGTGGCCGCGCCGAGCCACTACCACGTCCTCAACCTGAACGCGCTCGCCACCAAGGTGAAGGAGCGGTCGCAGGGGCGGATGGAGATCCGGGTCCACCCGGCGTCCTCGCTCTATCCGTCGCCCGAGATCATCCCGGCGGTCATCGAGGGCCGCGTCGAGATCGCCCCCGTGGTCTCGGGCTACCTCACCGACGTCCTCCTCGAGATCGGCCCGCTCGATCTGCCGTTCATGACGAGCAACGTCGACGAGCACAGGAGGGCCGCGAACGAGCTCCGCCCCTTCTTCGCCGAGATGCTGGCCAAGAAAGGCCTCCGCCTGATGGCGATCGAGGCCTGGGCATCGCAGCAGATCTTCGCCCATCAGCCGATGCGCACGGTGGCCGACTGGAAAGGCAAGAAGATCCGCGTGTACGGCGCCGACTCCGCCAACACGGTGCGGCTCCTCGGCGCGGCGCCGGTGAACATCGCCTTCGGTGAGGTCTACCCGGCGCTGGAGAAGAAGGTCGTCGACGGCGCGATCACCTCGGCGACCAACGCCGAGCCCATGAAGTTCTTCGAAGTGACGAAGTACATCAACTACTGGTACCTGGCCGGCGCGGGGTCGGAGTGGCTGGTGGTGAACCAGAAGGCGTGGGACGCGCTCCCGAAGGATCTCCAGCAGGCCGTGCTCGACGCGATGAAGGACATCCGCTACGAGGATAAGGAGTGGGAAGACGCCAAGGCGTGGGAGGAGAAGGCGCGCAAGCGGTTGCCCGAGCTGGGGATGACGATCGTCGATCCTGGGAAGGAGGAGATCGAGAAGGCGCGGTCGCTGGCGCGGGCGGGCTGGGACATCTGGCTCTCGCGCACCGGCGCCGACGGCAAGCGCGGCTTCGAGCTGGCTCGGAAAGCGCTCGGCCGGTGATCGGCTGGACGTCGAGGGCCGCCGCGCTCCTGTCGGGGCTCGGCGTGCTCGGTATGGCGGGGCTGATCACCTTTGACGTCCTCATGCGCTACTTCTTCGGCCGGCCGCAGCTCTTCGTGGACGAGCTGGCGAGCTTCCTCCTGGTCTTCGTAGTCTTCGCCGGGCTCGCCTACACATTTCGCGCGGGCGGGCACGTCCGGGTCGACCTCGTGACGTCGAGCCTGCCGCGGCCCGTCCGCGCGTGGCTCCGCGTCGTGACGCTGGCTCTCGGCCTGGTGTTTCTCGGCGCCGTGATCTGGGTCACCGCCCTGTCGAGCGTCGGCAGTTACCGCTACGGGCGCGTGTCGGCCGTGATGCTCTACCCGCTCTGGGTCCCGATGCTCCTCATCCCCGCCGGGCTCCTGCTCATGGCCGTCGCCATGCTCGTCGCCTTCGTGCGCCAGGTCCGCGCGAGCCTCGGGCCACCGGAGGGCCGTGACGAGGTGCCACCGCCGGACACCCGCGCTTGAGCGAACCCGTCCTCGGCGCGCTCCTCATCGCGCTCATGTTCGTCCTGTTCGCGATGGGGCTCGAGATCGCGGTGTCGCTCGGCGTCGTCGGCGTGCTCGGGCTCCTCTGGCTCAAAGGCTTCACGGTCGGGCTCGGCGTCGTCGGGTCGGTCGCGTGGTCGAACGCCACGAGCTTCTCCTTCATCGCGGTGCCGCTCTTCGTCTTCATGAGCGCGATCCTCCTGCACTCGGGCATCGGCCGCGGACTCTTCACGGCGGTCGCGCGCTGGGTCGGCTTCCTGCCAGGCGGGCTCGCCGTCGCCAGCGTCTTCTCCTGCGCGATCTTCGCGGCGGTCTCCGGCTCGAGCGTGGCGACGGCGGCGACCATCGGCATGATCGCGATCCCCGAGATGGAGCGGCGCGGCTACGGCCGCCCCCTCATCTGCGGCTCGCTGGCCGCGGGCGGGACGCTGGGGATCCTGATCCCGCCCTCGATCCCCATGATCATCTACGGCGTGATGACGGAAACCTCGGTCGGTCACCTCTACATGGCGGGTATCGTGCCCGGCGTGATCCTCGCCCTCATGTTTGCCCTCGCGATCGTCCTCTACGCCGTCGCCCGGCCGGAGGCGGCGCCGCGCCTCCGCTCAGACCGCGAGTCGTTCCGCGACAAGCTGCGCTCGGTCCGCGAGGTGGCCCCCGTCGCCGTCCTCATCCTGATCGTGCTCGGCGGCATGTACGTCGGCGTCGTGACCCCGACGGAGGCCGCCGGCCTCGGCTCGACGATGAGTCTCATCCTGGCCGCGCTCGCGCGCGGCCTCACCCGGGCGGCGCTCACCCGCGCCTTCGAGGAGACCGTGCGGACGACGTCGATGGTGGTCCTCATCGTCATCTTTGCGTCCATCTTCTCGCACGTCATGGCGCTCGTCGGCGCGCCCCGCGCGCTCTTCTCGACGGTCCTGGGTCTCGGGCTGCCGAGGTGGGCGCTCTTCACGCTGATCTTCGGGTTCCTGCTGATCATCGCCTATGCCCTCGAGGAGCTGTCGGTGATGATCATCATTCTGCCGATCCTCTTTCCCCTGGTGACCGGTCTCGGCTTCGACCCGGTGTGGTTCGGGGTCATCATGATCGTCTGGCTCGAGATCGGCTTCATCACCCCGCCGGTCGGGCTGAATCTCTTCGTGATCCAGGGGCTCATGCCCGGTCTCAGCGGCCGGGAGATCACGCTCGGCACGACGCCGTTCGTGCTCCTGATGATCCTGCTCGTCGTGCTGCTCTTCCTCGTCCCAGACCTGGCGCTCTGGCTGCCGCGGCAGATGCTGGGGAAGTGAGGCCGGCGCGAGACTCGGCACGCGATCATGCGCCGGGCACCACCTCGCCGCGCTCGATCGTCGTGATGCGGTCGGTCAGGAGGCGCACCCGGTTCATGTCCGACTCCGCCACGAGCACGGCGAGGCCGGGCTTCGTCGCCTGGAAGGCGCGCACGACCTCGGCCATGCGCGCGGACAGCGCTGGCGACACGCCTTCCATCGGCTCGTCGAGCAACAGGAGGCTGTGCGCGCAGAAGAGCGCCCGGCCGAGGGCGACCAGCTTCTGCTGGCCTCCGCTGAGCGCGGACGCCAGGCGGCGACCGAGCGGCACCAGCTCGGGCAAGAGGGCCGCCACCGCATCCCAGCGCTCGTCGGCGTCGTGGCGCCCCTGGCCCCAGGCCGGGACGAGGAGGTTGTCCTTGACGGTGAGCGAGCCGATGAGGCGACGGTCTTCCGGCATGTAGCCGATTCCCAGGCGTCCGCGCTCGAACGGTGGGAGGCGGACGATGTCCTGGTTGTCGAGGACGACGTTGCCCGACTCCACCGGCACGAGCCCCATGACGCTGCGGAGCGTCGTCGTCTTGCCCGCGCCGTTCCGGCCCACGAGGCCCACGATGGAGCCGGTCGGGATCTCGAGGGACAGCGCGCGAAGGATCGCGAGCCCGCCGAGCCGGACCCCGAGACTCTGAACGCTCAGCATGCTACGGTCGCCCCAGAAGCGCCCGCCGCACCGCGGGGTCGGCGAGCACGGCGTCGGGCGACCCGCTGGCGACGACCTTGCCCTCGTCGAACGCGAGCACGCGCTCCGCGTAACGCTCGACGACCTCCATGTCGTGCTCGACGAAGATCGTCGTCACGCCCGTCCCCTTGAGCACCGGGACCAGCGTGTCCATCACCTTCGATTTGTCCCTCGCACTCACGCCGCTCGTCGGCTCGTCCATCAATAAGATCCGAGGGCGTCGGGCGAACGAGAGCGCCACGTCGAGGAGCTTTCGCGCGCCCTCGGGAAGCTGGCCCGCGTCGCGAGAGGCATGCTCCTCCAGGCCGAACTGGACCAGGATGCGGCGCGCGTCGTCCAGCCGGTCGACGCGCACGAGGGGCGCCCAGAACTCGCGCGCCCGTCCCGCCCGAATCGCGAGCGCCAGGACGAGGTTCTCCAGCACGCTGAGAGAGAGGTAGAGCTGGGGCATCTGGAAGGAGCGGGCGATGCCGAGATCCGCGACGGCCCGTGGAAGGAGGCCCGTGATGTCCTTTCCCTGAAAGCGGATCCGCCCCCGGTCGGGCTTCACGTACCCCGTAATCACATTGAGGAGGGTGGTCTTGCCGGAGCCGTTCGGGCCGACGATGCCCACGAGCTCGCCCTCCTGGAACCGGAGGCTCAGATCCTCCGCGGCGCGGACCATGCCGAAGAACTTGGTCAGGCCGACCGTCTCGAGGACCGCGCCTACCGGATCCACCGTCTCACCATCCCGGTCAGGCTCCAGAGGCCTCCGGGCAGGAAGAAGATGATGATCAGGAGGACGAGGCCCAGGGTCATCTGCCAGGTGTACGGGGAGTATTTGAAGGCGTAGTTGCGCACGAACTCGAAGACGATGGAGCCGGCGACGGGCGCCAGCACGCTCCCCGTCCCGCCGAGCAGCGCCACGAAGACGAACTCCCCCGACTGGGTCCAGAACGAGACCTCGGGGACGATGTGGCCGACCGAGAAGCCGGCCAGGACACCGCCCACGCTCGCCAGCACTCCGGCGACGATGTACGTGCAATAGATCGCCTGGCGGACCGAGGCGCCCATGTACTCGACGCGCACCTCGTTGTCGCGCACCGCGCGCAGCGTGTAGCCGAGCGGCGAGGCGGTGAAGCGGTAGGCGACGTAGAGGAGGAGCGCGGTGAGGACGACCGTCACGTAGTAGATCGTGAGGCGCAAGTGCGCGGCGGCCGGCTTGACTCCGGCGAGCAGGGGAGTGGGAAGCCTCAACCCGTCGGTGCCGCCGGTGACTGCGTAGAACTTGAGGAGGATGGCGTAGAGGACCATCGAGAAGGCGAGGTTGAGGAGGCCGAAGTGCATGCCTCGATAGCGCGCGAGGAGCAACCCGAGCAGGGCGCTCGCGGCGGCGCCCGTCACCACCGCGAGGACGAGGATCACGAGCCCGTCGTGCACCCCGAGGAATTTCACCGCGAAGCCCGCGGTGTACGCGCCCACCGCGTAGTAGAGGGCGTGGCCGAAGGTGAGGAGCCCGCCGCGCAGGAGCAGCACGATGCCGAGGACGGCGAGCGCCTTCGCCCAGGCGAGCGTCAGGAGAAAGGTGATCCACTCGGGGAGGAAGGGCGGCACCACGAGGAACAGCGCGAGCCCAGCGAGCGCGATCGCCACGACGGCTCAGATCCTTCGCGCCTCGACCTGACCGAAGAGGCCCTGGGGCCGGAAGAGCAGCACCAGCGCCATGATCAGGTAGATGGCGAAGAGGTCGAGCTCGGGGACGAGGTGCACGGCGGTCGCCCGGGCCAGGCCCACCAGCACGGCTCCGAGGGCCGCGCCGCCGATCGACCCGAGTCCGCCGATGGCGACGACGGCAAACGACACCACGATGACCTCGGCGCCGATCCCGGGTACGAGCGAGAACATCGGCGCGGTGAACGCGCCGCCGAGCGCGGCGAAGACGGCCCCCAGCGTGAAGGCCAGGGTGTAGATCCGCGGCACGTTTACGCCCAGGGCGGCGCTCATCTCGCGGTCCGTGATGACCGAGACCAGCACCTTCCCGAAGCGCGTGCGCGTCACGACGAGCCACAGGAGGAGGCCCGTGACGACGGCGATGCCGGTGAGCAGAAACGGGTAGCCCGCGTAGTCGACGCCCCCCAGCCTCACGACTCCCATGTACGTGTACGGCTTGTCGGCAAAGAGCGGGCTCACGCCCCACGCGAGCTTGATGACGTCCTCGAGGATCAGAAGGATGGAGAAGGTGAGGAGGATCTGGATCTCCTCCGCCTTGCCGTAGACCCGCCGGAGGAAGAGCCGCTCGATGACGGGCCCGGCCGTCACGCCGATGACCACGGCGGCCAAGAAGAGCAAGAGGTAGCTCAGCACGGGCCAGGCACTCGATCCCCAGCCGAGGACGAGCCAGGCGCCCATGTACGCCCCGAGGGCGTAGAGGTTCCCGTGGGCGAGGTTCAGGATGCGGACGACGCCGTACGTGAACGTGAGGCCGGCCGACACGAGGAACAGCCACGACGCGTAGCTGATCCCGTCGAGCGCGATGACGATGAGGAGGTTCAGGCCAGACGTTCGCTGCCCGCCGACCTCACGGGCACTGGGCGCCGCTGAAACCCTGGTCGATCCAGTCCAGGGTCTTCACCCCGTCGGGAGGGTTGACGCACTTGGCCGGGAACACCCGCACGCTGGTGAGCACGTTCTGCTTCCGCTGCGCGTCCAGCTTCACCGTCCCGTAGAGGGAGTCCTCGATGGCCTGGTGACCACCGCCGACCGCCATCGCGATGCGCCCGCTCGGCGAATCGAACTCGAGATACTCGAAGGCTCGCACGACGTCGTCCACGCTCGGCCACCGGCCGGCCGCTTTGATCGCCTTCTCGTAGGCCGCTTTCACGCCCTGGAGCGCCTGCACCATGTGATAGCTCCCGTGGGGCGACCCGCACGGCTCGCCGAACTTCTTCGTGCAGCGCTCGATGAACTCCCTCTGGAGCCGATTCTTGGCCGGGTCGGGTATCTCGGGCCAGTGCGTCCCGCGGAACCCGATCACGAAGCCTTCGGGCAGGTCCCGAAACTCCTTGAAGAGGAACGCCGAGTTGTTGTGGATGACGAGGCTCTGGCGGAAGAGCCCGCGGACCCGGCCCTGGCTGTTCACCGAGGCGAGGTCCGTCCCCCAGAGGCTGTGGAATACCACGTCGGGCTTGGCGGTGAGAAGCTTCGAGATCTCGGCCGACAGATCGCCCTGGAAGAGCTTCGGCCAGAGGGTCTCGACCACCTGGACGTCGGGCTTCAGCTTGCGGAGGGCGCGGATGAAGATCTCCCACGAGTCCCGCCCCCACGCGTAGTCCTGGTTGAGGCCGGCCACCGTCTTCACGTCGGGCTTGGCGGTCAGGAGATAGCGGGCGGCGCCGATCCCGTCGATGCCCGTATGGGCGGCGGTGCGGAACACGTACTTGTACTTGGCCTCCTCGAAGACCCGCGTGGTCCCGCAGTCGAAGAGGACGGTGAGGACCCGGAGCTCCTCGGCCACCGGCGGCACGGCCACGCAGTTGGCGCTCGAGATATAGCCGACGACCAGGTCCACCTTCTCGTCCGCCGCGAGCCGCCGGAACTCGGCGACGACCTTGTCGCCGGGGCCGGCCTCGTCGGTGAGGACCGGCACGAGCTTCGCCCCGCCGACACCGCCCTCGTCGTTGATCTTCTCCACCCAGGCGTCGGCGGCCTTCTTGGCTGGAATGCCGAAGGTGCTGGAGGCGGGCCCTGAGAGCAGCGTCACGATGCCGACCCGGAGCTCCTTCGGCGCGCCGGCGACCTTGGGGGAAGGCGCCTGGGCGGCCGCGAGGGACAACACAACGGCAATCACACCAGTCACGCTCAGCGCGATCACGCCCAGAAGACGCGTCTTCATCAGGCTCTCCCAGTGGTTGGTCGGCTGGAACGCGGGAAGGATAGCCGGGACGCCGGTCGCCGTCAATGAAGAGGACGCGAAGACAAGCCGCTACCGCAGGAGGTCGGCCACCGCGATGCGCGCCGACGGCAGCGCCAGCAGCGCGACCAGGGACGTCGGCGCCAGCGTCTCCATCGATCGGTACCGCCAGCGGTAGGCCGCCGACGGGTCCGGACCCGGATCGCGATACACCTCCAGGACACCATCGATGAGATTAAGGATCCAGTAGTCCCGAACTCCGGCCCGCGCATAGAGACTGCCCTTATGCTCGCGATCGAGGTCGAGACTCGAGTCCGCGACCTCCAGGACGAGTGCCGGACGCGCGGGGTGGGAGGCGCGGTAATCCGCGCGGACTCCAGCCACGACGGCGAGGTCGGGCTCCGGCACCGACTCGTCGTCGAGCGCCACCGGCATCTGAGCCCTCACGATCCAACCGGGCGGGAGAATGGCTCTGAGCGCATCATCGGCAGTGCCGACGGCAGTCGCATGGCGGCTGCCTTGAGGCTCGGCGACGACAAGGTGACCGCCGATGAGTTCGACTGGATCGTGTTGAAACGCACCGAGATCCACCAGTCGCTCGTACTCGACGCGTTTCCACCGCCGCAGAGTGAGTGGCGGTGCCGTCATGGGCCGAACCTAGCGGGCCCTGGCACAGGCGTCAACATCAACGTGTCGATGAGTCTTGGGCATCACCCTCACAACCGCGGGTCGAGCGCGTCGCGGATGGCGTCGCCGACGAAGTTCAGTCCCACCACGGTGACGAACAGGGCGGCGCCCGGCCCGAAGACGATCCAGGGCGCTTGCTGCAGGTAGCCGCGGCCCGCGTTGATCATGCTGCCCCAGGAGGCGCCCGGCGGCTGGATGCCGAGCCCCAGGAAGGACAGGGACGCCTCGGCGAGGATGGCGAAGGCGACGCTCAGCGAGGCCTGGACGACGATCGGCGGGGCGGCGTTCGGCAGCACGTGGTGCCAGGCGATGCGCCAGCCGGGCGCGCCGAGGGCACGGGCGGCGTCCACGTACTCGCGCGCCGTGATGGCGAGCACCTGGCCGCGCATGAGGCGGGCGAAGGTTGGAGTGTAGACGACGCCGAGCGCGATGAGCACGCCGCCGAGGCCCGCGCCGAGCACGGCGCCGAGGGCCAGCGCCAGGACGAGCGGGGGAAACGAGAGGACGGCGTCCATCGCCCGCATCACGAGCCCGTCGGCGCGTCCGCCCGCGTAGCCCGCCAGTACGCCGAGCAGGCTCCCTGCCACGGCCGCGACCGCGACCGACGCGAAGCCCGCCACGAGCGAGACGCGCGTGCCCCAGATGACGCGCGACATCACGTCGCGCCCGATATTATCGGTGCCGAGCAGGTGCGCGCGCCCCGGCCGCGCGAGCGCCAGGCCGAGGTTCTGCTCGAGCGGGTCGTAGGGCGCCAGGAGCGGCGCGCCGAGCGCCACCAGCACGGCCGCCACCAAGACCGCGGCGCCGAACGGCGCCAGCCGCGCGCGCGCGGCGCGGTGCAGCACCACCCACCGCCGCTCCCGCGCGGGTGGTGGAGCCGCCGGGCGCGCGATCGCCGTCGTGCGCTCAGCGATATCGGATCCGGGGATCGATCCAGCCATACAGAAGATCGACGAGGAGATTGCTCAGGATGAAGCCGAGGGCGATCAGGAGAATCACGCCTTGCACCAACGGGTAGTCGCGCGCGAAGACGGCCTCGACCACGAGGCGGCCGACGCCGGGCAGGGCGAAGACGTATTCGGTGATGACGGCGCCGCCGATCAGCGTCCCGAGCTGCAGCCCGAGCACGGTGACGACGGGGATCAGGGCGTTCTTCAAGACGTGGCCGCGGATGACTCGCCACTCCGACAGTCCCTTGGCCCGGGCGGTGCGCACGTAGTCCTCGCCCAGCGCCTCGAGCATGCTCGAGCGCAGCGTCCGCGTGATGACGGCCGCCAGCGCGAGGCCCAGCGTGACGGCGGGGAGCAGGAGCGACCGCAACCCGTTCAGCGGCTCCTCGACGGGGTCCGTGTAGCCGGAGATCGGCAGCCAGCGCAGCGTCACGCCAAACAAAAAGATGAGCAGGAGCGCCAGGAGAAAGTTCGGCATGCAGATCCCGAAGAGCGCGAACGACGTCCCGGCGCGGTCGACGGCCGTGTTGCGGCGGGCCGCGGAGACGATCCCCACCGGGAAGGCGATCAGCAGCGAAACGGCCATCGCGAGCAGGGCCAGCTCGAGGCTCGGCCGGATTCGGCGGCTCACGTTCTCGATGACGGGCTCGCCGTTGCGGATCGAGCGCCCGAGGTCGCCGCGCAGCAGCCGGCGCATCCAGGCCGCGTACTGCTCGTGGATCGGCCGGTCGAGGCCGAGCTCCTTACGGAGACTTGCCTTCGCCTCGGCGTCCACGGACTCCGCCATCATGGCGTCGATGGGATCGCCGGGCGTCAGATGGAGGAGCGCGAAGACGCCGGCCGTGACGAGGAGAAGGACCGGAACGGTCGCGGCCAGGCGGTGCAGGACGAGGCGACCCATGCGGCGCGCCGACGGCGGTTAGCCCGGCCTCACCGGAGCCACACGTCCTTGAAGCGCATCATTCCGTCCGGGATCGGCTCGTAGCCCTGCACGCGGGGGCTGAACGCCTTGGGTTCGACCGGGTGGACAATGAACACCATCGGCAGCTCGTCCTGCAGGAGCCTCGTCAGCTCGCCGTAGAGTTTCTTCCGCTCGGCCTGGCTCGACACCTCGCGCGTCCGGTCGAGCAGCGAGTCGATCTGCGGGTTCGAGATGCCGGACCAATTGAGCGACGTGCCCGGCGTAGTTCTAAAGAATTGGTAGGTGTTGCCGTCCGGGTCCGGCCGGCCGCTCCACTGATAGCTGATCATGTCGAAATTGCGGCTGTTGCCGTCGGAGAGGAGCGTGGCGGCGTCCACCAGCTTGATCTTCATGGTGATGGAGGCCTCGCGGACCTGGGCCTGAATCACCTCGGCCTCCTGGATATTGATTGGAAGGTTGTTGGTCGTCATCGTGAACGTGAAGCCGCCCGATTGGCCGCCCTCGGCCAGCTTGGCCCGGGCCTTCGCCAGGTCACGCTTGATCGGCGCGATGGACTTGTCGTAGGCCCAGCTCGTAGGCGGGATGGGGCCGTTCGCCGGCCGACCGACGTTGAGCCACACGCCCTTGACGATCTGCTCGAGGTCGAGGCTGTGCGCAAGCGCCTGACGCAGCGCCTTGTTGTTGAACGGCGGCCGCGTGTGGTTGAGCTGATAGGCGAAGTCGGCGAGCGACGGCACGTCTACCACGGCGACATTCCTATCCGCTTTCACCGCGGCGACGTCGCGCGGCTGGACGTAGTCGATCACGTCGATCTCGCCCGCCTGGAGGCTCTGGAGCTTCACCGTGTCGTCGGGGATCGGGCGGTAGCGGATGCGATCGAGGTAGGGCCCGCCCTCCTTGTTCCAGTAGCTCTCGTTGCGCTTGATCAGGAGGTGGTCGTCCTTGATCCACTCGACGAACTCGAAGGGCCCGGTGCCAGCGCCCCGGGCATTGCGCCCGAGCTCGGCGCCGCGCTCCTGGACGACCTTGGGCGAGATCATCATGCCCGCGCGATCGGTGAGGGTGGCCAGCAGGGCGGCGTCCGGCCGCTTGAGATTGAGCTTGATCGCATAGGAGTCGAGCACGTCCACCGAGTCGATGCTGGCGACCTCGCCCTTGCGGACCGACTTCGGCTCCGTCTTCATACGGTCGAAATTGAACCTCGCGGCCTCCGCGTTGAAGTCCGTGCCGTCGTGGAATTTGACACCTCGGCGGAGCTTGAACACGAGCGTCTTCGAGTCGGGCTGCTGCCACGACTCGGCCAGGCCCGGCTTGATCCCGAGCTTTACGTCGAGCGTCACGAGCGGCTCGAAGATGTTGTGATAGATCTGGCGGTCCACCTTGCTGCCCGAGAGGTGCGGGTCCATCGTGGCCGCCTCGATGTAGAAGCCGACGCGGAGCGTGCCGCCCTTCTTCGGAGCCTCGGCCGTCGCCCGGCGCACGCGGCCCACGACGCTGACGGCGGAGGCGGCCGCGCACGCTTTCATGAAGTCCCGGCGAGTGAAGTCCCCGGTGGGCTCTGATGCTGTCGCCGCCATTCCGCCTCCTCTGCGCCGTCCGAGCATTGCCGTGATGCGCGCTTCCTCCCGGAGCGTGGTCGTGGTGCGCGGTTGAGTATACGCCGCCGGAACTCTCGGCTGGCTAAGTCACCTCGCGAGCCACGAAGTCGGCGGTGAGAAAGCGCGGGTCGTAGGGGACGTTGAGCGGAAATTATCGCTCTGCGATCGGTCGGGTCGGAGGTGCTTCGCGTCACTTCGGCTCCTCACAGGTCGGTCGGCGTCACGCGCGGCCCGGGGTCATCGGCCCGCCTCGCGCCAGTGCTCCTCGAGATGGAGCCGCGCGATCTCCGCGTTGACGGGGTCAGCCCATCGCACCTGACCCAAGCGTGACCGCGCGGCTCTCAGATGCGCGAGATCGAGCGCGCCCGACTCGTCGTGGTGGGGGAGGTGGCGTACCTTGCGGCCGTCGGGCATGGTCTCGACCCCGGCGAACGCGGAATCCGGCAGGTGCCTGATGTAGGCCCGCGACCACTCCTCCCCGGCGGCGGGGGCGCACCAGGTCAGTGCGAGCGCGGCGAGCGTCACCCACCCCCGACGCAGTAGCATTTGTCGCCTCCGTGAACGAGTCTGCTCGCGCCGCCGACAGTGACAATGCCCAAAGAACGATACGGCAGCCTGGCCGTGGTGACATTCCGAGTATCCATTTCGGGTCGGGCTGTCACTTTATGAGCCAGTCACGGCGGGGGTGTGACCGCTAAGTCCTGGACTCAACACTACTTTGCGGTACTGGCACCAGGTGTGCTTCCCAAGCGCAGCATGACCGAGCTGGCGGACACGCCCAATCTCGCCGCCTTTTATTGCCCCGGCTGCTCTCCGGACCGTGATCCGGTCGCGGAGATTCTGACCGTGCGCTGGTGCGATGCCCACCAACCCCGGTACGGAGGCTTCGATGACGAGAGGGCGAAGGTCAGCAAGGACATCCTGACTTCAACGGGCGAGGCGGAAGCCGTGACGAATCGCGCCTGGTGCGCGATCGTGCATCGTACCGCGAAACGGTCGTAAGCGAGAGGGGAGACTCATGGATTCGGGACTGAGACGGCTGATCATCGTGATCGGGCTTATCGCGTTCCTCGGTGCTCTGATGGGGTGCGCCAAGCGCCCGGTGGTGGTGCCCTCGGCGTCGGCGCCGGCCGGTCCGGCGGCCGCGGCACCGGTTCGGGCTCGATAAGCTCGCGCGTCGGAATGCCATAGCACTCTGACCTTCCGCTCTCCCACGCCGTTGTCTCGGCTCACCCAGCCGAGGCCGTCTCTCTGTAGGACCCAGCCACTCGTTCCATCGCGTTGAAGGTCTCGCCGAACTCACAGGAGCGCTCGACCACCGAGTTGAGCGACTATGCTCGGGGAGGTGAGCCCTGTGGACGTGCGGCCCTCGCCGATCGCCGGCCACTGGTACCCGGGCGACGCGCGGACGCTCGGCGCCGAGGTCGACGTCCATCTGGCTGGCGCCGGCGCTGTCAAGGCTGACGGCGCGATTGTCGCGCTGGTGGCGCCTCACGCTGGCCACCGATACTCCGGCGCCGTGGCGGGCCACGCCTTTGCCGTCGCGCGCGGGCTCCGGCCGGAGGTCGTCGCCGTCGTCGGGCCCATGCACTATCCGCTGGAAGGCGCGGTGCTGACCTCGGGCCACGGCGCCTACCAGACGCCGCTCGGTCCGGTGGCGATCGCCCGCGAGGCGTGTCGCGTCCTCGACGACGCCGTGCGCCGGGAGCTCCCCGGCGGGCTCACCCCGGTGAGAAACGACCCGGAGCACTCGATCGAGATCGAGCTGCCGTTTCTGCAGCGGGTGCTCCCGGAGGAGTGGCGGCTCTTGCCCGTGATGGTGCGCGACCAGCGTCGCGAGGTCGCGCGCGCACTCGGGCTGGCGCTCGCCGTCGCGCTGCGTGACCGCGCGGCGCTCCTCGTCGCGAGCACCGACCTCTCGCACTACCATCCCCAGGCGGCGGCGAACCGGCTCGACCGCGAGCTGCTCCGGCGCGTGGAGGCGTTCGACCCCGACGCCGTGCTGCGCGCCGAGCAGGAGGGGGCGGGTGAGGCGTGCGGGATCGGCGCGCTCGCCGCCGTGCTCTGGGCGGCTCGCGAGCTCGGCGCCGACCGGGTGCGGGTACTCGACTACGCGACGTCGGGCGACGTCACGGGCGACCTGGACCGCGTCGTCGGGTACGCGGCGGGTGTGGTGACGCGCGCGACGGCGTGACGGGCTCCGCGAGCGCGGGTACGATGAGGGCGCCGTGACGGCGCTGGCCGACGTGCTCAGGCGCCTGGCGCGCGAGGGCGAGCTGTACGAGCGGCTCCCCGAGGCCCGGGTGCGCTGCTACGCGTGCGGCCACCGCTGCCTGATCCCGCCCGACCAGCGCGGCGTCTGCAGGGTGCGCTGGAACGAGGACGGGCGCCTCATGGTTCCGGCGGGCTACGTCGCCGGCCTCCAGCTCGACCCCGTCGAGAAGAAGCCGTTCTTCCACGCGTACCCGGGCGCGCGCGCCCTCTCCTTCGGGATGCTCGGATGCGATTATCACTGTTC
>WNFW01000057.1_pt1 | contig 66450 bp, 59 predicted proteins | sample 5400131 | NCBI WGS metagenome assembly WNFW01 (sample SAMN13153362, study PRJNA577476) | soil metagenome | isolation source: 20 cm soil or saprolite under grassland replicate 1 | place: USA:California | collected 2016-06-15
CGGTGCCTGGTGGAAGATGGAAAATCTAAAAAAGGTAATCGCTCTACGGGTGTTACGGGCGAACGGGGATTGGGAAGAATACTGGACCAACGTGCATCAGGAGGCTGCGTAAACTGACTCGCACTATCAATTGCACCCCATCGCCACAGATCCGGCAATTTCATTGGCATTCCGGCATACTCTTACGTTGCAACAAGCTCCAGCCCACGAGCGAGCACAGACCAAAGCCGACCGAATTGAGAACCCCATGATAGCGCGCCATTTGTTCGAGATTGACAAAGGCATGGAGCGGGTATTCGCCCATAGCCCACACATGCCTGCGAGTGCCATCCCAAAAATTACGCAGACACTTCCAAGGAGCAGCAGGCGTCCACCAATTCCGCGGGCTTTACCCAATCCAACACGAAAAGTTGCAAAAGCAATCCCACATCCGCCAATCACCAGCAGGCAGACGGCCGCGAGTTTCAGTTTTGGACCGATGAGAAACGCCAGACCCAGCAGACCAGGACCGGCAACGGCACACGACAAAGCAGTTCGCAGAGCCAGGGGAGTGCGCATCGAGGATGCCGCGAGCCCCGCAAGGATTGCCGCCATCAATCATGCGTAATGGAAATGGATCGCCGTCAGGAGCACGATGGGCTCACGGAAACCAAAAAGTTGCATTCCTGTGCGCGAGGCCGCGAGCCACAGTGCGCCGACAAACGCATATCCTTCGCCAAGAGCGAAACAGAATTCCGGGAACGATTGCAGGCGCGTTCTGATGAACCTCTCCAGGCCGTCGAGAGCCACCGCCGAAGCCACAATGAGCCACGGGCATACCAACGCACCCGCTGCCCGCCCGTCTTTTAGAAAGAAGCTCGCAGTAGAGCTAGAGCCGCGGCTGGAAACAGTAAGTACCGGACGACCAATACGTTCATTTGAGCAAGGCGGTCGGCCTGTGCAGCCACCAGGTTCAAACCGAGGGGAGCCATTACCCACGGCGCGAGAAGGAACAACAGATCAAAAATGCTCAGCCGAAAAAAGCCGCGGAGAACGCCAGCCAAAAGAATCAGCCAGGATGCGCCCCCGACGACAGCCATTCTCAGTCCTGATGGAAAGAGAGTTTGGCCTGTGCGCAGGATGAACTTCTGAGCCACGGGTCAGGGCCTTGCGCGGCATTGCGTTTGTCCGCCCATGTCTGTATCTTCTGTCTATTCAGAACTTACCAACAAGACCGCCGGGTTATCAAGCGTTTTTTTGACCGCACTCGCAGGAAGCGGCACCGCCACGAAAGGAGGCCATAAGAAGGCCGCCGCCCTGTTGCTTTCCCAATGGAAATGTGCCAAGCTTCTGTTGGGAACCCAATGGAAGAGAAGAAACAGAAGAGGGACGTGCTGCAAGGCACATTGGCGCTGATGGTCCTTAAGACCCTTGATGTGCTGGGCGCGATGCACGGTTACAGCATCGCTCGTCGCATCGAGCAGATCAGCGGAGACCTGCTCGCAGTGAATCAAGGCACTCTCTATCCGGTTCTGTTGAAGCTCGAGCAGGAGGGCTCAATCACCTCGGGGTGGGGCGTTTCGGAAAACAACCGCAAGGCACGCTTCTACCGGCTGACACGGCAGGGGCGCAAGCAGTTGCAGGCCGAGAAACATGATTGGGATCAGACAGCAGCAATCATTGACCGATTTTTTGCGGTGAGGGCGGAGGATCTGAAATGAGGAGGCTAAGGCGCTTCGTTAAGCGGCTCACCTCGTGGGCGAGAACCGAAAAGGATGAGGAACGACTGCGAGCCGAGATTGAAGCTCACATCGCCTTGCAGGCGGAGGACAACCTGCGCGCCGGTCTGTCTCCGGAAGAGTCGCGGCGCCAGGCGATCCTGAAGTTCGGCGCGGTGGAGGCCGTAAAGGAAGAGTACCGGGATGAGCGGGGATTACCGTCTGTAGAAGCTCTGCTGCACGACATGCGGTATGCTTCACGTCGATTGCGGAGATGCCCCGCGTTCACGGTCACGGTTGTGCTCACCCTGGCGCTAGGCATTGGCGCGACCACTTCCATTTTTACGTTGGTCTATGCGGTTCTGCTGAAGTCGCTGGCAGTGGCCGATCCGGCTGAATTGTATCGCTTGGGAAAAGAAGCACGTTGTTGCTATTGGGGCGGGTACAGCCAAGAAAACGAGTTTTCCCTTGTCTCCTACGATCTTTACAAACATTTCCGGGACCACACCCAAGGGTTTCGAGAATTGGCGGCGTTCCAGGCGAGCACCTCGCTGCTAGGTGTGCGGCGCTCCGGTAGCGCCGAGGCAGCGCAAGGCTATCCCGGGGAGTTCGTTTCGGGCAATTACTTCACCATGTTCGGCATCAGCGCCTATGCCGGACGGCTGCTGACCGCCGGCGACGACCAAGCCGGCGCTCCACCTGCCGCAGTGATGAGCTATCGCTTATGGCAGCAACGATATGAGTCGGATCCTTCCGTCGTCGGTGGCGTCTTCAACATAGACGACAAGCCATTTACGGTCGTGGGAATCACTCCGCCGCGTTTCTTTGGCGACACCCTGCGCACGAATCCACCCGATTTCTTTCTGCCGATCAACACCCAACCGTTGCTGGGTGCCGCTGCGGATATCTATCAGTCCGACAATTCCTGGTTAGACCTAATCGGACGTATCCTGCCCGGCGCGAACCCCGCCTCCATCGAAGCTCAGATGAGGGCGGAGCTCAAGCAGTGGCTGCGCTCGCGTTGGGGTGACATGAGCGCCAACGATCGCGCGGAATTTCCCGAGCAGACCCTGTTCTTGCGCCCCGGAGGCGCCGGCATCACGAGCATGCGTGAGGAATATGAGCACTGGCTTCAGATCCTGATGATGGTGACAAGTTTCGTGCTCCTCATTGTCTGCGCCAACGTCGCCAATCTGATGCTCGTGCGCGGCATGGAGCGGCGGCGGGAGATATCGTTGAGGATAGCACTGGGGGCGCAGGCGCTCCGGCTCGTGAGGCAGGCCCTCGCCGAAAGCATTTTGCTCTCACTCGCAGGTGGTGTGGCGGGTCTGGTGATTGCATTTGCGGGGACGCGCCTTATTCTGCACTTCGCATTTCCGCCGACGAGCGGAATGGCAGCTATTCCCATCGACGCGTCGTCTTCCATGCCGGTCCTGCTCTTTGCCTTCGGCGTTTCGCTGATCGCGGGAGTTACTTTCGGCATCGCTCCGGCGTGGATGACCACACGGATAGATCCCATCGAAGCCCTCCGGGGAGCTAGCCGATCCACTGTCCGCACAGGCGCGCTCCCTCGGAAGACCCTGGTCGTGTGCCAGGCAGCGCTCTCGCTGGTGCTGCTGGCTGCATCCGGACTGCTGACGGCGGCTCTGCGCCACCTCGAGAATCAAGACTTTGGCTTCGCGCAGGACCGGCGCACGATCGTCAGGATCGATCCGAGTCTTGTCGCCTATCGACCAGACCAACTCACCACACTTTACGGGCGGATCCAGAATTCATTATCGAGCGTTCTCGGTGTGTCGGACGTGGCCATCTGCCAGTACTCGCCGCTGAGCCGCAACAATTGGGGTGCTGGCGTGTGGGTGGATGGACGTCCGGCGCCCGGACCGAAGGACGACGTTTCTACTTCCTGGGATCGCGTCACTGCGGGATATTTTACCGCCGTCGGAACTCCCATTATCGAGGGACGCGGGATCTCCGATCTCGACACAGCGACTTCACAGCACGTGGCCGTGATCAACCAGGCGTTTGCGCGCAAGTTTTTCCAGAAAGAGGACCCAATCGAGAAGTACTTCGGACAGACTGGGATGGGGACGTCCCGCCAATACGAAATTGTAGGCGTGGCCCAAGACGCGCGCTATCTGGACTTCGATCTTGACCACCCGATTGGCCCATTCTTCTTTGTTCCCGAAGCGCAACATGACGTGTTGCCAACCGGAAAGGACAGCAACCCAGGCTCGCATTTCCTGCACGATATTCTTATTGTCACCCGGCCGGGAGCCAGCGTGTCCTCTGGGCAGATTCGCCAGGCCATGGCCTCGGTGGATCCCAACCTGCCGATCATTTCCATTCAGACCTTGAGAGAGCAAGTGGCTGGCACATTCCGGCAGCAGCGCCTGATTGCACAACTCACGTCGTTCTTCGGAATTCTTTCGCTTGTTTTGGCTTGCGTCGGGCTGTATGGAGTGACAGCCTACAACGTCGGACGCCGCACCAACGAGATTGGGGTGCGGATGGCGCTCGGCGCCACTGCCACGCAAGCGGCCGCGCTGATAATTCGCGGCGCGTTCGCGCTGGTGGCCATTGGTCTGGTTGTTGGATTGCCCCTGGCTTTGGCGGCGGTGCAATTCCTGGGCAGCCAACTCTACGGATTGAATCCGTATGACCCTGCGGAGATTTTCGTGGCCGTTCTAACACTTGGGTTCTCGGCGCTGGTCGCATCGTTAATACCGGCGTTGCGGGCAAGCCTGATTTCACCCTCGGAAGCGTTACGAACTGAATAGGACCGCCCCCTTTTTCTTGTAGAGCCGCCGGGCTTGGGAACAAGTCGCGTCTTCACCACCGTACTCTCGGGCTACGACGGTCCTATCGGCCGCAATAACCAACTTGCGCCGGGACCTGGCTAGTCAAGTGGTGTTTATCAACGATGGCGCATCTGAATTGCCTTCCTACTGGAGGAGGCTGCGGGGTTTCCCATTGCCGCCGGCGTCTCGGATTCAGTTTGGGAATGCACTTTTCGGAATCGGCAGCTCTCATCACGCTATCGATTCGGGTTCGGCGTAGCGGATGCTCTCCTCTCGGTCGGTTACCGGCTCGGTGGAGATTTCCGAGCGTGGCTGCGGGCTATCGAGAATGACCACTCCCTGATCGTCGGCGAGCACGCGGAACGTTGGGGATATTTCGTAGAGTTCTTCGAACGAGCATGCCGCAGCTTCCAGTTGCGATTCTTCCGCGGCAAGCCCTTCCGAGTCGCGCAAGACGAAGAATTTGCTGCAGAGCCTGCGCACGGTGGAGAGGCGATGCGTGATGATGAGGGCGCCCATGTGATCCCCAAGCACCTCTTCCATGCCCTTCTGCACGGCCTTTTCCGTGGTGGCATCGAGCGAGGCGGTGGCTTCGTCCACGACCATGAATATGGGCTTACGCATGGCGGCCGCTCCGATCATCAGCCGCTGTTGCTCGCCGCCCGATAGTTCAATTCCGTGCCGGCCGACTCGTGTGTCGAGCCCGTCGGTCAGGCGGTCCCCAAAATCGATCTTCAGCTTTCGCATGATGCCCCACAGTTCTTGATCGGGGACATTGATGGGTTCATCGGTGAAACGGTACAGTAGGTTGTCACGGATGGTCCCATCAAATACCTGCGCCTGTTGCGGCACGTAGGCGATGAGATTGAGCCAGGAAGACAGTCGCACATCGCGCAAGTCGTGCCCGTCGACCAGCATTGTCCCTGAGGTCGGATCCATATAGCGCATGAGCAGGCGCATGATCGTGGTTTTGCCCGCGCCGGATGGGCCAATCAGAGCGGCCTTCTCGCCAGGCGCGATGGTGAGGCTGACATTGCGGAGAACCGCCGTCGCCGGCTTGGCACCTCCGTTCGTGGCAGCGGGCAGGCCAGGCAGGTCGCACTTCTCCGTGGCGTATGCGAAGGAAACATTGCGCATCTCTACGCGCATGCCATTTTTTCTCTGGAGCTCGATGGCCTTCGCCTTATCGGTGATGTCCGGTGGAACCGTCAGCGTGAGCATCGCGGTACGAATCGCCGGCATGTTCCAGTTGACCTGATGTTCGATATGACCGATATGCCAGATGCTCTCGCTGACTTTGGTGGCGTACATCAGGAGCGGCACGAAGACACCGTTGGACCAGTCTCCTCGCCAAATCAGCCAAGCACCATAGCCGAGCGTGCCCAAAAGGACCAACCGGTTGGAATATCCGCGCCAGGTGACCTTTCTGATGAACCAGAGCCAGAATTTGCGCTCTTCCCCCAGGACCTTTTGAAAAGACCGATTTTGGTAGGCGATCTCCTCACCCTCTTTTGCACACGTTTTGACACGCTCGATTTTCTCCCAGCGTTCATGCTCCCAGCGGTTGATGCGCCGGAATTCTTTATCGAACGGCGCGCAGTTTTCGGAAATGTTGCGGTTCAGATACACGAGCCAGACCAGGTAGCTCGCGAGAAGTAGGGTCATAAACAAGCCGGCGGACGGCACGCGGAGCCACAGGAGCGTCAGTGCGACGGTAAGCGAGATCATCGAGGAGGAGCCCTCGAACATGAGCATATTTTCGAGTTGCTCGATGCGTCCCTTGCCCCGCTCGATGTTTGCTGTGTTCAGATAGGAGCTTTCCTGCAGGTGCTGGCCCATGCTCTTCTCAAAGAACAACTCATTCATGCGGCGCTTGAGCTGCGTGAGATTCGCGCCCTGCGCGTACTCTCGCGCGATCATTTGCAGGCTGTCGAAATAGCCGTATATGACCACGAATGCAGCCATGCCGAGGAAGCTCATCTTGACGGCGTATGCGTCGTGCCGAATGAGTCCGTCGACCAAATATTTCGCCAACCAAGCGATGCCGTTCAAGGCGGTGACGGAAATGGCAAGAGACACAAGCATCCGCTTGGTCCAATGACGGCTTTCGGGAGTGATGAATTCGTGATAAACCCAGCGAGCCACCCCCAGGCTTTGCTTCATTTCGTGGAGGTATTCGCGCCAGGTTCGGGAGATTTTGCGCGTATCTTGCGGATCGACAATCACAAAACAACCCCTGGAGCAGGTTCGCCAACCGCCAAACGACCACTTAGCTTAGCAGTTGGTCTGCAGAATGTGCTTCGTCTAAATTGTACGGCATGGAGCGAACCGCTTGATGAGACAATTTTGCGGAGATGTCTCATTTGCCCCCCAAAGAAATGCGCATTCGCCAAAGGCGGATCTGATTCCGAGAACGACTAAGCGGCGGTAAAAATTCCTGGAGAAAAGCCGCCGAAGGCCCAATGACCGAGCTCAGCTTGCGGGTGTTTAGCGAAGAGCTCGCACTCCAAAGCAAACGGCCGATCAAGGGGACTTCTGTCGAGCGGGCGTACGAGCAAATGCAAGCTAGAATCGAGCTGCCTGACCCCGACCGGCCCGCTCGCGACGTTCTTCGCCAGATACTCGGTGAGAGTCGCAGGAGCTTCCTGGCGCGTTCACTAGGATCCGGACCTCCGAGGATTTATGCTGGTTCTCCGCTCTGACGCCTGGTGATCGCCACTCGGAAGTGCGGCTGTCGATCCATCTGGCGTTCCATCCGGCCGCGCCCGAGGATCGCAAGCAGCCAAGAACGGATTCGCCAGAATGTCATCCGTCTTGTGCCCGAGGCATTTCCGATCAAGGGCCGCGGCGACTAACTCACCATGGCTCGCATCGGAGCGGTCCAACCGGCGACGCTAAGATTCGGTGTACACTCAGGGACAAAGATCGAGGTAACACAAGATTTCGTGCGCACCTAAAACGGCATCCACTCGCGCCGGCGACAGAGCCCTTGGCATGGAAGCGCGCATCACCCGCCGCGATTTCCTCGGCTCCGCTTTGTTGGCCTCGGGATCAATGTTACTGGCGGGCGCGACCCCTCGCCAGCTCCTGGCGGGAAACGACGAGTTTACCGGTTACGGCGGCATTGGCGACTACAGCAGCTCGAATGGCAATACCTGGAATGTCCTCGAAGCCGGTCATGCGATCCGCGATGGCCGGTACGACGCCCTGCCCAAGGACATGGTCGAGACCGGCGAGAACTACGATTGCGTCGTCATTGGAGGCGGAATCAGTGGGCTCGCAGCTGCTCTTTTCTTCCAGAGGAGCGCCGGTCCGGGCGTGAAATGCTTGATTCTGGAAAATCATCCCATCTTCGGTGGTGAAGCAAAACAAAATGAATTTCTCGTAGATGGCAAGCGGCTGGTTGCACACCAAGGCTCGGCCATCTATCAGATCCAATACCCACACAGCTTCCTGGCCCGTTTCTACGATTCCATCGGGTTGCAAGCACCCAATCTGACGTATCAGCGATGGGCTGGCTCTGAACCGGAATTCCCCCTTTCCAAGACTCCCTATGAGGCCATTGGCTTGCGGCATGGACAGTACGGTTTCTGGTTTGGCCGGAGATTCGGCCACAGCCCAGGAATGTGGCTGATTGATCCTGTGGGAAAAGACCTGCAGGGCGCTCCGGTTTCGAACGAAACTCGACTGGAATGGTTGCGCTGGCTGAAGGGTGAAGCGGTTGAAAACAGGAAATTCGAACATCCTAAAGTCGAAGGGGATGCGATTTCGCGATATCTCGATTCGATCACGCTGGAACAGCACTATATGGAACGCTTTGGGCTCGGCCGCGAGACCGTCCGCACGTTCCTCTCGCCAGTGGAGGGCGGGGGCTCAGGCCTCGGTCCTGATGCCTTGTCTGCGTACTCGGACTATGCCTTTGAGCTGCTGTACCCATTGCCCGAAGAGAAAGGCGGTTCAGATCAGATGTTTCCGGGCGGGAACACGACGATCGCCAGATTAATGTTGAAGAGTCTGATTCCCGGCGCAATAGACGGCAGCGACACGGTAGAAGGAGTTTGCCGCGGTCGAGTGAATTTTCCTTCACTCGATATTCCAGGAGCCGGGACGCGAGTTCGCCTGTCATCGACCGCGATTCATGTCATGCATGACGGGGAAGCCGACAAAGCCGATTCGGTTACTATCGCGTACCTGAACGCAGGCAAGCTGTACAAGCTGAAAGCGCACTCGGTTGTAATGGCGGGCGGATCCTGGACCGCGAAGCACATCGTCAAGGATCTTCCGGAAACTCACCGCACTGCCTACGCCCAGTTCTACCGTTCTCCCTGCATGATGGCGAACGTTGCCGTGAGGAATTGGCAGTTCCTGTACAAAATGGGAATGAGCGGTTGCCGATGGTTTGAAGGGATCGGCAACTATATGGAAGTTCGCAAGCTGGCATTAACCGGCGTCGAGGACCCTACTATCAGTCCAGACTCGCCTATCGTACTCACCTTGAAAATTCTGTACTCCTATCCCGGGTATGCAACCGAAGAACAGGGGCATCGAGGTCGCAGAGAGATGTTAGGAACGTCGTTCAGAGACTATGAAAGACAAATCCGAGAACAGTTCAGCGACATGTTTGCGCACGCCGGCCTGAATACTGGACGGGACATTGCCGGGATCATACTTAACCGGTGGGGGCACGCCTATCTAAGTCCACAGCCTGGGTTCTTCTTCGGCCGGGACGGTCGACCGGCGCCTCGGGAGATTCTTCGTAGAGCACCGTTTGGCCGGATCGCTTTTGCAAACACGGATCTGGCAGGCGCCATGGACCATCGCTATTCCATCCTCGAAGCCCAACGCGCTGTCGGCCAACTATTTGACCAGGTTTTGACATAGCGAAAACTGGCTTGGGGATCCGCCAGTCCTTCCGTTGCAGTCTGAGCTGCGGTCTTATCCACGGGCAAGCCTGCCAAGTTTCATCGGGTGATACCATCTCTCCGGGAAGGAGCTAATCAGTGCGCACAAGTGGCCGATTCTCTCTGTCTTTCCCGTGCAGGCCACATATAACTGGGCAGCAACGTCATCCGGCGTCGCGCGACGCGATCCTGTTGTCTCGGAGAAAGTTCCTGTTAGCTGAAATTCGTGTAGGCAACCTGCCTGGAGCGGGGTTTATTTATGATGTTGTTTGCGTCGTCCTGTCAGGATTTGTTCACCATGGTGATCGCGGGCACCTTGGAGCCGTGGTTGGCGGTGAATGGCACCAGCGGCTGCGAACGGGCGATTTCGGAAGAAAGCTCGAAGGGCAAGGTCGCCTCGAAGGCAGTGACGTCAGCGTTGCTGTACCAGGGCTACCTCAAACCGGGGGGATCCAGCGAACGGCGGCGGGCAACTCGCTTCCGCCTCAGACACCGACTTTCTTTGGAGCACGATTCCGATTGCCCTTTGAGCTACTTTCCCGCTTCTTCCTTCAGGTACGCCCTGCTGAGGGTACTCTTTTTCTTGGCAATCTCTAGCAGCGTCGGATAAAACTGCACGAAAGTGGTGTCCACGGCGCCGTGCTGTTCGTGGCAGGAGTAGCAGTCCATTTCCTTGGGCAGCAGCTTCCCGGTCACTCCGTCTTCGACATTGAAAAAAGCCCATTTCCCGGCCGGGAACCGCGCTTCATCCTTTACGTGCACTTCAAGCCCCATCACTTCTCCGGTCTGAAAATGTCCGTTCTTATTGATCGACACTTTGGTCCCTGCCTTGCGCCCCTCCAGCACCAGCATGGTCTTGTCCGGCCACGTGCCGTTCTCGAGGAACTCCTTGTACGCCTCCGGGTTAGCGAACACGTTGTCAAACATCGAGTGATCCATGTTCATGGCATTTGGGCTGTAGCTCATGTCCAAGCCCGACGACAGGTACACCCACTCCCGGTAATTCGCGGGGAGCTTCAGGCTTCCGTCTGCCGTATACACCGGTGCGTTCACGCTGTTCTCTTTATTTGCACCCGCTTGCGGCATGCTTACCGCCAGCAACAAAGCCGCTGCCAAAAGAAGGATCAAGATCCACGTAGGTTTCATCGACACGTCTCCTGAAATCAACCTTCCATCCCCTCGAGGGTTGTGGCCTCACACTAACGAACACCCTTGCCGCGCGTCTAGAATAAAGACAACCTCCTTGGTGAGGCTCCTCTATGTCTAACGCGGGAGTCAGTTCAGGTGTTTCCAGCGTGTCCCGAGCCCGACACATGTCCGCAGGTAGCTTCTTCGGCACGATCCAAGGCAAGCGCGAACAGTGTGGGGCCATTTTCACCGATTTGCGCCATACCGCTCCCCGCAAGCTCCCTATGCACTCTCATGAACTCGCCTTTTTCGCCCTCCTGCTCGACGGTCTGTATGCTGAACGCTACGGGCGCCGCCAAAGCCAGTACGGACCGTTCACCCTTATGTTCCGGCCGGCGGGCATTCCCCATCAGGACGAAATCGGTCCTCGCGGCGTCCGCCTTTACGAAATCGAGATCCGCGCCGCGTGGCAAAAGCGCCTCGCGGATTGCTCCGCCGCTCTAGACACTCCCCGGGACGACATCGGCGGCGGCCCGCTGCTCTGGCTCGCTATGAAACTCTTCCGCGAAGTACAGAGTCCCAGCGCCGTTGACGATCTCGCCGTCGAAGGCCTGCTCGCCGAAATGCTCTCCTTCGCCGCGCGAGCGTCCCGGCATGAAAGCCGGCACGTCCCGGGCTGGCTCTCCCGCATCCAGGACAAACTAATGGCAGAACATTGCCGTCGCCTCACCCTCGACGAGCTCGCACGCGAAGCCGGTGTCCATCCCGTGCACCTCTCACGCATCTTCCGCCGCTCGGTTGGTGAAGGCATTGGCGACCATATCCATCGCCTCCGCGTCCGCACCGCTTGCGAACGCCTGCTCGATCCGCACGCCTCGCTTGCGGAAGTCAGCTTTGCGACCGGGTTCGCCGATCAAAGCCACTTCACGCGTTCGTTCCGCAGAATTACCGGCATGACGCCCGCCCTATTCCGCTCCGTCGTTCTCCACGCGACGTGAGCCCATCTTTTTTTTCTCGTTCGTGCAACACAACCCCATTTTCTCTGCGTCTGAAGACGGGATGCTCCAGCGCCCTACTGTTGCCGCTATCGGGCTAGTTGCGACTGCGGCCCGTGCAAAATCCTGTCTTGGACACGGCAACGATCGTACCGCGCGGCGAGCAGCAACCCTAAGCAGGGCGCAGTGAGTATTTGCCCGCAATCTCGGGATTCCTCCTTGGGCCAGCCATAATGGCTACGATCCACAACGAACGTGGTGCTTGCTTTTTCGCTCTCAAAACTAAAGACTTACCACGGGAACAGAGGCGAGAGAGCGGCGAGAGAAACTCGCCGCTACAACCCCATGGACAAACGCATCGCTTCCGCCGACGCGGCCATTGCCGAGCTCGCCGACGGTGCCACCATACTCATGGGCGGCTTCGGCCTCTGCGGCATCCCGGAGAACCTCATTGCCGCCGTCCGCCGCAAAGGGACGAAGAACCTTACCATCGTGAGCAACAACGCCGGCGTGGACGACTTCGGCATCGGCCTGCTGCTCCAGCAGCGCCAGGTGAAGAAGATGATCTCGACCTACGTGGGCGAGAACAAACTCTTCGAACAGCTCGTCCTCAGCGGCGAACTCGAGGTCGAGCTGAATCCGCAGGGCACGCTCAGCGAACGCCTGCGCGCCGGCGGCGCCGGCGTCCCGGCGTTCTACACGCCCACCGGCTACGGCACCATGGTCGCCGAAGGCAAAGAAACCCGCGAGTTCGACGGCCGCATGTACGTGATGGAGCGCGGCCTGCGCGGCGATTTCGCGTTCATCAAAGCGTGGAAGGGCGACCGCTGGGGCAACCTCATCTACCGCAAGACCGCGCGTAACTTCAACCCCATGATGGCCACCGCCGCCGATTACGTCATCGCCGAAGTCGAAGAGCTGGCGGACATCGGCCGGCTCCCGCCGGACCAGATTCACACGCCCGGGATTTTTGTGGACGCGATTTTCGAGGGCCCGAAATACGAAAAGCGCATCGAGCGCCGCACGACGAGGAAGTCATGAGACAAAGCTATGTTCGTGCTGCGTTCAGTTTAGCCTTAGCGGTGCTATGCGCTCGAACGGCTCGACAGCTCTCGGCCGATGTAAACCCCGCATTCGACGGGTCCCGCGCATACGAACACGTGCGGCATCTCGTAGAGATTGGGCCGCGGCCGCCGGATTCTGACGGCATTCGCCGAACGCAGGCCTACATTATCGGCCAGCTCAAAAGCTACGGCTGCCCGGTCGAGGAGCACGATTTTCACGCTTCTACGGTTCTCGGCAATCTGGCGATGAAAAACATTGTGGTCAAACTGCATGGCACGCACCCCGGAATCATTCTCTACACCACGCACTACGACACCGTACGCATACCCAACTTTGTCGGAGCCGATGATGGCGGCTCCGGCACCGGAACCATGATCGAACTGGCGCGCCTGTTCTGCGCGCGAAAGCATTTTCTCAACGTCTGGATCGCCTTCTTCGACGGCGAAGAAGCGCAAGGCAACTGGACTGACGCTCGGAACGTTCACTGGAACAGCGACGGCAGCAACAACACCTACGGCAGCCGCGAAATGGCCGCACAAATGGCTCTTTCCGGCGAACTCAAGCGCGTCAAAGCCATGATCCTGGCCGATATGATTGGCCCGTCCCATGTCAGGATCACGCGCGACAGCGGCTCTACGCGCTGGCTCGTCGATTTCATCTGGGAAACCGCAGCTCGACTCGGCTACAAAAACACCTTTGTCGATCAAGACTATGCCGTCGGCGGGGACGATCATTTTTCCTTCATCCGCCGGGGCGTGGCCGGCTGTGATCTCATCGATTTCTCGATCCCCTATTGGCACACGACAGAAGACAGGCTCGACAGAGTTGATCCCAAAAGCCTGGGCATCGTTGGCCAAGTTCTGGCGGCAACATTGCCTAGATTTGAGAAAAAGTTTCCCTGAAGTTGTACTGGGCGGGACCGGCGTTTTCAATTTTCGACGGTGGACGGATTTTATGCCGCTAACGGAAGAGCAAAAACGCGAACGGATTGCGCGGCGGATCGCGCTGGAACTGCGTGACGGCTATTACGTCAATCTGGGCATTGGCATGCCGACGCTCGTGGCCAACCACGTGCCCAAGGGCATGGACGTGATTCTGCAATCGGAGAACGGCATGCTCGGCGTCGGCGCGTATCCGCTGGAATCCGAAGTCGATCCCGACCTCATCAACGCGGGCAAGGAGACCGTCACCGAGCTTCCCGGGACTTGCTATTTCTCGTCGGCCGACTCCTTCGGCATGATTCGCGGCGGCCACATCGATCTCACCGTTCTGGGCGCGTTGCAGGTCGACGAAAAGGGCACGCTCGCCAACTGGGCTATCCCCGGCAAAATGCTCAAAGGCATGGGTGGCGCCATGGACCTCGTCGCCGGCGCCAAGCGCGTCTTCATCGCCATGGAACACGCGACGCGCGACAACAAACCGAAGATCCTGAAAAAATGCACGCTACCGCTCACGGGAGTCGAAGTCGTCGACCACATCGTCACCGAACTCGCGGTCATCGACGTTACGCCCAAGGGCCTGCTTCTCCGCGAACTCGCGCCCGATACCACGCTCGATCAAGTGCAGTCCCTCACCGAGCCGAAGCTTATTTTTGCTTCCGGTGGCCCCAAAGTCATGCCGGTTTGAGACCGAGCGCGGCGCGGGGATTTCGGGAAAGGACGGCAGTTGTGAAAACGCGGTTGACCGAGCAATTCGGAATTCGCCATCCGATGCTGTCCGCGCCGATGGCGCTCGTCGCGGGCGGGCGCTTGGTCGCTGCGGTCTCCGATGCCGGCGGCCTGGGAATCCTGGGCGGCGGATACGCCGGAGCACTCGGCGGCGAGCCGGACCTCGCGCAAGAGCTTAGGCTCGTCGAGGGCCGCAAGTTTGGCGTGGGTTTCATCACCTGGGCGCTCGATCGCGCGCCGCAAGCGCTCGATGAAGTGTTGAAGCGTTCGCCGTACTGCGTGTTTCTTTCCTTTGGTGACCCGCAACCCTTCGCGGCCAAGGTTCATGACGCCAAGGCCAAGCTGGTCTGCCAAGTGCAAACCTTGCGGCATGTGGACCAAGCGCTCGATGCCGGAGCCGACGCCATCGTGGCACAGGGCGCGGAAGCTGGCGGCCACGGAGCGGCCCGCGCGACGCTGCCTCTTGTCCCCGAAGTCGCGGATTATCTGGCGAAGCGTGCGCCAAAGACGTTGCTGCTTGCGGCGGGAGGAATTGCCGATGGCCGAGGGCTTGCTGCCGCTGTGATGCTGGGAGCCGACGGCGTGCTGATCGGGACGCGCTTCTGGGCTTCCGCGGAGGCTCTCACGCCGCAGGCGATGACCGATCGCGCCGTGCGCGCCACCGGAGACGACACCGTTCGCACAAAAGCGATCGATCGATTGCGCGGTGTTCCTTGGCCGCAGGAGTTTTCCTTTCGAGTTCTGAAAAACAAGTTCACCGACGAGTGGGCGCACCGGGAAGCCGAAGGGGATAGCGCGCGGCAGCCTTGCGAGCGCGTACGCCGAAGCCCGGGCGAAGCAGGATTTGGATATGTGTTTGACGGTCGTCGGAGAAGCTGCAGGGCTGCTGCACGACCGCCCTAGCGCAGCCAGGCTCATCGAAAATATCGTCCGGCACGCCGAATCGCTACTCGAACGCGGCGCTTCGCTGGATTTCCGCACTTCCCGGGCTGCTTCGTGACTGCCCGAGGCTCGTGATGAAAGCGAAGAAGGCAAAACGGAATCGGCCGGCCAAGCAAAACGCGCGAAGCATGCGGGACCGGCCGAAAATGCCGCCGATTTCCGAAGAAATGAAGCAGTGGTCGGCGATGCTGAAGACGGAAGTGAGCGGCTGGCCGCGAATCTCGACCAAGCCCATGTTCGGGATGATGGGCCTCTATCGCGGCAAGAAAATCTTCGGCGGCCTGCCGGTCACGCGGGGATTCGACACCCCCAATTCCGTCATTTTCCGGTTCGATCCCATGCCGCAGGATTTGCTGCAACGCGTGCTGAAGGACTCGCGCATTACACCCGGAAAGCGCTGGTTTTCCTTCGAGGTTGCTTCGACAAGTGATTTGCGCGATGCCTTGTGGTGGCTGAACCAGGCCTACGAACGGGCGAGGTGAGAGGTTTTCTTGTTTTGGCCCAAAAAATTTGCAGCAGTGTCATTCCGAGCGAAGCGCGGAATCTGGTCAGACATTACCGCCTCCTGCTAGTGAAGTGTCCGAGAATTAGCTGGGCAATCGTTTCTTCGACTTTCGTGTCCGGGGTGAGGTGCATCCCGGCTTAATCTTCTCCAGGGTTTGGCGGCATCGAGAGAGTTTCTCGACAATTGATTCGACCGTGGCGGTCCAGACGAAAGGCCGTGGCTTTTCATTCCAAGTCTGCAAGAATTCTTCAATGGCTTTCTCTAAGTCGCCTACGCTGAAGAAAGCACCCCGCCGGATTCGTTTAGAGGTCAATTCTCCAAACCATCGCTCGACCAGGTTCAGCCAACTGGAACTGGTAGGCACGAAGTGCAATACGAAGCGGGGATGACGTTTCAGCCAGCCACGTACCTTCTCGTGGCCATGCGTGCCGTAATTGTCCATCACCAAGTGCAACGGGACTTCGCCGGGAAACTCTTCATCCAGTCGCCTAAGAAATTTCAGAAACTCTTGGTGCCGGTGGCGCTCGTAACATTGTCCGATCACCTTGCCTTGCAGCAGTTCCAAAGCGGCGAACAGGGTCGTTGTGCCGTTGCGTTTGTAGTCATGAGTCATCGTGCCACAGCGCCCCTTTTTCAACGGCAAGCCTGGTTGGGTGCGGTCCAGCGCCTGAATTTGGCTCCTTTCATCCACGCACAAGATGATCGCCTGTTGCGGCGGATTCAGGTACAACCCCACCACATCGGTCAATTTCTCCAGAAAACGCGGATCGCGGGAGAGCTTAAATGTCTTGACGCGGTGTGGCTTGAGATTATGACTCCGCCACACCGTATTGACGGTGGACTTGCTGACACCCAACTGCGCGGCCAGCAATCGGCAACTCCACTGGGTCATGCCCTTGGGTTTGGTCTGTAAGGTGGTATCGATGATTTCCTGGATCTTGTCGTTCCCATACGTAGGTTTGCGTCCACGACCCGGCGCCACTTCCCACAAGCTCTCCAGTCCTTCCTGCGCAAATCGTGTCCGCCATAGCGTCACAGTTTTGCGGTTCGTGTCCAGTCGCTCGGCAATCGCGCTGTCCGATTCGCCGGCAGCCGATGCCAACACAATCCGGCTCCGCAAAGCCACTTGTTGAGGTGTGCCAAACGCCGAGAGCCACTGTTGAATCCGCGCCTCATCGGCGTCCTGGAGGATGAGGGGAGCAACTGAACGGGGCATGCTCTGAGCATATCCGAACCCCGCCCATTTGTCCAGTTATTTGCTGGACACTACACTGGCACATCCGTTTTCCTCGCTTTCCGTGGTTGTCTCATCGAGCAGCGGATGGGTGAAGGCCTCGTTGCGCTTTGGGCGAACACCCGGTCTCTCGCGTGATCTTGCCTAATTCCGCAAGGGGAGCCATCGCGCATAGACAAATGAGTTAGTCTAACGGGAGGACGCTCCTAATCCATGGACTCGCATTCCATCGTGATCGTGAGCCTGCACTCGCCCAAGGAAAAAATATGGGGCGAATTGCTGGCCGTCAACCCTTCCGGGGTCACGCTGCGCGGCATCGACCTGAATTCCTTCGATCATTTCATCCGTCAGATGAATGAGCCCGACGGCGAGCGCGTGGGATTCCCCACGGTGTTTTTTCCCATGCATCGTGTCGAACGCATTTCTCTCGACGAGCCCTCGGGATCTATTCCTTCGATGAACGAACTTTTCGCGCGCAAGCTGGGCCGCTCGCTGAAAGAGTTCCTTGCCGAATTCGCCTGAAGCGGCTTGCGAAAACCACCATGTTTAATTTAACAACGTCGTTTTGCATCGGCCGAGTTGCCTCAAACGAGCTCCTGAATTACGCTATTTGTAAACGCAATGAAGGGCCGAATCTGGACCGTACCCAATCAAATCACCTTCCTCCGGCTTTGTTTCCTGCCGTTCTTTCTGATTTTCATGTCCTATGAGAAGTACAAGTGGGCGTTGCTGATTCTGGTGATTGCGGGCTTTTCCGACGGCATCGATGGCCTGATCGCACGGAGATTCAACCAGCATTCTTCGCTCGGAGCTTATCTCGACCCCATCGCCGATAAGCTTTTGCTCTCTTCTTCCTTTGTCGTTCTGGCGTTTGAAAAGCAACTGGCGTGGTGGCTTACCATTCTGGTGCTGAGCCGCGACCTGCTCATTCTCACGGTGGCGGTGGTGATTATTCTGGCTTCCGGCTACCGGCCGTTTCCGCCGAGCATCTACGGCAAGTTCACCACGTTTTCGCAGATTGTCCTGGTTTTTGCGGTGGTGCTGGGCGCGGCTTACCCGGCCTTCCATCTCGATCTCCTGAACCGTTTCCTCGTTTACTTTGTGTCGGCCCTGAGCGTCATCTCGGGAGTGCACTATTCCTTCACCGTCGCCCGCCGCCTCAACCTGCCCTCGCAACCGCTTTAGAACCGGGATTTCAAGAAATCAAACAGGTCTTGCGGATAGCCATTCGAGCCGAGGGAGCCAGGAGCTGTCAGCGGCCGGGAAGCGGATCGTGATAGTGCAGAAGCATCAAAACGAAACTCGCGATGATGACGACTCCAGCGAGCCATCCCAGGGCGTAGGCGGTGCGCCGTTCGCCGGCAGTCACCGGCTTACGGTCGGCAAACAGCTTGCCGAGCAGGAAGCCTGCGGCCAGCCCTCCGCCGTGAGCGAAGTTGTCCATGGCCATGAAACCGGAAAACCCCAACGCAAAAAGAATGACCACTTGCGTAAGCAAGCGCGAGCGTATTTCGCGCATGTAGGCGCCGCCGCGTTTTGTAGTGATCGCCAGGAGCAAGCCGACAAGCCCCAGCAGCGCTCCGCTGGCTCCCAGCGAGAAATGGCCGGTGGCCGCGCTCACGAAGAAACCGAAAGCGCCCGTCACCATATAAAAGAACAAATAGCGGGCCGAGCCGTAAAGCTCTTCGAGCGGCGGGCCGAGTTGCATTAACGCCATCATGTTGAATCCGATGTGCACCAGGCCGGCGTGAAGAAACATCGCGGTGACCAGTCTCCACCACTGATTTTCAAAGAAAATGGCGGGACCAAAGCTTGCCCCAAGGCGGTATTGCGCTTCACCGACCAATCCCCACAATATGGTCAGACCGCCTCCCTGGCCGGCGGCGGCGAAGGAAAGCCAACTCACGCCGAGCATCAAAATGTTGGCGATGAGCAAGGCGGTGGTGGCGGGAGCCTCGTTCTCGCCGAATAAGCGGGAGAGTTTCTTGCTCAAGGCGGCGAGAGAAAAGTGCAGGTTGGCGCCGCATTCGTGGCAGCGCGTGGCTTTGATGCCTACAAGCGCGCCGCAAACCGGACACAGTTTCGGGCGGGGTTGCTGCTCGCCGCCGAAAAGTCCGCCGAGCGCGTTTTTCCATCGCTCCAATCGCCACTGCCAACCGTAGGGTAGGGGCAACCATCCTCCTTGCGACCGGATAAGAGCCTTTCTATAATACAGAAATCGCGCGGAATGTCGCGCCAGAGGCAACTATGGGCCGATTGGAAGAGTTCGGCAGGCGCATCGACGAGGAAGTGGCGAAGTTGAAACAGATTCACAGTTTCGAAGATTTCGGGAAGCGGGTAGACGAAGAACTGACCCGCTTGAAGGCCCTCTTGAAAGAAGATATCGCTCCCGAAACGGAAAAGCGCACAGCGCAATTCCTGCGTGAAGTGTCCGAGAAGCTTGGCGAGGCGGCGAGCTGGCTCGAAGAGCGCAATGCCGCGCGCAATTCGCAGAAAGCCCAGAAATCCTCCAAATCCTGAATCCAGGCGGGCCTTTGAAGACTTCAGTCAAGAGGTCTCGCAGAGCACGGAAGGCAAGCGGGCGGCGAGCTGGCGCTCGTGAGGCGCAAAGCCTCGGCGGAATTCTCTATTTCTTGTCGACAACTTTGTTCCTGTTGGCCTTGGTCGGCTCGGGATGCGCGGGGCGGAGGCCCGTTGCGAGTCGGCCGCCGACGCAACCTACGAGCACGCCACCGAGAAGGGAAGAATCCGCGAAGCGTTCGACGGACGTGCCCGAGACGCCGTCTGGTCCGCGAGCGCGACATGATAGACCGACGCCGGCCCCAGCTCCGGCCGGGTACGCCGAACAGGGGAATGCTTCCTGGTATGGCGAGCCGTTCAACGGGAGGCGCGCTTCAAACGGCGAAATCTACGACATGTATAAATTCACCGCGGCCCACCGCACCCTGCCGTTCGATACCATGGTGCGTGTGACCAACTTGAACAATGGAGAAAGCACGACGGTCCGCATCACGGACCGGGGGCCGTTTGTGGAGAATCGCGTCATCGATCTTTCCCTGGCGGCGGCGCGGGAAATCGATCTGGTGGGGCCGGGGGTCGCGCCGGTGCGGGTGGAAGTCCTCGGCAACGTGGATCCCGCCGCGGGATTTTTCACCGTGCAGGTGGGAGCGTTCCGGGATCGCGGTAATGCCGAGCGGCTGCGCGACCGTCTCAACCCTTCCTATTCGCCGATTTTCATTCAGCAGTATGACGCACCGGATGGAACTTTCTACCGCGTACGCGTGGGTAAAATCACCGGCGAAGATACGGCCCGGCAGTTCGGCGACCAACTGCGTTTGCGCGAGGGTTTTACACCGTTCGTCACGCGTCTGGATCCTGAACCGCCCGCGGGAGGAATTCGATGAACAGGGATTGTTTATTTTGCAGAATTGGGGCGAAGCAGATTCCGTCGAAGATGGTGTATGAAGATCCCGAACTGTTCGCGTTCGAGGATATCAGCCCGCAGGCGCCGACGCACATCCTGATTTGCCCACGGAAACATTTCGAATCGTTGACGGACGCAAGCGAGGAGGATCAAGTGGTACTCGGAAAGCTGCAGCTGGTCGCCGCGCAGCTTGCTCGGGAACGCCAGCTCCTTCAGGGCTACCGCACGGTGTTGAATAGCGGCGAAGGAGCCGGCCAGTCGGTGTTTCACCTCCATTTACATTTACTGGGCGGGAGACCATTCCGCTGGCCGCCGGGGTAACCGCTCCTGAAGTGCGTTCCCTTAAGGAATTCGACTGAACCTCGATGAGACGTTTGGATTGGAAATGGGTGCAGCGACTTGAGCGCCTGCGCCTATTCTGCCGCACCATGCGGTCGCTTACCGGCGCAAGAGAACTTGCCTTGTCGATTCCGTAGCCGCCTCGCTCGGATCCCGCACACCTGGCCATGGTGGGGCCGGGATTCGAAATCAAAAGTTCAAACCCTTCTGCGAGACAGGCTCTATAATCCCGAACGCGGAGGTGAACGTGTTCCCACGGGGGATTGCCCTTGCTCTCATTGCCGTCGGCTTGTGCGCGCCGGCCCCAGCGCGCGCGCAACAGACAGGACGGGAAAAAGAACAAATACTCTGGCAAAAACTGGAGGCCAATGTCCAGGAAGTGGACCGCCACCTGGACGGCGTTATCGGCGTGGCCATCCTGGATCTGGCCACCGGGCAGAAGTACTTGCTGCATGCCGACGAAGTCATGCCAACGGCAAGTTCGATCAAGATTGCGATTCTGGCGGAGCTTTACCGCCAGGCGCAACAAGGCAAGGTCAAGCTCACGGACTTCTACACGCTCGAGCAGGCGGACCTGGTGGGGGGAAGCGGCATCTCGAGCGTGCTGACGCCGGGGATGACCCGGCTGACGCTCGGCGACGTCGCCGGCCTGATGATTTCCGTGAGCGACAATTCGGCCACCAACGTCATCATCGATCGCCTTGGGATGGAAAACGTCAACGCGCTGGTCGATTCACTTGGGCTGACGCACACGCGGTTGCGGCGCAAGATGATGGACCTGAAAGCGGCCGCGGAAGGACGAGAAAACGTCGCGACGCCGCGCGAGATGATGCTGCTGCTCGAAAATCTCTATCGCGGCAAGGTTTTGAACCAGCAGATGACCGAGAACTTTTTCCATTTGCTTAGCGTGCACAAGGAAAGTTACATCCCGCGCAATTTGCCCGAAGACTTGAAAGTGGCGAACAAACCGGGCGAGCTTGAGGGCGTGCGGAACGACTGCGGGATCGTTTTCGCGGGCAAACGGCCCTACGTGATCAGCGTGATGACCACCTATTTGAAGCGCGAACGGGATGGTGGAGACGCCATCACGAAGATTTCCGACGCCGCGTATCAGATGTTCGATCGCCTGGGCCGCTCGTCGGAATTGGGCCGCGTCATCTCGGCGCACGACACCGGCAATCCCTGAACGAACTCCGGGCGCGGCTGCTTCAGGGCGCGACTACGTCTTTCAGTCTTGTTTTGACCTGCACGGCGGCGAGGCTCGAAGCGTCCCATCCGCCACCAAGGGCCTTCACAAGCAGAACGCTGGTCACCAGGCGCTGGCCGCGGATTACGGCCAGCTCCTGCTCGTTATTCAACAAGGTCTGCTGGGCGTTTACGACATCAAGATAGTTGACGAGGCCCCCCACGTAGCGGCTCGTGGCGATATCCACAGTGCGGCGGGCCGAATCAACGGTCTTCTCTTGCGCGAGAAAAGCCTGGTCGAGAACCAGCAAGCCGGTCACGTCGTCCTGCACCTCGCGGAACGCGTTTAAGACCGTGTCGCGGTAGGAAGCCACGCTCGCCCGGTAACCCGCTTTGGCGAATTGCGTTTGCGCGCGCCGCGAACCGCCGGTAAAGATGGCTTCCGCCACGTTGGCTCCGACGGCCCAGAAGGTGCTCTGCACATTCAAAAGCTTGGCGATGTCCGCCGCTTGCCATCCGCCGTTCGCAAAAAGATTCAACGAGGGGAAATAGGCCGAGCGCGCAATGCCGATCTGCGCGTTGGCGACCGCCATCTGGCGCTCGGCCTCGGCGATGTCCGGACGGCGCTCGAGAAGGTCGGAAGGCAATCCCGCATCGAGCGCAGGAGGCTCGGCGTTCGATTCTTTCGGCACGAGGTGAAAATCAGGCGCAGGTTTTCCGAGCAACACCGCGATGGCATCCTCAACCTGTTTGCGTTGTTGTTGCAGCAAAACTGCCTGCGTTTTCGTGGTGTTTAGCAGGGTTTCTTCCTGGGCGACGTCCAGACCGGAGGCCAGGCCGCCGGCGTGGCGCGATTCGACCAGTTGCAGGCCTTTTTGGAGCGTGTCGACGGTGCGATTCAAGATGTTCAGCTCGGAATCGAGCTGGTGGAGCGTGAAATAATCGCCCGCAAGTTCCGCGGTGATCACCAGGCGCACGTTTGCAAGGTCGGCGGCGGCGACCTGGTAGGAGGCCTGGGCCGCTTCGATGGTGCGCCGTCGCTGCCCAAACAAGTCCGCTTCATAGCCCGCGACGAACGGAAGAGAGATGTTGCTTTGAGAGACCGCGCCGGTGATCGGAAAGTTGCTGCTGCTCGGCCGATTCCCGGAGAGCCGCTGGCGCTCGGCGCTGGGCGAGGTGGAAAGTGTCGGAAACTGCGTCGCTACTTCGAGCGCGGCCGCGGCGCGTGCTTGCTCGAGACGCGCAACGGCCACTTGGATGGTCTGGTTCGCGTCGAGCGTCTGCTTTTCAAGGGCGGACAGTTCGTCGCTCTCGAAAACGCTCCACCATTCGCCTTTGGCGACCCCGTCTTTGGGGGCGCTTTCGCGCCACGGCTCGGTGACATCCCACTTGGCGGGAACGGGAGCGGAAGCCCGCTGGTACTTCGGCCCCACGGTACAGCCGAATAAGAAGACAGCTACGGTACCGAGGACCGCGAGATGCTTCACCCTCATCATTACTATTTGTTGGAACCCGGTGTCGGTGTTTGCGGCTTCCCGGGTGCCGGGGCGGCGGTATTCATGGCGATTTCTTTCACGCGCACTTCCTGGCCTTCTTCGAGCGAATCCTCCGGATTGAGGACAATCCAATCCTTGGGATCGAGGCCCTGCAAAACCTCGAGGTTCGTGCCATAGTCGCGCCCGACAGTAATCTGCCTCAGATGGATTTTGTGATTGGCGTCCACGACGACGGCGCGAAGGCCCTCGGAACGGAACAGCAAAGCGTTCACCGGTACCTGCAACCGCGAACCGGTCACTTTGACTTCCAGATGCACCTGCGCGTAGCCGCCGGGCAGCAGCGTGCCATCGCGGTTGGGAACGTCCACTTCGGTGTTCAGCGTGCGCGTGGCCAGGTCGATTGCTTCCGCGGTGCGCACGACCTTTCCTTCTATTTTTTTGCCCGGATACTGCGTGACCTCGAGATACCCTCCGAGGCCCGCATGAATGGTGTTCGCGTAGATTTCCGGCACGCGCACGTAAACCCGCAAAGGACTGGTCTGGGCCAGGAAAAACAACTGCTCGGCGGATCCGGTGTTTCCGGCGTTGATCAACATGCCGATGTCCGTGTTGCGGCGCGTGATGACCCCGGAAAACGGCGCGTAAATGTGCTGAAAGGATTTCATTTCCTCCAGGCGGTGCACGTTGGCTTCCTCCGATTGCACGATGGCGCGCTTGGCCGCAAGATCGCCGGCGGCGTTATCGACCTCCTGCTTCGATACGCCGTCCGTTTTCAAGAGTTCCGTATACCGGGAAGCGGTAATCTCCGAAAGGTGGGCATTGGCCTCGGCCGTCGCCAGATCGGCGCGCGCTTGCGAGAGCTGCTGATCCACTTCCGGAGTGTCGATGTCCGCCAGCAGGTCGCCCTTTTGAACGCGGCTGCCGATGTCGTGATACCACTTTTTCAGGTAGCCATTGGTGCGCGCGTAAATCGGCGATTCCACGAAGGCTTCCATGGTGCCGGGCAGAACCAAATCTTCCTCGCCTGCCTCCGGGGTCGCGTGAATGACCCCGACCGTTTGAATCGCCAGCGTTTCCGTTTCTTCCGCGAGGGTGCGGTATTCCGCACGGCGCTGGAGCATCGTAAACGCACCAAGCACCACAAGCAGGAGCGCCCCGCCGGTAAGCACCTTGAACAACTTCGCCCCCCTTTCGGGAGCCTGACTGCCGCCTTGAAGACTCATCTCAACTCCGTACTGCATTGCAAACTGCGTCTGCCGAACTTGCTCCGGGATGCGAATTCGCTCCGCACGCCCATCAGGGTATTACCGGAGCGGTGGCTGTTTCCAGACCCCTGCGGCGCTCCCGCCGCCCGTGGATGATGGAAAACACCGTGGGAACGAAGAACAGCGTGGCGAAAGTCGCAAAAATCAGGCCGCCGATCACCGCGCGGCCGAGAGGAGCATTCTGCTCGCCGCCTTCACCGAGACCGATGGCCAGTGGAACCATCCCGATGATCATCGCGAGCGCGGTCATGATGACCGGGCGAATGCGCACAAATCCCGCTTCGAGCGCGGCTTGCCGGGCGGGCTTTCCTTCCTCCATCTGCTCGCGCGCGAAAGAAACCACCAGGATGCTGTTCGCTGTGGCCACGCCCATGCACATGATCGCGCCAATCATCGAAGGCACACTCAACGTCGTGTGCGTGAGGAACAGCATCCAGCAGATGCCGGCCAGCGCCCCGGGCAGGGCGGTGATGATGATGAACGGATCGAGCCACGACTGGAAATTCACAACGATCAACAGGTAGGCCAAAACGATCGCGCCAACAAGCCCGAGAGCGAGACCCTGGAACGAATATTTCATCGTTTGTACTTGGCCGCGAACGGTGATGTGGCTGCCTCGTGGCAGTTCCTTCTCGATGTCGTGGACGCGCTCCGCGATTTCGTCGGAAACCGCGCCGAGGTCCCGCCCGTCCACGGCAGCGTAAACGTTGATCAGCGGCTCGATGTCGTAGTGGGACACGACCGCGGGCCGCATGGCCGAGGAAATGCTTACCAGGTTGCCAAGAATCTGCGGCGGCTGGTCTGAGCCAGACGCGCCGGCGCCGGTGACCGGAGTGTTCGCGAGCGCCTGCATCGAGTCAACCCGGTATTGCGGAGTTTGCACCGCCACTTGGTAAGTGGCGCCGTTTTTCGGGTCCATCCAGAGGACGGGAGCCGTCTGGAAGCTCGAACTCAGCGAGACCAGCAGGTTCTGCGCAATGTCCCGGGCCTGCAATCCGACCGACTGGGCGCGCGTGCGGTCAATCTCCATGTGCAGGGTGGGATCGTCGAAAGCTTGTTGCACGTGCACGTCGACGGCTCCGGGGATGTGCTGGATCTCGGTCACGAGCTTTTCTGCAATTTGATAGTTGCCTACCAGATTTTGTCCCATAACCTCGATGTCGATGGGCGCGGGCATGCCGAAATTCAGGATCTGGGACACGATGTCGGGCGGCTGGAAGAAAAACTGCGTCGACGGGAACCGCTGGGGCAGCAATTCGCGAAGTCCCCGGATGTAGGCTTCGGTCGAGCTTCCGCGATCCTTTTTCAACTGCAGGAGAATCTCGGCGTCGGATGTGCCGATGGTGCCCGCATTGCTGTAGGTCATGTTGATGCTGCTGTACGGCAAACCGATATTGTCGAGAATGGTGACCAAATCCCTCTTGGGAATGATTTCCTTGACGGCGGTTTCCACCTGGTCCGCCAGCCGCGCGGTCTCTTCGATCCGCAGCCCGGAACGGGCGCGCATGTGCAGGCGAATCTGGCCCGCGTCCACGCTCGGAAAATAATCACGGCCGATCACAAAAGTGAGCCCTCCGGACAGAACACAAAAGCCGAGAAAGCACCCGGTAAATAGCCAGGAGTGATGCAAGGCGGTCGCGAGCGCGCGCCGGTAGCCATCCCGGAAAGCCTCAAAGCGCTGCTCGAATCCCTGCTGGTACCGGCGGAAGAATCCCATTTTTTCGCCGACATGCTCGTCGGCGCGATATTCGTCTTCCGCGGAAAGAAGGTACATCGCCAGGGTAGGCACGATGGTTCGCGACCAGAAATACGAAGCAAGCATGGCGAAAATCACCGCTTCGGCGAGGGGCACAAAGAGGAATTTCGCGACGCCGGACAGGAAGAACATCGGAATGAATACGATGCAAATGCAAATCGTCGAAACGAACGCCGGCACGGCAATTTGCGCTGCGCCGTCCAGGATGGCCTGCATGGTCTCTTTTCCCATGGCCAGGTTGCGGTTGATGTTTTCAATCTCCACGGTGGCGTCGTCGACCAGGATGCCGACGGCAAGCGCCAGGCCCCCCAAAGTCATGATGTTGATCGTTTCTCCCAAGGCGCCCAGGGCGATGACGCTCACCAGGATGGACAAAGGAATGGAGATGGCGATGATCAGCGTGCTTTTCCAGTTCCCGAGGAAAAGCAGAATCATGACCGCGGTTAGGCAAGCAGCAATCAGCGCTTCACGGATCACGCCCTGGATGGCCGCGCGCACAAACAGCGACTGATCAAAAAAAGTCGTAACGTGCAAGCCTTCCGGCAAGGCCCCAGAGTAGTATTGCAGAATTTCTTTGACGCGGGAAACCACTTCCAGCGTGGAAGTGCCGCCCGTCTTCAGAATGCTCATGATCACGCCGCGCCGTCCATTGGCGCGCACGATGTTGGTCTGCGGGGAAAAGCCGTCGCGGACGTGCGCCACTTCCTTCATGTAAATGGTGCTACCGTTCACGCTTTTGACCGGCAGATCGTTGAGCTCCGCCACGGTGCGCGGGCTCCCGTTCATCTCCACGTTGTACTCCAGCTGGCCGAGCTTTGCGGTTCCCGTCGGCAAGATGAGGTTCTGCTGGTTCATGGCGTTCACGATATCCACGGGAGAGAGGCCCTTCGATTGCAAAGCCGCGGAATCGATATCCACCGAGATGAAACGCTGCTTTCCACCGTACGGCCAGGGAATGGCCGCGCCGGGCACGGTGGTGAACTTGGGACGAAGATAGGTGGTGCCGAGGTCGAACAGCTCCTGCTCGCTCATGGTGTCGCTGGTGAGTCCGATTTGAATGACCGGAACGGTCGAAGCGGAGTAAATGATCACGAGCGGTGGAGTGGCGCCCGGCGGAAGCCACTTCATCATCGTCTCGGTGGCGGCGGCCGTTTGCGCCAGCGCCGTAGAGATATTGGCTCGCGGATGAAAAAAGAGCTTGATGATGGTCATGCCGGGAAGGGATTGCGACTCCAGGTGCTCGATATCGTTGACCATGGTCGTCGCGCCGCGTTCGATGGTCGAGGTGACGCGCCGCTCCATCTCGAGCGGCGAGAGCCCCGTATAGGTCCAGGCGATGGTCACCACGGGGATGTTGATTTCCGGGAAAATGTCCGTGGGCGTGCGCATCAGCACGAGCGGGGTGACCAGAATAATGGCAAGCGCCAGCACCACGAAGGTGTATGGCCTGCGTAGTGCCAATCGGACAATCCACATAACCTACTTCTCTTTCTCCTCGTCAGAACGCGTGATCCGCGCCCTGTTTACAATGGGCAGGGTGGCTTCTCTTGCCTTGCGCTATTAGATTCCTTGGGGCCATGTTTTGGGTACGACCCGGGCGACCTTTAAAGGACCATTCGGCTGGCCACAATCTCCCAGGTTCCAAACGGCGCGGCTTCCCTTAGTCAACGCCCAAGATCGAACGGGCGCGCCCTGCAAACCAACGCTAACGCCCGGGCAGCAACAGATCCACGAATCTCGTGCTGCGATAAGTCATTCGATGCCACCATTTTGACATAGGGCACACCCATGGCTCCATCCAATTTGGTCGGGACTTTGCACTTCGGAGGTTGCTGGGGCGGAAGAGCCGACGAGCAGAACGATCGGAACTTCCTTAGCGCTGCCCGCTTATTCTCGGAAAGGCAAGCCGGCTGGCTCGCTCGGCTCGGACTGTGTCAGCATCCCGACCAGGCGCTCCTCGAAGGCGTCGATGTCGGCGCCCAGTTCGCGCGTTGCGCCCGTATGAACCAGCCGGCCCCTGGCGATCACGCTGATCTCGCTCGAGAGGCTCCGGATTTCCTGTGCATCATGGCTGCTGAGAAACGTGGTGACGTTTTCTGTGGCCGCAAGCCTCTGCAAGAGCCTCCACATGTCGCGTTTAGCCGGCAGGTCGAGCCCACGCGTGGGCTCGTCCAGGAAAAGTACTTTTGGGCGGCCCATGAGGGCGCGCGCGATCTCCACCCTTCGTTTCATGCCCGTGCTATAGGTGCCGATCCGTTTCGGTCGAAACTTGGCCGCTAGGCCAACATCGTCCAGGATTCGCTCGACTTCCTCGCGAGGATTCGCCAGGCGGCGGATCCGGGCAAAGTAGGAGAGGTACTCGCGCGCCGTCCAGGTCGATTGACTCTCGCTGGTCTCGTCGCTTACAAGCCCTACGAGCTTGCGGACGGCGAGAGGTTCTCTGACCACGTCGTGCCCCCACAGCTTCGCCCTGCCCCCGCTCGGTGGCAGGAGCGTGGTGAGCATGCGGATGGTCGTCGTCTTTCCTGCGCCGTTCAAACCGAGGAATCCATAGATTTGGCCCTTCGGAATCTTTAACGTGACGTGGTCCACCGCGACGAAGTCGCCAAAACGCCGAGTCAGGCCCTCCATCTCAATCGCGTATTCGATCAAAGCACTCATCGCGTCAGACGCCAGCGCCGGTAGGCCCGGCCAAAACAGACGATGGGGAAAATCAACGAAGCGACGCCCATTTCGTAGATAGCGCTCGACACTTGCGCGTCGACGGCGGCCCGGGCCGAGAACGTCCGACTTTCGCCGGCAACCTGGTACGTCGCGGCGACACGCAGAGGATAGCGATCGCCGCCTATGTCCCAAGGCCGCGTGGGAGTTAACGTAACCGCAACGCGCGCCACCCAGCCGGTGACAACGTGGTGGCCATCGGCGGCTGCCGGGCCGGAGTCATTCGCGTAGGTGCGCGTCTCAAGGGCTTCAGGCGCGGGAGAAAGCCCTTGCGGATTGGCGCTCACTTCCAGTCCGCTTTCTCCTGCGATCTGGATGTGCAGGTCCGTAATGCGCTGGGTGGCGTCGACGGGCAGCAAAACCAGGAGATCCCGCCGCGTAGGTTCGTCCGTGCCGAACGGCGGCCATTCGTCGCGATTCAGGATGGTGCCGCAACACCGTGCGGGCGGCGGACTGCCAGGCAACGTCAGCGCCAGGCTGCTGCCGGCACGAGCGAACAGGCGCTGGATCGACGGAGCGTTGGTCCCGTGCGGGGCAGGGGCGTCGTAGTTGGTGTCCGCGATGGTCACGGGCATCAGGACGAGTGCCAGGATCCCGATCGCGATGGTCCAGCGTTGCGCGCGGGTGGCTTCCCAGGTTTCAACGCCTTGCGCCCGGAGAAACACCCACGCAGCAAGCGCCAGCGCAACAATGACCACGAGCGCGGCAGCGATCCACGTGCGCGTGGTGGTAGCGGGAATACTGCCGACGGCGAGCGTGAACGCGAAAGCGTTCTTCAGCAAAACCGCGGGGCTCGCCAGAGTCAGGTGGCCTGTGCGCGTCGCGCCGTTGCCCTGCGCGACCAGCAGTTCCTGGAGCGGAACGAAACCGGCATACGCCAGGAGCACCCCCATGCCCGTGGCCGCAGGAGCAACGATGGTCTGGCCAATGAAGAGCACGCCGATTAGGGCGCCGATGGCGATACTCGTGAGAAGCAAACACGGAGCCCAGACGAGCAACTTCCGCAACAGCAACGGCAGGCCCACATGATGCGTATAGACGAGCATCATCGGAAGCAGTGCCACGTAGTAGGCGGCCGCTATGGTCACAAGCACCAAGATTTTGGCCGCCAGCCAATCACGGCGTTCCACCGGCGCCGTGAATACGCTCTCCACAAACCGATTCGCGCGAGGGCTAGCGAGAAACACGGCCGCGAGCGGGATGAAAGCCAGGGGCACCAGGAAGTACGCGATGATGCCGTAGCCGTCAAGCCAAGTATCCTGCGTCCCCACGGTCGCCACGCAGCCGACCGCCAGCAGCATGACGCCGGCGCCAAGCCACGCAAAGCGACCGCGCATGGTGGCTTTGAGTTCCTCGACGTATAGGGTTCCAACCGCCATGTCTGTGCTGAGCCCTGGGTCCTGGTGTTGAACCAGCGCCCTCTCTGGCCAGGCAAATCGTTCTTATTCTTGGTGGTCGAGCGGTCTACCGTCCGGACCGACTTGCATCTCCGATTTCTTGCCCGCCGTTTCCACTTTGGCCTCGTACGCCACAAGCTGGCCGTTTTTCACGAGCGATTCGACCTTCAGAATCCTGCCGCGACCCGCTTTGGCGTTGAGTCCTGCTTTCACGTCGGCAGGCAGTGAGTCCATCTCGACCTGTTCCTCCACCTCGAGGATTGCTCCATTAGCGTCGACTTCCACGTCTTTGGTGTGTCCGTTCACTACCATTTCTACTTCGTAAGTGGTCTTGCCGTTTTCTGTTTCTTTGGAAAATCCCTTGATGGTCGCGCCCTTGCTGACCTCCGCCGCCGTCTTTTCAACGGCGGGCGGCAGGTCTGATCTTTTGATCTTCTTTTCTTGAGCAGAGACCACTCCAGCGACAAACAGGCAAGCTAGCGCAGCAAGATTCGTCGTTCGCAGAAGGCTCATGGATTTTCTCCCGAAGGCTTGCTTCCTGAATGGTTCACGGAGCAAGCAGTCTCGGGAAGCTATCATCGTAGACGCAACCTAAACACACAATTAACAGCTTGGCCTTGCGCCTTCCATCAGCACGGTTGGCACCCTATTTACTTCGGCGGGAGGCGGAACATCCCGAGCAGCGGTACCGGCGGAAGCTCTATTTGTGGGTCATCGTGAACACGCCGTCCCAGGTCGCGGGCGGCTCTGCGAAGAGGTATTCCTGGCAGCGTTTCCAGTAGGCACGCGAAGGGCCGTCGTCCCCCCACTTGTCGAGAATTTCTTGGAACGCCTGCTGCGCAGCCTGCCACCGGCGCCTGCCGTAGAGAGCGCGAGCGCTCTGGAAAAGCTCGACTCGAGAGCGAGCCTCTTCCGGCGCGCCGTAGACGGTATCCTCTCCCTCGCGGCCGATGAGCTCCCAAATGGTGACCGGCTGGAGCTTGCCCTTGACGCGAATCAGATCCAGCTCGCGAAACAGGAAGCCGCTTTCTTTCGCGGCCTGGTAGGTCGATTCATTTACGATAATGTGCGTGCCGTAGTCTTTGTTCAGCCCTTCCAGCCGGGAGGCCAGATTCACGGCATCGCCGAGCGCCGTATACCCATAACGCAGCGCCGAACCCATGTTGCCCACGCTGGCCATGCCGGTGTTCAGGCCGATGCCGATATCGAGATGCGGCTTTCCTTCCGCCGTCCACTGTTTTTGCAACTCGCGGACGCGGTCCATCATCTTCAGTGCGGCTTTGCAAGCCTTCGCCGCGTGCCCCGGTTCTTCGAAGGGCGCGCCCCAGAAAGCCATGACCGCGTCGCCGATATATTTATCGAGCGTGCCGTGGTGATCGAAAACCAGGCTGGTCATGTCCGAGAGGTACTGGTTCAGAAAAAGCGCCAATTCCTGGGCGTCGAGTTTTTCCGAAATCGTCGTGAAGCCCCGAATATCGCTGAACATCACGGTGATTTCCGTTTTCTTTGGCTCGACCAGCCGCCGATTCACGAGCAATCTGCGGATCACTTCCGGGCTGAGGTATTGGCCGAACGCCGCGCGCACGCGGCGCTTTTCCTTTTCTTCAACGAGCGACCGATAAAGAGAAACCAGCAAAACGTTGGACGCGAGCGTCACCGCGGGCACGGTGAAGTTGAGCCACCAGCCGTGCAAAAACGTCCAGTAATCCACCCCAACCAAAGGCGCAAACAGGAAAGCGCCAAACCACATCCAGCGCGGCGATACGAGCGCCATCCAGATCCCCAGCGGAATGCCGAAAGCGAAAATCAGCAGCACGTCGATGAGCGCCTGTTTCGCGCCTCGCCGCAAGAAGCGGTCGTTGAGGATGTTGTCCACGACGTTGGCGTGGATTTCCACCCCGGGAAAATTCGCGCCGCCAAAGGGCGTTGCGCGGAGGTCTCCGATCCCCGTGGCCGTTGCGCCGACCAGCACCAGCTTCCCCCGGAATGTTCCCGGCGCACATTTTCGCTCGAGAACATCCGCGATCGAGTAGTGCGGAAAAGTTCCCCAAGGGCCCTCGTAGTTGATAAGCAACTGGCCGCGGCCGTCGGGGTAAATCGCCGCCTTGCTTCCGAGAGAAATCTTCCAAATGCCCGTCGGGCCGTAGAAGAGATTGCTGTCTTGCGCCTCCCGGCCAATCAGGGCCCGGGCAGCGACGAGGTCCAGCGAGGAATAGAGATCCCACTCGTCGGGATTTTGCGAGCGCCCGTACGGTAGCACCAGCGTGGCGCGGCGGACCACTCCGTCGCTGTCCGGCGGAAAATTAAAGAACCCGGTCCAGGAGGTGTCGCCCCGCATCGCGGAGGTAAGAGCGTCCAAATTCGCTTCCGCGCCGCGCGGCAGCAATCTGGCTGCTGCGAAATCCTCGATCAGGTTCAACTTGTCTTGTTTCCCGGATTCCGGCCGCATCGCATGCGCCGGCGGAAACGCGAAGAACGAGATCTGGTTGGCATAGGCGTCGAGCGTCCGATCGCTGAGTCCCTGAAGGTCCGCCGGCGTAAACAGGAAATAGTTGCCAAGAATGACCGGGCCAAAACGTCGGATGGCGGCGGCAAACTTTGTGTCGGCATCGTATTCGGCAACGAGCCGGTTTATCTCCCCGATAACCTTGGGGTCGACAGGTTCACGGTTTTGCCGGCGGTCTTCGAGCGAAGCCGCAAGCGAACGAAGTGGCGCCGCAGTTTGATCCGGTTTGCTGAAGGTGATGTCAAAGGCCGCGACAGCCGCCCCGTCCTCGTGAAGGGCGTCGAGCAATGTTGCAAAATAGATCCGCGAGAACGGCCAGCGCCCCAAAACTTCCTGCGCCTTCTGGTCGATATCCACGATGGCGATGCGCGAGTCAGGGTGTGCGAATCGCGCGGGACGATAACGGAAGCGGGTGTCGAGCGTGTCGAGTTCCAGACGCTGGACGAGTTCGGAGAGCGGGGTCCTCGTTTCCTGCAGAAAAACCAGGTAGTAGCTCGTGAGCGCGGCGAGCGTAATGCTCAGGCTGAGAAGGAACGAGATGCGGTGCCGCCACCACGACTGCAGCAGTTCGTAGAGGCCGAACAAGCCCCGCCTTTGCCACCAGCCTGCTGACGGAGCTGCCATGGCGTTCGAACGCTACTCGCGGAAAATAAAATTCAGCCTCACGCCGGAAACTTCAATCACATCGCCGTCGTTCAGCCGCGTCGGTCCGCCGATAGGTCTGCCGTTCACCGAGGGCACTTTGTCGCCGGGGCCAAGGAAGTAGCCGTCATCGCGCTGGTTGATCTGCGCCGCCATTTGCGGCTTGAACCAGCCCTTCACTTTCACCGTGGCCATCGGGGACTTTCCGATGACCGTCAGCTTGTTTGTCAAAATGTACTCTTTTTGGTCCGTGTTTCCGCCGAGCACCATGAGCGTCGCAACCTTCACGCGCGTCGAGGCGAATTGCATGGACTCGCCCATCGCCGCGGCCTGCTGGAGCATCTGGCGCCGCTCCTTGGTGTCCAGCACCATCGTTTCGTTAATGCGCGGCGCGGCCGCTTTGCGGCCGGACTGCCACGACACCGGCGCATCGCCGCTGGTATCCACCTTGATGGTGTGCTTGCCGATGTGAACTTTATCTCCGTCGTGCAGCGTGGCGCGCTCGACCCGCAGATCGTTGACAAACGTGCCGTTGAGGCTGTTCAGGTCCTCGATCACCATGCGCCCCGCTTCGAAGTAAACCTTCGCGTGGTAGCTGGAGACGGCAAGGTTGTCTACGGACAAGTCGTTATCCGGGGCGCGCCCGATGGTTACCGGGCGGCTTCCTACCGGCACCTCTCTTACCAGTTTGTTGTCGAACATGAGGCTAAGTTTAGGCATCGTTACTTTCCTCCAGCGTGGCCATTGTTGCCTAGGTTCTTGCGCGCCCCGCGGCGCAACCAGGAAAACCATCCCTTGGAATCTTTAAGCATCCGCGCGATCACCACGGTGATGTTGTCCGGGCCTCCGCGATCATTGGCGATGGCTACCAGCTCTTCCGCGCCGCGTATCGGATCGGTTTCGGCTTGCAGTACCCCGGCAATTTCCGGCTCGGTGACTACGCGCGTCAATCCGTCGGAGCACAGCATCAACACGTCGCGCGGAAAAAGCATGTGTTCTTCGGCATCCACTTCGATCTCCGGCTGGACGCCGAGCGCACGCAACAGTACGCTCTGCATTTCGCTCTCCTCGGCTTCCGCCGCGGTTAACATTCCGCGGCGCACTTGTTCCGCAACCAGCGAGTGGTCCCGCGTGAGCTGCAGCAGCGAACCGCCGCGAAGCAAATACGCGCGGCTGTCGCCGACGTGCGCAATGCTCAGTTTGGAACGGTCAATCCACGCCGCCGTCAAGGTCGCTCCCATGCCGTGCTGCTCCGGATGCTCCTCTGCGGATTTGCAAATCTTCTTGTTGGCCAGATGCACGGCCGTCGAAAGCCGTTTGGTCTTGGCGCTCCAGCGCGGCTCCACCTTTCCGATTACGTTCGCCGCTGGATTGGCTTCCGCGTCGAGGCAGTGTGTCACCACGGTTTCCACCGCCAGCGCGCTGGCAATTTCGCCGTGTGCTTCTCCGCCCATTCCGTCGGCCAGCACGTAGAGGTTCAGCGGCATCACGATGCGGAAGCAATCCTCGTTGTTCGTTCGAACGCGACCTACGTCGGTCACGCCGCCACACGCAATTTGCACACGTGCTCCTGCTGGCGCCCTCCAACGGCTGTTCGAGGACACGGCGAACTCACACCCCTGCCCACACGCCCGGGCCCTCTCCTGGCCTGCTCCCACGCTAGCACACCCCAGGCGCCAGGAAAGGACTCTGAACCCTACTAATTACTCGCATTTACGCCACATCCGCGCCTGCCCCACGCAGGCGGGATGGTTCGCCTTTGCTGGCAAAGGCGACGGTCGACCGCCCCTATAATAAGTTCTTTAAAGGCGCGCTTACAAAGAAGGGGGGCGGGGGTATCGGCCGCGCCGCGCGATTCCGAAACGAACCCTTGGTCCTCGATGGTATGCTTTTTGAAAAGGCGCTCCGCCATGCTCCGTTTTCTTCTGGGGCCATTCGTCGCGCTACTGCCCAAACGGTGGCGCTGCTCGCTCGCGCTTCTCCCATCCGCCGATTGGCGCGTCCCCTCCATTCTGAGTGGATTAGCCGAGTTCCTGGTTGCCGTGGCCGCCATGCTCTACTGGTATTCCTATTCAGTGACCACCTGGGTCTCTCGCGGATTAGACCTGGCCCTTGCAGGCAAAGCGGGTCCGGGAGTGAACGAGCAAGAGATCGGCTTTATGGCCATCTTCATCTTTGCCACGCATCCGCTCACCTGGCTGATTGCCTACTTCGCCGTCGAGGGCAGCGTCCGGCTCGTGGCCGCGGCCTTTGCGGAAAGCGGTCTTGGAATTCTTCCTCTGTTTGTGCTGGATCAGATCTTTCTGAAAATCACCGGGCAGCGCGGCCCGAGCGCCGCAGAACAGGGCGGCTACACGGAAGGAAATTTGTCTTCGTATGTCGGAGCGATCCGCGAAAAAGTTCGCGTTTCACTAACCGCCGGCATTCCCGATGAACTTTGCGTCAGCACAGAAGGTGCGGAAGGGTTTTTGGAGATTCGCGCTAGCCGCAGGAAACCGGATTGGACACCCCCGCGAACGGTGAAGTATCAAGATACTTTCTACCGCTTGGAAGATTCCTCCACGGGTTGGGCGCCGCGGCCCTACCGCTATCGTTTGCGGCGCCTCTCGGCGGGCGTCATGAGCCGAACCGTCCTGGTGTATCGGCCGGAACAAGAGCCCGTCGTCTCTAGAAAATGATCACCCGAGGAAGTGCTGGCGTGCCCGAGGAGCACAAGAAAAAATGCCAGTTGGGGATGCGATTCTAAAAACTCGCTTTCTCCCGCCCGGCGGGCCTTTCCCAGGCGCTTGCTTCTCCACTACAATTCACGGATGGCTGCCCGCCGCAAATTTTTCTTCCTTGCCTGGTCGATCGCGAGCGGCCTGGCTCCCGCACTGGCGGCGCAGCAAACTCCTCTCGCGCCTGCCGCGGCCCGCATCCTGCTCTTGCCGAAGCGCATCGTTTCCGGCGAACGCGCCACGCTCGCGGTCTTGGATACGAATGGGCGGCTCGCGCCGGGAGTCGCGATCCATTTCTCGAACGGCGACCATCTCAGGACGGACGCGACGGGCCGGGCGCTTTTCGTGGCGCCGCTCGATCCCGGCGTCATTTTCGGGTCGATCGAGGGCCGTCCGGGGCGCGTGTCGTCCATGATTCTGACGGCTACCGAGGCGTCAGCGCCCGCGATGGAAATCTCCTCGGCCCCGCATGTGGCTTCGCTGACGGACCGCTTTGAAGTTCTCGGCAAGGAATTTTGCGGCGACGCCGATTCGAACCAGGTCACGATCGCGGACCACGGCGCGCTGGTGCTGGCGTCCTCGCCGCTGGCGCTGACGGTTCTCCCGCCGGCGGAGCTCGAACCCGGGCCGGCGAAGGTCACGGTCTCGTGCGCAAAACGCGATGCGCCAGAGTTCTCCGTGGTTTTCGTCGGGCTGGAGCTGGAAGCCGATTCCTCGCCGCTCAAGCGCGGCGAGCATCGCACGCTGACGGTGCGCGTGCGCGGCACCGCGGAAAAGATTTCTCTCGAAGCGCGCAACCTGGCTCCGGATATCGCGGAGCTTGCGGGCGGAAATCCTGTGCGGCGCCTGAGCTCCGGCGGCGACGAAGAAAATGTCGCGCCGTTCGAGGTCGTCGGCAAAAAGAACGGCACGTTTCTCATCTCCATCCGGCTGGTGCCCGCGCTCGGCCGCCCCGAGCGCCACTAGCCGAATCGCTCGTGCCAAGCGGCGTAGACCTGCCACCATCACCGCCCTCGATCGGACGAGATGTGCCGATTCTCGACAGTACGCGCCCCGCGGTGCGTTTCTCCCGCTCTCGATGGACAGGGACAAGTTACGCCGGGAAAGGCCGAGACTCCTCGGGTCCGGGGCGAACGACGGTCGGCGAAACGAGGAGAATCGCAGGGATTCGAGTATGGCTGCGCGTTGTGGCGCTACCGGCAAGGCTCAAGCGGATTTTTTGGAGCCGGCGGGTGCGGTCGAGTTGGCTTCCGCGGTGAAGCGGAGCAGGCTTTGGCCGTTTTCCAGGGCGGGCTCGGCGGGGTCCGGCGCGAGCATTCCTTCCAGAGCATCGTGGGTTTTTTCCAGCAGCTTGTCGGCGTCACTGTAGCTTTGGGCAGCATTTTTCAAATGCGTCCCCATGACGGCGAACTTATCCGCAAATTTTTCCAGGTGTTTCTCGAGCCCGGAGAGGTTGTCAAGGAGCCGCCTGACATTCTCTTCGGTTTGCATGCCGCGCAGGCCCATGGCGATCACGCAAAGGTGGGCGTAGAGCGTGTTCGGGGAAACCGCGATGACCCGTTTTTCGCGGCAGTAGGCGTCCAAAGGCTGGCCTTTAGCGTCCGCAATCATGAGCAGCTCGTAGTATACGCTTTCCGAGGGCACAAACATGAGCGCGAGATCGAGCGTGCCTTCCTCCGGCACGATGTATTTTTTGGAGATGGCGTCTGCGTGGCCCTTGACGGCGTTGCCAAAGGCGCGGCGCGCTGCGTCTCCCTCACTGGCGATGCGGCGGTAGGCATCGAGCGGGAACTTGGAATCGATGGCCATCAGTTTCTTGTCGCGGAGGAAAATCACGGCATCCACCGCTTCGCCGCTGCTGAAGCGGTACTGGATGGCATAGAGGCGGGGAGGCAAAGAGTCTTCGAGCAGACGCTCGAGGGTGATTTCGCCGAGCGAGCCGCGCGACTTGGCGCCGCCCAGAATTCCTTCGATGGTCTCGGCGGCCTGCGACAACTGCGCGCTGGCCTGGTGGACTTCGCCAAGCTGCCGCTGGATTTGGCTGATCTGGTCGCGGGCATTCTTGAGTTCTTCGGCCATGCGCGTCTCGGCGTCGGAGGCCAGCTGGCCGGTGATCTGGGCGGAGTTCTTGACGGCTTCCTGCAGGGCCGGAGTGACGCTGTCGAGCCTTTGTGCCACGCCCGTGGCGATCGCTTCCATCTGACCGGTGCTTTTGGCCTGCGCCGTGGCCACACTCTGCAGGTCACGCCGCAATTCGTTCATTTGCGATTCGAGAGTTTCCTTCTTTTGGCGGCTCTTGAGGCCCTCGAACACCAGCCAGAGGACCGCAAGAGCCACCACCATGGCTACACCGATAAGGACTCCGGTCATTGGTTCTCCTGAGGTCATGACGGAAACGGTTCCCTTACTTTAGCAGAGGTCCGCGGTCGAGAGAGAACGGCAGGAGGAGCGCATGTGGGATGGAAAGTGGAAGGCTGAAAAAGCGGAAGGGAGAGGGATGACTGAAGACGCGTGCATCCGAGTTCTAAAGGCTGAGAAAGAAGAAGACCCGACAGAGCAGGGCCTTCTTCACCCTCACTTTGTTTGGAATTTTTCCTACCAATTCACCTTTAGCGCAAACTGGAAAGTGCGCGGGTCGTGGGCGGCGCTCGGCTGGCCTGCGTTGCAGCTGCCGGAGATCGGGTCACAGAGCGGGCTGACGTCGCTCACGTTAAACCGGTTGAGCATGTTAAAGCCGTCAGCGATCACCTCCAGATTCATGCGCTCGCCCATAGCGAACTTGCGCGCGAGCCGAAGGTCGATCTGGAAAAAGCCGGGCCGTGTAAAGGCGTTGCGCGCGAGATTCCCCACACAGCCAAAGGGTGGTGACGGAACGGTGAGGCTCGGAGGGAAGGGCTGATTCGTCGGCCCCAGGCATTCTGTGGGAATCGTGAAATCGGTGCCCTTTACAAAGGGAGAGGTGATCACCGGCAAGCCTGCGGGTACTTTCCCAGCGGGGAAAGCGTCGGGGCGATTCGTCGCGGTGCCAAAGTCCAGGTTCGGATTCGTGCCGATCAAGACATTGTAGGGCCGGCCAGAAGCGACTTCGATGATGGGCGCAAGGGTGAAATCGCCGAATAGATGCTTGGCGAAGCCGTCTCCGGACTTGCCGCTGGGCGACTGAAAGACCGCGCTGGTGATCCAGCGGTGCCGCTGGTCGAAATCCGAGTTGCCACGCTCTCCGTGCGGGTTGTTGTTGTTCTGAGGGTTGAGCAGCGTGGACAGGTCCGTCGAATCGTCAATGGTGTGTGAATAGGTCCAACCTGAAAGCAATTCCACGCCGTGGGAGAACCTCTTTGTCACGGTGAGCGTGAACGCGTGGTATACGGAGTTCCCTTGGGAGGTTTGCGGGCTCACATCGCTCCACGGCACAGGAACCGTACCGGTTCCCGGTGCGAGGAACCGCGCGGCCTGTGCCAAACCAACGAGCGTGGCATAGCCGCCGGGGAGCAGAGCGCCGAAGGACGGGTTCGGACCGGACGGCCGGAAGTAGTTGAACACTGCAGGAGTGCCGATCAGACCGACCATACTCCCGCTGCAATCCGGACCGGTGAATCCCTCGCCGACGATACCCGGAACGAGAATGGGGATCGTAGGGGAGCTGATGAGAACGCTTCCGCCACCCGGCGTGTTGGCGACAAGGGTGCCTGCGCCACAGCCGTTGACTGTTCCCGAAACAGGGACCGTAACCGTAAGCGGATTCGTGCCCGTGGCGACAAGGCCGGCCGCAACCGCGTGGCTATCATTCGAAACGAGGAGGGCCGGGTTCGTCACGTTGATGTTCCGCGTACGGTCCAAATGGACTCCGTGTGTGAAGTTATATCCGGCGCTGATTTTCCAATCCTTGGTAATTTCTCGCTCAAGAGTGAGGTTGGCTTGTTGTGCGTAGCCAAATTTGAAATTCTTCTCCACGGGAATCGTGAAGGGCAGCACCGTTAGGGGGTATCCTGGGCCGAATGGCGGCCCCACGGCCGGTGCGAGTGGGAATCCCAGGTAGCGCTGGCCGGTAAACAGAGAATTGGGCTGGAAGAAATAGAAACGCTGCTGCTGGGGCAAATAGCACATCGTCGCGGGAACCGAGGTCGAACAGCCGGTGATGTTTCCGGTCAGCGTTCCTTGGAAAATGTTCGTGGCGTTGAGGGCGGAGAAGTTTAACACGTTGTCGAGATTGCAACCGCCAGGCGAAGCCACGCATGGGCCCGCACCACCAGTCTCAATCAAAGAGGATTCCGCGCCGTCGAAGGCATTGGCAAGGAACCCAAGTGCGAGAGACGGGTTGTCATAGAAAATTCCATACCCCGCCCGAATCACGGTCTTGCCATTGCCCCAGGGGTCCCAGGCAATTCCGGCGCGAGGCTGCACGTTCTTGCTGTTTAGCGGGATGCCCTGAATAACGCCCTCCGCCTGTGCGGCGGCGGCGTTGAGTGCGGTGGCCGGGGGAAAAATCGGCGCCCATTCGATGTCGTACCGAACCCCGTAATTGAAGGTGAACTTACTGCTGATTTTCCAACTGTCCTGGGCAAAAACTCCCAGTCCTGTATCTGTCGTCGGACGCTTGGTATTGCCGATGCCCTGGAAGTAGGTAGTCGGAATTCCCAGGCCGTATGCCTGAACCGCGTTGAACGACGGGAAAGAGGCGGGGAAGCCGAACGAGCCGGGATCCAGGCTGCCGAACGTGTACACTCCGCCGTAGTTCAGCGTAAAGATCTGTGATGCATTGGTGTTGATTTTAATCAAGTTGACATCGCCGCCGAATTTGAACGTGTGACCTCTCTTTGTCCAACTGAGATTGTCGGTCCACTGGAACCGGCGCTCTACCCGATCTTCGGTCGTGAAAGGCTCACGGCCAAAGAAAGCAAATCCAGTCAGGTTAACAGCCGGATCGCTTCCCCCCGGAAGATTGGAAAACCCGTAATGGAGTCCCCTGCGCGCGAATTGGAAACGGAGCTCGTTGAAAAGCGCGTTGGTCATTGCGGTTGTGTGCTGGGCCACGATGGCGAGATCACGAGTCTGCTGTTGGGAGGTGCGGTTCCCTGCGTTCTGGCCGAAATTCTGGTTTTGGGCGTTCACCTGGATGCCGGTGACGAGCGAAGGTGTCACGCTCGCTCGGATAAAGGTAGAGTTGTTGCTGCTCCAGTTGTGATCGAGCCGCAGCGACCAGAGGCTAGTGCCTTCGCGAGTTGGGTAGTTTCCGAGAAGGGTGACAAGTCCCTGGAAGCTTGCTGGAAGCAAGCACGGTGCTGTGCCTCCGCCGCAGGCGGTGCCGTTCTCAGGGAATGAATTCAGCGGAGCTGGCAGAGTCCCAGTGTTCCCAAACAGGGCGACTGCGGAGGCGGCGCCACTAAGAGCTGCTCCGGTGATAAGCGGAACCGCTCCGGGGCTTCCGCACCCGCCCGCGGCCGCGATCGCGGCGGGGTAAAAAGTTGCTTGCCCATTCGGGCCTCCCGTTAGCAGCAGGGGCGTCGAGGAGCACACGCTGGCGCCAGGAACGGGCACCAAGCCAAAGTTGCCCTCTCCGATGCTGGTGAATCCGCTCGTCTGAGCCCGGATGGTCTCATAGGAGAAAAAATAGAACGTCTTGTCTTTCTGGAGCGGTCCGCCTAGCGTGGCACCAGCTTGTACACGGGTGTACGACTGCTTCACCGGAGTGAGAGTGACGGAATCAGTTGCGGGGTTGAAACTGCCCTGGACAGAGAAGGGGTCCCGCGCCTGGATTGCCGTCGCACGGAGAAAGCCGAACGCGTTTCCGTGTACTTGGTTTGCGCCGGATTTCGTAACGATGTTCACCACTCCGCCGGTGGCGCGGCCGTACTCCGGCATGTAATTGCTGGTGATCACTTGAAACTCTTGCACATCCTCCTGCGACACCGTAGCGCGCACGCCGCCTACGGACTTGTCTACAGCGTCGGCTCCGTCGACGCTGACCTCATTCGACCGGGCGCGCTGCCCGCCAAAGTTGAGACCGCTCGTCGGTGCGGCGCCGATAGATGGCGTGTTGTCGCGCGCGGTCTGGGAATTGAGCAAAGTGAAGTTAATGTAATTGCGCTCGTTGATGGGCAAGTTGGTGATCTGACGAGAGTTGATCGTCGATGAAACGTCGGTTTTCTGCGTTTCCACCAGCGCTGCCTCGGCCGTCACCATGACGCTTTGTTTCTCGCCGCCCAACTGAAGCACTGGATTGAGGGTCGCGGCTTCGCCAACGGTCAGAATCACAGCATTATCTTGATAAATGGCAAAACTTGTCCCGGCATCCACGGTTATTTCGTAATGCCCAGGGGGCAGACCCACGAGGTTGTAGCGGCCGCCGTCGTCGGTGACCGCGGTGCGCGTTGCCCCGGTGGCCGCGTTGGTCAGGGTTAGTTTTGCGCCCCTGACGGCGAGATTCTGCGGATCAAAAACCGTGCCCGAAAGCGTCGCGGTATTGACTTGGGCGGACACCGTCGCTCCTCCGCCCAGGACCAACAAAACAAGCAACACGGCCTCGCACATCAACCGCCAACCCGCCAAAGCACACACGACTTGCCTCGATTGCATGAGTCTCCCTCCTGTTGCACCTGAATTGCCGCTAGCGCTGGCGGGCCCCGCCGGGCTTCACACCTGAAACAATTGAATACAGGGCTTTTACTGCAATGGAGCCCGGCTTTCAACTGAAAACTTCTCTGCGCTTGTCTTTGAGTCAACTCTCCGGCTGCCAACCAGAGCATGGTGGCAAGCGGGCCCGTCTGGCAAGCGACAAGACGAGCAACGGCAGAAAACTGGGGGGAGTGTCGCTTCTTGTCGCCACTCACGCGGCTTGGCGCATGCCGGGTCGGCGATTCGAGGGCTAGAGTTGCAGGTGGCGCTGGACGAACTTGCGGAGACGTTCGCGGTCTTCGTCACGCATGTGGACGAATTCCACGCCGGTGCCTTCCTGGCCGATATTGCGAACCACGGCGGTGAAAGTGATTTTGCGAAGGCCGGCGCGCACTTCGAGCTTGATGGAGTCGCCCACGGTAAGTTTTTGCGGAGACTCGAGGTAAGCGCCTCCTAGGCTGATGGTCTTGACGCGGGCGAGACCGGCGGGCATTCCTTCAATTTGCGCGCGTAGCGGCGACTCCAGGGGCACACGGACATATCGGCGGGGAACGAGGTACCCGGAGCTCGCTTGGGTCGGGGCACCAAAAGCGGCGGCAGCTTGCTTGAACGAAGGCCGATTCTCGATGAGGGCAAGCGCGTCCTCGGCCGCCGCGCGCAGGCCGGCGGGCTCTCGATAAGCTAGGCCTTCGCGCTTTTCCACGAGCGTGCGCAGGAGTTCGGCGGCATCCGACGAACGCATCCGACCGAGGGCCTCGATGGCCTTGATGCGGACAAACTGATCGCGCAAAACTTCGTGTTCCCCGGCGGCGATTTCCAAAAGTTGCGGGACGGCGGTGTCTTCCTTGGCTAATCCGATTTGGTCGATCATCATCGGCACAACCATCGCATGCGCCTCCGCAAGAATCGCGGAGAAAACGAAAGCAACGCTTTGCGCCGAGGCGGAATTCGAGGGCCGCGAGAGCTCGCTTACCGCCAGATCCTGAAGATTCCATTCCCAGCTCCCAATGGCCCGGGCGAGACCGCGGAGCAAACGCTCCGGGTCGCAGGCCGCCAGGAGCTTGATGGCGGCGGTCACGCGCTGGCGCCGGGCCTCGTATAGCCGGGTTTCGAGAACGTTGAGGACGGGCACGCCGATGGTGCGCAGGAGGCGGGTCATCGCCTGCAGCATTTCTGCACCTCGGGGTTCGGTCAAAAGCAGCGTCAAGCGGTCGAGCAAACGTTCCGGATCGCGCTGCAAGAGCCGGGGCAGAACCGGATCGAGCGGCCGTTTGGCAAGCGAAGCGTCCACCAGCAAGAACCAGCGGTCTTGCGCAACCAGGCGGTTTGCAAGAGCCGCCATATGCTCGTGTTCTTTGTCGCGCGGGGAGCGCTCGAGACCGGTGAGGATCAATTCGAATCCGGCAAAGTCGGCACGATTCACGGCGATGCGCCCGAGAGCTTCCACCAAGGCGGCGAGCAGCGCTGCCGTCTCCGGAGCCGTTTCTTCCTGGAGAGCTTTCATGGCCGAGCGGCTGAGCTCCTCCGGCAATTGGTTCGGCCACAGGGATTCGAGGATCGGAACAAGCTCTTTGAGACCGGCCGCCACCGAACGCCTTGCCGAAGCATCGGGAAGGTCCAGACGACGCAGATAATTCAGCACCATGCTTCGCGCTTCGCGCCGAGGAGCGTCCGCGCCGGTTTCGACGAGTTGGCCAAGCGTTTGCCGCAAAGCCGCGATGGGAACGCACCAGACGTCCGGTCCGCGCACCACCGCTGATTTTTCCCGCGCCGGCAGTTCCAGCCAGAACCGGTCGATCACCTGGTCGCAATGCGTGTCGCTCGCCCAGGTGACCGCCAGCGAGGAAAGGTGCTGCGAGGCATGAGGACCCGTGTAGGCTCCGGATTCCACCAAGACTTCAGCAAAGCGCTGGAATGCCGGACGGACTCCCGGAGAATGCAGCGAGCCGCCGGCGAACTCGGCGCTAAGAAATTCCAGAATGATGTTTTCCGACAGCCGCAGCAGGTAAGGAAGAGGCTGCTCGCCGTCGCGCGGAGCATATTGCGAGACGGAGTGGAGCAGCATGCTCACGCTCTCGCGGCTGGCTTCCTCCATGGCACCGTGAATGGCGCGCGCCGCTTCTTCGGGAGCAAGGCCGCGCGCGGTCTCGAGCGGCGGTGTAAGGCGCGCCAACAACCGCAGCGTGGCCATCAGGTCGTCCGAGTCCGGCGCTTTGATCGGCGTTTCCGGGGTTTCCCGGGGAGTATGGCCGCCATAGGCGACCAGGGCACCAATCAGGCTTGCCAGCACCGTGTCCACTTTGCGGTCGGTTTGCGTATTGACCGAAATGCCTTCCACACGATTCTCCAGGAGGCGGGTGGGCCACCAAGCATTTCCGGAAGCGCCTGCGGGCTCTTCTGATTTCAGTAATGACTCTCTCATCAATCGCGCCAGCGTGTCCAGTTCGCCCACATGGAACTTCCTCGCGAAAGCCAGGGACCAGATGCCCACGCGCTGCAAATCCGCGGCCAGCGCCTGCATTTCTCCGCGCGCGTCCGGCAGGTGCCGCTCACTGACCCGCGGCGCAACAATTCCGCCGCGCTCGATTCGAATCTCGAGCCCTTCAAGTGATTCCGCGACGGGCCGCAGGGAATCGTAGGCGCTATCCAGGCTGTCGAGCCGGCTGGGGTGATTCTTTTCATAGAGGCGTTCGGAGCGCAGGAGTAGGTGGAAGTCGCGAAGCGCGCGATAAACCTCGCTGGGTCGGTGATCTGTGTTTGCGGATAGCCAGTGGGAGACGGCCGTCGCGCCGCCCGCCGCCTTCGGTGTCGCATCGATCGGCGCGTTCGACAGCGTCCCGCGCTCACGGTCATGGGTTGGCAAGGTGGCTCGAAGAGACAAAGATTTCTCCACAATTCCTTCGCAGTCCGGGCTTTGTCCTCACAATCCAAACAAAGCCTGCTCCATCGTCAAGCAACTGTCGATCCTAAGGGAAGCTGATCTAAGTTTTTTAGAATGAGTGAGAAAGGTGCAACGTTCCAGGGCGCGTAAGGGGGCGGATGTAACAAATTGTTACGCTTTAGGTAGCGAGGCCTTTTTTGCGGAGAAAAACTGCGTCTTTGCCGAGCCGTGCAAAGGGCCCATTGCCGCTTATTTTTGCCGCAGCGTCTGGTTGATGGGCACCGTGCCCCCTTCGCTCGCTTCGACGGTCCGCTTTGCGAGCTGGTACCCATCGAGCTTGAGCGTGATCGTGTGAATCCCCGAAGGTATCTGAACCCGCGCGGGGGTGAACTGTCCGGTGGAGTTGTCGTCCACAATGATTTCCGCGCCCTTAGGATTGCTCGTGACTTGCGCCCAGGCAACGCGCGTAGCCGATCTTTCCGTCAGGGGCACCTTGAGTTGCGTTTGAATATCCGTCACTTGTATGGTCCCGGAGTGGGCTTCGTAGCCGGACAGCCGCAACACCAAGTTGTACTGCCCCGGAGCGAGCGGCAACGTGACGGGAGTCTGGCCGGACTGTTTTGCGCCGTTGATGAACACGTCCGCTCCCGGCGGCTCGGTGCTGATGAAAATGCCCCTGGCGAGCGGTTCGAGCTTAATCTTTTGATCCTGGGCTTCGTCCCCTTTGATCTGGAGCGCGGTTTGCACAGGTTGATAGCCGTCCTTTTGCACTTCCAGGCCGTAACGCTGCGGCGTGAGATTGTTGAAGCTGCAAGGCGTCTCGCACTTGCCCAGGACATGGCCGGCCGGTCCCTGGAGAAGCGCAGTCGCCCCGATCACGTCGGTAACCACGTGAATCGCGCCGCGGCCCGGCGCCGGAAGCGGATGGCTCGAATCGTCGGAGCCGGCCCCCGCGCTTGCGGCGGCATCGTCGTACTCAATATGATCGATGACATGCACGCTTGCCGGTGCGCTGCGGAGGAATTTCAAGAGTTCGGCGTGTTCGGAGGGACGGAGTTTGCCGACCAGAGTCAAAGTGTTGCCCGTGCTCTGTACCTTCGCGCCTCCGCCAAGTCCTTTTTCGGAGATGGCTTCCTCAATGCGGCCCTTATATTCCGCGGTCTTGGGACTGATGGCATTGTCGGGTCTCCTTGGCGCGGCTTTTTCAGGCGAAGGATCCGCGGATTTCACTTCGGCCACGGTGTCCCGAGCGCTCGTGGAAGCCTCGTGCGGGCCCTGCGGGGCGTCGGCGCTCGGGCTCGCCTCAGAATTCCGAGTGGCAGCCCGCGGCGCAGGTTCGGCGGAACGGGACGAAGGGGTTTCCTTCACCTGGGCGTTGTGTAATGCGCGCGCGGCCTCAAAAACGGGTTTGATCTTGTTTGCGCCGTAGACGATTACGCCAACAAGCGCCAGCGCCGCGAAAATCGTGCCGACGACGCTCTTTTTCTTGGGAGGCTCGACCGGGGTCGACTGCATCGTTCCCGTGCGGGGAACGACGGGAGTCGGCCAGGGGGCAGCAGCGCGCTCTCTCGGAGAGCGTGAGGTGGCAACAACCGTCGGATCATCTGTCGCCGGTGCATGGCCGGAAAGCGCGTGGCCCGGAAATCCGTGGCCGCCCAGATTGCCGGAGGCCACGGTTGCCGCAGGAGAGCCGCCACCGATGACCATCGTTGAATTGGGGCTGGCTCCGGCAAAGCCTTGCGCCCGGTAATTGCGCAAGTCTTCCAGCATTTCGCGGCAGCTTTGATAGCGCTGCTCGGGTTCTTTTGCGAGGGCCTTCAGCACCACCGTGCTGATGCCGGGATGAATCGAGGCATCAATCTGGCGCGGCGGAACGGGCTCCTCGTTGACAATCTTATAGATGACCGTGGTGATGTTCTGGCCGGGAAAGGGCTTTTCGCCGGTGATCATTTCATAGAGCATGACCCCCAGGGAGAAGATATCGCTGCGGCCGTCCACACCGCGCCCCTTCACTTGCTCCGGGGACATGTAACTGGGTGTGCCCATTACATGCGAGGTTTGCTGGGTGCTGCCGAACTGCAGGATCTTGGCCGTGCCGAAGTCGGTGATTTTGACGGTGTCGTCGGCGGCGAGCATCAGGTTGGCGGGTTTGATGTCGCGGTGGACGACGTTGCGTTCATGGGCAAATTGCAGTGCGCTGCAGGTCTGGTCCATGATGCGCAGCGTGCGGGACAAGGGGAAGGAATGTCCGCCGTCGAGGAGGACTTGCAGGCTCTTGCCCTCCACCAACTCCATGGTGATGTAGTACAGGCCGTCTTCCTCGCCGGCGTCATAGACCACCACAATGTTGGGATGAGTGAGCAGGCCGGCGGCGCGCGCTTCGGTCTGGAACCGCGCCAGCAGTTCTGCGCGGTTGAGCCCGGTGCCTTCTTCGCTGAGGCGGATGGTTTTCACGGCGACGGTGCGGCCGATGACCGGGTCGACGGCCTTGTAGACAATGCCCATGGCGCCGCGGCCGAGCTCGCCAACGATCTCGTACCTTCCGGCTTTGCTTACTGTTTCCATCTCTGAGCTGCGCTGTTTGCTTCGAGCACGCCTTCCCCAAGTTCCGCGAATTCATCCGGGCCGACGGCCCCGCGTCAGGCAGGGCTAAGGGCTCTGTTGCCGGACCTTTGTCTTTCGCCTGACGTTCTTTGGCGGACATGCGTCCGCGGACACCTGGGCGCCCTTGTTGGCACAGTACCCAGCGGAATTTCTCGAGGTCAACGCTACGGGGGTACCAGTGTTTCGGACTCGATACTTGACTGTTTGGGCGGCCCCCGAGAACGGACCCCGGGGCTGATTCGCCCGCCGAATCGACGCTGCCTCGGGAAGCGCACAGCATCGCGCTAGTCGCCGTGGCCGCGGGAGTCCTTATCCAAGGCGACTTTGCCGGCGAAGGAGCGGTAGACAAACGTGAAGTAACCGGCGGCAAGAATCATGCCGGGGACCCACCAGACAAGCCCAACCCTCAGGCCGTAGTTTCCGGCTTTGGCGTTGCTCACCGTCAGCGAGTACAGGGGATTCCGCGCAGGCAGCACCATGGGATAAACGCCGAAGACCACGCTCGTCAGCATGCCCGTTAAATACGCGCAAGAGGCGAAGAAAGCTCGGCGTTCGCTGCGCTTTCGCAATTCGAAAGGAACGCCGGCCAGTCCGGTTACGGCCAGCAGAGGAAAGATCAGGCCCCACGGCCAGGTCGAGAAATTGACCAGGATTTGCGGCTGCACGCGAAAAGTTATGCCGGTGACCATCGCCGTCAGCGCAAGCACGCCCCACCAGCTCCGGGCGGCCAATTTTCCGGCACGCGAGCGTACCTCGCCGCCCGTTTTCAACTGCACCCAAAGCCCGCCGTGCATGACCAGCGCGAGCAGGGCGAGAACGCCGACGAGAAGGGTGTACCAGTCCAGAATGCCGGTCTCCTCTCCTAGTCGGAAATTGGTCCATAGCGGCTCGAAGAAATAGCCGCTCGCCCCGAGCGGCACGCCGCGAACCACGTTGCCTAACGCAGCACCAAAAAAGAGCGCGAGCAGCAAGCTCGAGCTGCAAAAAAGAAAATCCCAGAGTGGGTCCCAGACCGCGCTCTTGATATGATTGCGGAATTCGATCGAGGAACCGCGCAGAATCAGCAGCCACAAGACGATCATCAGCGGCAGGTAGAATCCGCTGAAGCCGCTGGCATAAAGCGCAGGGAACGCAAAATACAGCGTGCCACCCGCTGCCAGGAGCCAGACTTCATTGCCGTCCCACACCGGACCGATGCTCGCCAAAATCTGCCGCCGCTCTTCCTCCGTTTTCGCCGCCAGCAGGTGAATGGCTCCGGCGCCGAGGTCGAAGCCATCGAGCAGCACGTAAACGGCAATCATGATCGCAACCAGGCAGAACCACACCGTTCCCATGGCACCCTCCCTAATCGGCCGGCGCGTCGGCGAAATCGCCGCGACCGTCTCTGCCCGGCTCGGGCCCCATTTCAATCTCGCGATAAATCAGAAACAACCACAGAACGGCCAGTACCGCGTACATGCCCATGAAGCCGATGAGCGTGAACCAGGCATTGCCCGCGGCTACGCGCGGAGAAACTCCTTCCGCGGTGCGCATCAATCCATAAATCAACCAGGGTTGGCGCCCCAGTTCCGCGGTCATCCAGCCGGCGGTGTTGGCGATGTAAGGCAGCGGAACGGAGACCATGAGGATCCACAGCATCCCGCGCGAGTCGTAAAGTTTGCCGCGCCAGAGCAGAATCGCGGCAACCACCATCACCGCGATGAAAATTGTGCCCAGGCCCACCATCACGTGGTAGCTGTAATACAGCAGCGGAATCTGGTCCGGCCAGGCCGTCTCGGGGAACTCCAGGAGACCTTTCACGTCGGCGCGCCATTCGCGGTAGGTGAGGAAGCTCAGCATGTTCGGCAGTTCGAGAGGATTGTCCAGCCGCCGTTTCTCGACGTCCGGTTGGCCCAGAATCGCGAGCGGCGCTCCCTGTTGCGATTGGAAAAGTCCTTCCATCGCGGCAAGCGTCGGCGGTTGGCTGTACGCGATCATTTTTCCCTGCATGTCTCCGGTAGGGAAGAGCTGCAACAGAGCGGCGATCGTTCCGACAAGGACTCCTGTTCGAACGAAAGTGCGCCCGTAATCTTCGTCGCGCTTCGTCAGCAAATAGAAAGACCCCACCCCGGCCATCACGAAGCATCCGGTTTGCACTGCGCCGAGCATGTTGTGCGCGTACTGCCAGAGCGCCCATTTGTTCAAAAGCAGACCCCAGAAACTGGAAAGCTCGATTTCGCCGCCGGGACCGAGGCGGTAGCCCGCCGGATGCTGCATCCACGCATCGGTTGCGACAATGAAATATCCGGAGAGCCATGATCCCAGAAACACGAGAAAGGCCGCCCACCAGTGCCCGATGCGCCCAAGCTTCTTCTCTCCGAAGAGAAATAAGCCGAGGAAGCTCGATTCCAGAAAAAAGGAAAAGACCCCTTCCATCGCCAGCGTCTGGCCGATGACACCTCCCGCGGCTTTCGAAAACGCCGCCCAGTTCGTGCCGAACTGAAATTCCATGGGGATCCCGGTGACTACGCCGAGGGCAAAATTAATTCCAAAGATGCGGGCCCAGAACCGCGCCGCGCGATGATAGTGTTCGTCACCGGTGCGGAGCGCTTTCGTCTTGAGGTAGACGAGCAGCAGCGCGAGACCCATGGTGAGTTGGGGAAAGAGGTAATGAAAAGTGATGGTGAAGGCAAAGTGAAGACGATGGACGTCCAGCGCTTGTCCCATAAGCACCTCGTGGCAACGACGGTGAAGTCCGGCCGAGCAGGCTTTGGCTTTATCGAAGGATACGAGCGCAAGAGACTTGCACATCTATCATCCCATTTTCGACGCTACCCTTAGAAGCATTTTCTCATTCGCGGCCTGGTGAAGCCTTATGAAACCAGGGCCGGAATTTAACGCATTCCCCGTGCTATAATGTCGGCCTTGCGGTGCTTTCCGCTCCTTCCTTTCGAGCCTCACATGCTGGTGCGTTTCCTCGTTGCTCGTGGAGGTTCCCGTGGCCGTAATCTATAACCCCCAAATGCCAACCCGGCTCGCCGCACATCTCCGGGGCCGCGCGCTGCTGGAAACTCCGGCCCTGAACAAGGGCACAGCTTTTACCCTGCTCGAACGCCAGGCGTTGGGGCTGGACGGATTGCTTCCGCCGGCTGTCGAAACCGTTGAAGAGCAGTCCTTCCGGGCTTACAAGGCCTATCTTCGCAAGCCCGACGACTTGGAACGCCATATTTACCTGCGGCAACTGCAGGACACAAACGAGGTTCTTTTCTACCGGCTGCTTCTAGATCACATCGAGGAGATGCTGCCCATTGTGTACACTCCGGTGGTGGCAGAGGCCTGCCAGGAGTTCAGCCACATTTACCGCCGTCCGCGTGGCTTGATCATCTCCTATCCGTTGCGAGACCAGATCGAGAGTCTGCTGCGCAACCGTCCCAATAAGGAAGTGAGTGTGATTGTGGTCACCGATGGAGAACGCATTCTCGGAATCGGGGACCAGGGAGTAGGCGGGCTGGGCATACCTATCGGCAAGCTGTCGCTCTACACGCTGATTGGCGGCGTTCCGCCCGCCGAAACCCTGCCGGTCATTCTGGACGTAGGAACGAACAACGAGCAGCGGCTCGGGGATCCCGAATACCTGGGATGGCGGCATGAGCGAATCACCGGAGAGGCATACTACGATTTCGTAGATCGTTTTGTGAACGCCGTGAAAAAGGAGCTGCCGGATACACTTTTGCAGTGGGAAGACTTCTCCAAGGCGCACGCGCGACCGATCCTGGACCGCTATCGCGACGAGCTGGTTACCTTCAACGACGACATTCAAGGCACCGCGGCGGTCACGGCGGGAGCGATTTTTTCCGCGGTACGCGCTTCCGGCGGGCGACTGCGGGATCAGCAGGTGGTGATTCTGGGCGCCGGCTCGGCGGGAATCGGCGTCGCCGACTCGCTCGCCGAGGCTTTGGTTGCCGATGGATTATCCGAAGCGGAAGCGCGCCCGCGTTTCTGGCTCATCAATAGCGGCGGTTTGCTCGATTCCGGGCGGACGGATTTGTCCGAACAGCAGCGCCGGTATGCCCAGCCCGCAGAGCGAGTCGGAAATTTCACACGCACGCTCGAAAACCATCAGATCGGCCTCAGCGACGTGATTCACAAAATTGCGGGGACCATCCTTGTCGGGCTCTCGACTCTCCCGGGGGCGTTCACGGAACCCATCGTTCGCGAAATGGCTCGCAAGTGCGAGCGGCCGATTATTTTGCCGCTGTCCAATCCGACCTCGAAATCGGAAGCGGTGCCCGCGGACCTGTTGCGCTGGACCGACGGCCGCGCGTTGATCGCCACGGGCTCGCCGTTCGCCGATGTTGAGTACCGAGGCCGAAAAGTCCGCGTTTCCCAATGCAACAACGTGTTCATCTTCCCGGCCATGGGGCTTGCGGTGTCGGCGACCCGCGCGCGGCGCGTCACCGACGGCATGTTTCTGGCCGCCGCGCGCGTGCTCGCCCAGCATTCTCCCGCGCTCGGGGACCCGGCGGCGCCGTTGTTGCCGGCGTTAACCGCACTTCGCCGGGCCGCGGTCGAAATCGCCTTTGCCGTGGCGGAACAAGCCGCGCGTGAGGGATTGTGCGTCGAGTCTTCTAGGGAATCCTTGCGCAATCGCATCATCTCTTTGCAGTGGGCGCCCGTCTACCAGTCCTATTTGTGAGGGATTCCGCGAGGCTTGCCGGAGTGAAGGTTTTTCATCATCCTCGTTTAGTCGTGGTGCATCCGATGTAAAAGTCCGGAGGTGCGCCTCGCATCGGAGGACCCCATGAAATATGACGCCATCGTTATCGGCTCCGGCCAGGCCGGCAACCCCCTCTGCTTTCGCCTTGCGGACCTGGGATGGTCGGTCGCCCTGGTTGAGGAAAAGCATCTTGGAGGAACGTGCATCAACGTGGGATGCACCCCGACGAAGACCATGGTGCACCGCGCGCAGGTTGCGCATTACGCACGAAACGCAGCGCGCTGGGGAGTGAAGGTCTCGGAAGTCGCCGTGGACTTGGCCAAAATCGTGGCGCAAAGAGATGAGGTCGTGCTGAGCTTTCGCGGCGGCCAGCAGCGGCGCGTAGATGAGCGCAAGAATCTTCGCCTTTATCGAAGTCGAGCGCGGTTTGTTGCACCCCATCAAGTTCAGGTCGGGGAAGAAATCATCGAAAGCGAAAAGATTTTCCTTAACACCGGCGGCCGCCCGCACATTCCGGCGATTCCAGGACTGCGCGAAGTGCCGTTTCTCACCAACGAATCCATCCTCGAGCTTGCCTCGGTTCCCCAACACCTGCTCGTTCTTGGCGGCGGCTACATCGGCCTCGAATTCGGGCAAATGTTCCGGCGTTACGGAAGCCGCGTAACCATCGTTCACAACGGGCCGCAGATCGTGCCGCGCGAAGATCCGGAAATTGCCGCCGAACTCCAGAAAGCATTGGAAGGCGAAGGTGTGGAGTTGGTCTTGAATGCTGTCACGGAAGCGGTGCGCGGGAAACAGGATGGCGTCACTCTATCTTGCAAACTTCGATCCGGCGGGCGGGATATCCGTGGCTCGCATCTGCTGGTTGCCACCGGCCGCGTTCCCAATACGGATGACTTGGGTCTCGCAAAGGCCGGTATTGCCACAAATAAGGATGGATCGGTCAAAGTGAACGCTCGCCTGGAAACGAACCTGCCCGGCGTCTGGGCGCTCGGCGACTGCAAAGGCGGTCCAGCCTTCACGCATATCTCTTACAACGATTTCCAAATCGTGTATGGCAACCTCGTCGAAGGAAAAAACCTCAGCACCGAAAACCGGATCGTGCCTTATTGCGTGTTCACCGATCCGCAGCTCGGCGGCGTGGGTATGACCGAAAAAGAAGCGCGCGTCAGGGGTCACCGGCTCAAGATCGGAAGATATCCGATGAGCGGGGTCGCCCGGGCCATCGAGCGCGGAGAAACCGCGGGTCTGATGAAAATTGTCGTGGATGCGTCCAACGACCGTATTCTGGGAGCTTCGATCCTGGCGTCGGAAGGCGGGGAACTGGTGCAAATTCTCGGCGCGGTCATGCTGGCGAATCAGCCGTACACGCTTCTGAAGGGGGCGGTATACATTCACCCGACGCTTGCAGAAGGATTTTTCTCGCTGATGGAGGACGTCAAGCCGGTACACTAGTGGGCCGTCGCCGTTCTAGACCTTGTCGAAAAGGATGTTCGCCGTAGCCGCCGGAGAGGATCTTCCCGCACACGACCCTTCAGGTTGGCTAGAATCCGGCGGTTAGTTACCAGCTTCGAACGCGTCGAGCAAATCATGCCGGTATCGCTCCTCGAACTGCCAGGTCAGGGCAGCAGACGCGGTGTCGCCGGTGGCCAAGGCCCAGCGGGAGGGGAATCGGGGCCGAGGCCCGGAGCAATCTTCGCAATGCGCAAGCTGCGGAAGATCGTCGGCCAATACTCCTTGACGATATTGCCGCAAGCGGTGAAACCAAGCCGCACCCCGTAACGACTAAACGTATCCCCCGCGGTCTGCTGGGGCGCGGGGAGATAGCTGTTTGCCAGGCCTTCGGCAAATAGAGGCCCAAGGATTCCCGGCCAATTGAGACCTTCCCGCCCCCGATCGGTGCGCGCAACCACCAAGCGGCTGACGCCATAGCCGATGCGGTGCCAAGGGCCGCCGCGCAAGCTGACAAAGTAGCGCGGATCGCGGCGGAATAAGGACGCGAACAAAAAGGTAGTGAAGAATTCCGTCGAGGCGCCGGAAGCCATCGACGATCCAAAACGCTTTCCGTATCCGGCCATTCCCTGGCCATAATCGGGAAGGGAATTGCGTGCCTGGCTGACGCCGGAACTAAGAGCGGAGGAAAGGAAACGCGAAGGGGCAAGGCTCTTCCCCGCAAAGAGTTCCAGTTTCTGTTTGCTCGAAAGCGGGCCGGGACTGGCGGCGAGGTCGGGAAAGAAAACCGAGCGCCGGCCCAAAACCTCGAAGGTCGCTTGAAGGCTGCTATCGTGTTTGTGATCAGCCTCCTGCTTGGCGGCGGGCGCTTCCGGAAGATCTTTCGGTTGTTGCTGCGCAGCTACCGCTTGCGCGGCAAGAAGCAGAATCGAGCCGAGTCCGAGGGCCCGGGAGCCGTAGTGCATTTCGTTATGTTAGCACGAGCGCGACACCGTGCCCCCGATGAAGCTCCCAAACCGGCACCGCAAGACGAGCTTTCCGGGCATCCTTAGCACGCCCGGCCGAACGCGCCGGTATCCGCATCCGCCTGTGCAAAAACCTTGTTGATTCGGAAATCGGGCCTAGACGAAACTGGGCAAAGTCGCCCACTGGATGCATCAAGGCCGGCACCGGGACTGTCACAATGGAATGGCGGGACCGGCGGACTTGAACCGCCAACCTAGAGTCCAGGAAATTGGAAAAACACCAAGGGATGGTGCTTTTTCAACGATTAGCGGGGTACACCAGGGCGCTCGAGGGCGATTCTTGGTCCATGTTGGCTACCGATTTTGGGTACATCGGGTTTCAAATTTCAACGCGGACGTTGTGCTAAAATTCGCATCGAGGGGCTGTAGCTCAGATGGATAGAGCGTCGGTTTCCTAATCTGATTTGGCTTGACTTGCGGGAAGGCGTATGTACATTTTTGTGTACAGAGCACCCGTAGCTCAAATGGATAGAGCAAGCGGTTCCTAACCGCTAGGTTGCCAGTTCAAGCCTGGCCGGGTGCACCATTTTCTTGTTGATAGTTGTGGTGTTTGCCGCGGCATTCAAATTGCTTTGACTCTGGTACTAGGACGTGGTATTCTGTGCTCATCGGACGGTTCCGTCGTGGCAGACTGTGTGTTGCGATCTGTTTCCGGGCTGACCACGACGATACAAGAGGAGCCTTCCGAAGACAGCAGTGGTCTGTCATGTTTGCGGAACGTAAATCCGCCTGTTGCGCAGCGATGCGCGGCTGAAAGTTGCAACCCACCTAGAAAGGGCTGCGACTCTACTTGAGATCATTCAAGGAAGAGTCGCATGCCGATTCAATCGTTTCAAGAAAATGCATCCGTTCCCGCTGTAGTCGCAGCCGTATCTCCACTCGATCCCGCAGACTTGCTTGACTTGCAAGAGTTGAGCAAAAGACTCCGCGTCAAGCCGTCGTGTATTCACGAATGGCTGCGCAGGCGCGGAACACCTGACTGCATACCTGTCTTCAAACTGGGTCGTCATCTTCGCTTCTCATGGCGTGAAGTTAGCGCGTGGATTCTCGCCCAACGAAACAAGAAAGGTGCAGGCGGGCGCCGGCGCGCGAAGACCAATAAGAGAGTGGTGGCGGTGGGCGGGGGTGCGCGATGACCGCCCACGACTATCTCATCTTGCCTATCACGTCCGAACGATTCCCAGTTGACCACACATTAGAGGCATTCCCGCTTTTGTGTGCTGCTATCTGTGTCAACGCAGGGAGATTGCGGACGATACATCACCGCGGAATGTTAGCCGTGGTGCTTGCAGTGAGCGATCGGCTTAGGTGCCTCCAGACTGTTCAAGGGTTGCAGTTCTGGGTGCCTCGCCGCGCGTCCGACAGGAAGGCTTTCACACGGCAGCGAAAGCCTCGCAGAAGGAACGGGGTGACCCTCTGTGGTCCCCCGCACTGGACAGGAGAACCTCATCCCGCCGCCGCCGTGACGGTGGAACTGTTAGACGTTTCACCGAGCATAGACGCCTTTGAAAATCTAAGACCGATTTGTTCCGAGTATGGTCTCCCATTTTTACGAGCCCGCGACATTGTGTGCCTTTGGAAGCCTAAGCCCCGCCAATCGCGCAGAAAGCGACCAGACCATTATCTTCCCGACTCTGAAGTGGCACGATTACAGATGGTCATCGGTGACCACGGGTGGTCCGCGACAATGCGGAAGGGCGTCACCGAGATCGTTCTGCACGGGGCGCGCCCGCGGGAAGCCGCCAAACTGACTGGGGAGAACCCCGAGATCCTGGGCCAGAATGCCCGACGGGTTGTGAAAGAGCTTTACCCAGACGCAAGCAGCCCGCTGCCTTAGTTTCAGGCTAAAAAGTGGCAAAAAGCCAATGTTTTCCACAAATGCTTGAAGGAATTGTGCTCGTTTTTCCTAAGGGTGAAGGAGGGTGTCCAGATGAAAGAAACTCAGAAATTGACGGAAGTGACCCTTGAGTTTTCCGAACAGGGGTTTAGGAGAGTCCTCGTCGGATCGAAAACTGACGAAGAGCTAGAAGCCGCCTGCCGCCTGCTCGCCCGAGTTGCGCCGGAACTGCGCGCCCTGGACGAGGCATTGCGGAAGACGACCGGTGTGTGATGAACCGCGCCCGAGCAACAAGGGACAGGGAATTCGTCCAATGTTGGACGAATTAAATATCCCAAAGTCAACGGCTTTACTGGCGGCCGTGAACAGCAGTGAGCAGTGAAGCCTTGCGTCGGATTGACCCCAGGCCAAACGTGAAAGTATGACCTGGAGAAAATCCAATGTGGTTTGAATTGCCCGAAAGAGTGAACTGTATGTTTTGTGATGAGGAGATTGCTAGAAAAGACGCGAGAGAGCACTCGTGTGAACCCAAACGTGCCAGGGAGCAGATGCTGGGGCTGGGAATTCATCTCGCCACCTGGGACTCGTTGAGTTGGTTGTGTGAAGCCGAAAGGCTGGAAGAGGAGAAACAACGTGCAGCAAGATCTAGGAGGAAACATGCTCGACATCAATGACCCAGCACACTGGGCTCTCACCGTGAAGGCTATGAAGCAGGTGCGTGCATTCAAGGAGGAGCAGGCGTTGCTCGAAGCCATCTTCGACGGCGCGCCCACGAAACAAAACTTGCTAGACCTGTGGCAGATCTCCTGTGATTCGTTCGAGGATGAAACACGCCGCGTCTTGCAGGTCGCGATTGAGCATTCTTGTCTGGTGACAGACGCGGATCTGGATGCAATCAAGCCGAAGCCATCACCTTCGTCAATTCTCAAGGAACTCGAGGAGTCGGACAGATGGGATTCATAATCGCGATCACGGGCAGCGAAGGCAGCACAAAGTTTGTGCGGGCCATCAACGGCAACTTAAACACACGACGTTTCGATGTTTCCATAACGTCGGAGCGAGAAGAAGCCTTTGTAGAGGAAGACTTGGAGTTCTGCAAACAAAAAGCCCGCTGCCTGCGGGAGTGTGGTTTTGACATCAGGATTTTCAGAGCAGTTGCAGGCACCAGCAGCCGTGGCGCAAGGAGAAGCAAAATGAAGACGCAGATCAATTATAGATCCCAACTGTGTTGGCCTGATCTTGAAGACTTACGAAGGGTCGTCGGCCGGATGGGGCTGCAAGCGGAACCGAAGAAGATCTATCAAGACTTCCGTGCTTTGTATGAATGGTTCCGCATCATTAAACGCTTTTGCCACAGCCACGGTAAACACGGGTTCATCGCGGCTAGCGAGATCCTGCGTCTCGCCGAAACCTTCATTGGACGTAAGTTGAACGAGAACGCTTTTAGGGCAGCCGTAGATCTTTTTCATTTCAAAGTTCGTGGAGAAAGAAAACCGCTGGATTCAATGTTTGTAAAAGTTCCAGATCTCGGGCGCATCGAGGAAGCTTCGGATTTTTGGGACGAGCACATCGCTGAACACAAAAACGACATTGAGCCGTCGTTTGTGCTGAACGGCCCGTTTTGAAGTTGCAGAAAAGATTTAACCCCAAAACCCTGAAACCCTGAAACCCCAAAAACAAACCACGTAAAAGCAACAAGCAGCGAGGACTCGTGATCAAAGATCCGAGTCCGATAACAGATCATTACAGTGATCTTCAAAGGATAAATTTTATGTCAGATACAACAGCAAGCAAGACCCAAGCACCCCTGGTGACTTGGAATGATCCAAAAGGCTTCGGAATCGCGCAAGGAAATCGGTCTTTCAAAGACCGATACTACGTACACGTTTCCGAAATCAACGCGCCACCCACAACTCAGATCCAAGTTGGAATGTGGTTTGAGTTTGATGTTCTTCCGCCAAAGCATCCGTGGCAGTTCCCGCGAGCCGTGAACGCTTTTCTCATCGCCGCGCCGAAGGTTGGAGGTCTGTCGTGAGCACATCACCTCTAACACTCGATCAGCAGATTCAAGCCGCGCGGATCAACGCAATTAATGAACGAATTCGAGCGCGGGCATCCGATGTCCCCCCAGGCTCGGAAAGTCAGTTCGTGCGTGCTCTGGCGGCGGAATTTCCTACACCAGAAGCAGACGTTTACCAACTGCTGAAAGCTTTCAAGAAGTCTCAACAGCAGCAGCAGCATGCATCCATACAACCTGCACCAACAGCCCCAGTAGCTGCGGAAGCAACTGAGCCCGCACAGAGCGAATTCAAGGTTGGTGATCGCGTAATTGACAGCTTTGTCCGCGCGGGGGTCGTTGATGAAGTGCCCGTTGGTCGGGATTTCGTCAACGTTCGATTGGACGGCGGATCACTCATCTCGATCAAGACAGCACAGCTATCGCTTGGGCCAAAACAGCTCGAGGATCGGCCTGCGCCTAACGCGGCATCCGTGCCAGAACTGCTTTCGCTTGTACCCGATGAACTGAAATCGAAGCCCAGCTGGGTGCGCTGGAAGTTGGAGCAAGTAAACGGACGTTTGACAAAGGTTCCGTATCGGTTGAACGGCAGCAAAGCGTCGAGCACAGATCCATCAACGTGGAACACATACGAAGCCATCGTTAAGGATGCGGTTATTGACGAGGCCCAGGGCATCGGAATTATGACCGATGGCAGTTTCGTGGGCTTCGATCTGGATGGATGCCGCAATCCTGCGACAGGCGAAATCGCCCCATGGGCACGCAAGATTGTCGACACTCTCGGAGCGTACACGGAAATTACGCCAAGTTCTATGGGTGTGCGTGTCTATGTTTTGGGCACGCTGCCTAGTGGAGCCCGACGCTTCTCTGTTGCCACATCCGCCGGCTTCGGGGATAAGGTCGGAATTGAGTGTTATGACACTCACCGCTACTTCGCTGTGACGGGCAGACATGTCGGTGACACGACTACACTAGAGTCCGCGAGCATTGATCGCGCGTATCAGCTGTGCTCTGAAATAAGTCGAGAGCATCCTTCTGATACCCGCAAAGCTGTAGGGCAATTCAGTAAGAATGACTCCAGCTCCAGTTCGGTCATATTCGAAACCTCTGGAACGTTTATCACGACGAAGCTGGCTGTGCTGATGTACGGAAAAATTGTCAGCACCAGGCCTTTTGTGATTCAGGACGAGCACGGAAGCAAGGTGACCGCACCTTCACAGAGCGAGGCGGATATGTCTCTGGCGACCCTGCTTGCGATGAAGCACAGAAACAGACCCGACCTGATAGATCATGACTTTCGGGAATCTGAACTATACCGTCCGAAGTGGGAACGACTGGCCGAGAGCACGATAGAAAAAGCGATCGCAGCAGCAAATAAGATCGCTGAGGAAGCTCCTATTGTGATCCCTACGATCCCCACTGCTACTACTCCTGTAGCCGCTACTCCTGCACAAGCTCAAGCGGATGTCGCTGCTGATGCATCACGGGATGTTGAAGGCACTTTTCCAGATGGGCAGATCCCAGACTTTGAGGAATCTCTCATCGTTGGCAGCAGCCGCAAGCTCGTCGACGCCATTTGCCAAGGAACAACTATTCCGCGGCAATATGCATTGCACTTTGCGAAGGCACTGGCTTGCTCGATCATGACGAAATACAACATGCATTTGGAAAACGTCGAGTCTGCACGCAGCTACTTCACTGTTTTTGGTGACATCGACACAATCATCGGCAAGTTCGTCAAGATTATCGAAGACGTGGACTCAGAAGCTGGTTTGCGGGATGCCTTCTTCGATATTCCACAGGAACAGAACCTGCCCATCCTTTACTTTGTAGATGAAGTAAAGACTTTGGGTCAGAAGGCAGACGGTAAGAAGAACCCCGAGATCGTAAGCTCGATCATTGAGCTTGCCAACAAGACGAGTATCGGGCGGACAAAAGCCAAACGAAATAAGAAAGACGCAGCATCAAAAACAAGAGAGAACAGCTTCTTGCTGGTGTACATCTGCGCCCAGGATGGTGAGACGTTTGCCGAGGCATTCCCGCGGACAAAGAAGCAGGGTTTGACGGACCGCTTCATCCCCGAGTATAGCCCGAAGGTGAAATCAGGAGACTTGCCAGAACCCAACGTTGCTTTGGGGCGAGAGGCGATCAAAGAACTCGTCACTTTCGCTCAACAGACTCCCAGGATGATTATAGGGACAGCGGTGAAGGAAAGATTCAAGCGGATCTGGGATAGCCAGCCGCTTGAGATCCAACAGTCGCCTAGGCTTCGTCAGCAATTCCTGTTGGAGATGTACTTGGCAGCATTCAACCGCCAATCGGCGACCGCCGAGCAACAGGACTTGGACATTGCCGCCAGGGCTTTTGACAGGCAGAAGGCGATCCGTCAAAAGTTCTTCACGGAGGAAATTCCGAACCAAGTAGCGATCTACATAAGCCGGCTGAAGAAGCTTTACGAGGACGCGCTTCGGCAGTTACGCAAGGGTGCTCAGATCGCGGACGTGTCTCTGTCGATACCACAGCTGATGACCGCCACCCTGGCTTATAAGGAAAACGAACTGCAAGCTTTTGACTCAGCATGGCGGGTATCAAGCAAGCTTTGGTCTGAGTGCCATGTCACGGGTAAGAACGGGCACGTCTACCAGAAGTTCGTGCCCACGCCGACCGAGGACGATACTTGGCTCCCCGTCGAAATGGCGCAAGGTCAAATCTTGGGTAAGGGTAAGTAGGCCACGGTCGGCGGCCAGCGCGAGGCAGGAAACCGGGATTTTCCCAAACGAGCCACTACCAAAATCGCGGTCTCGGAGGCGAATTTTGCCCATTTTTGAGCCCATTTTTGAGCCCATTTTTGAGGAAAATTTCTCAAAACTGGTAGTTGTTCGTTTGGGTATCATCTTATAGAAATCACGGTACTTACGAACCACTGTCAACGAGCCACTTCCATATATACATATATATATATTTTTTTAATGTATACATGTGTGCGTCTGCACAAGCGCAGTGGTTCGTTGGGAAGTGGCTCGAGCGTGGACATATTTTCGACGGGGTATCCGAAGGCGTGGGCGTAGAGACGCGGTAGCGCCGCAGCAGCGGTGCATAGCGGGCGGTCATCCCTGGCAGCACTCTAGTCTTCCCCGGGGCGACAGCGGTGCTCCAGCGGTGCATCCCCGGAGCGGGTTGAATGACGCCCAGAGTGCTCCCGGGATGCGGTAGCAGGTCATCCCTGGAGCGGGGCTGACTCGGGCTTGCTGGTACGGCGAGATGGAGGCAGCGGTTGCACCTATCGGGCCAGGGCGGGCCAGAGTGCCCCCGAAAGGGGGACAGGCTGCATCCGACTGCATCAAACTGGATCAGTCAGGGAAAGACCGCTCCCGGAATGTGTACTTCACGCGTATCTGACGACACCGTAAAGCTTCCCGTAATGTGTACTTCACGTTTGACGTAGGGATCGTTCGTTCGAATTTTGGAGAAAAAGTGCTTATGCGACCGACAAAAGACGTTCAAAAGTTCTGGAAGGCCCTCGTAGCGGCCGGCGGATCCATGACTCGAGTAATTCTGAGGCGAAACGTCTTCGGGTCGAACCGAAGCGCCGCCGAGTTGGACGCGTTCCTTCGATGCCCTCTGCTCTCAGATCTCGTGACTGAGACCCGCGAGCGTGATTGCAAGACCGGCCGTCCCGCGCGCCGCTACATTTTGACCGCGGCCGGCTGGGAGGCTGCGCGCCTGTGGCAGTTGCCCACGTCGGACAACCTGGGGCTCGAGGAGTTGCGCAGGCAGTTCGATCGGCTGGTTTTGGCTGGTTGCCCCTGGGCTTGTGATTTGGTTCGGTACGCTGAACTCGGCAAGCAGCGGGAAGCCAAGTTTCAAGCGATCAAGGAACAGGTCCGCGCTCTGGCCGCCGAGAAGCTCGAGGAGTGGAAAGCAGCCCATCCGATTGTCAAGCACCCTAGCAAGGGGCGCAACAGAAGCCCCGAAGAGATGCGCCAGAGAGCCGCCTGGGCGCGCGCTCACTTTCGCAAGTCCGATACCCTCAAGCCGTCCGACAGCGTGTCTCCAGCGTTCCCTGTGGCACCAGCGGGTCCTGTGCCTACGCCTTCCGCGTTTGATACCAAAAGTGGTGCACTTCCAGCGAGCGGCTGGGCTCCACCGACGCGGCCTACCTGGCGCGCCGACATGTACGCGCCTGCACCCTCTCCCTTCTCCGCGCCGGCTCCTGCTTCCGACAAGCAGACGGCTGGACTCCTCACGCGGATCAAAGCCGCAGGTTACCGCACGAACGACCACGGTGAAGTCCTGTTCGACAACAAATGGATCCCCGCGAGTGAGTGGGTCAAGCGGATGCCCGATGCTTTATCGTGAGGGCTTCGGCGGCACACCAAGGTTGGGAAATGCAACATTACTTTCGCCGGAGGCCTTAAAAGACGAAACCCAGCAGTCCTGAAACAAAGGACTTACCGGGTTGGAACGCAACAAACAAGGACTTTGTAGTCTGCGTCAGAAGGCCTGATTGAACGCTTTGGCCGAGGCAGCCGAGGCTTCGGCATCGCTGGGATTGACGTAGGCCAGCGTGCTATCAAACGAGCGGTGCCCGAGGTGTTGTCGGATGAGGAAGGCGTTTGCGCCTTGCTGGACCATCAGCATCGCAGCCGTGTGTTTCAAAACGTGCGGGTGTTGCAGGGTATCGCCGAGTCCTGCTTTCTTAGCAATGGCTTTGAAGAGTTTGTAGACCGTAACTCGGTTCATCTTCGTAGACTTCTGAGAGTTGAAGACAAAGTTGTCGGCATCCGATTGACGAACGGTCAGCCATGCCTTGAAGGCTGCCGCGGTGGGAAGTTTTGGATTGCTAGGACCGCAATAGAGAAGTTCGCAGAACGAATTCGATGATGCTCCGCGCCAAACTCAACGGCAAGCTGCCAGCATTTTGTATTCCTCAGCCGCGTCCGCCCATTCTTGGATCTCAGCCGGCGTCAAAAACTGCATATTGTCCTTGGTCAACATCCGGCCAGTCTTGATGGTCGCATAGATCTTCTCTGGGGCCGCGCCGGTCTTGAGGCCGGCGATAACGATCTCTCGCTCCTCCGTCATGCGGCTACTCCCTATTTCAGATAATACGCAGGGAGAAAATGAAATATGTACAAAACTACTCAACATTCAGGGATTACTCACGGTATTCTGCGGCTGCCCTACATCGCCTTATCCGCGATGAGCAGGCTAGTCGTGCAGGACGATATTTAGAAGGGACCTGTGCACTCGCAATCCGTCCTTGTAATCGATAAGGCCCAACTTCTTGAACTTATTCATAAAGAAGTTCACGCGTGACCGGGTTGTGCCAACCATTCCTGCTAGGGTTTCCTGGGTTATCTCCGGAGCTACAGCCTCGGGTGTGCCTTCCTTACCGTAGTTGGCGAGCAACAAAAGAGTGCGGGCCAGCCGCTGCTCGCTGGAGTTAAAAAGTTGGTCGACCAAATCCTCCTGGGCGCGCATGTTGCGTGAAAGCACGTACGGTATGAAAAGGTCTGAAAACGTGCGCTCCTCGTGGAGGACGCGTAGCATCTCGTTCTTTTCAATTCTAAGAATAAAGCTCGGTGCAATCGCCGTAGCCGTTGCCAGGCAGACAGTCTGACCTATTAAACATGCCTCACCAAGGAACTCACCCCCGCCTAGGATCGCGATGACCGCTTCTTTGCCCTGTTTGGATTTGACCTTGAGCTTCACCCTACCTTGCTGAATATAGAAAACACTCTCGGCGGGATCACCTTGAGAGAAGATTTTGTAGTCTTTTGGGCACTGCGTAATAGTCCTTGCCACGCCCACGGTCGCAAGAAACACTTGGGGATCGAAAGAAACCCCTTTATTGTCTTTCTTAGTCGCCTTCGGTAGCGTGCTCACGGGACTGCCTCATTGCGGGCTCAAATTTTCCTTAGCACAAGATTCCAGTGACAATCAACTAGTATTTTGAGGATCAAAACGGGGCCCTTCTTTGCGCTTCTTCGTGGCCTTCGGTAGCGTGCCCGCCGGCTGCCTCGCGGAGTTACCGGTGTAATACCGCAAGATCCAATTACGCACACCCGAGGCCCACAAGTCGTAGTCATATTTTGCAACACACAGCTTGCTAGGCGGAGTATACTTTTGAACACAACCTGAAACAAAGTCCTTGACTACTATGGTAAATGAAGCGTAGTGACTTGAATTGGGGGGATATGCGAGGATGCAAGCTCCTGAATGCAGGGTGGTTACCTAAGATTCAAGGCGCTCGAACCGATCCAGCTGGGCGCACGCGCGTCCCTGACCTTGCACGCTCCCAAATGAAAATGCACTGACCGGGATGGTCGGCCAGGGGAGGGAGACACCGTTGAGCGACATAACTCTGAAATATCCGCTGTGGCAGCACCACTACATGCAGGCAATGGCTGAAACTCGTCCTGAACTGATGAAAAGCAAGATTGGTGCCGCAGAGCAGGTCGTCGGCCTGCGACTCGGGCAACTGGCAAGCACCACGGACGACTATGAGGAACAGATAGCACTGGCGGCAGCGCTGAAATCTCTGAAGTCCTTAAAGAACAGTAGACTGACCCAGTGAACGATTCATCAGTATCGCCGGATCAGGGAGGCCTGCAAAATCTTGTCCAGCAGGAACACGTATAGCCCTCTCAGGTCTCTGGCTAGGGTACAAACCCTAGCCGAACACACAGTGTTTGCTGGATTGGCCTTCCTTCCCGGGTGATAGAGCCTCTGTGGAAAACGACCCGATATCCACGGGTTTGGAATCGTCGGGAGGCTAGGAACCATGGCTCGATACCTCCGTATACGATCCATCGTGAGGACTGAGCGAACGGGCTCACATCAGCGCATCAAATGGATTTGTGGGCTGACGCGAGATGGAAGTCATTGGACGCTAACGCACGAGGACGCAGTTTCCCAGGTCGAGAATGGGATTTGTGCG
>WNFW01000037.1_pt1 | contig 66135 bp, 59 predicted proteins | sample 5400131 | NCBI WGS metagenome assembly WNFW01 (sample SAMN13153362, study PRJNA577476) | soil metagenome | isolation source: 20 cm soil or saprolite under grassland replicate 1 | place: USA:California | collected 2016-06-15
CCCTGCAGCGCAATCTCTTCGGCGCGACCTTCTTCGTGCTCACCGGCACGCACGGCGCGCACGTCACCGTCGGCGTCATCTGGCTGCTCACGCTCTGGTCGCGGGCGCTCCGCGGCAAGCTCGGCAAAGGGAATACGCTGACGGTTGAGATCTGCGGGCTGTACTGGCACTTCGTGGATGTAGTGTGGATCGTGATCTTCACCGTCGTGTACCTCATTCAGTGAGCGCGGAGCGTTCGATGCGGGAATCGCCTGCCGGGGAGCACGCCCACCCTACCGCCGGGGTCTACCTCCGGGTCGCGGCCGTGCTCGTGATCCTCACCGTCATCGAGGTCGGGGTGTTCTACGTTCCGGCGTTCCACCCCGTTCTCGTGCCCGCGCTGCTGATCCTCTCCGCAGTGAAGTTCACGCTCGTGGTGATGTTCTATATGCACCTCAAGATGGACAGCCGGTTCTTCACGTTCCTGTTCGGTGGGCCGCTGCTCCTGGCGCTGGTCATGACGATGGGGCTCATGTTCCTGTTCGGGGCGTTCGCGTTGAAGAAATGACGCCCCCCCCCGACGCCTGGCGGCGCTGGGACCTCCATCCGAGCGTCCTCATCGGGCTCGCCCTGCTGGGCGGGCTCTATGTGTATTTGGGAGGGCTCAAAGCGCCGCGGCGAAAGGTCGCCGCGTTTGCCGCCGCGCTCGCCGTGCTGTTCGTGTGCTTGAACGGCCCGCTGCACAATCTGTCCGACGCCTATCTGTTCAGCGCCCACATGGTGCAGCACCTGGCCCTGATGCTGCTGTTTCCCCCGCTGCTGCTGTACGGAACGCCGCCGGCCGTGGTGGAGAGGGTGCTTCGCCCCGCGTCGGTGCGGCGGATCGCCGTCTGGGCGACGCACCCGCTCGTGGCTGGGGCGATCTTCACGGTGCCGATCGTCGCCTGGCACTTCCCGCGGGCGTACAACGCCGCGCTGATGCACCACGACCTCCACATCGTCCAGCACCTGGTGTTTCTCGTCACGGCGGTCGTGATGTGGTGGCCCGTGTTGTCGCCGCTGCCGGCGCTGCGGGCGCCGCACCCCGTTCAGCTCATCTACCTCTTCCTGTTGGGGATCCCGATGTCGGTGGTCGGCGCCCTGATCACCCTCGCCGACGGCGTGCTCTATCCGTTCTACGAGACCGCCCCGCGGGTGTGGGGCCTGTCCCCCCTCGCCGATCAGCAGATCGGGGGGCTCATTATGTGGGTGCCGGGCGGTTTGATCTTCTGGTTGGCGATGACGGTAGTGTGGTTCCGGTGGGCGGCCCGGGACACGCGGGAGGACGCTACTCTCCCTCCTGCGTCTCCCCTAGGGGGTGCTTCCTGAGCTCCTCGCCGATCTTGGGGTGCTCCCGCCACAGATAGTAGCCCATGCCGAAGGCGGCGATCGCGTTGCCGATCGCCACGTTCCACCAGGCGAGGGCGCCGAGCAGCGGCTGGGCGAGGATCGCCACCAGGACGTAGAAGCCGAACTCGAAGAAGCAGAAGCCCACGATCACCAGGAACAGCGTCGAGGGCGCCTCTTCCACCTCCGCCGCCAGGGCGGCGGCGATGCAGCCCACCACCACGAACGCGCTGACGTGGATCATCGTGTAACCGATGATGTTCGAGTACTGGATGATCACCCGTGCCGGGTCGTGGACGCCCCAGAAGACCGCCGAGCCGAGCATCGCCGGCGTGAAGAAGGGACGGCCGTTCAGGGTGTCCACGACGAGGAACCAGACCGCGACGGCCGCGGCGCCGATGCAGCCGGCGATGAAGCCTTCGCGCAGGATCCGGTTCAGTTGCATGGCCATATATTAGCGCCATTCCGGTTTCCCGGGAGACCGCCATGCTCGTGTTTCGTCGCTCGCCCTTCTACGGCCTCTGCATGATCGCGGGGGCGCTGCTGATTGGTATCGCCGGGCTCTGCCACCCGGTCCTGACCGGCGACGGGGCCGCGCAGCTCGGCGCGATTTCGCGTACCGCCGCCTGGCGCACGATGCATTGGGCCCTGGGATTCGGGCTGCCACTCCTGTACGCGGGACTGGTGGGGGTGGCCCTCCGGCACCTCGACACGCCGTCGGGGAACCAGGCGCGGGCCGGCGTGCTGCTCGCCGGGTTCGCGTTCGCGGTGTGGGCGATCAACATCCTGTTCATGGCGGGCGCCGCAACGCAGCTGGCCCGCGCCTACCTGATCGGCGAGCCGGGGCTCACCGCGACGCGCGCCGTCTTCCTCTATGACATGCTGCACCCCTTCGGCCTCGCGGCCGAGCGGCTGGCGACGTTCGCGCTGGGGCTGGCGTTGTACCTGTACGGCTGGACCGTCATCAACGGCCGCGCCTGGCCCCGCTGGCTCGGCTGGGGCGCGATCGGGGGAGGCGGGGCGTGCATGGCCGTGGCGGTCGTGTTCCCGGAAACCGCCGTGTACCTCTACTATGGCCAGGCGCTCCTCGTCGCCTGGTGCGCTATCGCGGGCGTGCTGATGATCGCCGAGACCCGCCGGGCGTAGGGGAGGGGGGAGGGTCAGACCGAAAGCGCCCCCCGATGTTCAGGGGGCGCTTGAGGTCCAGGGGGGCGTTCGAGGCAGAAACTCAGGGCGTTCAGGGCATCAACAGACGCACGACCTTCTGTTGCCCGGGTTGGTTCTGATTGCCGGGCGTGAACGCGATCAGTGTGGCGATGTCCCCGGAATGCACGGTCCGCAGCGCCGTGCGGAAATCCTCGCGCGTCCGCACGGGCGTGCCGTTGACCTTGAGGATGATGTCCGGCCCCAGCGGCGAGCCCTGTGGAAACAGCCGGTTGTAAGCCGGTCCGTCGGGCGAGACGTCGGTGACAAGCAGGCCGCCTCCGTTGAGGAGCACCGGGCGCAGGCTCGGGTCCCGCACGTCTTCCTGTGTCAGCTCCTCCACCGTGACGCCGAGTGTGCCGCTGCGCCTGGAGATGGTGCCGGTGGTGCCGCGACTGCGGCCCTGGGCCGATGACAACTGCTCGCTGTCGGGAGTTGACGGCGCGGCCGCGAGCCGGACGGTGAAGTTCTTCTTCACACCGCCTTCCCGCAGCACGGTCACGGAGACTGTTTCCCCGGGTTTCTTGAAGCCGACGATCTGCTGCAGCTGCGCGCCGTACTCGATCGGCCGGCCGTCGACCTCGGTGATGACGTCACCCTGCTGGATGCCGGCTTTCTTAGCGGGGGATTCGTCGGTCGAGAAATCCTGGACCACGACGCCGCGGATATCCCGCTCGCCCACCGCCTGCGCGTCCTCGGGCCGCACTTCCTGGATCATGACGCCGATCACCGCGCGCTCCACGCGGCCGCTCGCGACCAGCTGTTGCATGACGGTGCGGGCGAGGTTGATGGGGATCGCGAACCCGTAGCCCTGGTTGTAGCCCGTTTCGCTGGCGATCGCCGCGTTGATGCCGACGACCTCGCCGCGCACGTTGACCAGCGGGCCGCCCGAGTTGCCGGGGTTGATGGCGGCGTCGGTCTGGATGAAGTCCTGGATCTGGTAGCCGCCCTGGTACAGCCCGTTGAGCAGCCGGCCCTTCGCGCTGATGATGCCCGCGGTCACGGTGAACGCGAACGCTTCACCGAGGGGGTTCCCGATCGCCAGCGCCCACTCTCCGATCTGCGTCGAGTCGGAGTTCCCGAAGGCGACCGTGGGCAGGTTCTGCGCGTCGATCTTGAGCACCGCGATGTCGGTCTGGGGATCGGTGCCCACCACTTTCGCCTGGAACACCCGCTTGTCGAGCAGCCGCACCGTGACCTTGTCCGCCCCTTCGACGACGTGGTTGTTGGTCAGGAGGTAGCCGTCCGGGGACACGATGAACCCGGAGCCCGTGCCTTGCTCGACGCGCGGGCGACCCCGGAATTGCGGGAAGAAATCGTCGAAGCCCGGTGGGAGTCGGCGCGTATCCACGCGCTCCTGGTGCTGGGACTGGATGAACACCACGGCGGGCTTGACGTGCTCCGCCACGGCGACGAACGCCTGGCCGAGGTCGGCCGCGGGCTTGGCCGCCGGGATGAGCGGCCGGGTCCCGGGCTGCTGCAGCAGCGACGCCTCCGCCGCGTTGCCGTGTCCTCGCAGGTCCAGCGCCGAGGCGAACGCCAGCCCCAGCACGAATGCGAATCCCACCAGCGCAATGAACTTGAGCCAATCCCTTGTGCGAACCGACACTGCCGTATCTCCGCGAAAAAGGGGTTACTTCTTGTTCTTGTCGTCGTCCACGATCTCGTAGTCGGCTTCGACCACGTTCTCCTGCTTGGGCTGGGCCGCGTCTCCCCCCCCCGTCCCTCCGGCCGGCTGTCCTTCGCTCCCGCCGCCGGCGCCGCGGGCCGCCGCGTACATCGACGCCCCGGCGGCCGAATAGGCCTGCTGCAGCTCCTCGAGCGCCTTGGCGATGTCTTCGGGGTTGCCGCTGCGCAACGACTGCTTGGCGCCCTCGACCGCCCCGTCGAGGCGTGTCTTCGCCGACGCTTCGAGCTTGTCGGCCCACTCCTTCGCGTTCTTCTCGACTTCATACACCAGGGCGTCGAGCCGGTTGCGCCGCTCGATCTGCTCGCGACGCCCGCGGTCCTCGGCGGCCTTGGCTTCGGCCTCCTTGACCATGCGGTCGATCTGCTTGTCGTCGAGCCCGGACGAGGCCTCGATGCGGATCTTCTGTTCCTTCCCGGTGGCCTTGTCCTTCGCCGACACGTGCAGGATGCCGTTCGCGTCGATGTCGAACGTCACTTCGATCTGTGGCACACCCCGCGGAGCCGGCGGAATACCGGTCAGCTGGAACTTGCCGATGGTGCGGTTGTCCGCCGCCATCTGGCGCTCGCCCTGCAGCACGTGGATTTCGACCGTCGTCTGCGAGTCCTCGGCCGTCGAAAAGACCTCCGACTTCTTGGTCGGGATCGTCGTGTTGCGCGGGATCAGCACCGTCGTCACCCCGCCCAGCGTCTCGATGCCGAGCGACAGCGGCGTCACATCGAGCAACAGGACGTCCTTGACCTCGCCGCCCAGCACGCCGCCCTGGATCGCCGCGCCGATCGCGACGACTTCGTCCGGGTTGACGCCCTTGTGGGGCTCCTTCCCGAAGAACGTCTTCACGACCTCCTGCACCTTGGGCATGCGGGTCTGGCCGCCGACCAGGATCACCTCGTCGATGTCCTTGGGACTCAATCCCGCGTCCTTCAGCGCCTGCTCCATCGGCGGGATGGTGCGCCGCACCAGATCGTCGACGAGCTGCTCCAGCTTGGCCCGCGTCAGCGTCATGTTCAGATGCTTGGGGCCCGACTGGTCCGCCGTGATGAACGGGAGGTTGATCTCCGTCTGCATCACCGTGGAGAGCTCCATCTTCGCCTTTTCGGCGCCTTCCTTCAGCCGCTGCAGCGCCATCGGATCCTTCGACAGGTCGATGCCCTGTTCCCGCTTGAACTCCGCGACCAGCCATTCGATGATGCGCTGATCGAAGTCGTCACCGCCCAGGTGCGTGTCGCCGTTCGTCGCCTTCACCTCGAACACGCCCTCGGCGAGCTCGAGCACCGAGATGTCGTAGGTGCCGCCGCCGAGGTCGTAGACGGCGATCTTCTCCTCTTTCTTCTTCTCCAGCCCGTACGCCAGCGCCGAGGCGGTGGGCTCGTTGATGATCCGTACGACGTCGAGGCCGGCGATCTTGCCGGCGTCCTTCGTCGCCTGCCGCTGCGAGTCGTTGAAGTAGGCGGGGACGGTGATGACCGCCTTCTCGACCTTGTGGCCGAGATAGTCCTCGGCGGTCTGCTTCATCTTCTGGAGGATCATCGCCGAGAGCTCCGGGGGCGTGTAGCGCTTGCCCTGGATCTCGACCGACGCCAGGCCGTTCGGCCCCTCGAGCACCTTGTACGGAACCCGCTTGATCTCCTCCTGCACCTCCCCCATCCGCCGCCCCATGAACCGCTTGATGGAGAAGACGGTGTTCTGGGGGTTGGTCACCGCCTGCCGCTTGGCCACTTGCCCGACCAGGCGCTCGCCGTCCTTGGTGAACGCCACGACGGACGGCGTCGTCCGCCCGCCCTCGGCATTCGGGATCACAACCGGGTCGCCGCCCTCCATGACCGCCACGACCGAGTTCGTGGTGCCGAGGTCGATGCCGATGATCTTCTGAGCCATGACCGCTGCTCCTATCCGGGGTGAGATGCCTACACTGCGCTGCTCGTCGCAGAGGCAAGGCGCGTGCCCGGGGAAAGTGTCAATATGGCAGAGCGGACAGCCCCAGGCGAGGTCCAGGGACGCCGTTAGATTCCGGCCCCATGTTCCCGTACAAGGACGAGAACCCGACCTATCTCACCCCCGTCGTCACACTCGGCATCATCGCGGCCAATGTACTGGCGTGGGTGCTGCTCCAGGGGATGGGGAGCGAGCAGGCCCTGGCGAAGTCGGTATGCGAGTTGGGGCTCACGCCCGGCGAGCTGCTACGCACGGCGCATCCGGGAACGGTGACGCCGCTGGGGGAGCACCTCGAGTGCGTGATCACGAACGAGCCGCACTACTGGACCATCCTCACCTCGATGTTCATGCACGGCGGCTGGTTCCATCTCCTGGGCAACATGTGGTTCCTGTGGGTGTTCGGGAACAACATCGAAGACTCGATGGGTCACGGGCGCTTCGTGATGTTCTACCTGCTGTGCGGGGTATGCGCGGCGGCATTGCAAATGCTGGTACAGCCAAGCTCGACGGTACCGATGGTAGGAGCGTCCGGGGCGATCAGCGGCGTGATGGGCGCCTACATTCTTCTATATCCACGGGTGCGCGTGCACACCCTGATCTTCCTCGGGTTTTTCGCGACGACGGTGGCGCTGCCGGCGTACGTCATGCTCGGCTACTGGATCCTGCTCCAGTTCCTGGGGGGTCTCCCGCAGATGGCGGGGCTGGAATCGGGCGGCGTCGCGTTTTTCGCGCACATCGGGGGATTCGCCGCCGGCCTGCTGCTGATCCGGGCGTTCGCGCGGGAAGAGTACCTGCTGCGCCGGCCCACGCTCCCGGTCCACTACCACTACCGCTGAGGGTTGCCCGCCCAGAGTTGGGGCAGTAAGACGCGGAGCCGATCCCGCGCGGCGCGGAAGGCCGCGAGCCCCGTCGGATCCGGCAGTGGCCAGTGCAGCCGCCGCACGTTGCCGGGGACGACGGGACAGACCTCTTCGGCGCACAACGTCACGATCATTTCCACTTCTTCCAGGGGGATCGCGTCCAAGCCCTTGGCGCGATGCCGCGAGATGTCGATCCCCTCTTCGCGGAGAGCCTCCACGGCGAGCGGGTTCAGATGTCCCGGCTCGGAGCCGGCGCTCACAAATCGGTACCCTTCCGGGGCCATCGCGCGCGCGAGACCTTCGGCCATCTGACTGCGTGCCGAGTTCGCGACGCACAGAAAGACGACCGTCGGCATCTACCGTCCGACCGTCCGACCGTCCGTCGGTCCGACGTCTTCGGCGTGGTGCTTGATCGACTTGCCCTCGACCAGGAACACGACATCCTCGGCGATGTTGGTGGCAAGGTCCCCGACGCGCTCGAGGTTGCGGCTCACGAGCAGCAGCTCGAGCGCGGCGCCGATCATGTGCGGGTCCTCGGCCATGTGCGTCAGCAGGATGCGGAAGACGGACCGGTGCAGGTTGTCCACCTGATCGTCGCGCCGGCAGATGGCCCGTCCCGCGGCCGCATCGCCGCGCACGAACGCCTCCAGGGCGTCGCCGAGCATCGTCCGGGCCTGGCGGGCCATCTCGAGCAGCTCCGGCTCCGGCGTGATCGGCCGGAAAGCCACGAGCCGCTCGACCGACTGCGCGATGTTCACCGCGTGATCGCCGACGCGCTCCAGGTCGTTGGAGATCTTCAGCGTGGCCATGAGGAGCCGCAGGTCGCGGGCCATCGGCTGCTGAGTGGCGAGCAGCTGGACGACGGCTTCCTCGATTTCGAGCTCCAGCTCGTTGACGGGGCTGTCTCCGGCGATGACCCGGGCGGCCTTCGCGGGGTCGCGCTCCAGGAGCGATGCGACGGCCGTGGCGAGGGCTTCCTGGACCTCGCCCGACATCGTGAGCAGCTTGGCCTTGAGGTCCGAGAGCTCGTCGTGGAAGTGGCGGTGGGGAGGGGGGGGCGCTGCGCTCATCCGAACCGTCCTGTGATGTAGGCCTCGGTGCGTTCATCCCGCGGCCGGGTGAAGACCTGCGCCGTGTCGCCGAACTCGATCAGGCGGCCGAGATAGAAGAAGCCGGTGAAGTCGGCGATGCGGGCGGCCTGCTGCATGTTGTGCGTGACGATGACGATCGTATAGCGGCGCTTGAGCTCGATGACCAGCTCCTCGATGCGCTCGGTAGCGATTGGGTCCAGGGCCGAGGTGGGCTCGTCCATGAGCAGCACCTCGGGCTCGTTCGCCAGCGCCCGCGCGATGCACAGCCGCTGCTGCTGCCCGCCCGACAGACTGGTGCCCCCGCCCGGTTCTCGCAGCCGGTCCTTGACCTCGTTCCACAGCGCCGCCTGGCGCAGAGCGCGCTCCACCAGATCGGGGATGTCCCGCTCGCGCGCCAGGCCGTTCATGCGTGGACCGTACGCGACGTTGTCGAAGATCGTCTTGGGAAACGGATTGGGCCGTTGGAACACCATGCCGACCTGCCGACGCAGCGAGACGACGTCCATCCCCGGCGAAAACACGGACACGCCTTCGAGAAGAATGTCGCCCGTGTGACGCGTCGCGGGAATGAGGTCGTTGAGCCGGTTGTTCGAGCGCAGAAACGTGGTCTTCCCACAGCCCGATGGCCCGATCAAGGCGGTGACCGCGCGCCGCGGAATCTGCAGCGTGATGTCGAACAGCGCCTGCGTCGGCCCGTACCAGAAGTTGTAGGCGCGCACGTCGAGCACCGGAGTCGGACGCGGGATGGGCGGTGTCTGTCCGGCCGTCCGACTGTCCGACAGTCCGACTGAGTTCATCCGAACCGTCCCGTGAGATAAGCCTCGGTCTCTTCCCGCGCCGGCTTGGTGAACAGCTCCGCGGTGCGCCCGACTTCGATCAGCGTGCCCAGGTAGAAGAACGCCGTGTAGTCGGACACGCGAGCGGCCTGCTGCAGGTTGTGCGTGACGATCACGATCGTGTAGCGGCGCTTCAAGTCGCGGCACAGCTCCTCGATGCGCTGCGTCCCCCCGGGATCGAGCGAGCCCGTCGGCTCGTCGAGCAGCAGCACCTCGGGCTGGGGGGCCAGGGCGCGCGCGATGCACAACCGCTGCTGCTGCCCGCCCGAGAGCGCCAGGGCGCTGCTGTGAAGGCGATCCTGGACCTCGTCCCACAGCGCGGCCTGGCGCAGGGCGCGCTCGACGGCGGCGGTCACCGACGCCGCCGGGAGGCGTCCGTTCACGCGCAGGCCCGCCGCGACGTTGTCGTGGATCGACATGGTCGGGAACGGCGTCGGGCGCTGGAACACCATGCCGATGCGCCGCCGCACCGCGACCGGATCCACGCCTCCGCCGTAGATGTCGACGTTGTCGAGCAGCACGCTACCGGTGACCCACCCGCCCTCGCTGAGCTCGTGCATGCGGTTGAGGCAACGCAGGAACGTGCTCTTGCCGCACCCCGAGGGGCCGATGATCGCCGTGACCGTGTTGGCCGGGAACAGCAGCGAGATCTCCCGGACCGCTACGGTGCGGCCAAACAGCGCCGTCACCCGCTGCGTGGCGAGGCGGACGGGAGCGTCAGCGGGCGCCATACCGTTGCCGGGTGGCCCAGCGGGCCGCCGTCGCGAGCAGCAGCACCAGCGCCATGAGGACCAGCGCCGACGCCCACGCCAGGCGGTGCCACTCGTCGAACGGGCCGGTGGCGTAGAGGAAGATCTGCAGCGGGAGCGCCTGCATCGGGTGGCCGAGCGAGACGCTGAAGTTCAGGTTACCGAGCGCGGTGAAGAGCAGCGGCGCGGTCTCCCCGGCGATGCGCGCCACGGCCACGAGCGCGCCGGTGACGATCCCGGCCACAGCGGTGCGCACGACCACGCGCAGCGACGTGCGCCACCGCGGGTAGCCGAGCGCCAGGGCCGCTTCGCGGAGCGAGTGCGGGACCAGGCGCACCATCTCTTCGGTGGTGCGGGCTACCATCGGCACCATCAACATCGCGAGCGCCACGCTGCCGGCGAGAGCCGAGAAATGGCCTACCGGACGCACGAACCACGTCCAGGCGAGGATGCCGATCACGATCGAGGGCGTGCCGTTCAGCACGTCTGCGACGAACCGTACCAGCCACGACAGCCGGCCGGTGCCGTACTCGGCGAGGTAGATGCCCGCGCCGATGCCGATGGGAAGCCCGATGAGGCACGCGGTTCCCACGATGATCGCCGAGCCCACGATGGCGTGGGCGACGCCGCCGCCCGTTTGGCCGATGGGGACCGGCGTGCGCACGAAGAAGTTCCAGTCGATTGCCGTCGCGCCCTTGTGGATGAGGTCCGCGAAGATGAGCAGCAGCGGCAAGACCGCGGCTGCGCACAGCACGGCCACGAGTCCGGTCATCACGCCGCTCACGGCGCGGCGCCGCATCGCCCGGGCGGTCACAACGCGCGGCTCCCGGCGCCGCCGCCCCGGGCCACGCGCCAGACGAGCAGGCGGGCCAGGGCGTTCACCGTCACCGTGATGACGAACAGCACGAGCCCCACCTCGAACAGGGCGGCGAGGTACATGCCCGTCGTCGCCTCGCTGAACTCGTTGGCGAGGGCCGCGGCCATCGTGTAGCCCGGCTGCAGCAAGGAGGCGCTGATGTCGTGGCGGTTCCCGATGACCATCGTCACGGCCATCGTCTCGCCCAAGGCGCGGCCCAGGCCGAGCATCACCGCGCCGACGATTCCCGCCCGACCATATGGCAGCACCGCCGACCACACCGCTTCCCAGCGCGTCGCTCCGAGCCCGAGGGCGGCTTCACGTTGGCTGCCGGGAACGGCGAGCAGCACCTCGCGGGAGACCGCGGCGATGTACGGCACGATCATGATCGCCAAGATGATCCCGCCGGCCAGCATCGAGTTGCCGTAGAAGACGCCGCTGAAGAACGGCGACCAGCCCAGCGCGGCTTTGAGCGGCGGCACGACGTGCCCGCGCAAGAACGGGATCAGCACGAAGATCCCCCACACCCCGTACACCACGCTGGGCACCGCCGCGAGCAGCTCGACGAGAAAGCCGACCGGCTGGCGCATCCACTTCGGCGCGAACTCCGTGAGAAAAATGGCCACGCCGAGCGCCAAGGGGACCGCCAGCAGCAGGGCCACGAGAGCGGAGACCAGCGTGCCGAAGATCAGCGGACCGGCGCCGTACACCTCGGCGACCGGATCCCAGCGACCGGTCCACAGGAACGAGAATCCGAACCGCTGGATCGCGGGCCAGGCCCGCACCGTCAGCTCCGCGGCCACGACGACGAGCAGCAGCGGCAGCAGCGCGGCCAGACCCGTCAGCGTGAGGTGGTAAGCCCGGTCGCCGCGGTTGCGGAAGTTGGGGAGGGGGAACAACGCGAGGGAATCAGCGCGGGGCGGGACCGCTCCAGGCAACACGACCGCCGGCGGTGATCGAGCGGAGGCGTGCCTGAATCCAGGGCCGCAGCTGCGTCGGCAGCGGCGCGTAGCCCAGGGCGGGGGCCTTCGTCTGACCCTCGGTCTCCGCCCACCACACGAACTGGACCAGCGCCTTCGCCTTGGCGGCGTCGGCGTAGCTCTTGTGGAGCAGCAGCCACGTCATCGTGGCGATGGGGTAGGCCTTGGCGCCGTCCGGGTTGGTGATCGAGATCCGGAAGTCCGTCGACGGGCCCATCTTCGCCAGCGCGCCGGCGAGGGCGGCGGTCACCGCCTCGAGCGTCGGGGAGACGAAGTTGCCGGCGCTGTTCCGCACCTGGGCGAACGCCATCTTGTTGGCCGTGGCGTAGCCGAGCTCGACGTACCCGACGGCGCCCGGGGTCTGGGCCACGGTCGATGCCACGCCCTCGTTCCCCTTACCGCCGAGGCCGACCGGCCAGTTGACCGACGCGCCCTTGCCGACCCTCTGGGCCCAGTCCGCGCTCACCTTCGAGAGGTAGTCGGTGAAGCCGTAGCTGGTGCCGGAGCCGTCGGAGCGGTGCACGACGACGATGTCCGTCGCCGGGAGGGTGACGCCCGGATTGATGCTCGCGAGGCGGGCGTCGTTCCACTTGGTGATCGTGCCGAGGAAGATGCCGGCGATCGCGTCGGGCGTGAACTTGAGCTGCTGCGTGACGCCCGGCACGTTATACGTCACGACGATGGCGCCGAGCACCGTGGGGATGTGCAGCACGTTGCCCTGGATCGCCGCGATCGCGGAATCGGTCATCGGGGCGTCGGTGCCGCCGAAGTCGACGGTCCCGTCGGAGAACTGGCGGATGCCGCCGCCGGACCCGATCGACTGGTAATTCAGCTTCACGTCGGCGTGGGTCTGGCCGTACGTGAGGATCCAGTCCGAGTAGATGATGTTGGGGAACGTCGCGCCCGCCCCGTTGATCTGCACCTGCGCCGCGGCCGGGGCGGGGGCCACAGCGAGAGCGAGGGCGAAGACTGTCATGCGCTTCATGGGATCACGTCCTCGTGGTCAGAAGGTGAACTGGGCCTGGAGCAGGCCGGTATTGCGGGCGGTCGCGCCGTTCTGGAACGACAGGCGATCGAGGTCGGCGAGGAGCCGCACATTCGGCGAGAGCTGGTACGACAGGCCGGCGATGATCCGCGTGTCGCGGTCGTTCCCGGTGTTGGTGTCGGGGTCTCGGAGGTCGACGCGGGCGATGGCGGCGACCTTGCCCCCGTTGACGTGGTACACGCCGAAGGCGCTGACGAGGCTCCGGGTAATGGCCGCGTCCTTGATGGAGCTGAACTCGCCCGCCAGCGTGATCTGTTGGCTGCGATAGGACAGCATGCCCACATAGCGATTGCGGTCGGTCCCGCCCGTGAATTTGCCGACACCGGCGTAGCCGGTCACGCGGAGTCCGCCGACCCGGCTCGCGTCGTTCGTGGGCTGCAGCCGGACCGACAGCCGCGCCTGAATGTCCTTGCGGAAATCACCGGTGCCGCCGGAATACCCCTCGCCGTTCACGACGGTGAGCTGGCCATTCACCTGATCGTTGTTCCACTTACCGTCGATGCCGGCGCCGAAGTCCGCGGAGGTGAGGTAGCCGTTGCGGTCGAGCGCGATCGCGCCCTGCATGCGGTAGTCCCACAGCGCCTCTTCCCAATCAACCAGAGGAGTGTGGATCAACCCGAGCTTGTAGGTGAGGCTGCTCCCGGTCGGCGTCCATGAAAAGAACGCGTACTTGAGCCGGTATTGCAGCGAGTTGTCGGGCGCCAGCCGGTAGACGTCCACCGTGACGCGCGTGGCGACGCCGTTCGCGAACCGCCCGAGGACGTTCACGTACGCTCGCGTGACGTCGAAGGCGTTGGTGTGGACCGGGGCATCTTGATACGCGTACTGCAGGTAGGCCACACCGGTGACGCTGACCTGTGGCGCGGCGGGCGCCGCTGGGGCCTGAGCGGCGAGCGGGGCGGCAGCGAGGGCGGCGACCACCATCGCGCTTCCGATCGACCGCAGTGACTGGGTGTGCACGAGTGAGCTCCTGACGGCAAGGGTTCGACCCAAGGCTCGCGCCGGGGCGTGACGGCGGCGCTATTACGACGTCACGATCCTGTAACGCTGGACGGGGGCGCCTACGCGGCCTGTGGGCGGTGCGGGAAGGTGGAGCGGATCGTGGTGCCGCGGCCCAAGGTGCTCTCCGCCGTCACGCAGCCGCCGTGCGCCTCCACGAGATGCTTGACGATCGCGAGCCCCAGCCCCGTGCCCCCCTGAGCCCGGGAGCGGCCGGGGTCCAGGCGGTAAAAGCGCTCGAAGATGCGCGGCAGGTGCTCGCCGGGGATGCCGCTCCCGGTGTCGCCCACGGCGACGGTGATACCGCCGTCGACGAGCTCAGCCGTGACGCGGAGGCGGCCGCCGCGCGGCGTGTGGCGCAGCGAGTTGTCGAAGAGGTTGGTGAAGATTCCTTGGAGCGCTTCGGGGTCGACCACGGCGTGCGCCGCTTCGGGCGGCACGGTGGTCTCGAACGTCACGCCCGCGCCGGCCGCCCGATCGGCGAACGGTGCAAAGGCGTCCCGGGCCGCGGCGGCCACGTCCACCACCGCGGGGTGCGGCTGCCAGCCGCCCGACTCGATGCGCGAGAGGTCGAGCAGGTCGTCCACCAGGCGCTGCATCCGCCGGGCATTGTCGAGGATGGTCTGCGCGAACCGCGCCGTGTCGGAGCCGCCGCCGTCCGCGGCCTCGGCGGCCAGCGTCTCGGCATACCCCACGATGGAGGTGAGCGGCGTCTTGAGCTCGTGTGAGACGTTGGCGACGAAATCGCGCCGCACCGCCTCGAGGCGCCGCACCTCGGAGACGTCGCGCAGCACGAGCAGCGTGCCGCCGTCGGGGAGCGCCCGGCCGGTGACGAGGAGGGCGCGGTCGCCCAGGGCCAGCTCCCGGTTCTCCACGTCGCGACCCGCCATCAGGTCCCGGACGATCTGGCGGGCGGCCTTGTCGTGGAACAGCTCGCTGAGCGGTGGGAGCGGGTGGGATCCGCCCGCCGGCAGACGCAGCAGCCGCCGCGCGGCGGGGTTGCAGGTCACGATGTCGCCGCGGGCGTCGGCGGCGATGAGGCCGTCGGTGAGCGAGGCGACGAGCGTCGTCGTTTCTTCCTGTCGCCGGCGCAGCTCGGCGAAGCGCGCCTCCAGCTCGTCGTGCATCCCGCGGAGCGCCGCGGCGTGATCGGCGATCTCGGGGACGCGAGCGTCGGGAAACGAGGGCGCCTGGCCCTGGGCAATGGCCCGCGCCGCATCCCCTAGCTCGAGCAACGGGCGCGCGAGCGTGCGGCTCAGCCCCCACGCCAGCACGGCCGCGGCGATGACGGCCAGCAGTCCCGCGCCCGCCACGGCCCGCTGGACCGCATGTACGTGGGCGTCCACCGCCGAGAGGGTGGCCGAAACTCGCACCACGGCGAGGCCCGGCGGGCCGCCGCGCACCGCGACGTAGAGCTGCGGCTCGTTGGTGGAGGCGCTGAGCCGCTGGGCCGACCCCGAGCCGGCGGTCAGCGCCCCCCGCACCTCCGGGCGTTCCGCGTGGTTCTCGAGGCGCGGCAGGGCATCGCGGCCGAACTCGGTGTCGCCGCGCACGCGTCCGGTCGCGTCGATCAGCGTCACCCGGTGGCCGAGGAGTCCCCCCAGCATCCGTGCGGCGTCGGGCCAGCGGGTGGAATCGCCGGGGAGGGCGACGGCGACGAGTCGCGCTTCGCGCTCCAGCTCAGCGGTTGCGCCCGCGACCAGCCGCTCGCGCAGCAACCGCTCGACGGCGAAGAGGAGGCCCGCCACCGTCACGGTGACGAGGACCACCGTGGACGTGAAGAAGCGGGTGGTGAGCCTCACCGGTGACGACGGGTTCGCTCGGCGGTCGTCGCCGAGCGGAAGCGGTAACCGACCCCGCGCACCGTCTCGATCCACTCCCCGCCGCTGCCGAGCTTCGCCCGTAGCCGCTGGACGTGCATGTCTACGGTGCGGGTCTGGATATCCGGCTGGGCGTGCCAGACGGATTGCAGCAGGGCCGTGCGCGACTGCACGCGGCCGGCGCGCTCCATCAGGAGCCGCAGCAGCTTGAATTCCGTCGTGGTCAGGGTGATGTCGCGATCCGCCACGGTCACGTGATGCGTCGCCGCGTCTAACCGCACCGGCCCACCGCTCACCACCGCGCCCGCGGCCACCGGGGGAGCCGCCAACCGGCGCAGCACCGCGCGCACGCGGAGCACCAGCTCCTGCGGCGAGAACGGCTTGGCGAGGTAATCGTCGGCGCCGAGCGAGAGCCCTTTGATGCGGTCCGCTTCCTCTTTACGCGCGGTGAGCAGGATGACGCCCACGTCCTGCGTCTCTTCCCGCCGCCGCAACTCGGCCAGCACGTCGTAACCGGATACGACCGGCAGCATGAGATCGAGCACCACGAGGTCGGGGCGCTGGTCGCGGGCCAGCTGCAGCGCTTCTCGTCCGTCGGCCACCGTCATGACCCGGTAGCCGGCCTTGGCAAGATGATAGGAGACGAGTCCAGTGATATCCGGCTCGTCGTCGACGACGAGCACGCGCTGGGGCGGGGCCGCCCCGCTGTCAGCCGGCATCGGCGTCCGCGTCCGCGACGCGGGGTTCGGCCTCCGCCCGGGAACGGGTCTGCGCGGCTTCCCGCTCCGCTTTCGCCGCGGGGTCGGTGCGCAGCGCCTCGATGAGGTGGCGCAGCAGCCGGCCCCGCGGCCCGGCCGGCGCGGCGAGACGGTAGAGCACGAACGGCGGCAGCGGGGTCATCCTCACGGCCTCGAGGTCGCGCAGCACCTTGAGGTGGCGCGAAACGGTGGGCTGCGGCAGGCCGAGGATCGCGACCACGTCGGAAACAAACAGCGGGGCGGCGGCGAGGCAGTTGAGAATGCGCAGCCGCGTCGGCTCGGCGAGCGTGCAGAGATAGTCGGCGGTGGAGCGCGGGCTCATAAGACGACGTCGCCGCCCGGGTCCTTGGGTTTGAGCCGCTCCACGGCGCGACGGCCCGCGGCCTTGGCCCGTTCCGTGGCGGCGGCGTCGCGCGTTACGGTGATGACCGCGCGCTCGGCGCCGGCGTCGACGGTCACCCCCAGCACGTCGTCGCCGCGCGCGCCGGTGGGCAGCAGCCACCGCGGCAGATCGACGAGCGCGTCGCCGTCGATTTCCACGACGCTCACCTTCCCTTCATGGCGATCGACGATGAAGCGATGCGTCTCGGCCATCACCGGTCTCCTCTCACCGTCCGGGCGTGGCACACCCCCGGTCGCTCGGGAACGATCGTCCAGGCGCCGCCCTGCGGGATCCGGATCGTGATCGTCCCGTGGTCCGCCGTACAGTATGAAGGAATGGCGCGCGCCGCGAGCAACGCCAGCACCTCCGCGAACGGGTGTTGCCGGCCGTTGGCGCTGATGACGACCGCCCCGGGCCGCACGGCGTCGAGCCACTCGGGGGGCGTACCGTTCGTGGAGCCGTGGTGGCTCGCCTTCAGGACGTTCGCGGCCAGCAATGCTCGGCGCGTGAGCATCCACCATTCCAGCTCCGCGATCTCCGCGTCGCCGGGGAACAGCATCGTGAACCCGCGGCGCTCGAGGCGCACGCCGATCGAGCAGTTGTTGATCTCGTCCCCTCCGGCGGCCGCGGCGAGCGCGTGACACGACGCCGGCGGCGCGAGAATCGTCAGGATGACCGAGTCGGCCGCGGTGAGCAGCACGAGGCGCCGCACGCCCGTGTCCGCGGTCACCACGGGGATGCCGAGTCGGTCGATCGCGGCGAGCAGCGCCCGGTAGCTCCGGGCCGCGCGTGAGGTGCCGCCGTAGACGAACGCCCGCGTGGGGAAGTGCTCCAGCACTTCGGCCATTCCACCGTAATGATCGGCGTGCGGGTGGGAGAGGATCACGGCGGCGAGCGTGTCCACCTGGAACTGCCGCAGCCGGGCGATGACGGTCGCGCCGCGGTCGCTGGCGTCGATGAGCACGTGGCGGGCGCGCCCGCCGGCCGAGTCCGTGATGAGGATCGCGTCGCCACCGATGCGGGCGTCGCTGACGTCGAGGACCCGGACCAGCAGGACGGCGGAGTCGGATGGGGGGAGCGCGAGCGCGGCCGCGAGCCGCAGGACGGCGAGCATGGGCGCCGGAAGGTAGCGCCGCGGGCTGGGCGCTGGCAATTTTCAGCGCACTATGCGCCTCCTCCTCGCGGTCCTCGCCGCCGTGCAGCAGCCCGCTCCCGCCCCCGCCCCCCCCGCCCGCCTCGCCGCCCGCGCGCCCGACACCGCCCACGTCGTGATCGTCGCCACGACGGACGTGCACGGGCGGATCCGCGGCTGGGACTACACGAAAGATGAAGAGGCGCCCGGCGGGCTCGCGCGCGTCGCCACGCTGCTCGAGACCCTGCGCGCCCGGTACCCGGATGCCGTCGTGCTCGTGGACGCCGGCGATCTCCTCCAGGGGAACCCGTTCGCGACCTATTTCGCGCGGCAGGACCGGCGGCATCCGCACCCGTTGATCGACGCGCTCAACGGGCTCCAGTACGACGCGGCGATTCCCGGCAACCACGAGTTCAATTTTGGCCTCGGCGTGCTGCAGGACGCCGTGCGCGACGCGACCTTCCCCTACGTCTCCGCGAACATCACGCGCGCCGCGGGCGACTCACTGCTGTTCGCGCCGTTCGCGGTGATCCAGCGGGCGGGCGTGCGCATCGGCGTCACCGGCTTCACGACGCCCGGCGTGATGGTGTGGGACCGCGCCAACGTCGCGGGCCGCGCGCGCGTCGGACGGATCGCCGACGCGGCGCCGGCGGCGTTGCGCGGGCTCGAGCAGGCCGGCGTGGACTTGAAGATCGTCCTGATCCACAGCGGACTGGGCGGGAGCTCCTCCTACGACACGACCGGCGTCGGACCCGAGAACGACGCGGCGGCGCTGGCGACGGTCACGCCGCGGCCGGACCTCGTCGTCGTCGGCCACTCGCACCGCGAGATCCGCGACACCGTGATCAACGGCGTGCACTTCGTGCAGCCGAAGAACTGGGCGCAGAGCCTCTCCGTCGTCCACGTCTGGTTCGCCCGCGACTCGGCCCGCGCGCGGTGGCGGGTCACGGCGCTGCGCGCCGATCTGCTCCCCGTCGGCACCGTGCCCGAGCAGCCGCGATTCGTGCGGCGCGTCCAGACCGCGCACGAGGTGGTGCGGGCGTGGGCCGGCGCACCGCTGGGCACGGCGGGACCGGGCTTCGCGGCCCGCCTGGGACGCGCCCAGGACACGCCGCTGCTCGACTTCATCAACGAGGTGCAGCGCGGGCACGCGGGCGCCGATCTCTCGGCCACCGCGGACTTCGATGTGGGAGCGGGGCTTCCCGAAGGTGAAGTGCGCCTCCGCGACGTGGCGGGGATCTATCCATACGAGAACACGCTCATCGTCTTGCGGATCTCAGGCCAGCAGCTCAAGGACTACCTGGAATGGGCGGCGCGCTATTACCGCACCTACGCGCCCGGCGCGCCGCTCCTCAACGACAGCGTCCCTGGCTACGACTTCGACGTGGTGAGCGGCGCGAATTACACGATCGACCTGACGCGCCCGGTGGGCCAGCGCATCCGCGGGCTCACGGTGCGCGGCCGCCCCGCCGCTCCCACGGATTCCTTCACCATCGCGCTGAACAGCTACCGCGCCGCGGGCGGCGGCGGGTATACGATGCTGAAGGGCGCCCCCGTCGTGACCAGCCGCGGCGAGGACATCCGCGACCTGCTCGCCGCCGCAATTCGCCGCACCCGGACGCTCGACGCGCGGGCCTGGTACACGCCGAGCTGGTCGATCCTCGCGCCGGCGCGGGACGCGGCGCTTCGGGCCTTCGCGCCAGTCACCCCGAGCGTCAGCGAGAGGGACACCACCCTGCTACGCGTCCTCGCGATCACCGACCTCCACGGCGCACTGGTGCCCAAGCCGTGGCCGTGGTCGGGTGGCCGCCTGGTGGGCGGGGTGGCGGGGCTGAAGACCTGGCTCGACAGCCTCGACAAGAGCTGCGGGTGTACCGTGGTGCGCCTCGATGGGGGCGACGAGATGCAGGGGACGCCGGTCTCGAACTTCACCAACGGCCGCGCCACCATCGAGACCCTGAACGGCCTCGGCCTCGACGCCGCGGCCATCGGGAACCACGAATTCGACTGGTCGGTGGACACGCTGCGCGCGCGCATGCAGGAGGCGCACTATCGGTTCGTCTCGGCGAACATCACCGACTCGCTGGGCACCGCGCGCCCCGACTGGGCGGAGCCGTGGACGCTGATCCAGCGGGGCGGGACCAAGATCGCGGTGATCGGCCTGACGACCACGAGCACGCCCACGACCACAGCGCCCCGCAACGTCCGTGGGCTGGCCTTCGAGGACGGCGCGCGGGCTGTGCGCCGCGCCTTGCCGCGGGCGCGGGCGGCCGCGGACTTCGTGATCGTGGTGGCCCACGCCGGCGCGGTGTGCGACTCCGGCCGCTGCCAGGGCGAGATTCTCGACGTCGCGCGGGGGCTCGACTCCGGCTCCGTCAACCTCATCGTCGCCGGGCACACGCATCGCGTGCTCAGCACGCGGGTGAACGGCATTCCCATCGTCGAAGCGGGCTCGAGCGGCCAGGCGATCGCGATCGCCGACTTCGTGCGCCACGGCAGCCGCGGCATCGAGGTCCGCATCCAGATCGACACCCCGTACGCCGACGCGGTGACGCCGGACGCGCAGCTCACTTCCGTGGTCGACCGCTATCAGCGCAACGTGGAAACTCTCACCAGCCGCGCGGTCGGGAGCGTGCGTTTCGCCCTCGACCGTGAGGGCCCGGAGTATGCGCTCGGCCGGCTGATCGCCGACGCCTTCCGCACCATCGCCCGCGCCGACGTGAGCATCGTCAACAACGGCGGCATCCGGACCGGGCTGCCGGCCGGCGCGGTGAGCTTCGGGGATATGTACCAGGTGCTGCCCTTCCAGAACCGCCTCGTGACGCTTCGGGTCAAGGGCGCGGTGATCCGTCAGGCGCTGGAGCACGCCGTGGACGGCGCCGCCCCGGACGCGCACGTGTCGGGACTGGAGGTGTGGTACGACCCGCGGCACCGTGTCGGCCACCGCATTACCAAAGTCAAACTGGCGAACGGAAAGGATCTCTCGTCCGGCGCCACCTACACCCTGGCCGTCGGGGACTTTCTCGCGGCCGGCGGCTCCGGCTACGCGATGCTCAAGCCGTTCCCGGTCACGGACGTCGGCATTACCGACCTTGACGCCGTGCTCCGCTATCTCACCATCCTGCGCCAGCCGGTAGACGCCCCCCGGGATTCCCGCTTTCACGTCGCGGGAAGCCGGTGATGGCGGAGACGCTGCGCGTCTTCATCAATGAAAAGCCGGTCGAGGTCGCGCGCGGCGCCACCGTAAGGGACGCCGTCGCGCGGCATGACCGCGCCCTCGCGGAGCTGCTCACTGGGGACGCCGCGTATGTCACGGACGGCGTCGGCCGGCGGGTCGACCCCGCCGATCCCGTCGGGGAAGCGGGCGCCGTTTTTCGCGTGATCGTGACGGCGCGGCGCGGGCCCCCGCAGCTCTCCAAGGAGGCCCTGCGCCGCTGGCCCAAGGCGGAGCTGCACGTGCACCTCGACGGCTGCGTGCGCCCGGCGACGATGCTGGCGCTGGCGAAGGCCCAGCGCGTGAAGCTGCCGGCGGAGACGCCGGAGGCGCTGGCCGCGGCACTCACGGTCAAGGGCGCACGCAGCCTCGAGGAGTATCTGACGAAATACCAGTACACCCTCGCGGTCCTGCAGACCGCGACGGCGTTGGAGCGGGTCGCGTACGAATTCGTCCTCGACGTCGCGGCCGAGAACGTCCGCTACGTGGAAGTGCGGTATTCGCCGCTGCTGCACCGGCCCGCGCTCACGCTGGTCCAGGCGATCGAAGCGCCGCTCCGGGGCATCAAGCGGGCGGAAGCGGAGACGGGCACCAAGGTCGGGCTCATCGTGTGCGGGATCCGCACGCGCCCGGCGGGGGAATCGCTGGAGCTGGCCCGGGCCGCCGTCGACTACCGGACCGCGGGGCTCGTCGCCTTCGATCTGGCCGGCGCCGAGCGCGGGCATCCCGCGCGGGAGCATCGCGACGCGTTCGCCCACGCGGCGCAGCACGGACTGGCGTGCACGTGCCACGCCGGGGAAGGGGATGGCGCCGCGTCGATCCGCGAAGCGCTGCACGTCTGCGGCGCGCAACGCATCGGGCATGGGACGCGGCTCCAGGAGGATCCGGCGCTGCTCGAGGAGGTGGTGGCGCGTCGCATCCCGCTGGAGATGTGCCTCACCAGCAACCTCCACACGCATACCGTGGCCGCCATTGCGGAGCATCCGTTCCGGGGCTATCTGGAGCGCGGCGTGCAGGTGTCGCTGAACACCGACGGACGCCTGATGGACGGCATCTCGCTCACCGACGAGTACTTCCTGGCGCACTCCACCCTGGGGCTGACCCGGGAGCAGCTCGCCCGCGTGGTCCTCAACGCCTGTGAGAGCGCGTTTCTGCCGGACTACGAGAAGGTGGCGCTGGTGTCGCGCGTGCAAAGCGAACTGGAGGCTTTGTGATTCCCTGGCGACGGCCCCTGGTGGCGTTCGCGGTGACGTTCGCGTGCGCGCTGATCGTGTTCACGCTGCCGCGCTTCGCGTGGAATACGCTGCGCGGCGCTCCGCCTCCGCAGGACACGACGGCGCGGGCCGTCCCCCCCCAGGTCCAGACCCCCGTGCCCGCCCCAGTCGCGGCCGCTCCCCGTCCGCTCGGTGCGCGCCTGCGCGGCGTGTTCGGGCTCGCGGCGCTGCTGGCGATCGGGTTCGGGTTGTCCAGCAACCGCCGCAAGATCAGCTGGCGCGTGATCGCGTGGGGTCTCGGCTTGCAGGCGACGTTCGCGGTGTTCGTGCTGCGCATCCCCGTTGGCCAACGGATCTTCCGCGCTCTGGGCGCGGCCGTCACGTGGCTGCTGTCATTCTCCTACGCCGGGTCGTCGTTCGTGTTCGGCGATATCGGGGCGCAGCACTCGAAATTCGGCGTGGTGTTCGCGTTCCAGGTGCTGCCGGCGATCATCTTCGTGTCGGCGCTGTTCGCCATCATGTACTACCTGGGGATCATGCAGGTCGTCGTGAAGGCGTTCGCCATCATGATGAACAAGGTGATGGGGGCGAGCGGCGCCGAGAGCCTGAACGTGGCGGCGTCGATCTTCATGGGACAGACGGAAGCGCCGCTCACCATCCGACCGTTCCTGCCGCGCATGACGCGCTCCGAGCTGATGACGGTGATGACGGCGGGGATGGCCCACGTCTCCGGCTCCATCATGGCGGCCTACATCGCGTTTGGGATCGAGGCACGCCACCTGCTCACCGCGGTCATCATGACCGCTCCCGGCACGATCATGATGGCGAAGATCCTCGAGCCGGAGACCGAGGTCCCCGAAACGCTGGGCGGGGTGCGGGTGGAGATCCCGCGGACCGACGTGAACGTCGTCGACGCGGCCGCGCGCGGCACGAGCGAAGGGCTGCACCTGATGCTCAACGTGATCGCGATGCTCGTCTCGTTCATCGCCCTGATCGCGCTCATCAACGGCGTGCTGGGGTTCGCGCACCAGTACGTGAGCTTCATCCCGGAAAACCTCCAGACGATCCTGGGGTGGCTGTTCTATCCCGTCGCCTGGGTGATGGGTGTGCCGGGCCACGACACCAACACCATCGCCGGTCTGCTCGGCACGCGCATGGTGTTGAACGAGTTCATCGCCTACGCACAGCTCGGCCCGCTCAAGGCCACGCTCGATCCGGTGTCCTTCACCATCGCCACGTTCGCGCTGTGCGGGTTCGCGAATGTGAGCTCGGTGGGCATTCAGATCGGGGGCATCGGCGCGCTCGCCCCCGAGCGCAAGCACGACCTCGCGCGCCTCGGCTTCCGCGCCATGCTGGCGGGGACGCTCGCCAACTTCCTGTCGGCCACCCTGGCGGGCATGCTGCTGTGACGGACGTCGCCCGCGCGGCACAGGCGGTCGCGCAGCGGCTGGGCGCGCGGCGCCCGGCGGTCGCGATCGTCTTGGGCTCCGGCCTTGGCTTCCTCGCCGACGAGGTGCAGGGCGGCCAGCGGATCCGCTACGCCGACATCCCCGGCTTCCCCGAACCCGGCGTCGCCGGCCACAAAGGGGAGCTGGTCGTGGGGCTCTTGGAGAAGGTGCCGGTGCTGGTCCAGGCGGGCCGCTTTCATCTGTATGAGGGGCACGACGCGGCGACCGCCGCCCTGCCCGTGCGGGTGTTCGCCAAGCTCGGTGTGAAAACGCTGATCGTCACCAACGCCGCCGGGGGCATCCGGCCGACCTTCCGCTCCGGCACGCTGATGCTCATCGCGGACCACCTGAACCTCATGTTTCGCAATCCACTCATCGGCCCCGTGCTCGAGGGGGAAGAGCGCTTCCCCGATATGAGCGACCCCTACGACCGCGAGCTGCGGGCCCTCGCCCGGGAGGCCGCCCGGGAGGCGCGCGTCGCGCTGGAGGAAGGGGTATACGCCGCCCTGCTCGGCCCCTCGTACGAGACGCCTGCCGAGGTGCGCATGCTGGCCCGCCTCGGCGCCGACGCCGTGGGGATGTCGACGGTCCCGGAGGTCATCACCGCCCGGGCGCTGGGGATGCGCTGCCTGGGCTTTTCGATCGTGACCAACCCGGCCTCGGGGTTGTCCGCGCAGCCGCTCTCCCACCAGGAGGTGCTGGCCGCGAGCGCAGCCGCGGGTGCCGGGCTGGCCACCGTGGTGAAGGGAGTGCTGCGGCGCCTCTCCTGACCGATCGCTGACACCCCGCCTGCAACCCTTTCTTCATTTTCCCTGTCAGAGCGTGCAGTAAGAGGCCGTCGCCTCGGTACCGTCGCCGGGGATTTCGCCTGCGCCGACACCTGTCGCGAGGAGCCTATGCTGCCGGTCACGCTTGCCATTCTGTGCCAGGTCGCCGTCGCCAGCCGGCCGGCGACGCCCAAGACCGATTCCTCTGCTGTCGCCGCGCTCGCCGAGCAGGTCCGCGCGGTGCGCGCGACAACCCCCGTCGTGATCGATGGGGCCCTCTCCGACCCGATCTGGCGCACCGCCGTGCGGATCTCCGGGTTCCACCAGCGCGATCCCAACGAGGGCGCCGCGCCGAGCGAGAGCACGGCGGTCTTCGTCGCTTACGACGACGCGGCGCTGTACGTGGGCGCGCGGCTGTTCGACCAGCACCCGGATTCGATCGTGGCCCGACTGGGGCGGCGCGATGCCGGCACCAGCTCCGACCGCTTCACCATCTACGTGGACGCCTATCATGACCGCCGCAGCGGCTTCTACTTCGGCGTGAACGCGGCGGGTACGCTGAACGACGGCACCCTCTACAACGACGACTGGAACGACGACAGCTGGGATGGCGTGTGGGAAGCCAAAGTGGCGCGCGACGCGTTGGGCTGGACCGCGGAAGTGCGGATTCCGTACTCGCAGCTGCGGTTCCTTCGGCAGAGCCAATACGTCTGGGGTATCAACTTCCGCCGGGAGATCGCTCGCAAGAACGAGGTGGATTACATCGCCTACACGCCCAAGAACGGCAGCGGCTTCGTGTCGCGCTTCGTGGACCTCGTGGGCATCGAGCAGATCACGCCGCCGCGGCGCATCGAGCTGCTCCCGTACGTCACCAGCCGCGCCGAGTTCTCCGCGCACGGCGCGGGCGACCCGTTCAACGACGGATCGCGGCTGACGCCCGGCCTCGGCGCCGACGCGAAGATCGGCCTGGGGTCGAACCTCACCCTCAACGCGTCGGTCAACCCCGACTTCGGGCAGGTGGAGGTGGATCCCGCCGTCGTGAACTTGAGCGACGTGGAGACCTTCTTCTCCGAGAAGCGGCCGTTCTTCGTGGAAGGGTCCTCGACATTCAGCTTCGGACAGGGCGGGCAGCGCAACAACTGGGGATTCAACTGGCCCGGGCCGACGTTCTTCTACAGCCGACGCATCGGGCGCTCGCTCTCGTTCGGTGCGCCCCCCGGCGGGTTCGCCGACGGGCCGGCGGGCGCCCACATCCTCGGCGCGCTGAAATTGACGGGCAAGGTCGGCGGCAGTTGGAATGTCGGCGCCCTCTCGGCGCTGGCGAACCGCGAGTATGCCAGCTTCCAGGACAGCCTGGGGGCGCGGTCGCGAGCGGAAATCGAGCCGCTGGCGTTTTACGGCGTGTACCGGGCGCAGAAGGACATCGCCCAGGGCCGTCGCGGGATCGGCTTGATGGCGACGGTCGCCGGCCGCGATCTCTCCAACCCCTCGCTCCGCGACACACGGAACGCGAACAGCCTCTTCGTCGGCGTCGACGGATGGACCTTCCTGGACTCCAGTCGCACGTGGGTGACGACGTGGCGCGGCGGCGTCTCCCGCATCGCCGGCACCCCGGCCCGGCTGCTCGACGTGCAGCAGAGCTCGGTGCACTACTTCCAGCAGCCCGACGCGGCCACCCTCGGCGTCGATAGCGCGGCCACGTCGATGTCGGGCGCGATGGGGCGCGTCACCCTGGCCAAACAGAAGGGCAACTCGTTCGTCAATGCGGCGCTGGGATTCATCGCCCCGAGCTTCGACATCAGCGACCTCGGCTTCCTGTCGCGAACCGGCCTCGTGAACGTGCACGTGGGCGGCGGCTACAGCTGGACCACGCCGGGGCGTGTCTTCCGCTACGTCGACGTGCTGGGCGCCGTGTTCCGCAATTACGACTGGGACGGCAACATCAATTGGTCGGGCGTGTTCGCCGCCGGTGAGATGCAGCTCAAGAACTTCTACTGGATCAACTGGGACGTGGCGTACAATCCGTGGACGGTCAACAACCGCCGCACCCGCGGCGGCCCGCTCACGTTGAACCCGCCGGGCTACCAGCTCGACGTCGGGATGAACTCGGACAGCCGCAAGGCCTGGGGGCTGGGGTTCTTCACGGGGATCTACACGCGGTCCCGGCACGACTATGACTATTACGTCAACCCCAGCGTGCAATTCCGTCCGTCGCCGAATATGTCCCTGAGTGTCGGGCCGAACCTCTATTGGGGAGAGGCCCCGGTGCAGTACGTCGGCGCCTACGCCGACTCCACCGCCACGGCCACGTTCGGCACCCGGTACGTGTTCGCGCACCTGAGCCAGACGGAGGTGTCGGCAGGCGTGCGGATGAACTGGACGTTCAGCCCGGCGCTGAGCCTGCAGCTCTACGCGCAGCCGCTCATCTCCGCCGGTCGGTACGACCGGTTCCGGCAGCTCGCGCGGCCGCGCAGCTACGACTTCACCCCGGCGGCCGAGCCGTACAACCCGGATTTCAATTTCCGCTCGCTGCGTGGCAACGCGGTGCTGCGGTGGGAATGCCTCCCCGGCTCCACGCTCTATCTGGTGTGGGCGCAGACCCGCTCGGATGCCGTGGACGTGGGCGACTTCGCGTTCCGTCGCTCGATGAGCGGTTTGTGGAAGGCGCCCGCGGACAACATCTTCATGGTGAAGGCGACGTACTGGATGAATCCGTAATCTGAGCCGGGCGGCGGACACCCGGTAGTGAGTCTCGAGGGGGCAGGGTATCCTGTCCCCTCGTTGCGTTCACAGCCCTTCCGTCGGCGGCCGTGGCGGCGCGGGGACGAAGTGATTGAGCGGCCCGTGCCCGCTGCCGAGGCCCGGCGCCGCGGCCAGCGCGCGGTGTACGAAGTCGAGGGCGTCCTCGACGGCGCGCACGAGGGGTCGTCCTTGCGCCAGCCCCGCGACGACGGCGGCGGACAGGGTGCAACCGGTGCCGTGCGTGGACGTGGTGTCGATGCGTGGACGGGAGTATCGCCGCACGTCGTTGGCCGTCACGAGCACGTCCACAAGCGCCGGCCCCGTCAGGTGGCCGCCCTTCACCAGCGCTGCCTGCGCCCCGAGGCGCAGCAGGGTGCGGCCGGCGTGCTCCATTTCGTCCGGGGTGCGCACGTCTGCACCGGTGAGGATCCCCGCCTCGTCGAGGTTCGGCGTCACGAGCGTCGCCAGCGGAACCAGTCGCCGGGTGACCAGCTGCTCCGCCTCGCGCGCCAGCAGCCGGTCTCCGGCGGTCGCCACCATGACGGGGTCGAGCACGTAGTTGGGGAGCCGGTGCCGTTGAATCCCGGCGGCGACGGTCTCGACCAGCTCGGCGTTGCCGAGCATCCCGCTTTTGACCGCGGCGGGCGGCAGGTCCTCGGCGACCGCGTCGAGCTGGCGGGCGACCAGCGCGGGGGACAGTGCCTCCCAGGAGAGCACCCCCGTGGTGTTCTGGGCGGTGACGGCGCACACCACGCTCGTCCCGAAGACGCCGAACTGATGAAAGGTCTTGAGATCGGCCTGGATGCCGGCCCCGCCCCCCGAATCCGAGCCCGCGATCGTCAGGGCGATTCTCATGGCAGCCGCTTGGCGGGGCGGCCCGCTCCGGCGATGTTACAGGTGCCCGGTCCGAGGGAGAGAACCATACCCGGTAATCTGCAATCCGCCGTCCGCGATCTCCAACGCCGCAAAGCGCGGAGTCGCCGGCGGCTGGCGCTCATCGAAGGCATCCGCCTCGTCGAGGAAGCCTTGGCCGCGGAGCTCACCTTCCGCGGTGCCCTGATCGCGCCGGACTTGGACCGCACGTCGCGCGGCGCGTCGCTGCGGGCCGAGCTCGTGCGCCACAGTGTGCCGATCGAGGAGACCGCCGCGCGCGCGTTCGCTGCGCTCGCGGCGACCGACACCCCGCAGGGCGTCTTGGCGATCATCGAGCCGCGCGACTGGACGGTCGCGGAGCTGCCCACGGAGCCGGGGCGGGTGTTGCTCGTCCTGGACGGCGTGCAGGATCCCGGCAACGTCGGCACCTTGATCCGGACGGCCCATGCCCTCGGCGCCGGCGGCACCGTAGCGTTGCGCGGCACCGCCGACGTGCTCAACCCCAAGGCGCTGCGCGCGGCGATGGGAGCGACGTTTCGTCATCCGGTCGTCGGCTTGGACGACGCGGCCTTCATCGCCTGGGCGCGGCGAAACGGTGTGACGTTGTGGGCCACCGCCGCCGATGGGCTGCCCCTGTCGGACGTGCTGTCCCGGAAGGGGGCGGAGCGGTCCGGACCGGTGGCCGTGATCGTGGGGAACGAGGGCGCGGGCATCCGGCCGGCGCTGAATGCGGTGGCGGCGACGCGCGTCGCGATCCCGCTCGCCGCCGGCGCCGAATCGCTCAACGTCGCCGTGGCGGCGGGCATCCTCCTCTACGAGGTGCAGCATGGGCGCTGACTGGCTCCTCGTCGTCGGGGCGGGACTGGTAGGGCTCTGCTTCGGCAGCTTCCTGAATGTGTGCATTCTGCGCCTGCCACACGACCAGTCACTGCTCAAGCCGCCATCGACGTGCCCGCAGTGCAAGCGTCGCATCGAGTGGCGGGACAACATCCCGGTCATCTCGTGGCTGCTCCTCAAAGGAAAGTGCCGCCACTGCCACAAGCGGATCTCGCGGCAATACCCGATCATCGAGAGCCTGGTCGGCTTGATGTGGGCTGCCGCGGTCCTGTGGGCTGGCCCCACGCTCCACGCCCTCGCCGCCGCGGTGTTGGGCACGATCCTCCTCGGCATCGCGATCACCGACGCCCGCCACTACCTCATCCCCGACGAGTTCACGTGGGGCGGGCTCGTCCTGGGGTTGGCGATCTCGTTGGGCGGCGGCGTCCCGGGATTTCTCCAGGCGGTGCTGGGGGCCGGCGCCGGGCTCGCGCTGCTCTACGCCGTCGCCGTGATCGGCAAGTGGGTCTTCAAGGAAGAGGCGATGGGCGGCGGGGACATCAAGATGATGGCGATGGTCGGGAGCTTCGTCGGCTGGAAGGGCGTGCTGCTCACGATTTTCGCCGGGGCCCTCCTGGGCACGCTGATCTTCGTGCCACTCTCCTTCAAGAAGAAGAAACTGGTGCCGTTCGGGGTATTTCTCGCGGTGGGGGCCGCGGTGACCTTCCTCTTCCGCGACACGGTCATCGATTGGTACCTCCGCTTCATCCGGGGCGGGTGACCGATGGGCGATCCGTTCGAGGGTCTGTTCGACAGCGGTGACGTGCTGGAGCGCGTGGCGGTGGACATCACCGCCCAGGCGCGCCGCGGCGACCTCGAGCCGGTGCGCTGCCGCGACGCCGAGATCGCGCGGGTCGTCGACATCCTGCTGCGGCAGAACAAGAACAACCCGGCCCTCGTCGGCAAGGCGGGCGTCGGCAAGACCGCCATCGTCGAGGGGCTCGCGCAGCGCGTTGCCGCCGGCGACGTCCCGCCGGCGCTCAAGGACGCGCGCGTGCTCATCCTCGATCACGTCGCGCTCCTGGCGGGGACGGCCTTTCGCGGGCAGTACGAGGAGCGCATCCGCCGGCTCGTCCGCGCGCTCGCGGCCGACGCGGATCTCATCCTGTTCGTGGATGAGCTGCACAACCTCATCGGGCAGGGCACCGCGGTGGGGGCCGCGATGGATGCCGCCAACATGCTGAAGCCGGCGCTGGTGCGCGGGGACATCCGGGTGATCGGTGCCACGACGGGCGAAGAGTACACGAAGTGGGTGCGAGGCGATCCCGCACTCGAGCGCCGCTTCCAGCCGGTGACCGTCGAAGAACTGGACGCCGTGCAGACCTGGGAAGTGCTGGTCGCCCGGCGGCCGCGGCTCGAGCGCCACCACGCCGTCGCCGTGACCGACGACGCGCTCAAGGCCGCGATCGTGCTGACCGACCGGTTCGTCCCCGACCGCGCGCGTCCCGACAAGGCGATCGACGTGCTCGACGAAGCGTGCGCCCACGCGCAGGCCACCGCGCGCGTCTCCCCTGAGCTCGACCGGCTGATTCGCGAGCGCCGCAAGGTGGATGCGAAGCTGCGGCAGGGGCTCAAGGAGACGCCCACGAACACCGAGCCTGCGCCCGATCTGGCAGCCGTCTTCGATCAGGTCGTGGCGGACTTTCGCGAGATGCTGGGTGGGGCAAGTCGGGGCAAGGCGGGGGAGGGCGGGGCGCCTCCTCCGACCTCCCCCGACCTCCCCCGACGTCCTCCGACCTTGGAGGAGCGTCGCGCCGAGCTGGACGCGCTGCTCCGCGCCGAGCTCGAATCGCAGGGCATCGTCGTGACCGGGCACGACGTCGCCCGCGTCGTGGGCGTCGCCGCCGGGCAGCGGATCGCATGGGCCGGGTGAAGGGCGCGGCGCTGCTGGTCGTGGGGCTCGCGGCGGGCCTGGGCGCCTGCCGGGAGCGGGCCGAAGCGGTGCAGGGCGAGAGCGAGCTGCGGACCCTCGTGCGCCAGATGATCCCGTCGGTCGAGCGCGCCGCGGGCCTCAAGTTCAAGACCCCGCCCGTCGTCGAGCGCCGCTCCCGGACCCAGGTCCGCGACTACGTGATCCACAAACTCGATGCGGACCTGCCTCCCGCGGAGCTCGCGGGCGTGCAGTCGGCGTACCGCCTCTTTGGGCTCCTCCCGGAGTCGCTCGACCTGCGGGCCACGATGGTGGACCTGCTCACCGAACAGGTGGCTGGCTACTACGATCCGGACTCGAACGCGCTGTACGTCGCGGCCGACGTGGATTCCCCGCTCGTGCGCACCACGGTCTCGCACGAGCTGATCCACGCCCTCCAGGACCAGTACATGAACCTCGACTCCGTCATGCAGCAGCGGCGGCAGAACGACCGTCGCTCGGCGGCGCAGGCGGTGCTCGAGGGGCAGGCGACGCTGTCGCAGATCCTGGTGATGATGCCCGAGCAGAGCGGCATCCCGCTCCCCAGCTTTTGGGAGACCCGCAAGGTCTTCCGGGCTCAGATGGCGTCGATGAAGGAGTTCGCCCACGCCCCGCTGTGGCTGCGCGAGAGCGTCATCTTCCCGTATCTGGCGGGCGCGGACTTCGTCCGCTGGTTCGACGCGCACCACCCGGGCCGCGAGCCGTTCGGCGCGGCGATGCCGCTCTCCACCGAGCAGATCCTGCACCCGGACCGCTATGCCGCCGAGGATGCCCCCGTGGATCTGGCCTTTTCGGCGGCGGATCGGCGCGGGGCGCGCTACGACGACGCTCTGGGAGAGTTCGAGACCCGCCTGCTCTTCGAGCAGCTCCTGGCGGACACGGCCGAAGCCGAAGCCCCCGCGCTCGCGAGCGGCTGGGGCGGCGACCGCTACCTGGTCGTCGCCGCTGGTCGGGGCGGCGATGCGTTGGTCTGGTACTCGGTGTGGGACGACGCGGCGGCGCGGGACCGCTTCCTCGCCGGGCTGCGGCGTGCCTGGCGGACCAAGCCCGGCCGGGCCTCCCGGATCGAGTCGGTCGTCGTCGCCGGGCGGCCCGGCGCGCGCCTCGTCGACGCGCCGCCCGACTGGACGGGCTGGCGAGCGATTCCCGGCGTTACAGCCCCGCGATGAACAGGTTCACGACGAACGCCGCCGCGCCCACCACCGCCCCCAGCACGTAGCCGAGCTGCACGATCAGGGTCAATTCCCGCTGAGTCACGTTGCGGATCAGCTCTTCCATCCGCTCGGTCGAAAACCGCATCACCTTCTGCTCGACCATCTCCTGGACTGAGAGCTGGGAGACGACCACCGGGACCTGACGCTGCATCCACTGCCACAGTGGCTCGGTGAGGGCGAGGCGCAGCCGTCGCTCGGCGTCGGCAGGGAGCAGATCGGCCGGGCGGCCAATCGGCCGCTCGAGGAGCGCCCGCACGGCGGCGTGCGCTGCCTCGGCCATGCGCTGGCGCCCGCCCTCGCCGGTCAGCGCCTGACGTGCGAGTCCGATGGCGTCCCGCGTGCGCGCCACCGCCCAGCGCCGCGTCTCCGGTGCCCGCAGGGCCGCGATGATGTACTCGGCGGCGGCGTGCTCCACGCCGTCGAGCCGATCCGGTCCCAGGGCCCACAGCCGCTCAGCGATGGGACGCCGCAGGAACCGCACGACCGCGTCGTTTACCGCCCGCGCCACCTGCGCCCGGAACTCCGGCGATTCGAAGACCTCCGACAGCTCCGCGAGCCCCCCCCCGTCGCCCTCGAGACTCGCCAGCACGCGCTCGATGCGGCTCTCGGTGATCACGAGCTTTGCCATCACCCGCTCGTGCATCGCCAGGTTGCGGATGGCGCGATCGAGGAAGCGCTTCAACCCGTCGCGGATGCGCGCGCGCGCCTCGGGGTCCGAGAGCAGCCCGCCGATGCGCTCCACGGCCAGCGGCAGGTAGTCGGCAATCGCGTGCTCCAGCGCGGCGACGACCCCGGCCGGCAGGCGCTCCAGCAGCGGGTGCTCGTCGTGCAGCAGGCGGTCGCGCTGCGTCGCGATGAAGGCGCGGACGGCGCGCTCCAGCTCCGGCCGCTCCACCCCCTCCTCGACCCACCGCTCCAGCTCCACGTACTTCCCGAGCGCGGCGTCGAACCCGGGGCTTTGAAGGAACTCCGCCAGCCGCTCCGTCAGCCCTTCGGCCAACGGCTCGAGCGAGCGTTCGAGCTCGGCGGCGAGCGCTGGGGGCAGCTCGTCCTTGAGCGGGCCGCGCGGCGTGTTCAGCACCCTGTCGAGGAACGTGGCGATGGCGCGATCGAACGCTTCCCGGAGCCCGGGGGCGGCGAGCTGGCGGGCCAGGTCTTCTTCGGTGAGCAACCGCTGGCCGACCGTCTTGCCGATGCTCTTGGCGAGGCGCGCTTTGTTCTTGGGGATCGCCCCTTGAAGCTTGAACGGCCCCACCCCGCGCAGCTCGTAGGGGTGGAACAACATCCACACCGCCACCGCGTTCGTGATGCCCCCGGAGAGCGCGCCCACGAAGATCGTCACGAGTCCTTGCAGCCACACGGGTTCGGCCATCGGCCCCGAAATAACACACCCCACTTGGATTTGGGCAACTCGCTAAGTATTTTGCTTGGCTTATGTTTACGGACCTCGCGCGACGCTTCGCGAGGGAGTGGAGGCGAGGCTCTCACGGAAGGATGTCAGCGGATGGCGACTCGGATTCGGTTGCGGCGCGTCGGACGGAAAGGGCAGGCGTACTACCGCATTGTTGTGGCGGACCAGCGGTTTCCGCGCGACGGCCGCTTCGTCGCGACGATCGGGCACTACAACCCGCGCAGCAACCCCGCCACGATTCATGTGAACGCCGAGCAGGCGCGCGCCTGGCTGGAGAAGGGCGCCCAGCCGACGGACACGGTGCGCTCGCTGCTGCGCAAGGCGGGAGTGCTGGCCACACGACCCGCGTAGTCGGGCGGCTGCGCAAGCCGCACGGACAGCACGGGGAGGTGGCGATCCTGCCCCTCGTGGAGAATCCCGGGCTGGTGTTCGCCCCCAAGGTGCGGCTCTACATCGTCGACGACGAACGCCGGGTAGTCGCGGGCCCGCTGGTGGTGGCCCGGCGGCGCGCGTACCACCGCGAGTGGCTGATCGGATTCGAGGGCGTGCAGGCGCGCGAGGCGGTCGAGCCGTGGCGCAATCAGCTGGTGGCGGTCCGGGACGGCGATGCTGACGATTAACGTCGTGACGCTGTTTCCCGAGGTGTTTCAGGCGCCGCTCGCGACCAGCATTCCGGGCCGGGCGACAGAGGCCGGGCTGGTGCGCTACCGGGTGGTGCCGCTGCGCGACTACACGCACGACAAGCATCGCACGGTGGACGACACGCCGTATGGCGGCGGCGCCGGCATGGTCTTGAAGCCGGAGCCGTTTTTTGAAGCGGTGGATGCCCTCGGGGCGCGGCCTCCGATCGTGCTGCTGTCGGCCCGGGGGCGACCGTTCACGCACCGGGACGCGGTGCGGTTGTCGCTGGGGACGGAGCTGACGCTGCTCTGCGGCCACTACAAGGACGTGGATCAGCGCGTCGCCGAGGGTCTCGGGGCCGAGGAGGTGTCGGTGGGGGACTTCGTGCTCTCGGGTGGGGAGCCGGCCGCGCTGTGCGTCATCGACGCCGTGGTGCGGCTGTTGCCCGGCGCGCTGGGCGACCACGAGTCCGCGGCGAGCGACTCGCATTATGAGGGCCTGCTGTCGCCGCCCAGCTACACGCGGCCGCCGGAGTATCGCGGCCTCAAGGTCCCCGAGGTATTGTTGAGTGGAGACCACGCCAGGATCGCGGCGTGGCGGCAGGCGGAAGCGGAGCGGCTGACGCGCGAGCGGCGGCCGGACTTGTGGGCGGACCAGCGAGACGCGTAGGCGCGCAGCGGCATAGAGGGGAATCGTATGGAGCGCATGAGAGAGATCCGGCGGGAAGGGCTCAAAGCCAACGTCACCGCCTTCGATCCCGGGGACACCGTCCGCGTGATGGTCCGCGTCCGCGAAGGAGAGAAGGAGCGGCTGCAGGCGTTCGAAGGCGTGTGCATCGCCCGCCGCGGCGGCGGCATCGACGAGACGTTCACGGTGCGGAAGATCTCCGCCGGGGTGGGCGTGGAGCGCATCTTCCCCTTGCATTCGCCGGCCATCGCCGAAGTCGAGCTCGTGCGCAAGGGCCGCGTCCGTCGGGCCAAGCTGTACTTCTTGCGTCGGCTCGCCGGCAAGGCCGCCCGCATCCGGGAGCAGCGGGGTGAGGGTGTCCCGGGCGCCGAGGCCCCCGAAGCGTCGGAGCAACCCTCGACGTGACGCGCCACCGCCGTCCCACGCTCGAGCGCGAAGCCGCGCTCTGGCGCGAGGGACGGCGGCTCGTCGCCGGCATCGACGAAGTCGGCCGCGGTCCCCTGGCTGGTCCGGTGGTGGCCGCGGCCGTCGTGTTTCCGCCCGGGTCGAAATCCCTGCGCGGCCTCGACGATTCCAAGCGTCTCACGGCTGCCGCGCGCGCCGAGATCGCCGTCGCGATTCGCGAGCGCGCCCTGGCCGTCGGCGTGGGCGCGGCGAGCGTTCACGAGATCGACCGGTTCAATATCCGCCGCGCGTCGATCCTCGCGATGCGCCGGGCGCTGGACCGGTTGGGCTGCACGCCCGCCTACGTCCTGGTCGACGGCCTGCCGTGCCCCGAGCTCGGCGTTCCCCATACCGCGATCATCGACGGCGACGCCCGGTGTCAGACCATCGCGGCCGCGTCCGTCATCGCCAAGACCGTGCGCGACCGGCTGATGCAGCTGCTTGCCCTCCGCCATCCCGCCTACCTGTGGGAGCGCAACAAGGGCTACAGCACCGCGGCGCACCTCGCCGCCCTCGATGCGCACGGCCTGACGGCGCACCACCGCCTCACCTTCCAGCCCGTCACGCAGCTCGTCCTGTTCTAGCGCGCCCCCTCCGGGCTCGCTTGCCAACCGGCCCGGCGGGCGATACGCTAGCCGTCGCTCGATTCGCCCGGGACCATCTCCCCAGGAGGCCGCTTCCCCATGCTCAGACCCTTGCATCGGGCCGTCCCACTCGTGGTGGCCGCGCTGGCGTGCGGTGCCGCGTTCCGCTCGATGGCCGCGCAATCCCAGGCCACGACGGGGATCATCCGCGGCGTCGTGCGCGATCCCACGGGGGCCCCGGCCGTCGGCGCCACGGTGCAGCTGCGGGAGACGCAGACCGGGTTCCAGCGCTCCCTGCAAACCAACGAGCGCGGCATCTTCGTCGGCTCCCTGCTCCCGCTGGGAACCTATGACGTGGTGGTCCGGGGCGTCGGCTTCGCCGAAACACGGAAGACCGGCATCCCCCTCCGGCTGGGCGAGACCGTGGACTTGCAGCTCACGCTCGGCGCGGTGGAGGTGCAGGGCGTCACGGTGACGGCGACCGAGCCCGTGGTCGACGCCACGCGCATCGAGAACGCGACGCGGCTGCCGGAGCAGGCGATGACCGGCCTGCCGAACAACGGGCGCAACTACATCAACTTCACCCTGCTCACCCCCAACGTCGCCGTCGTGCAGGGCCCGGACGGCGACGAGCTGGCGATCGCGGGGCAGCGCGGCATCCACAACAACGTCTCGGTGGACGGCGCCGACTTCAACAATCCGTTCTTCGGCGAGCAGCGCGGCGGCCAGCGGCCGGCGTTCACCTTCAATCTCGACGCGGTGCAGGAAGTCGTCGTGGTCGCGGGCGGCGCCAACGCGGAGTTCGGGCGCTCCTCGAGCGGGTTCGTCAACGTCATCACGAAGTCGGGCACGAACCAGCTGCGCGGCTCGCTGCACTACTTCGGCAAGTACGACACCTTCTCCTCCAACCCGACGCACGGCGCGGTGACGTACACGCCGGACTTCCGCCAGCACCAGTTCGGGTTCACGCTCGGCGGGCCGATCACGCGGGACAAGCTGTTCTTCTTCGTCGCCTACGACCAGCAGCTGTACGACGAGATCAAGCAAAAGGACCCGCTGCGGTTCGCCACCACGGCGCTCCGGACCTGGATGGACTCTGCCTACAGCGGCGCGCTGCGCCTCGATTACGGCCCGATCTCCCGCACCAACGATGCCCGCGCCGCGCTGGTCAAGCTCGACTGGCGGCTCTCCGACCGGCACAACCTGTCGCTCAAGTACAACTACACCTGGTCCGAGCAGCAGAACGGGACCTTCGACGTGGACACATGGGGGCGCAGCGCCAATGGGCTCGAACGTGACTGGTCCAACGCCGTCAACGGCAGCCTGACCTCGTTCTTGTCGTCCCGGCTCTCCAACGAGTTCCGCTTCCAGATCTCCCGCGAGGATCGGCCCCGGCCCTACAACGGGCCGATCAATCCCGCGACCGGCCGGCCGTTCCCCGACACCGGCATGGACTTCACCTTCGGCTATCGGTTCGGGATGCCGTTCTTCCTGCCCATCAAGGACCACGACACGCGGTTGCAGATACTGGACAACGTCTCGCTCACGCGCGGCGACCATCTGATCAAGTTTGGGGCCGAATTCAACCGCACGTTGACCAACCAGACGTTCATCGGCTTCGCCAACGGCCGCATCATCTTCAGCAGCGTCAGCGGGTTCTTGCGGTTCTTGCAGTTCGGGCCCAGGTACGTCGAGTGCTCCAACGGCACCAACGATTCGACCGGAGCCGCCACGTGCCCGGCGGGGACGACGATCGTCGGCCCCGTGCAGCTGTACCTGCAGCAAGCCGGCGTCGGCGGGATCACCGTCGAGCAGGCGGGCACCCAGGATCTCGTGCAGCGCGAGCTGGCCGTATTCCTCCAGGACACCTGGAAGCCCGATCCGCGTTTGACGCTGAACTATGGGCTGCGCTGGGAGGCGCAGATCGAGCCCGACCCGATCACGCCGCCCGAATCGGTGTTCTTTTCGCCCTTCATCGGCACGGTGAGCAAAGGCCAGGCGTTCCCCTCGGACGGCAAGATTCCGTCCGACAGGAAGATGTTCCAGCCGCGCCTCGGCCTCGCCTACGATGTGGACGGCTCAGGCCGCCAGGTCGTCCGGGCGAGTGCCGGCGTGTACTACGCCCGGTTTGCGGCGCTCAACCTGGCAAGCGTCCGCAGCACCAACGGCTCGATCGGCCAGACGCTGTTCCGCAACAGCGCGCTCATTCCGGTCCTCGGGCCGCCTCCGGCGTACGGCCAGCTGCTCACCCCGCCGGGTGGCCTGCCGTTCCAGCCTTCGGTGTTCGTTGCCGACAAGCACCTCCAGAACCCGCGCACGCTGAACCTCACCGTGGGCTACGAGACGCAGATCGGGGCCGACCTGGGGCTGTCGCTCACGGCGACCCACGCCCGCACCGATCACCTGCTGCGGTTCATCGATCGCAACGATGCGGCGTTCGGGAAACCCTGGGCCACGGGGCCGAGGGGTCTCGGCACGCTGACGACGCTGGAGAGCTCGGCGCGCTCGCGGTACTGGGGCGTCACGCTGGGGTTGAAGCGCGTTCTGGACCGGAACTTCCAGTTCCAGCTGAACTACACCCTGTCCTACGACAAGTCGGATGACGACAACGAGCGCGACCCGTTCTCGTTCCGGTACGCGCGCGCCAGCATCCTGGGGCCGGAGTACAACTGGAGCGATCGCGACCAGCGGCACCGCTTCAACGGTTGGATGCTCACGCGCGTCGCCGGTTTCTCGGTCAACAACCGGCTCAGCATCTACTCGCCCGAGCCGATCTCCGAGAAGTGCGTCAACAACCTCCCCAGCGGTCAGCGCGCCACGACTCCGCAGGACCGCATCTGTGCCAACGGCACCATCCTCAAGCGCAACACGCTGCGCAAGGACAACGCCTTCTTCTCGTGGGACGTCCGCATCTCGCGGGCGGTCGCCGTCGGCCATCAGGGCGAAGTCGAGGCGATCGTCGAGATCTTCAACCTCACCAACACGGACAACTTCCGGGACCCCGCGGCCACATCGCTGCTCTTCAACTTCGACGGGACCATCCGCTCCGGGCTCGGCGACCCGCGGCAGGTGCAGGCGGGCTTGCGGTGGGTGTTCTAGAGAAGGCGGTAGAGGGCGGTAGAGGACGGTAGTCCTCTACCGTCTTCTACCGTCGGCTCTCCAGCAACGCCACCCCCGAAAACCTTCGGAACTGCTCCCGGGTGCGCTTCGGGTAGAAGCGGCCGATGAAGTTCCACAGCCAGGCGAGGCGCATCGTACGCTTGAGGCGCAGCGACTCCTCCCAGATGGAGCGCCACTCGCGCTCCCGCCAGCCGTGCGGCTCGAAGAACCGCGTGCTCTCCTCGGGCGCGAACTGGAACGGCGCCCCCGCATCGGCGAGCGGACGCGACCACGTCTTGAGCATCATCTTCAGCAGGCGCGGCGACGCGATGTCGAGCAGCCACCAGGCAATGCCGGCTGCGGCCAGGTTGTCGGCGAGTGCGCCGGCTTGCTCGGCCGTCAGGTAGATCAGCAACCCCTCCGTGATCGCCAACACGGGCCCGCGCTCGACCGCGCGCGCGAACAGCGCTCGGCGCTGCGGGGCGTCGCGCAGGTCGACCTCCACGAACTCGACGCGGCAGCGCGGCGTTTCCCCAACGAGCTGCCCGCGCTTGTAAGCGACCATGTCCGGGAGGTCGGCGTCGAGCCAGCGCAGCTCCGCCGGCAGGGCGAGGCGGTAGGGCCGGGTATCGAGCCCGGCGGCCAGATTGAGCACCGTGCGCACGCCGTCGGACGCGACAGTCCGCAGAATCATCTCGTCGAACACCGCCGTGCGTACGATCATCGGCCACGCCCAGGTGCGGCCCTGGGGCAGCGCCTGGACGATCGCTTCGCCTTGGGCCCCCGCGAGCCGCCGGGCGAACGGGTCCTTGAAGATCGCGTCGGGTCGCTCGCTCTCCATCGCGCGGTAGACGGCGACCCAGCGGGCGGTATCGGAGATGTGGGTGAGCGGGGAAGTCATCGCCAGCCGAAGCTAGCTTGAGAACGGGCGGGCTGGAAGCGATGTTTCGGCTCGCTCGACCCGGTAGCTCAGTTGGTAGAGCAACGGACTTTTAATCCGTAGGCCCTGGGTTCGATCCCCAGCCGGGTCATGTCGCCCCGCGGGAGTTGAAACACAAGCGCTCTGGTACCAGATTCCTCGTCGTTTGCCACTTCCTCGTGGCGCGGAGACGATCGGTGAGCCTGATCTGGATCGATGGACACTACCACGACCGCGCCACCGCCATGGTCTCGGTGTTCGACCACGGCCTCCTGTACGGGGACGGCGTCTTCGAGGGCATCCGCGCCTACAACGGCCGGATCTTCCGCCTCGACCGCCACCTCGAGCGGCTCTACGGGTCCGCCAAGGGCATCTGGCTCGACGTGCCGCTGCCGCCGGACGAGTTGGGGCGCGTGGTCGAGGAAGCGGTCGCCAAGAGCGGGATCAAGGACGCCTACATCCGCCTGGTGATCACCCGCGGCGTCGGCGATCTCGGCCTCGATCCCCGCAAATGCCCCAAGCCTTCCATCATTTGCATCGTCGACACGATCAAGCTGTGGCCGCAGGAGAGCTACGAGCGCGGTCTCACCGCTCTCACCGCCGCCACGCCGATCAATCACCGCGAGAGCCTCTCCCCCCGCATCAAGTCCCTCAACTATCTCTCCCACATCCTCGCCAAGGTCGAAGGCATCGCCGCGGGCGTGGATGAGGTCATCATGCTCGACAGCTCCGGCTACGTGGCCGAGGCGAGCGGGATGAACCTGGGGATGGTGAAGCGCGGCGTGGTGCGCACCCCGCCGCCCTACGCCGGCATCCTCCGTGGCGTCACGCGCGACGCCGTGCTCGAGCTGGCCCGCGAGGCGGGCTATGGCGTCGACGAGAGCCCGCTCAATCGCTACGACCTCTACACCGCCGACGAGGTGTTCCTCACCGGCACCGCCGCGGAGATCGTCGGCGTCGCCAAGCTCGACGGCCGCGTCATCGGGACGGGCAAGGCCGGCCCGGTCACGCGGGACCTGTTCGCGCGCTTCCGGGCGCTCGCCACGCGCGGTGACTGACCGCGCGCGGGGCGGTTGAGGGCGCTCGCCGTCTTCGCCACCGCCCCCATTCCGGGGCGGGTCAAACCTCGCCTTTGCGGCTGCGGCTCCTAAAACCGCTCCGGGACGTGGACATGGGGCGGGATGCCCGGGCGTTGGGTTTCCTCAAACCTTGACGAGACTTGAACTTACACGAATATTGGGCGGTCTTTTTCGCCTGTGGCGGCGGAGGTGACGTATGCCATGGCGGGTAATAGCCCACGCCGACCAGGTTTGGCACGTGGAAGCCGTGGCCGAGCGCCGGCCGCACACCCAGGCGTGGCAGCTGGTGTTGACGTTCCGGGCGGCAACCGAGCGTCCGCGCGGCCGCTCCATGTGGACGCTGTTCCCGCTCGAGGCGACCTCGAAGTCCGCGCTGTTCATCCAGGCTGAGCGGATCCCCGACGCCGCCCTGGCGCAGGTGCTGTCGGAGCGGCTGGCGCGCGCGTGAGCCCGATCGAGCTGCAGGATCTGCGCCGCATCGTCGGAGCCGTGGCCCGGCTGCGGGGTGAGTCGATCCGGGAGGTCACGGTGCGCTCGGATCTCCGGCACGTGAAGGTGGAATTGCAATCGGGGCTGATCCTGGTCGTGTCGGCCGAGCGCGACCAGCAGGGGCGCCCGTATCTCGAAGTCGATGTGGTCGCCGCACCGCACGACTCGTCGGCCAGGCAGCAGATCGAAGTCCGGTTCGACTGACGGAGGAACGGTGGCGGGGCCGACGGTTGGTTCGAGTATGGGACGGCTCAGGTTTCAGGCCTTCGAGTTCCGGCGCCTCTCCAGCGGTCGCTGCCGGGCCAAGGTCGTGTTGGCGTGGGCCGACGGCCGGCAGTTCGTCGGGGAGTCGGAAGGGGTGACATCGCCGGCTGGAGAGCTGCGCTGCTGCGCGGTGGCGGCCGTGCATGCGCTGGAGCAGGCCGTGGATGCGAAGCTGGGGTTCGAGTTGCTGGGGGTCAAGGCGGTCCGCGCCTTCGACGCCACGGTCGTGATCGTCTCGCTCTCGGCGCGCGAGGCGCAGGCGGCCTCCCGTCTCGTGGGGTCGTACCTCAGTGAGGACGACCCGCCGCGCGGCGCCGCGTTGGCCGTGTTGAATGCAACGAACCGTATTCTGGGGAATTATTTCGCGACGCGATGAAACCGAACGTGGTCGTGGCTCGATGGCCGGGGTGGTGCGCGGCGGTGCTGCTCGCGGGGTGCGCGGGCGGCGCGGCGCGCGCCGGGATGCCTTTTGCGCCCGCGCCCGCGAGCCCGGCGGACACCACGCCGTTGTCGCACGTCGACTCCCTGGGCCACGCCGTGGCGCAGGCGGACCAGGAAGCGGCGGCGGATTCGGCGGCCCTCGACAGCCTGCACGGACGGGGCCGGGACACCACGCGAGCGACCCTCGCCGACTCCGCTTCCGCTCCCGCGGTGCGGGGCGAGGACGTGACGCGCGAAGCCGAGCGGCTGTTCGGACCCGAAGGGCGGGCGGCGGTCGGCGCCGCTCCGACGCCGGGCGAGCCGCTGTTCGACATCGATGTGACGACGTTCGCCGCCAACCGCCGGGTCCTGGAGTACCTGGAGTTCTTTCAGGTGGATTCCCGCGATCGCTTCGAGATCTGGCTGTCGCGCCTGGGGCGCTATGAAGGGATGATCCGCGAGCGGTTGCGCGCGCGCGGGCTTCCCGAGGACCTGGTCTACCTGACCTTGATCGAGAGCGGTCTCTCCAACACGGCGGTCAGCCGGGCCCGGGCGGTCGGCATGTGGCAGTTCATTGCGGGGACGGCGCGGTTGTACGGGCTGACGGTGGATCCGTGGGTGGACGAGCGTCGCGATCCGTACCGTGCCACGCAGGCGGCCGTGAATTACCTCTCGGACCTGGTGCAGCGCCTGGGCAGCGTCTACCTGGCGGCGGCGGCCTACAACGCCGGGGCAGGCCGGATCGAGCGCGGCCTCTCGCGGCTGCCCGGCGAGCCCGACACCCTGACCGACCATACCTTCTTCCAGCTGGCGGATCGACGGTATCTGCGGCGCGAGACGCGCGACTATGTGCCGAAGCTGATCGCGGCGGCCTTGATCGCCAAACAACCCGAACGGTACGGGTTCACCGATATCCAGAGGCTGCCCCCGCTGCTGTTCGACGAAGTCACGATTCCCGACGCGACTGGGCTCGACGTCATCGCCCGCCTGGCCGATACCACCGTGGCGGCGATCCTGGAGCTCAACCCCCAGTTCGTCCGCGGCATCACGCCGCCGACGCGCGAGGTGACCGTCCGGGTACCGCGGGGCGCCGGCGTGACGGTCGCGCAGCGCTACGACACGCTGCCGGCCACGGCTCGCATCACCTTCGTCGACCACTACGTGGCCCTCGGCCAGACCCTCTCCGAGATCGCGCGCCGCTACCGGGTCACGGTGGCGATGATCCAGAGCGCCAACCCCCGGCTGTCGGCCCGGGCGCTGCGGCCGGGCCAACGGATCATCATCCCGATGAGCGGGCGCATCGTCCCCCCGGCGGCGTGGAGCGTCCCCCCGGAGCCCCGCTACCGCCGCATGTTTCGTGGCTCGGCGGCGGCGGGGACCTTCCGGGTTCGGGCGGGCGACAACGCGAGCTCCATCGCGCGCCGCTATGGGGTCTCGCTCAGCGCGCTCCTCAATTACAACGGGCTGACGACGGGATCCGTGTTGCGCCCCGGAGATATCCTGAAGATCCCCGGGAGATAATAAAGGAGCCCAGCGGTGTTCGCTGGGCTCCGTCCTGCGACAAGCGGTCCTGCCGTCAATCTCCTAGCGCCGATACCCCCGCATCACCGACGTCGAGTACCCGTTCCGGGGATCCTTCCCGGCGCCGATCAGCTCTTCGACCTTGCCGGGGCCGCGGTTGTAGGCCAGGAGGGCCCGCTCGAGATTGTTGTCATAGCGCTCGAGCAGATCGCGCAGGTAGCGGAAACCGACGCGCAGATTGGTGTCCCGGTCGTAGAGCTGTTCGACCGTCAGCCCCGGCTCGTACAGCCGCGCCGTGCTGGGGAGCACCTGGGTGAGCCCGATCGCCCCCGCGCGGCTCTTGGCCCGTGGGGTGAAGTTGGATTCCACCTTGACCAGGCGGAACGCCAAGTCGGGGTCCACGCCCTCGGGGAGCGCCACATCGTAGATCGCGGCCGCCAAATCCGCCGAGATCTTGTAGCGGCTCGAGTAATCGAGGATCGCATTGGCCCGCTGCAGCTGGACCCGCGCGACCGCAAGCTCCCCCCGGGCGGATTCGAGCTGCTGCTCGAGCGAGCGCAGCTCCGCCAGCACCGCCGGGGCCGTGACCGGCGCGGGTTGCGCGTCGGCCGTGGCGCGTCGGGCCCAGCCGCCCAGGCCGCTCACCAGGAGCGCGCCGACGACGAGCAAGCCGCCCCGGAGCATCAGTTTCTGCGTGTTGGTTCTCATAATCCTCTCATGTAAGACCGTCCGGTTGCCGCGAATCTGCCGGCTTCCGGTCAACCCAGAGTCAAGGCTCGCTGGTGGCGGAACGCCGCCACGTGCCGCTCTTGCCTCCGGTTTTCTCCACCAGCCGGATCGCGCCCAGCTCCATCGCGCGGTCGGCGGCCTTCACCATGTCGTACACGGTGAGCAAGGCCACCGCGACGGCCGTCAGCGCCTCCATCTCGACTCCCGTGCGCCCGACGGCGCGGACCGTTGCCCGCACCCGCACACCGGGGAGTGCTTCGTCGAGCCGCGTCTCCACTTCGACGTGGTCCAGCCCGATCGGGTGGCACAGCGGGATCAGCTCCGCCGTCCGCTTGGCGGCGAGGGTTCCCGCGACCTGGGCCACCGTCAGCACGTCACCCTTCGCCACCGCCTGGTCGGCCACGAGGCGGAACGCGTCGGCCGACATGTGGATCTCCCCTTCGGCCGCCGCCGCCCTCGCGGTCACGGCCTTGTCCCCCACGTCCACCATGCGGGCCCGGCCGTCCTGATCCAGGTGCGAGAGCGCCATCACCCCACCGCCAGATCGTCGGACAACACCGCCGCGAGCAGCTGCGGGTTCACGTTGCCCTGGGCCTGCTCGCGCGCCTCGAAGACCCGGGCGATCGCTTCGGTCAGCTTGCGGCTCGGTGTCCCGTCGTCACCAGCCTCGGTGCGCAGCCGCGCGAGCAGGGCATCGAGCATCGCCGTGAATCCACCGCGGGCCTGAAACGGCATCTGCCGTAACGCGAGCTCGTAGCGCGTGGTTCCGGCTCCCCGGGCCGCGCCCAGGAACTCGCCGGCGGCGGCATCCGCCGCCGACCTGTCCCCACTAACAGCAAGGACCCTGCCAGGGCACCCGTCAGCCGACCTAACTCGCTGTTCCACAAGGCGTTGATCGCCGCCACCGAGCTCGTTCTGCACGAACGCTGTCACGATGCTGTCGGGGAGTCGTGCCATCCGGACACGCACGACGCGAGACAGAATCGTGGGCAACAGCGCCTCGGGCTCCGCAGCGGTGAGCAGGAATTGCGTGTCGCCTGGTGGCTCCTCCAGCGCCTTGAGGAGCGCGTTCGCGGCCGCTTCCTGACCCTGCTGCGGGATTAACCGCTCGGCGTCACCGATGATCACCACTTTGCGTCGGCCAATCGCCGGCGTCAACGCGAGCCGCCGAAGTATCAATCGCACCGCCGCGATCCCATGGCCCGCGAGACCGGATGCCGGCTCGTAGAGCGGCTTTTCGCGCCGCGATGCCATCTCCGCGCCCAGCGCTTCCTCGGTCAGCTCCGCCTGCTTGTCCGCATCGCCGCCGCGCTTGCCCGGCTCGATCGGCACGAACCAATGGAGGTCCGGATGCGTCAGCGCCAGGACGAAGCGGCACGACCGGCACGCCCCACACGGCTCTCGACCCCCGGCAGTCGGTGTGTCGCACAGCAGCAGCTGCGCGAGCCACAGACTCAGGCGCTGTTTGCCGACTCCCTGCGGGCCCTCGAGCAGCAGCGCTTGCGGCAACCGGCCGGAGGCGAACGCGCCTGCCAGCCGGTTACGCACTCCCTCATGCCCGTACAGGGGGTGGAGAGGCATGTAGCAATGTAGCCTCACTCCGGTTTTTGGGCGGTGGTCAGTCAGCGAACATGTTGTTAGTCAATAAGTTATGACAGTTGACCCGGACTTGCGGCTATGTAACTAACTGCAGATAAATCTGTTATAAGTCAAAGTGAGTGCATACATCCACAAATTGTCCAGCAAAACCCTCATTTTTCGGTATCTGTTTGGTACTGCTAAAGTGGCGTGTCGAGAACCTCCCGGACTTTGGAGACCAACCCCGCGGCGGTGAAGGGCTTTTGAAGGAACGCGCCCCCGGCGACCATGAGGCCCTGGCGGATAAAGGCTTCCTGCGCGTACCCGGACATGAGGAGCACGCGGGTGTCGGGCCGTCGTTTGCGGAACGCGGCCACCATTTCGGGCACGCGGATTCCGGACATCATGCCGTCCGACAGCAGCAGGTCGATCTGGTCGGGACAGGCGGCCTCGAGCCGGAGGGCCTCATCACCGTCGGCGGCCGCGAGGACGCGGTACCCGGCGCGCTTCAGGGCGGAGTGGACGAAGTCGCGGACGGGGGCTTCGTCTTCGACCAACAGGATCATTTCGGTGCCCCCGCGCGCTTCGGCGGGCCGTCTGCGTTTCTCGGGCTCCGCCGAGGCCTCGGCGCGCGGCAGGTAGATATTGAAGGTCGTTCCCCGGCCGAGCTCGCTATAGAGCGCGATGTGACCGCCGTGCTGGCGCACGATGCCGTACACGGTGGCGAGCCCGAGCCCGGTGCCTTTGCCCTTCTCTTTGGTCGTGAAGAAGGGCTCGAACACGCGCGCGCGCGTCGCGGCGTCCATACCGGTGCCGGTATCGCTGACGGCGAGGAGGACATACGAGCCCGGTTGGGCATCGACGTGCTCCTGGGCGTACGCGCCGTCGACCTCCACCTCGTGCGTTTCGATGGTGAGGATGCCGCCGTCCGGCATGGCATCGCGGGCGTTGACGGCGAGGTTCAGGAGCACCTGGTGAATCTGCGCCGGATCAGCACGAATCGTTCCCAGCTTCGGTGCCAGGACCGTGGCGAGCTCGACCTCCTGTCCGATCAGCCGGCGCAACATCTTGTCCGTGTCGGCGACGACCTCGTTCAGGCTCAAGGTCCGCGGCTCGATCGGCTGCCGGCGGCTGAAGGTCAGGAGCTGGCGGGTGAGGTCGCCGGCGCGCTGGGCCGAGCGGCTGATCTCCTCGAGATCCTTGCGGTGGGGACTGTCGGGCGCGAGGTCGAGCAGCACCAGATCCGCGTAGCCGAGAATCGCCGTCAGGACGTTGTTGAAGTCGTGGGCCACGCCGCCGGCCAGGGAGCCGAGGGCGTCCATCTTTTGCGACTGCCACAGCTGCTGTTCGAGCTGCTTGCGCTCGGTGATGTCGACGATGGTGCTTTCGATCACCTGCTCCCCTGATTCGCCGGGGGCCAGCGCCATGTTGGACAGCACCCAGACTTCGCGGCCATCCTTGCGCCGCAGCCGGTTTTCGAAGCTGACGAGCCGGCCCGATTCGCGCAGCCGGGCCAGCACGGCGGGCCGGTCCTCGGCGTGCAGGTAAATCACCGCGGCGTCGTGCGCCTGCAGATCCTCCGGGGAATCGTATCCGAGAATGCGCGCGAAGGCCGGATTGCACCCGAGGAAGCGGCCGTCGAGCGAGACGATGCCGACGCCCGCGAGGTCGTGCTCGAACAACCGCCGGTAGCGCGCCTCGGCGCGGCGACGCTCGGCGAGCGCGGCATCGAGCTCCCCGCCGAGGCGCCGGGCGATGCGGCCGACCAACAGGGCCACCGCCGCAGCGGCAACGACCGCGAGCCACGCTGAGAACAACACCCGATCGGACCCGGCGAGCGTGCCGAGGCGCGTCTCGATGAGGCCGGTCGCCACGACGATCACGATCGTGGCGGGCAGAAACGCGCGGAGCAGTCGGGCGCGGGCCGTCTCGCCCCGCAAGTGACGTAGTGGCCAGGCGTGCGGGCCCGCGATGGCGATGACCGCCACGCCAACAAGCAGCAGACTCAGCCCGGTGGGAAGCGCGACAGGGATCGTCGTCGACCCGTATAGCAGCGGTGTTCCGTACGCATACCCCAGCGCCACGACAGTGCCCGCGAGTGCTGGCACCGTGGCGATCGGCGCGACGGTTGTGTGTAGCGCAGGATGCTCGACCGACTGGAGCAGCAGCGCGAGCGCGAGGAGCAGAACGCCGGCAGCCGTGACGGGCGACATGACGCCGAGCGGCACGCCACCGAGCGTGGCCGTCGTCACTCGCACGGCGGCGTCGGGATCGAGTGTCCAGCCGGCGAGGCGCGCCGCCAGGGCGAACGCCGCGAGCAACAGCGCGAGTCCGGCCACGCCGCGAGCGGCCCATCGCCGCCGGGGCGAGTTGAGCGGTGTCTGGATCAGGAGCGCCGTCGCGAGGAGCAAGAAGGCCGCGGCCGTCGTCGGGGCCATCGGAATGAAGCCAGCAGGTGGCTGCGTGAATAACCGCCACTGTTGCCACCACCCAAACAGCACGACCGCGGCGTGGGTGGCGACGACACCCGCGCACGCGATCACGAGCCTACGACTCGTTCGACCGTCTGAGTCTGCTGTCATGCCTGCTTATGGATTGGGATGTATCGACGAAGAATAATGTTGCAAATGGGGCGGGGAAATCTGTCGGGGTTGCCCTACGACGTGTTTGTACCCCCCCGCAGCATGGCGTCGGACAGCAGGCCGTGGCGCGTTGCGTAGAACGTAAGCTCCGCGTTCGTGATCATCCCCATCTTCCGCAGCAGTCGGGCGCGGTACGTGGTCACGGTCTTCGAAGAAACGCCCAGCGCCTTCGCGATCTCCTTGATGTGCTTGCCGGCGGCGAGCAGCCGCATCACGGCGACTTCCCGGGTGGAGAGCTGCTCGTGAGGCAGCGAGCTGCCACCGGCCTCGGCGCCGGTAGCGAGCGCCTGGGTCATGGCGGGGCTCAAGTACTTGCCGCCCTCGAGCACCAGGCGGATGGCCCTTACCAGCTCTTCCGGAGCGCTCTCTTTGGTGAGATAGCCGGCGGCGCCGGCCTTGAGCATGCGTAGGGCGAGCTGATCTTCCGGATGCATCGTGAGGATGATGACGCGCGCCCCCGGGCGCAGGCGCAGGATATCGCGGAGCGCGTCGATGCCGCTGCCGTCGGGAAAGGCGAGATCGAGGAGGATCACGTCCCACGGATCCGTCTGCACGCGGGCGAAGGTCTCGCGGACGGTCGCCGCCTCGCCGAAATGGCCGAAGCCGGCCTGGCGGCCGAGCAGCTCGATGAGGCCCTTGCGGACGATCGCGTGATCGTCGGCCACGAGCACGCTGATCATCCCGGCCGGTGCCTCGGTCACGTGAGGGGGACCCGGGCGGTAAGCCGTGTCCCGTTCCCCGGCTCGCCTATCAGCTCGATGGCGCCGCCGAGGAGCAAGGCCCGCTCACGCATGCCGAGGATGCCGAGGGAGTCCTGGCTGGCCTGCGCCGCGTCCGAGAGCCCCTTGCCGTTGTCGGTCACGCTCAGCGACACGTTGCGACCGGCAAGACCCAGCGTAACGTCGACACGGCTTGCGCCGGAGTGACGGGCGACGTTGGTCAGCGCCTCCTGGACGATGCGGAAGAGTCCTGTGGAGACCTCCTCGGGGAGGGTGACGTCGGGGAGCTGGGCGCGGACGCGGCACTCGATGCCGGTGCGCCGCTGGAAGTCGCGCGAGAGCCACTCGACGGCGGCCGGCAGGCCCAGCTGGTCGAGCACCACCGGCCGCAGCTCACTGGCGAGACGCCTGACATCCTTGATGGCGGTGTCGAGGAGGCTCGCGATCTCCTGCAAGCGGGTGTCGGCGCCGGGCTCCCGGTGGGCGACCATTTCCCGCAGCGACGACACGTCGAGCTTCAGCGCGGTCAGGATCTGGCCGAGCACGTCGTGGATCTCCCGGGCGATGCGGCCGCGCTCTTCTTCGCGGACCTCCAGCTGGTGCGCCGCGAGATTCCGCAGCTTCTGCTGCGAGAGGCGGAGCTGCTCGTCAGCGAGGCGCAGCTCGGTCACGTCCTGATCGGTGCCGAACATCCGCATGGGCCGGCCGGTGGCGTCGCACATTACTTCGCCGCGGCAGTGCAGGATGCGGATCGCGCCGTCGGGCCGGCAGGTGCGGAAGTCGAAGCGGAACGGTTGGCCGTCGCTGGCCGCGCGGTCGATGGTCGCGCGCACGGCGTCCCGGTCGTCGGGGTGGACCAATGCCAGGAACTCCGCGTAGCTGGGGCGCACCGCGCCGGGCTCGAGCCCAAGAATGCGGCAGAGCTCGTCGGACCAGCTGACGGCGCCGTTGGGAATCTCCCACTCCCAGCTCCCCATGTGGGCGATCTGCTGCGCCAGGAGCAATTGGCGCTCGCGGGTGCGCAGCGCGTCATCCGCCTGGCGGCGCTGGGTGACGTCCTGGAAGATCGAGAGAATACAGGCATCGCCGCCGAGGTCGCACAATACGACCGAGACGACGACAGAGCGTCGCCCGCCGTCTCGATGGTGCACCACAGATTCGATCTCGGGAATGGCGCCGGTTCCGCGCAGCCGGTCGAGGAAGGACGTCCGCTCGGCCGCCCCGATCAGCCCCAACTGCACCGACGTCCGGCCGATCACCTCGTCGCGGGGCAACCCGGTCAGACGTAGGAACGCGGCGTTGACGTCCAGGAACACCCCGTCCTCGAGCCGCGTGATGCAGAGCGGCGCGGGGTTGGCGTGGAACGCTTTCGCGAACCGCTGCTCCGATTCGCGTAGCGCTTCCTCGGCGCGCGCCCGCTCGATGGCGATCCCCGCGAGATCGGTCGCGGTGGTAATGAGCTCCTGCTCGGCGGCGGTCGGCTCCCGGGGCTCGCGGTAATACATCGCGAACGTGCCCAGGACGCGCCCCGCCGCGGACCGGATCGGGGTGGACCAGCACGCGCGCAGGCCGTGTGGCGCCGCGAGCGCCCGGTAGCGCTCCCACAACGGATCCACCTGCACGTCGCGCACGACGACGGCCTGACCGCGGAACGCCGCGGTGCCGCACGAGCCCGCGCGCGGCCCGATCTCGAGCCCGTCTACGGCGGCGTTGTACGTGGCGGGCAGCGTGGGCGCGGCACCGTGACGCAACCGCCGGCCCTCGCGGTCCAGGAGGAGAATCGAGCAGAGCATGCCGGGAGCGGCGCTCTCGATCAGCGTGACGATGGCATCGAGGACTTCGGGCAACGGGGCGCCGCGGGCGATGCGCTCGAGGACGTGGGTCTGTCCTCTCAGCAGGTGGTCGGCGCCCCCGGGGGCGCGCCCGTCGCCGGGCGACACTTCCGGCGGCCGGACAGGCGGGGCGGCGTGGGCCATCGGGCGCAACGCTAGCGCGGCACGGGCTGGCCGTCCAGCACGTCGCGGACTTTGCGCGCGAGAGCGTCAGGGTCGAATGGTTTCTGAAGAAACGCATGCCCGGCCGTGGCCACTGTTTCGCGGACTACTGCGTCCTCGGTATAGCCGGACATGTAGAGCACGCGCGTACCGGGCCGCTCCACCACCAGTCGCTCCGCCAGTTCCCGGCCCGTCATCCCTGGCATCACCATATCGGTGAGCAACAAGTGAATGGGACCGGCCTCCCGGGCGGCGGCGCTCAACGCCGCCGGGCCGTCATGCGCGGTCAGCACGCGGTACCCGTTCGCCGTGAGGATCCTCGCCGCGACGCGGCGGACGGCCTCTTCGTCCTCGACTAGGAGGACTGTTTCGCCGGCCGGGGTCATCTCGACGCGCGCGGGAGGCGCCTCGCGGAGGGGAGCGGAGGCGGCGACCACCGGGAACGCGATGCGGACCGTGGTGCCCCGATCGATGTCGCTTTCCACCCAGATGTAGCCGCCGCTTTGCTTGACGACCCCGTACACGGTGGCGAGGCCGAGTCCGGTCCCTTTGCCGACTTCCTTGGTGGTGAAGAACGGCTCGAACAGGTGCGCCTTCACGTCGGCGGTCATGCCCGTGCCGGTGTCGATCACCTCGAGCAGGGCGTACACGCCGGGCGCGGGGGCGGGCGCCGCGGTTTCGGCGCCGGTGAAACGTGTTTCCGCGGTGCGGATCGTGAGCCGGCCGCCGTGGGGCATCGCGTCGCGGGAGTTGACGATCAGGTTGAGGATGACCTGGTCGAGCTGGCTGGGGTCGGCCTGAATGGTCGGGAGGCGCGGGGCCAGTTCCGTGATGAGCTGCACATCTTCGCCGATGAGCCGCCGCAGCATGGTGTCGAGGTTCGACACGACGGTGTTGAGGTCGAGCACTTTGGGGGCGAGCACCTGCCGGCGGCTGTAGGCGAGCAGCTGCCGGGTCAGGTCGGCGGCCCGCAGGGCCGCCTTGCGGATCTCCTCGACGTCGTCGTGCATCGTCGCGCCCGGCTCGAGATCGCGCAGCAGTAGCTGGGTGGTGCCGAGGATCGCGGTGAGGAGGTTGTTGAAGTCGTGCGCGATCCCGCCGGCCAGCCGGCCCACCGCCTCCATTTTCTGTGCCTGGCGCAGCTGGTCCTCGAGGCGGCGCGTCTCGGTCACGTCCCGGGCGAGCACGAGCCGGGCGGGCCGACCGGCAAAGGAGAGCTCGTGGGAGGTGACGTCCACATCGATCACCTTCCCGTCGCGCTTCTTGTGGCGCCAGTGCCCACTGTAACCGAAGCGGTTCAAGCCCTCGGCGATGAGACGCCGCAGCGCGGGCACGTCCTCGGGCGGCCGCAGATCCTCGATGGTCATCTCCAGGAACTCGGGCTCGCTGTACCCGTAGCGCGTGACGGCCGCGTGATTCACCGCGAGGATGCGTTGCGTCTCTTCATCGTAGACCCACATCGCTTCGGGGTTGGCGTCGAAGAGGCGCTGGTAGCGGGTGGCGACTTCGGCCAGACGCGCGGCGGCGCGCCGCCGCTCGATGGCCCGCGCCACCTGGTCGGACACGAACTGCAGGATGCTGAGCTCCGCCTCGCCGTAGCGCACGCCCTCGGAATACGTCTGCACGACCAGGACGCCGATGATCTCGTCGCCGACGCGCAGCGGGACGCCCATCCAGTCCAGCGACGGGGCCCCGATCAGCTCCACCTCGCCGCGGCGCTCGAGGTCCGTGTACACGTCGGGGGTCGCCAGCAGCGGGCGTCCGGTCCGCAACACGTATTCGGTGAGTCCCTTCCCGAGCCGCTTGGGGGGATACTGGGTGTCGTATTCGTCGACGAAATAGGGGAAGGTGATGAGTCGCTCATCCGGGTCGACCAAGGCGACGTAGAAATTCCGCGCGGGGATCAGCTCGCTGACGATCTGGTGAATCGAGCGGTACAACTCGTCGAGGTTGTGCACGGTGCTCGCGGCCTCCGAGATGCGGTAGGTCGCGGCCTGCACCGTCTCGGCCCGTTTGCGGTCGGTGATGTCCCGTTGCGTGCCCCAGATGCGGACCAGGCGCCCGTCTTCGACGATGCCGACGAGATTATTGATGAACGCCTTCGGCCGGCCCTCGCGGTCGCGCTCGAACGACTCCGCTTCGGTCTGCCGGTACCCCCCGGTGACGAACGCGCGCAGATGGTCCACGTTGCGGGGTTCGGAGGGGAGGAGGAAGGAGGCGATCCGGCTGCCGACGAACGCCTCGGCGGACGGCGCCCCGTAGACGCGGGCCATCGCCTCGTTGCATTCGGCGAGGTACGCATGGCGGAAGATCCGCGCCACCTGCTCGTCCGGGTCGAGGTCCACCGGGATCGGCTCGTCGAGCTCGACACGCCAGATCGCCTCGCCCGAATTCACGATGAACGCGCGGTAGCGTTCCTCGGTCTGGCGCAGCGCCTGCTCGCCGTGGCGGCGGTCGGTGATGTCGCGCCCCACGCCGAAGATCCCCATGAGGTGGCCGTCCTGATCGCGGAGGGGACCCTTGGCCACGAGCAGCGTCCGCAGCCCGGCGGAGGTCTCGTGGGTCTCCTCGCCTGTCTCCAACCGGCCGGTGGCGAGGATCCGCGCATCGCTCTCGCGGAACCGCCGGACAATCTCCGGCGGCCACAGCTCCGCATCGGTGCGGCCCACGACCGCGTCGACCGTGGTCCCAAGCAGCCTGGCGGCGATGGTGTTGATCATCAGGTAGCGGCCGGAGAGGTCTTTGGCGAAGACCGCGTCCCCGGTGCCTTCCGTGATCGCCACGAGGAGGTCGCGACTCTGTTGCAGAGTCTGCTCGCGCGTGATCTCGCCTGGCGTAGGGCCGGGGGAGGACGGCCCGGGACGGCGACGGCGGGGAGGGCGGCGGGAGGCCGTCATGGAAGCTCCCGAGGCAGGACTCGAACCTGCGACCCGCCGGTTAACAGCCGGCTGCTCTACCAACTGAGCTACTCGGGAAGGCGCGCGAAATCTAGCGTCTCACCTCGGCCGTCACCATCCCGGCGAGGATCAGCCCCCCGCCGAGCCACTGCGTCGGCGACAGCCGCTCGCCGAGCCACAGCCACGAGGCGGTAGCGGCGAAGACGGCTTCCAGACAGAAAATGATCGCCGCGCGCGCCGACGACATCTCCCGCTGCGCCTTCATCTGCCACAGCAGCGCGATCGCGGTCGCGCACACGCTCGCCCAGCCCAGCTGCGCGACCAGTCTCGGGCTCCACCGCAAGACGGGATGCTCGAGCGTGATCGCCGCGACGCCCGCGAGCACGGCAGTCCCGACCGTCTGCATCCACACGAGGCGGGCAGGATGGTGGCGCCGGGCGAGCTCGGCGACGGCCACGATCTGGCCGCCGAAGCACACCGCCGTGACGAGCGTCCACAGGTCGCCGCGGTTCAGCCCGCCGCCCTCGGGGTCGGTGAGCAGGTACATCCCGACCATCGCGAGCACCAGGGCGAAGAGCGCCCACCGGGTTGGCCGCTCGCGCACGGCGACGAAGGCGATGGGAGGGGCCAACACCGAGGAGATGCCCACGATGAACGCGGAGCGGGACGGCGTCGTATCCACCAGGCCCACCGCCTGCGTGGCGAACCCCACGCCCAGCACGGCGGCCAGGACGGCGCCGGCGGCCATCTCGCGCCGCGTGAACGGCGCGGCGAGCGGGGTGAACGGCGTGAGCACCACCGCGGCGATGGCGAAGCGCACGGCGAGAAACGCCAGCGGCGTCGCGGCGGTGAGCGCGTCCTTGATCACGACGAACGTCACGCCCCACACCAGCGTCGCGGCGATGAGCAGGAGATCGGCGTCGCGGCGGGTCACAGCAGCTCCCGCAGATACCGTCCCGTGGACGAGCCGTCCGCGCGCGCGACGTCCTCCGGGGTTCCGGCGGCGACGACCCGGCCGCCGTTTTCGCCGGCCCCGGGACCCATGTCGATGACCCAGTCGGCCCGTTTGACGAGCTCGAGGTTGTGCTCGATGACGACCACCGTGTGCCCGGCGTCGACGAGCCGGTCGAGGACGCGGCACAGGGTGCGCACGTCGTCGAGGTGCAGGCCCGTGGTCGGCTCGTCCAGGATGTAGAGGTTGCGTCCCTTCGCGGCGCGGCCGGCGGCCTGCGAGAGCTCGCGGGCGATCTTCAGGCGCTGGGCCTCCCCGCCGGACAGGGTCGTGGCCGGCTGCCCGAGCTGCAGGTAGCCCAACCCCACCTGTTGCAGGTGCCAGAGGGCGCGCGCCAGCCGCGGCTGGCGGTGCAGCCGCCGCACCGCTTCATCCACGGTCCACTCCAGGACGTCGTGGATCGAAGCGCCGTCGACCTTCACTTCCAGAACGTCGCGCCGGAAGCGGCGGCCCCCGCAGGCATCGCACGGCACGAAGACGTTGGCGAGAAACACCATTTCCACCAGCACGTGGCCCGCGCCCTCGCACTCCTCACAGCGGCCGCCGGGGACGTTGAACGAGAACGTGCTCGGCGTATAGCGGCGCTCGCGGGCGCGCGGTTGCGCGGCGAACAGCGCCCGCAGCTCGTCGAACGCCTTGACGTAGGTGACGGGGTTGGAGCGGGGCGTGCGGCCGATCGGGGACTGATCGACGAGCACCACGCCGGCGAGCGCCTCCCAGCCCTCGAGGGCGTGGACGGCGCCGACCGCCTCGCCGAGGTGTTCCTTGGCGCTGTGCGCCCCCGTGAGCCGGCGCTCGAGCTGGTGATAGAGGACGTCGTGCACCAGAGTCGACTTGCCCGAGCCCGACACGCCGGTGACCGCCGTCAGCGTGTGCAGGGGCACGCGGACGTCCACGCCCTGGAGGTTGTGCAGCTGCGCGCCCTGGAGGGTGAGCCAACGCGCGGCCGGTCGCCGGGCCGACGGCACGCCGATGCGCTTTTCGCCGGAGAGGTACTGGCCCGTCAGGGTCCCGGCGCGCAGCACGCCGGTGGCCGGACCCTGATAGACGACTTCGCCTCCCCGTGCGCCGCTCGCCGGGCCGAGCTCGACCATCCAGTCCGCCGCCCGCATCGAGGCCGGGTCGTGTTCCACGACGACGACGGTGTTGCCGGCGTCGGCGAGGCGGCGCAGGAGGGCGAGGAGGCGGTCGGTGTCGCCGGCGTGCAGGCCGATCGTCGGCTCGTCGAGCACGTATAACGTGTCGACGAGATGAGACCCGAGCGCGTTGGACAGGGCGATGCGCTGCGCTTCGCCGCCCGAGAGCGTGCGGGTCTGGCGGTCGAGCGTGAGATACCCGAGGCCGACGTCGTTGACGAACCCGACGCGCGTGGCGAGCTCGCGCAGGATGTGCACGGCGACGTTCTGCTGGAAGGGCGACAACCGCAGCCCTGCCAGCCACGGCGCGAGCGCGGCCGCGGAGAGGGCCGCCACTTGGGCGATGGTCTGGTCCGCGACGCGGACCGAGAGGGCCTCCGGCTTGAGCCGGGCGCCCCCGCACGCAGGACAAGTCTTGGCCAGCTGGTACTGCCGCAGGAACACGCGGATGTACTGCTTGTAGCGCTTCTCCTCGAGGCGCGTCAGGAATGGGAGGATGCCGAGGAAGCGCCCGGCGGCCCCGTGTAAGAGGAAGTGCCGCTGTTGGTCGGTCAGGTCCTGCCATGGCCGGTCGAACGGAATGTTCTTCGCGCGCGCGACTTCGCGCAGCACCCGGCGCCGGCCCTCGTAGCGTGGCTTTGTCCACGGGTCCAGCGCCCCGTCGGCGAGGGAGCGATCGGGCCGCGGCACGATGAGCGTCTCGTCGTACTCCAGCACGGCGCCGAACCCGTTGCAGCCGGGGCAGGCGCCCCGCGGGTTGTTGAAGGAGAAGAGCGTGGGCGTGAGCGCGGGGGCGGGGGTCCCGCAGGTGGAGCAGGTGGGGTGTTCGGAGAAGCGGCGGCGGTCGCCGTTGCGCACGGCGACAGCGGTGCCCTCGCCTTCGCTGAAGGCCGTCGCCACCGCGTCGGCGAGCCGGCCGCGGTTGCCCTCCGCCGCGGCGACGCGATCCACGATCACGAGCACCTCGGCTCCTTCCCGCACCCGTCGCTCGGCATCGGCCTCGTCGAGGCGGAACACACTCCCCTCCACTTGGGCGCGGACGAACCCTGCGGCGCGCAGCTGCGCCGCGACCTCCACGTCCGGCCGGTGGGCCGAAGCGGGGAGGGGGAAGGCGATGCTCGTCGGCTCGGTCTCCCCGCGCCCGATCAGCTCGTCCACCACGTCCTGCACCGTATCGGCCTTGACCACGGCCCCGCATTTGCGGCAATGCGGGGTCCCGGCGCGGGCCCAGAGCAAGCGCAGGTAGTCGTAGATCTCGGTCGCGGTGCCGACCGTGGATCGGCTCGAGGTGGTGGGGTTCTTTTGCTCGATCGCTACGGCCGGCGACAGCCCTTCGAGGGCGTCGAGGCGCGGCTTCGGCATCCGCTCGAGGAACTGCTTGGCGTACGTGGAGAGGGACTCGATGTAGCGCCGTTGGCCCTCAGCGTAGAGGGTGTCGAAGGCCAGGGAGCTCTTGCCCGATCCCGACGGTCCGGTGATCACCGTCAGGGCGCGGCGGGGCAGCTCGACGGTGATCCCCTTCAGATTGTGCTGGCGCACGTTGCGAAGGACCACGCGGTCGGGAGCGGCGCGCATAACCCGTAAACATAACAGCGTGGGGGAGTGGGGATGTGGGCAGGTCCGTCCGGGAGCGGCTATGGCGCCCTCGTTCGGGCGCGGTGTAGTTTGGTGCCCGCATGGCGCTCGCCCTCACTCCGCGACTCCTCCGCCGCGGCCTCGAACTCTTCGCCGTCATCTCGCTGCTGGGCGTCGGGGGCTTGCTCCTCTACGGCGACAACTTCCACGCGTTCTGGTCGGCCCTGCTGTCCCTGCGGCTCCCCTGGCTCGCCGTGGGGCTGGCGCTCGCCTCGATGGACTGGTTCGGCGGCGGCACCCGCCTGTGGGTGATGGCGCGCCACGTGCACCCCGGCGTGCGCTGGCGGGACATGGTGATATCCGGTGGGATGAGTGCGTGGGGAGCCTACCTGACGCCGTTCCAGAGCGGCGCCGGGCCGATGATGATGTGGACGATGACCCGAGTCGGGGTCACGCTGCCCGAGGCGATGACCTCCGCCTTCATGACGTTCGTCGCGACGGTGGCCTTTTTCGCCATCGCCGGCCCGCTCGCCCTCGTGTTCGGCGCGGGGGCCTCGCTCTCCCAGCACAACATCGTGCTGAACATCACGCTCTACGACCTGTTCCGGACGAGCCTGAAGGTCTTCGTCGTGCTCGGCGTCGTCATGCTCGCCACGATGGTGTTCCCCCGGCACGCGCGCGACCTCGTCCACTGGGTGGCGGGGCGCATCGAGCGTCGCAGCCGCCGGGTGGCCGCGCGCATGGCCCAGCTGCGGACCGGCATCGATCGCGCACACGCCTGCATGGTGGTGTTCCGGAGCCCGAAGGGGTGGCTGTCGCTGCTGTGGGCGGTGCTGCTATCGGCACCGTCGCACGCCAATAAGCTGCTCGCCGGGTACGTGGCGATGCGGGCGCTGGGGCTGCACGCGAACTTCGTGGACATCCTGCTCCTGCAGACGTTCATCACTTTCCTTCTGTATTTCGCGCCGACCCCCGGCGCCTCGGGGTTGGCCGAGCTGCTGTCGGCGACGGTGATGTCGATCTACGTGCCGCGCGCCCTGCTGCCGAGTTACACGCTGATTTGGCGCTTCATCAACAGCTACGCGACGGTGGCGTTCGGCTCGTATCTGTTCTGGCGCTGGCTGCGCCGCGGGCTCGTCGGCATGGAGGAAGCGGTCGCGCGCGAGTCGTAACCCACGTTTCCTTGCGCGGTTACACCGGCGGTCGTAGTTTCCGGCTCGGTTCTTTTCCGAGGGAGATTCAGGCGATGGCGCTGCTCGAGATGGGCGGGAAGCGGTTCACGATCCCGGCAGGCGAAGTACATCTGGGCAGCGACGCTTCCTGCACCATCCAGCTCGGCGGTCCCGGGGTCCTCGCCAAGCACGCCGTGTTTCGGGGCACGCCGGACGGTCAGGTCGTCGTGCGTAAGGTGGTCCCCGAAGCCGAAATCACGATCAACGGCGTCCGTCTGGGCGCCGAGCCGACGCCGCTGCTTCACGGAGACAAAGTGCAGGTGGCGGGTCACGAGCTGACGTTCGTGGACGAGCGCCGCAGCGGGAGCACGCAGTACATCTCGGCGATGAAGGTCCCCGACGCGATGGCGCAAGCGAAGGGTGCCGCGGGCGCGAAAGCGACCGGCAACACCGGCGGGCGCATCGTTTCCCTGACCGACGGGCGCGAGTACACCATCGCCGGCGCCTCGCTGGTGTTCGGCCGCGAGGCCGGCTGCGATGTCGTGGTGCCGGGCAAGGACGTGTCGCGCCGGCACGCCGAAATCGTGCAGACCCCCAAGGGCTACCTCCTGGTGGATTCCAGCACCAACGGCACGTTCGTGAACGAGGAGCGCGTGGAGGGTCAACGCCTGCTCGCGCGGGGGGACGTGCTGAAGCTGGGGGAGGAGCAGTTCCGCTTCTACGCGGACCCGCCGAAGGCCGCTCCGGGCCCTCCTGAGGGGCCGGCCGCAAAGGCGCCGGCGGCCGCGCCCCCGAAGTTGGCGGACACGGTGAACGCCATGCCCGCCGCGCCGCGACCGTCGCAGGGCGGCGCTCCGCTCGCGAGCTTCCTCGTCAAGAACGGATCGCTGAAGGGTCAGCGGCTCCAGGTGCGGACGCCGATCGTCAACATCGGCCGCGCCGAGTACAACGATCTCGTGGTGCCCGATGAGTCCGTGTCGACCCAGCACGCCAAGCTGCAACGGCGCGAAGGGGTGTGGATCCTGGTCGACCTGGGCTCGACCAATGGGACGTTCGCCGACGGCGAGAAGGTGAGTGGCGAAGCGGCGCTCGCCCCCGGGGCGCTGGTGCGGGTCGGCGACATCCAGCTGGTCTTCGACACGACGGAAGCGGACGACGCGCTCGGCGTGGCCAAGGGCGGCGGCACCAAGGTGATGCAGGCGATGGCGCCCACGGCTCCTCCGGCTCGTCCGGCGCCCGCGCCAGCCCCGGCGCGACCGTCGGTGACCAAGCGGCCGATTCCGCCCCCCGTCGCCGAGAAGAAGGGCAAGGGTTGCGGCGGCAGCGCCGCCGCCATCGTCCTGAGCGTGACCGCGCTCGCCTACTGGATCCTCTCGTAACCCGGGATAGCGTGCACATCACCTGCGCAGGCCGCACCGATGTCGGCGTTATCCGCTCGGGGAACGAGGATAACTACCTCATGGTCCCCGATCGCGGCATCTTCATCGTGGCCGACGGGATGGGGGGGCATGCGGCGGGCGAAGTCGCGAGCGAGATGGCGGTCAAATTCATCGCTCGCGAGCTCGGCTCCCTGAAGGGCCTGGGCGACGAGCAAGTCGCCGAACGGATGCGCCAGGCGATCCGGGCGGCCAACGCCGCGATTTTCCAGCGCACGCTCACCGAGCACGACAAGCGCGGCATGGGGACCACCGTCACGGCGCTCGTGCTCTACGACGCGCGCTTCCTCATCGGCCAAGTGGGCGACAGCCGCGCCTACCTGCTGCGCGACGGCAAGTTCTCCCAGGTCACCAAGGACCACTCGTACGTCCAGGAGCAGGTGGACGCCGGGTACCTGACGCCGGACCAGGCCCGCGCCCATCCTTACAGCAACGTCATCACCCGCTGCGTCGGCGCGAACAGCGACGTGCTCCCGGACGTCTACGTGGGGACGGTGAAGCCCAAAGATCTGTTCCTGTTGGCGTCGGACGGGCTGACCGGGATGCTCGAGGACCAGCAGCTGTTCGAGATCCTGCGGCAGGGCGGCGAGCCGCAAGCGCAGGTGGACGCGCTGATCGCCGAGGCGAACCGCCTGGGCGGCCTGGACAACATCACGGCGGTCATCGTGCGCATCGACTCGGTCGAGGCGCCCGAAGCCGAAACGACCCAGGCCATGCGGGGCGTCGGCCGCTAGGACTGCATCCCGCTACAACGTCTTCAGGAACGCGACGATCGCGGCCCGCTCACCCGCCGGCAGGGCGAGAAAGCGGTCGCGCGCGGCAGTCGCCTCTCCCCCGTGCTCGTCGATCGCCTGCTCCAGACTCTTCGCCCGACCGTCGTGAAGAAACTGCGACATCAGGCGGACTCCCATCAGCGGCTCGGTGCGGAACTCGGACGGCGTCGCGAGCCCGAGACAGATGTCCGCGAGCTGCGGCCCCATGTCGTGCAGCAGGAGATCCGTGTAGGCGGCCACTTCGCGGTGGCGCAGCGCGGGGATCGGGCTGTCTCCGGTGCGCAGCGCCGGCACGTGACAGCCCGGGCACCCCGCGCGCGCGAACGCGGCTTGTCCCCGACGGGCCTCCCGCGACAGTTGCTGCGGGGCAGGCGGCGCGAGCAGACGCACGAAGGCGTCCACCAGATTGTCGCCTTCCTGAGAGAGCTCCGGATCGGGGGCCGGGTCGGTCCCCGCGGGCAGTGGCCGGCCGCCGACGGTCTCCTCATTCGGCAGGGCGGGGGTCGTAATGCCCATCTCGGCAGAGAGCGCGCCCTCGTTGAACTCGCGCAGGGTCGGCACGAGCGCCTTGCGGCCAAATCGACCGAGGCGGCCGTCGAAGAAGCGGTTGGGACGGCCCGAGATGCCGTCGTGGTTGCGGTCGTCCGGGTCGGCGTAGGAAAGGATCACCGAATCGGGAACGGCGTCGAGCAACCCGAATCCGAAGATGTCCGGCGTCGTTCGGGCGGCGATGGCGGTAGCCCGGGGAGAGACCGGCTCACTATCGATGCCGAGGGCCGTGTGCAGCGCCGGCGTGACCCGCTTCTGGAAGACCGGCCCGCCCTCGGCGGCGAGCTCGTCGCAGGGCCGGCCGGCGGCGCCGGGATGGAAGGCCGTCGCGTGCCGTTCGACTTCGTCCCCGGTGCCGCCCGCCACCGGCGTCTCGTGGCACTCCCCGCAGCTTTCAGAATTGAAGAGCGGCCCGAGCCCGGTGGCGGGAGTGAACTGGCTGTCGAAGACGACGCGGCCGCGCGCGAAGCTGTCACGCTCGGCGGCCGAGAGTCCCCGCAGGGGATCGCCCGGCTGCGGCCGGCGGCATCCGGCCACGGCGACGAACGCGAGCCCGACACTCCAGGCGGTCGCGCGCCGGTTCATGGCGAGCGCACCGGGCCGGTGCCCAAGTGGCCGACGCGTTCGATGGTGTAGGCGACGTAGCCCGCCGGGCGTGAGCCGTACGACACGCGCACGATGTCCCCGGGCTGCAGGGCCGTCAGCGGCAGGGCCGTGCCCGACGCGGTGATCCGCAGCTCCGTGGGCACTCGCAGCCGCACCACCCACAGCGACATCCCGACCCCTGTCGTCACTTCCACGGTGCGCTTGCGCGCATCCACGGTACGGATGGCGCCCTGCAGGCTGTCATGCGGCGAGGACGCAGGCGTCTGCGCGGCCGCGGCGGGCGCGAGGAAGCAGACGATTGAGAGTGTGACGCGATTCATCAGACACCTCCCGATTACGGCTGCAGGGAGTACCCCAGGGGCAGGGGCGTGGTTTCGTTCGGTCGGCTAGCCCGGCCCGAGCAGCGGCCGGTCCTCGGCGAGGCGGCGACGCAACTCCTCGCGCGGCAGCGACGCCAGCCCGATCAGCGGCTTGGCCGGCACCGCCACCGGCCGCAGCACGAAGACGCGCAACCGTCGCGCTGACCGGATGAGCTCGCCGGCGACGCGGGCCAACCCCAGATGCGATGCGGCGCCCGTCCCCGTCAGCTGCACCACGCTTCCGTCCCGACGCGCCAGCGGCAAGTCCAGGCCCAGCATGTCCCGCTTCACCGGAAAGTCGATGAACAACTCGCCCGGGTCCAGGCCGAGCTCCGTGGCGAGGCGGTCCTCGACGCCGGCGACGAGATCGGGCTCGTCTCCGAGCCATTCTCCGGCGCCGTCGGGCAGATCGGTGGCGGGGAGGTCGAGGGCGCGCTTGGCGAGGCGCCGCTCGCGCAGGGCCTGGGCGAGGCCGGTGGTGTCCCCCCGCTGCAGCTCGTGGATCAGGCCGTCGTCGGTCGCCACCGCGACGTCCTCCTTGCGGATGCGTCCCACCGCGAGCGCCTGACGCACGAGGCGCTTGAACATCGCGGTGGCGCTGCGCACGGCGTGATGCCAGTACACGTTGCGATACATCTGGTACTTGGCGTAGAGCAGGGACTCGAGTGCGGCGAGCCCCTTTTCCGTAACCGCGAGGCCCCGCCCCGCGACGACGGTCAAGGACATCAGCAACCGGTCGACGTCGATCACGCCGTACGGGACGCCGCACATCCAGGCATCGCGGGAGAGGTAGTCCAGCTTGTCCACGTCGAGCGAGCCGGAGACGAGCCCCGCGAGCGGGTCGCTCCGCTCCCCGCGGATCAGGGCGAAGAGACGCCGCGGGTCCACGCCGATACGGTTCAGCGCCACGGCCAGCTCGCCCGCGCCGAGATGGTGCTCGGCGAGCGCCTCGTGGTGCGGTAGGCCCGCTTCCTCGAGGGCATGGGAGAACGGGTAGTGGCCGACGTCGTGCAGCAGGGCGGCCAGCTTGATGTGTTGCGCGTCGCCAGGGTCCACGCGGTGGCCGGTCTCCTCGAGCTGGGCGAGGGCCCGGCGGGCAAGGTGATAGGCGCCGAGCATGTGCTCGAAGCGGGTGTGCGTGGCGCCCGGATAGACGAGGAAGGCGTGCCCGAGCTGCCGGACGTACCGCAGGCGCTGCACCGCGGGCGTGTCGACGACAGCCAGCGCCTCGGGCTCCAGGCGGATGTTATTCCACAGCGGGTCGCGGACGACCTCGAGCTGTTTCAAACCTGGGGGCCGGCCTCGCCCACGGCGCCGTGCACCCGGCCGGCGAACTGCTCGAAGTTCTTGCGGAACAGCTCCGCCAGCCGCCGCGCCTGCGCGTCGTAGGCGGCAGAGTCGGCCCAGGTGGCGCGCGGCTGCAAGACCATGTCCGGCACGCCGCCCGGGACCCGCTGCGGGACCTCGAGGCCGAAGACGGGCTCGCGCACCGTGGGGCCGCGGTCGAGCCGCCCGGCCAGCGCCGCCCGGACCATCGCCCGCGTGTGCGAGAGGCTCATGCGGTGGCCCGTGCCGACCGGGCCGCCGGTCCACCCCGTATTCACGAGCCAGCACTGCACGCCGTGCCGCGCGATCCGCGCGCCGAGCATTTCGGCGTAGGCGTGAGGGGGGAGCGGGAGGAACGGCGCGCCGAAGCATGCGGAGAACGTCTCCTTGGGGGCGGTGACGCCCCGCTCGGTACCCGCCACCTTGGCCGTGTAGCCGGAGAGGAAGTGGTACATCGCCTGCGCGGGTGTGAGGCGCGCAATCGGCGGCATGACGCCGTACGCGTCGCACGTGAGGAAGAGAATGTGCGCGGGGTGGCCGCCCATGCCGCCCGGGATGTGGTTGGGGATGAAGTGGATCGGGTAGCAGGCACGCGTGTTCTCGGTAATCGCCGCGGAGTCGAGGTCGATGGCGCGCGTCTCCGGGTCCACGACGACGTTCTCGAGCACGGTGCCGAACATCCGCGTCGTGGCGAAGATCTCCGGCTCGCCGTCGCGGGAGAGGTGAATCACCTTCGCGTAGCACCCGCCCTCGAAGTTGAACACGCCCTGGTCGCTCCAGCCGTGCTCGTCGTCGCCGATGAGCTTGCGCTCGGGGTCGGCGGAGAGGGTCGTCTTCCCGGTCCCGGACAGGCCGAAGAACAGCGCCACGTCGCCCGTTTCGCCGACGTTGGCCGAGCAATGCATCGACAGCACGTCCTGACGGGGGAGCAGGTAATTCAACACGCTGAAGATCGACTTCTTCATCTCGCCGGCGTAGCGGGTGCCGGCGATGAGGATCATCTTGCGCGCGAAACTGATGGCGATGACGGTACCCGACTTCGTGCCGTGGACCTGCGGGTCGGCCTGGAACTCGGGGGCGTGAAGCACGTGGAAACCGGGCCCGAACCCCGTCAGCTCCCCCAGTTGCGGGCGCAGGAACATGTTGTAGACGAACAGCGCCTGCCACGCGTTGGTGGTCACGAACCGCACCGGGAGCCGGTACGCCGGGTCGGCGCAGGCGTAGAGGTCCCGAACGAAGATCTCCTGGTCGTTCAGGTAGCGCACCAGGTCACACTGCAGCCGGGCGAAGTGATCGGGGGCGAGCGGCTGATTCACTTTCCCCCACGCGATGTGGGCCTCCGACTCGGGCTCCCGGATGATGAACTTGTCGCCCGGGCTGCGGCCGGTGTGCGGAGAGGTCACCGCGCAAAAGGGGCCGTGCTCGATGATCTGGCCCTCACCGCGCCGCACCGCGTGCTCGTAGAGCTCGGGGGGCGACAGGTTCCAGTGGACGGCCCCGGTGGGCTCGAGCCCCGCCAGGCTCAGCGCGGCGCCGGAGCGGCGGACGGCGGGCCGGGAGGGAGGGGGCGGGGGGGGGTGCACGTCGGCGATGCCCATGAGTGCGATCGCCCGGTCAGCGCGCGGCCCGCGCGTGGCGCTCGTGCTCCTGCGCGTCCACCGCGGCGAGGACGGCCATGTTCACGATCTCGTTCACCTCAGCCCCACGTTGCAAGATGTGGACCGGGCGGGCCATGCCGACCAGGATCGGGCCGATCGCCTGAGCGCCGCCGAGGCGGTCGAGCAGCTTGTAGGCGATGTTGGCGGCGTCCAAGTTGGGAAAGATCAGCACGTTCGCGGCCGCCCGCAGGCGCGCGAAGGGGTAGCGCCGGGTGAGGATGCTCTCGACGACGGCCGTATCGGCCTGCATCTCGCCGTCCACTTCCAGCGAGGGCTCGCGCTCCTGGAGGAGCGCGACGGCGCGCTGCACCTTGTCCGCGGCGGGATGCCGCACCGAGCCGAAGTTGGAGAACGAGAGCAGCGCCACGCGGGGCTCGATCCCCAGGCGCGAGACGAACCGCGCGGCCGTCGAGGCGATCTCCGCCAGCGCCTCGGCGTCGGGGTCGATGTTCATCGTGCAGTCGGCGAAGAAGAACGTGTG
>WNFW01000195.1_pt1 | contig 65948 bp, 57 predicted proteins | sample 5400131 | NCBI WGS metagenome assembly WNFW01 (sample SAMN13153362, study PRJNA577476) | soil metagenome | isolation source: 20 cm soil or saprolite under grassland replicate 1 | place: USA:California | collected 2016-06-15
GCGGCGTCGATCACCGGGATTACGCTGCCGGTCGATGGCGGCTGGACCGCGCACTGAAACGTGAACGTAACAAGCCGAGACCGCTTCCGAACATCAGGGAGCGCGAGAATATCCGAAGGGAGCGTGATATGAACGACGTTCAGGACAACAATTCCTCGCCGACTTTGCGATCGCTGGGAAAATCCGAACCCGGCCAGGTCGTGCTGGTGCTACAGGGCGGCGGCGCGCTCGGCTCCTACCAGGCCGGCGTCTATCAGGCCCTGCACGAGGCCGGCATCGAGCCCGACTGGATCATCGGCACCTCGATCGGCGCCATCAATGCCAGCCTCATCGCCGGCAACGAGCCGCAAAATCGGTTGTCGCGCTTGAGAGATTTCTGGAAGCGGATGGAGCAGAATCCGATCTGGAGTTTCCGCGACGTGTTTCCGGGTTTCAATGAAAAGCTGTCATACTGGTCGACGGTGACCAACGGAATTCCCGGATTTTTCAGGCCCAATCCGCTGGCCCATGCCGGCGATAGCTATCGGCTCGGCGCCGACAGGGCCGGATATTACTCCACTGAGCCACTGGAGCGGACCCTTGGCGAACTCGTCGATTTCGATCTGGTCAATCGCTGCACGCCCCGGCTGACGGTTGGCGCCGCCCATGTCCGCTCCAGCCGGATGAGGTATTTCGACAGCCGCGATTGCAAATTGGGCGTCAAGCATATTATGGCATCCGGCGCGCTGCCGCCGGCATTTCCGGCCGTGCGCATCGACGGCGAATTGTACTGGGACGGCGGCATTCTGTCGAACACGCCGACCGAAGCCGTGTTCGACGATAACCCGCGCAGGAATTCCCTGATCTTCGCCGTGCATCTGTGGAATCCGTCAGGCGCAGAGCCGACCACGATGGCGGAAGTTCTCAACCGCCACAAGGATGTGCAGTATTCCAGCCGGATCGCCAGCCATATCGCGCGCCAGCAGCAGGCGCATCGTTTGCGCCATGTCATCAGCCAACTCGCCGCCCGGCTGCCGGAAGCGGATCGTAACAGCGATGCGGTGAAGGAATTGGCCTCTTACGGCTGTCCGACGCGGATGCATGTCGTGCGGTTGCTGGCGCCGCAACTCGATCGCGAGAACCACACCAAGGACATCGACTTCAGTCCATCCGGCATCATGCAGCGCTGGGATGGCGGTTATGCCCACACCAAGGCCGTGCTCGATCGCTCTCCCTGGGTCGGCGAGTTCGATCCGCTCTCGGGTGTCATTCTTCACGAGCAGACGGTAGTGATGCCGGAAGCGGCGGAGTGAACGAGCCCGCTTATGGCGACAAAGCTTTCCGATAAAGCGCGCCGTAGCAGGCCGCAGAAACGTTCCAGCTGAAGGATCGCGCCATCGCGCTCTGGCGCATCGAGTTGAGGCGGTCCTTTGCCGTGAAAGCCGTGAAGGCGCGGCGGACGCCGCCGAGAAACGATTCGGTTGACGGCTGGGTGAACAGAAATCCGGTCTCGCCGTCCTTGATGGTTTCGGCGAGGCCCCCGGTCTGGTGGCCGATCGGCAGCGATCCGAACCGCTGCGCATACATCTGGCTCAAGCCGCACGGCTCGAAGCGCGATGGCATCAGCGTAAAATCGCTGCCGGCAAAAATCCGCCGCGCCTGTCCGTCGTTGAAGCCGATGGCGACACCGATCGCATCCGGCCGGCGGCGGTGTGCATCGACCAGCGCCTGTTCGATATCGGGCTCACCGCTGCCGGTCACGATGATCTGCCCGCCGGCCTCGATGATCTCGTCGGCGGCGGATAGCACGAGGTCGATGCCTTTCTGGTGCACCAGACGGGCGACGAGGCCGAAAATCGGGCCGCGCGACAGCGCCAGGCCGAACTGCTGGCGGACATAATCGGTGTTGGCGCGCTTGCCTTCCCAATCCCCGGCGCCAAACGGCTGCGCGAGCTGGGCGCATAGCCTCGGATCCCAGCTTTCATCGATGCCGTTCAATATGCCCGTTAGTTGTGCGGCATCGGAGCGCCGGCGCAGCAGTCCCTCGAGCCCGCAGCCAAGTTCGGAGGTGGTGATCTCCCTGGCATAGGTCTCGCTGACGGTGGTCAGGTGGGAGGCATAGACGATGCCGCCTTTGAGGAAGGACACCTTGTCGTAGAACTCGAGGCCATCGATATGGAAGGAGTCCGCCGGCGCGCCGATCCGGCGCAGCGACTCCTTTGGAAACAGGCCCTGATAGGCCAGATTGTGGATGGTCAGGATGGTTGGAATCCTGACCGCGCTCCAGGCGAGGTAGGCCGGCACGAGCGCGGCCTGCCAGTCATTGACGTGGACGAGATCCGCTGCCCAATTCTTGTCCAAAGTGCCTGCCGCGAGCTGGGCTGCGACTGAAGCGAATCGGGCGAAGCGCACGTCATTGTCCGGCCAGTCGCGGCCCGATGCGTCGCCATAGGGATTGCCGGGGCGGTCGTACAATTGCGGACACAATAGAACGTAGACCGGTAGCCCGTCCTTGGTCGCCGTCAGCCCAAGCGAACAGGCCGGCATGTCCGCCAGGGCGGCGCACTGGCCGACGATCTCAACATGCAGGAATTGTTCGACGACATCCCGATACCCCGGGAGGATGATCCTGACGTCGCCGGTGTGGCGTAGTGCCCGGGGGAGGGCCGCAGAGACAGCCGCCAGGCCGCCGACTCGGACAAAGTCGTCCATCTCCGTGGTGACGAACAAGACCTTCAAGAAAAGCCCTCGTAGCAGCGCCAACTGAGGCCATGACCGAGCATATGACTGAGCTTGTGACTGACCCTATGCAAGAACGGTTCCAGTTGTGGTTGAGCAGTGGGCCAGGCGGCCGTGGCGGCAAACGAGAGCGCGCTTCCCTGGCGCGGCGGCGCAATCTAGGGTCACGCCGCCGCCGGAGGTCAGCGGCGCAGGGAGTTCTTGAATGACGATAGCAGCAAGCGATGAGGGGAATTTGACAAGGAGCCTGCAGGGCCTTCGCGTGCTCGATTTTTCAACCACGATCGCCGGTCCGCATTGCGCCCGGATGCTGGCCGATATGGGTGCTGAGGTGATCAAAATAGAATCGGTGGAGGGGGAGACGATGCGGACCCGCCCGCCGGTCCGTAACGGTTTCAGCACCGCCTTCGGCCAGCTCAATGTCGGCAAGAAGAGCCTTGTGCTCGACCTGAAATCGCCGCAGGCGATCGACGTGATTCGCCGCCTGGTCGCGAGCGCCGATATCTTCGTTGAAAATTTTCGCCCGGGGGTGATGCGGCGATTGAAGCTGGATTATGATTCGCTGCAAAAGCTCAATCCGAAACTGATCTATTGCTCGATCTCCGGATACGGTCAGACCGGGCCATCGGCTGAACTGCCGGCCTACGCGCCGGTCATTCATGCCGCTTCGGGCTACGAGATGGCGCATCTGGCCTACCAGCCTGGCCGAAGCCGGCCCGACTATTGCGGAATTTATCACGCCGACGTGCTGACGGGCGTTTATGCGTTCGGCGCTATCTCGGCGGCGCTGCATCAGCGTCACGGCAGTCAGAAAGGCCAGCACATCGACGTCTCGATGCTGGAATCAATGCTCAGCCTGACACTGAACGAATTGCAATGGTCTCAATTCGAGGTGAAGCCGACCCAGCGTCCGATGTTCGGGCCGATCGAAACCGCCGATGGTTACGTCATGGTCGCCATCGCCAGCGAAAAAACCTTCCAGAGCCTGATGCAGGTGATCGGTCATCCCGAGTGGGTCGCCGATCCGCGCTTTGCGAAATATTCCGACCGACGGGATAACTGGGGAGATTTGATGAATGGCGTCGAAAATTGGTCGCGCACGGTGACGACCGAAACATGCCTCGCCGCGTTGAACGCGCACGGCGTTCCCAGTTCGGCCTATCGCACCGTTGCCGAAGCCCTGCGCGATCCGCAAATCGCGCATCGAAAGGCCTTGTCTGAGGTCAGCGATGGCGGCGGCACGTTCAAGGTGTTGAACCTGCCGTTCCGTATGTCCGGAGCGACGGTATCAGCCGGAAGCAAGATGTCGACGCTGGGCGAACATACCGCGGCCCTCCTGAAGGAGAGCGGGCTCTCGGAAGAAGAAATTGCAGCGTTCTCGCGCAAAGCCCTGATCGCAGAGCGGCGCTGACAGCAAGGGCTCCGCGACGGACGACTCCAAAGCCCCGCGCCTTTTCATCCGGCTCGCACCTGCGGCCTTGCCGGAGCCCGCAATTCGAGCCAATCTGTCTGGTACAGACACCACGGTCCGGAATACCGGACGAACGGCATTTGGGAGATTGCAGCCGGCGTCTCCGCATGATGCACGATATCAGGCAATCCAGCTCGACCGATCCGCTGCTCAAGGCGGAACATCTTGTTGTTGAATATGCCGTCGGCGGCAAGACCATCCATGCGGTGTCCGGCGTCAGCCTGGAGGTCGCGCGCGGCGAGACGCTTGGCCTGGTCGGAGAATCCGGCTGCGGCAAGTCGACGCTCGGTCGCGCCGTGTTGCAGTTGCGCCAGGCGGTGTCGGGGCGGGTTCTGTTCGATGGCCAGGACCTCACGGCGATGCAGGGCGATAGCTTGCGGCGGATGCGCCAGCGCGTGCAGCGGATCTTCCAGGACCCGATTGCGTCGTTAAATCCGCGGCGGCGGATCGGTGATATCATCGCCGAGCCACTGGTGATATCGGGCGTCAAGGATCCGAAGCGACGCCGGCAGCTCGTCTACGATGTGCTCAGCGCGGTGGGCCTGGATCCCGGTCTGATCGTCGGGCGCCTGCCGCACGAGTTTTCCGGCGGGCAATGTCAGCGCATCTGCATCGCGCGCGCGCTCGTCCTCAACCCCGAGTTCATCATCTGCGACGAGCCGGTGTCTGCCCTCGACGTTTCGATCCGCGCGCAAATTCTCAATCTGCTGGAAGAGATGAAGACGCGCTACGGATTGACGCTGCTTTTCATCGCCCACGATCTCGCCGTCGTGAAGGCGGTGAGCGACCGCGTCGCCGTGATGTATCTCGGAAGATTGTGCGAAGTCGGTCCATCCGAGCAATTGTTCGCCAGGCCCGCGCACCCCTATACCGCGCTCTTGATCGAAGCGATCCCGGTGCCCGATCCGGACGTCCGACCCGCCGAAAGCGTGGCGGTCGGAGAACCGCCGTCGCCGATTGCGCCGCCTTCGGGCTGCCGTTTCCGCACCCGCTGCCCGCGCGCGGACCAGCGATGCAGCAGTGAGGTGCCGGAACTTCGCCAGATCGCGCCGGACCAGTTCGCCGCTTGCCATCATCCCCTGATCGCAACATAAGTAGGCGGCAATAAAGAACCACGGGAGCATTTTCCGGCTAAAGTGGAATCCGGTTAGCCGCAAGGAAATGCTCCCAATAAATAATTTGCGCGTATTCTGTTCGCAAAACCGGCATCCACTTTTGCGGAATACGCGCTAGCGGGAGAGAAGCGATGAAGAGTTTCCAGGTTGCCGATTTCAATGCCCCCTTGAAAGAGGTGGAACAGCCGACACCGCAACCGTCGGGGACGCAGGTGCTGATCAAGGTCAGGGCGGCCGGTGTCTGCCACAGCGATCTGCACATCTGGGAAGGCGGCTATGATCTCGGCCATGGCCGCAAGCCGCTGTCGCTGAAAGACCGTGGCGTGTCGCTGCCGCGAACCATGGGGCATGAGACCGTCGGCGAGGTGCTGGCGTTCGGGCCGGATGCCAAGGCCGACAAGGGCGATCTCAAGGTCGGCGACGTCGCGCTGGTTTATCCCTGGCTCGGTTGCGGCAAATGCGAGACTTGCCTGGCCGGCGAAGAGAACATGTGCCTGAAACCGAATTCGCTCGGCGTCTATTGCGACGGCGGCTATGCCGACCACATGACGGTGCCGCATCCCAAATATCTGCTGGATTTGAAGGGGCTCGATCCCGTGACCGCAGCGCCCTATGCGTGCTCCGGCGTCACCACCTACAGCGCCCTGAAGAAGGTCGAAGCCAGCTTCAACACCCCGATCGTGATCTTCGGCGCCGGCGGCCTTGGCCTGATGGCACTGTCGCTGTTGAAGGCGATGGGCGGCAAGGGCGCCATCGTCGTCGATATCGATGCGCGCAAGCGTGAAGCCGCCGAAAAGGCCGGCGCGCTCGCGACCGTCGATGGCGGAGCGTCTGACGCGCTGGAGCAACTCGCCGCCAAGGCCGGCGGGCCGATCCGCGCGGTGATCGATCTCGTCGGCAACGCCAAGACCACGCAACTTGGCTTCGACTGCCTGACCAAGGGCGGCAAGCTCGTGATCGTCGGGCTGTTCGGCGGCGGCGCGCCATGGGCGCTGCCGTTGATCCCGATCAAGGCCATCACCATCCAGGGCAGCTATGTCGGCAATCTCAGGGAGACCCAGGAACTGCTCGATCTGGTCCGCACCAGGAAGATCGCGCCGATCCCGGTGACGCCGATGCCGCTGGCGAGGGCCAATGAGGCGCTGGTCGATCTGCAAAAGGGCAGGCTGGTCGGGCGCGCGGTGCTGACGCCGTAGAGCCCATGACCTCTTTTCGTCATGGCCGGGCTTGTCCCGGCCATCCACGTCTTTTTTTGCTTATAGCCCGTTAAGACGTGGATGCCCGGGACAAGCCCGGGCATGACGAGCTTCGCTAACAAACTCCGCCTCGAGATGCTTAGGAAATTCCATGTCCGCCAATAATGCGCTCCACATCGCCGTGCTTGCAGGCGACGGCATCGGCCCCGAAGTCATGGCCCCGGCGCTCGAGGTGCTGCGCAAGATCGAGGCCATCTCGGACCTGAAGTTTCGCTTCACCGGCGCTCCGGCCGGCGCCAACCACTATCGCGAAACCGGCACGTCGATGCCAGCCAGCACACTTCGACTGTGCGAGGAGGCGGATGCGATTTTGCTCGGCGCGTGTGGGCTACCTTTGGTGCGCTATCCTGATAATACCGAGATCATGCCGCAGGTCGAACTGCGGTTTCATTTCGACCTCTATGCCGGTGTGCGTCCGGCGCGGCTGATACCCGGCGTGCCCAGCCCGATCGTCGGCGCCGATCGGCGCGGGATCGATCTGATCGTGATCCGGGAATCCACTGAAGGCCTGTTCGCCTCGATGGGGAAGGGCGTCGTCACCGATCAAGAGGCGCGCGAGACGCTGGTCATCACCCGCAAGACCTCGGAGCGGTTGTTCGAATTTTCCTTTCGGCTGGCGGAGCGCCGCAAGGCACGCGGCCGGCCGGGTGCGCTGACCTGCGTCGACAAGGCCAATGTGTTCAAGGCGTTCGCATTCTTTCGCGAGATGTTCGATGAAGCCGCCAGGCGCCACCCGAGCGTCAAGGCCGACCGGCTCTATGTCGATGCCTGCTCGGCGCTGCTGGTCAAGCGGCCCTGGGATTTCGACGTGATGGTGATGGAGAACATGTTCGGCGACATTCTTTCCGACATGACCGCCGGCCTGATCGGCGGCATGGGGATGGCGCCATCGGCCGACATCGGCGACCGCCACGCCGTATTCCAGCCGTGCCACGGCACCGCGCCTGACATTATGGGGCAGGGCAAGGCCAATCCGACCGGGATGATCCTTTCCGCGGCGATGATGCTGGACTGGCTGGCCGACAAGCATGGCCTCGAAGCCGCGGCTGAGGCAGGCGAGAGGATCGAGCGCGCGGTCGACAAGGTCTATGCCGGGGGCATCAAGCCGATGGAATTCGGCGGCTGCAACGGCACCGCCGATATCGCCAAAGCGGTGCTGGAGGCGTTGTAGAGCGTAATCCGGAACGGCATGCTCTCGGGACGAACGCCAGGCGTTCGCCTGGAGATCAGGCTCAAGCTATCGGAGCGGCATCGACCTGCAAAACTTACTGCGCCAGATGCGCCGTCAGCGGATGATTGGCGGCGTGGTTGAAGAACGCCGCTTCTTCGGCGGTCGCTTCCAGAAGCTGCTCGTCCTGGTCGTAGATGTCGTTGCGGAACTGGACCGTCTGGTCCTTTGTCATCCAGCCCGTCAGATAGATCCAGGCCACCGGGACTTTACTGGTCAAGCCGATGTCATGGCGTTGGCCGGTAGCGATCGTCGCATCGATCGCGGCCCGGTTCCATTGCGGCTGGTCCTTCAGCAACCACGCGGCAAGGTCGCGGACGTTATCGACCCGCGAGCAGCCGTGCGAATCGAAGCGGTAGTCGTCGCTGAACAGGTTGCGCTGGTTGGTGTCGTGCATGTAGACCGAATACGGATTCGGCATGTCGATTTTCACGGCACCAAGCGCGTTCCAGGTGCCGGATTGCTGACGCACCGTGAAATTCGGCGTGTGGGCGCCGGACCAATCCACGGCATGCGGGTCGATCGGCGCGTCGCGCGCATCGAGCACTTCCATATGCATGCGCGAGAGATAGCCAGGATCCCTTCGCATATGCGCCGAGATTTCGGTTTTTGCGATCGATGACGGGACGGTCCATGTCGGATTGAGATTGACGCTGGTGATTTCGGCGGTCAGCGTCGGCGAGGGCTTTTCGGTCTTGCCGACGATCACGCGATAACGCCGCACCACTTTGTCGCCTTCGACCGCCTCGGCAAATGTCGCCGGCAGGTTCACCACGACGTAGCGCTGCCCAAATGAAAAAGTCATATTTTCAAGGCGTTCGAGCGAGGCCTCGAGTTGCTTGATCCGCTTCTGCACGGGCACGTTGAGCGCGGCCAGCGTGCGCGGCGTCACCGTGCCGGTGGCCGCGAGGCCGTGGCGCACCTGGAAACGCCTGACGCTTTCGGCGACGACGACGTCGTAAGGGCCGGAAGCTTTATCGGGGGCAAGATCGCCGCTAATCAGCAGGCGCTGGCGCAACAGATCGTCATGCGGCCCCGGCGTGCCGGGCGTGAATTTGGCCTCGGCGGGGATGGCCGGCCAGCCGCCGCGCACTGCTATGTCCGAATAGCTGAGCGCCGCCTCCTTGATCCGCTGCGCGGTGCCTTCGTCGTAGGTCGGCTCGTGCGATAGCGCCAGCGCCGCGGCAGAACGCGATTCCGGGGTCGATGCGGCCGCCGGTTTGACCGCTGTTGCGTGGGCGGGATTTGCCGCGCCCACCGGCGCCGCTGCGGCCGGTTTGGCTGCGCTTGGGCCAGCGGTGCCTGCCCCTTGCGCAAATGCCGGCGCAGTCGCAAGCATGGTGGCAATGGCGACGACTGTCATTATTCGCATGTCGAGAAGCCCCTGGGATGCGCCGCTGCGGCACCGTCGTGAAAATCAGCGAAATCGGCCATTCAAGCCGAATGAACGGGGTCGGACCTGATCCGCAATTAGGTTTCTTGCAATATCGCCCTTGAGAGTTGCGTTCCATGAAGTTGTTATTGCGGCTGTTGCATTGCCGCAATAGCTGAATTGAATTTTCGCGGCTTTTGATATGTCGCCGCGGCAGCTAATGTGGTTGGTGAGCGCACCTGCCGACCAGAACAAAAAAGTGCGCCGCGGGAGAGCCCATGTTGTTGACTCGCCGGGAGGCGATTGCCGGGTGTGGCGGCGGGCTGGCCATGCTGACGGGGCTGCCGGCCCTTGCCCAGGCGGCCTATCCGAGCCGCACCATCAAGATGATCGTGCCGTATCCGGCGGGCGGCACCACCGATTTTCTCTGCCGTCTGGTCGCCGATCAGCTCAAGACCGGACTTGGCGCGACCGTCATCGTCGAGAACAAGCCCGGAGCCGCCACCACGCTCGGTGCCGAACAGGTGGCGAGGGCTGAGCCGGACGGCCATACGCTGTTGATGGCGACTTCGACCACGCTCGCCATCAACAAGACACTCTACAAGAAGCTGCCATATGATCCGGTGAAGGATTTCACGCCGATCGCGCTGGTGGCTGGCGTGCCGTTCGCGCTGATCGTCAACCCATCGATTCCGGTGAAGACGCTGGCCGAATTTATCGCCTATGCCAAATCGATGCCGGGACTGGCCTATGGCTCGGCCGGCAACGGCAGTCCGCAGCATCTTGGCGCCGAAATGCTGAAATCTGCCGCGGGGATCGATATCCGCCATGTGCCGTATCGCGGCAGCGTGCCAGCGATGCTGGATGTGATCGCGGGACATATTCCATTCATGGTGGTGGACCTTCAGCCGGCGCTGCAGCAGATAAGTGAGGGCAAGGTGAGGGTGCTTGGTGTCACCACACCCAAACGGGTTGCGGCCGCACCCGAGATCCCTACTCTGGCCGAAGCGGGGCTGCCCGGCTACGAACTGGCCGCATGGCAGGGCGTGGTTGCGCCCGCCGGTCTGCCTCGGGCGATTACCGACGAGTTGGCTGCGCAGATCGGAAGACTGGTGGCTGATCCGGCGACGCGCGACAAGCTCACCACCATTGCGCTGGAGCCGATCACGGGATCGACGCCGGATAGTTTCGCAGCCTATGTCAAGGCAGAGCTCGACCGCTGGGCCGACATCGTCAAGAATTCGGGCGTCGAGCCGGAATGATAAGCCGCATGCCGCCGGTGAAACTCACTTTCCGGAAAACATTGTCGTGCCCGAAATGAATGCCTCCGATGTGCTGATTGTGGGCGCCGGACCGGTTGGGCTCACGCTTGCGATCGATCTGGCCTGGCGCGGCATCGACGTCACGATTGTGGAGACGCGCGCCCGCGCGGCGCCCCCGGAACCGAAATGCAACCATGTCGCCGCCCGCACCATGGAAATCCTCCGGCGGCTGGGGCTTGCGAAAAAGGTGCGCAACGCCGGGTTGCCGGCGGATTATCCGCACGACATCGCTTATCGCACGGCGTTCACCGGGCGGGAATTGACACGCATTCCCATTCCCTGCCGCCGCGATCGCTTCACCGCGAAGCACGGTCCTGACTGCAACTGGCTGACGCCGGAGCCGCCGCATCGCATCAACCAGATATTTCTTGAACCGATCCTGTTCGAGCACGCCGCCGCAGAGCCGCGCATCCACATCATCAACCGGACCTCGGTCGAGGATGTGGCGGTGGAGGATATGTCCGCGAGCACGACGCTGCGCGATCTCGAAACCGGTGCGGTGAGGCGCTTGAATTGCCGCTATCTCATCGGCTGCGACGGTGCGCGCTCGGTCGTCCGCAAGGCGATTGGCGCCGAACTGGCCGGCGACGCCGTGGTGCAGCGCGTGCAGTCGACCTTTATCCGCGCCCCAGACCTTATCGATCGCCAGCAGCACGAGCGCGCCTGGGGCACCGGCGTCATCAACCCCCGGCGCTCCGGCATGGTGTATGCGATCGACGGCCGCGAGCGATGGCTGGTGCATAATTATCTGAAGCCGGACGAGCCGGATTTCGATGCGGTGGATCGTGACGCCTGCATCCGAACCATTCTCGGCGTCGAGGCCGACTTCAACTACGACCTTATCTCCAGGGAGGATTGGTATGGACGCCGCCTGATCGCCAACAGGTTTCGCGACCGTTGCGCATTCGTCGCCGGCGACGCGGCGCATATCTGGGTGCCCTATGCCGGTTACGGCATGAACGCCGGCATCGCCGATGCCATGAACCTGTCCTGGCTGCTTGCCGCTCATCTCAACGGCTGGGCGCCGGCTTCCATTCTCGACGCCTATGAGGCGGAGCGTTGGCCGATTACCAGCCAGGTGTCGCGATTCGCAATGTCGCATGCCGAAGCGGAGATCCGCCGCCGTGGCGCGGTACCCGGCGAAATCGAGGATGCGGGAGAGCAGGGCGAACGCGCGCGGCGCGAAGTAGGGCAGCTTGCCTATCAGATCAACGTCCAGCAGTACGCCTGCGCCGGTCTCAATTTCGGCACCTACTACGACCGCTCACCGATCATCGCCTATGACGGGTCAAAACATCCGGCCTATACGATGGACAGCTACACGCCGTCGACCGTGCCGGGTTGCCGCACGCCGCATCTGTGGTGCGAAGATGACAGCTCGCTCTACGATTTGATGGGGCCGGAGTTCACGCTATTGAGGTTCGACCCGGCTGCGGACGTTGGCGCGCTTGAGGCGGCGGCTCGCAACAGGGGCGTGCCGCTGAAGATCCTCGACATCTCAAGGCAGGAGTCCGCCATTTTCTATGGCGGCGGGCTGGTGTTGTCGCGGCCGGACCAGCATGTGGCCTGGCGTGGCGACACGCTGCCTGCCGATCCGCTGGCGCTAATCGATCGCGTCCGCGGTGCTGCAAACTAGATTTGCAAGGACCGCGACCGGCCAAGCGCGCTCAATCCACAGCTAGTCTTCGTTGGCGGCGATCGATTCCATCAAGGACACCAGCTGACGCTGCACGGTCTGATCCTTGATCTTGCTGTAAGCCCTCAGCAATCTCAGGCTGAACGCGCTATCGAGGAACAACAGGCTCTCGACTTCCCGCGCCTTGCCATCGCCGTCGTAGAAAAATGTGACGGGTACATCAAGTGCGGTAGCGATTTGCTGGAGACGGGCGGCTCCGACACGGTTGACGCCCTTCTCATATTTTTGTACCTGCTGGAAGCTGACGCCGAGTTTGTCACCGAGCTCCGCCTGCGAAATTTTTTGCTCGACGCGCCGCAGCCGGATTCGCTTTCCCAACTCGATGTCGGGTTTGCCGGCACTACGCTGCTTCATTTTCTTCGCTGCTGATTTATTCATTCTGCTACTACCGTCCTCTCGGTCGAGAAGCCCCCGAACAAATGGGTCAGGGATTCACCCTTATATACCGCTTTAAATTCGCTTGGATGGACGAATTCGTCCTTAAACCACGGGAATTTTGCGGGATTGAAAGCCTCCACCAACCAGTCAATCATGCGGCGTACCCGTGGGATACGTCCGTTACCGGGATGGTAGGAGAGCCAGATATCGAACGGCCGGCGCAACTCTACGTCGAGAGGTAATATCTTCCCTCCAAGCGCGTTGGCGTAACTCGGAAACACGCCGATTCCAGCGCCGTTGGAGACGGCCCAGTAGTTGGCGCTGCTCGTGTTGGTCTTCATCACCACCAGGTCGCGTTGGGAATGACCAGGAAAAAAGCTTGCGAAAGCTTCCTTGGCGGCGGTCTGGTCGGCGACCTGAATCACAAGCCGGTGCTTGACCAATTCGTCCATGGTCATCGGGGCGCCAAAGGTGTCGACGTATTTCTGGCTGGCAAAAAACATCAGATGCATCCGGCCAAGCCGGACCAGTTTGACGTCGGGTGCGGTCGGCCGCGACAGATGGATCGCAACGTCGGCCTCATGCCGCGACACGTCGGCAGAGCGCATCGCGCAGTGGAGATCGACGAGAATGTTGGGGAACGATTGCTGGAATTCGACCAGGCGAGGGGCCAGCCAGAAGGTCCCGAGGCCTTCGGTAACGGCGACCCGGACTTCGCCCGAAAGCGTATTGGCGACGGAATTGCTGGCGCGCAAAAGGTCAAAGGAAGCTGCCTCCATGCGTTCGACCGCCGAAACAACCACCGAACCTTCGTCCGTCAGGCGGGTGCCATGGACATCACGGGTAAACAGCGTGGCGCCGATTTGCCGCTCAAAATCGTCAATTCGCCGGCGCACGACATTGATGGACAGTTCAAGCCGCTCGGCCGCAGATCTGAAGCTTCCGCAGCGCACCACCTCCAGGAAAACCCTGGCAGCGTCCCAATCCGTGAGACTTCCGACAGCGGCCCTCTGGTGTTCCTCCTGAGGAACGCCCCTTTCCAGCACCAGACGCATACACAGCCCTTTCGACCTGCTAAACTTGGCAGAATTTTCTGAGAACTACAACCGTGGCGGGTCAAGAGATTCCTATTTTAGGGCTTATACTTACCGTCCGGGCCGTCGATTCTCCGGGAATTTACGGGGTCTCGGCCTTCCCATCGTCCCCCCGTTGAAAGGGCTGCCGCGTGAATTCCGTTGTGAGCCTTCGGACGTTCGCGAACTCGTCGAACGTTCCGATTGTCGTCTTGGTAGACATGCAGCAGGAATATCTGGCGAAGCTGCGGCTGCTCCCGATTTCCGAAATCGATCGTGGGCTGGAGAACTGCCGAAAGGTTCTCGATCATTCCCGGAAGGCGGGTCTGCCGGTCGCATTCATGCGCCTGCTCAATCAGTCCGCTTTTTCCAACCGGGCGACGCCCTTTGCGCGCTGGATCGAGGGCTTTGAGCCTTATCGCAACGAAATGGTGTTCGAACGCAGCAGCCCGTCGTGCTATTCTTGTGAGCCGTTCACCGCGTTGGTGAACCAAAGCTGTGGCGGCATCGTGCTCGCCGGGTTCGCCAGTGAATCTGCTTGCCTGTCGACTTTGCTCGATGCGTTCCACCGCAATCACAAGGTCACGTATTTGTGTGATGCCTCTGCCAGTCATGCGCTGGACGATACGCCGGCCGCCGAAGTCCACCGCGCCGTTTCGAGAATATCCGGACTGTATGGAGACGTGTATGAAACGACCGACTGGATCGCATCGACTTTACCTCGCAAGCTCGGTATCGGAAGAAACGCTGGTGGCTAATTCAGAAGAACGATTGCATTCGGTTCTTAGGACCCTCGAGCAGTGTCGGACTGTGCTTTCGGACAATACGAACCGGGAGACGGTGCAATTGTTGTCGGTGGCAATCCTGCAGCTTCGGATGAAGCTCAACCGAGTCGCAGACTCGGAATTGAAGGCTTTGTGCGACGTCATGGTGCCGGAAGAGGCGCCGGCGGGAAAATCGGACGATCCGAAATCTCCGCAAGGCCAGCGCCGGCGCAGCTTGCTCAAGCTAGTCAAATAACGGCCCGGTCCTGGTCCGCAGTATTCCGGCTTTGCCGATTCCGCTAAGGCCCCGACTGGAACGGAAGGCGGCGCCCGGAGGCGCATCCGGAGCCCCCGGAACAAAATTCCCTTGCTTCAGGCTCCTGTGGCTGCAATCTCGTCGTTTCCGAAAGGGAGCAGAGACGAAATCGGATGAGCCAACTCATTGTCCGCGCCGGCGAGTTCACGTTCGACGCACGTTTCGAAGATCAACTGGCGCCCAAGACCTGTGCCGCGTTTCGCCGCGCGATGCCGTTCGAAAGCCAGATGGTGCATGTGCGGTGGAGCGGCGAGGGCGTCTGGCTTCCGCTCGGCGATCTCGACTTCGGGGTCGGGTATGAAAACCACACCAGCTATCCCGCGCCGGGTCAGATCATCCTTTACCCCGGCGGCATCAGCGAGACCGAGATTCTGCTGGCCTATGGCGGGGTGCACTTCGCCAGCAAAATGGGTCAGCTCGCCGGCAACCATTTCATCACGTTGACATCCGGGCTCGACCGCCTGGCTGAACTTGGCAAGACCGTGCTCTGGAAGGGGGCGCAGAAGGTTCGGTTCGAGGCGGTTTGAATGGCGGCGTCGCGGATGCGTGTTCTCGATCATATCGCAAGCCCCGATCGGGTCTGGGTGCCGACGCGTCGCCAGATCGCGCAGCATCGGCACGCCCATCTCGCGCATTCCGCCGAGGGCGCAGCGCATATCGGATCATCCTGATGGGACCGTTGCTTGGTCAAGAAATTGTCCGCCGGATTGAGACCTTGGGAGCGATCTCCGAGACGCCGGCCCATCTGACCCGTATCTTTCTTACGCCTGAACACCGCGCCGCGGCCGATCTGCTGCTGTCGTGGATGCAGGACGCAGGAATGCGCGCGCATCTCGATGCCATCGGCAACGTTTGCGGCCGCTATGAAGGAGATCGTCCGGGTTTGCCCTGCCTGATGCTGGGCTCGCATTACGACACCGTGCGCGACGCCGGCAAATGGGATGGACCGCTGGGCCTCATCACCGCGATTTCCTGCGTCGGCGATCTGCACAGGCGCGGGCAAAGATTGCCCTTCGGCGTCGAGATCACCGGCTTTGCCGACGAAGAAGGCGTCCGGTTCGCCTCGACCTTGCTCGGCAGCCGTGCCGTCGCCGGCACGTTCGATGAAAGCGTACTCGGCGCCAAGGACCGCAGCGGAATCCCGATGCGCGAGGCCTTGTTGCGGTTCGGTCTCGATCCCGAGCGGATCGGCGCCGCCGCGCGGGCGCGAGGCGAACTGCTCGCCTATGTCGAACTGCATATCGAGCAGGGACCGGTGCTGGAAGCGCAAGATCTGCCGGTCGGGGTCGTCACCGTGATATCGGGTGCGACCCGGCTCACGGTGAGCCTGACCGGCATGGCCGGGCATGCCGGCACGGTTCCAATGGCGCTGCGACGCGATGCGCTGGCGGGCGCCGCCGAATGCATTGTCGCGATCGAGGAGTTCTGCCGGACCGACCAGGGCGGGCTGGTCGGGACCGTCGGATACATCAACGCGATGCCCGGCGCGACCAATGTCATTCCGGGGCAGGTGTCGTTCACCATCGACATTCGCGCCGCTTCAGACGCGCACCGCAACCTCGCCGTGGCCGACATCGTCCGGCGGATCGAAAACATCGCCGGGCGTCGAAGGCTGTTGCTGCAGGCCGATGTCACCCACGAGAACCGCACCGTACCGTGCGCGCCCTGGCTCAAGCGCCAGGTGGCGGATGCCATTGCAGGCGAGGGCTATCGCGTGTTCGAACTGCCGAGCGGGGCCGGCCACGATGGAATGGCGATGATCGACATCGCCGACGTGGCGATGCTGTTCGTGCGATGCCGCGGCGGAATCAGCCACCATCCGGACGAGTATGTCGATGTTGCCGACGCCGATGTCGGCGCGCGGGTTCTGCTGCGGCTGATTGAAAATTTCCGGCCGCGGCAACCCGCGGACTGATTTCAGCCCGCCGTCACATCCACCAGTTCGTCGCCGGCGAGAACGCGGCTTGCCGTGGCGCGGTCGAGATCGCCTTCCCAGGCGGCGACAACCACGGTAGCCACGCAGTTGCCGATCAGATTGCCGAGCGCGCGGGCCATGCCGATGAACCAGTCGACCGAAAGCACCAGCACCAGGCCGATCGCGGGAATGCTCGGAACCGCGTTCAGCGTGGCGGCAAGGATCACGATCGCAGAGCCGGGAACGCCATGGGCGCCCTTGGACGTGATCAGGGATACGCCAAGCACCAGCATCAGATCTCCAAAGGAGAGCGGCGTATTGGTCGCTTGCGCAATGAACACAACGGCAAGCGTCAGGTAGATCGAGAATGCGTCGAGATTGAACGAATAGCCGGTCGGAATCACCAGTCCGACGACGGAGTCCTTGACGCCGAGCCGCTCAAGCTTGCGCATGATCTGCGGCAGCACCGCGTCCGACGATGCGGTCGCCAGGACGATCGTCAACTCCTCGCGGAGGTAACCTAAGAATTTGATGATGTTGATCCCGGCGAGCGCCATGACACTGCCGAGAACGCCCAGTACGAAGATCGCGACCGAAATGTAGAACAGGGCCACCAGCGAGATCAGTTGCTTGAGCGAACCGACGCCGTATTTGCCGACGGTATAGGCGACCGCGCCCAGCACACCCAGCGGGGCCAACCGCACGATCAACCCCATCGCCCGGAACAGAACCGTCGATACCGCGTCGATGAACGATCCGATACGCTCGCCTTTCTCTCCGCCGACAAGGGCGAGGCTGGTGCCAAATATGATCGCGAAAAACAGCACCTGCAGCACGTCGTTGCGTGACAAGGCATCGAAGGAGGTGGTCGGAATGATGTTCAAGAGGAAGCTGCCGATGCCGCCGCCCTGTAGCTTGTGGGCGTTGTCGGCATAGGTATTGAGCGCCTTGGCGTCCAGCGTCGACGGGTCGATGTTCATGCCGTGGCCCGGCCCGAACAGGTAGGCGAGCAGCAGGCCGACCACCAGCGCGACCGTGGTCATCGCCTCGAAGTAGACCAGCGCCTTAACGCCGACCCGGCCGACTTTCTTGAGGTCGCCGGCGCCCGCGATGCCGTGCACCACGACGCAGAACACGATCGGGGCGACGATCATTGAAATCAGCTTCAAAAAGGCGTCGCTGAAAATCTTCAGCCCGACGGCAAAATCCGGTGCCACCATCCCAAGCACGATGCCCAGCAGCAGCGCCGCCAGCACCTGAACGAAAAGTGATTGGTACAGCGGTTTTCGTACGCTTACCGCAGTCGCAGAGATGGTTGTCATGAATGGCTCCCCTATCGATGGCCTTGTCTGGAGCAACAAATGTGCCAAACGGGCGAGCATGATGTAGCAAGAATGCCGGTATATCTTAGGGATTATCTTCGGGATTCCAGTGGTTTCTTACGGTTTCTGAAACCTTCGTGACCGGAAAACCCGTTAGATCGTTTCAAACGGACAAGGCTCGCATTGCGCGCCGGTCCTGGTCAGGATGGTTCGACGGTTGCAATGATTCACGATGTTTCGACCCCCGCGGCACTGATCGCCGGTCTCGTCAGCTTTCTGTCACCGTGCGTGCTGCCGCTGGTGCCACCCTATCTGGTTTACCTCACCGGCGCGACCATCGAGCATGTCGCCAACGACGAGACGGCAGCCTCCTCCAGGCGCGCGGTGATGAGTGCGGCTGTCATGTTCGTGCTCGGCTTTTCCACCGTGTTCGTAGCGCTCGGCGCCAGCGCTTCGCTGGTCGGAGGGCTGATCCGCGCCTGGTCGGCAGAACTCTCGATTGTCGCCGGCATCGTCATCATCGTCATGGGCCTGCATTTCCTCGGGCTGACGCGGGTCGGTTTTCTGATGCGGGAAGGACGGCTGCCGATTCCAAAGCCCGTCGGTTTGTGGGGCGCCTATGTGATGGGCCTCGCGTTCGCGTTCGGCTGGACCCCCTGCATCGGCCCGATCCTGGCGGCGATCCTGTCGGTCGCCGCCGCGGAGGCGACGGTCACCAGGGGGGCGGGCCTGCTTGCGGTCTATTCGGCGGGGCTCGGGATTCCGTTCCTGGTCGCGGCCCTGATGGTGGAGCAGTTCTCGTCACTGTTCTCGCGGATGAAGCGGCATCTCGCCCGCGTCGAGCACGCCATGGGCGTGCTGATGGTCATCACCGGCATCGGTTTTCTGACCGGCGCGATTTCCTCCGTCAGTATCTGGTTGCTGGAGACGTTCCCGGCGCTGCAGAATTTCGGCTAGGGCACTCAGTCATGAAAGTTCGTCGCGCGGCACGTCTTGATGCTGAGCGCCGCCCGACGTAAATTCAGCCCACCATGATGATCCGCACGCGCAATATCGCTTCGGTCTTCTTCCTGAGCCGCTGACGGCGCCGCCTTTGGCGGTTGGAAGTTATGCCCGCGGCCAGACCGGCCAAAAGCATCTCCCTTTGGACCGAACGAGCCCGACCGACCTCGCTTTGAGCGGGCGCTGTTGTCGGCCAGGCGATATGAGGATTTTCATGCCTACCCATGAACATGAACCGTTGCGCGCGCTCAGCGACGCGCAGATACAGCAATTCATTCAAGACGGGTTTGTCCGGATCGACCGGGCCTTTCCCCGGGAGTTGGCCGAGGAAGGCCGCCTGATCATGTGGCGGGACCTGCCTTGCGATCCCGACGACCCCGCAACCTGGACCAAACCCGTGGTGCGACTCCCCGGCTACGGACAAGAGCCGTTCAGGAAGGCGGTCAATACACCGCAGCTTCACGCAGCGTTCGATCAGATCGTCGGCAAAGGGCGTTGGCGCCGGCGTGACGGTCTTGGCATTTTCCCGGTGCGTTTTCCGCATCCGGACGATCCCGGCGATACCGGTTGGCATGTCGACCTCAGTTTTCCCGGCGAAGATTGCGATCCGAATGAACAGCAGGACTTCTCCTCCTGGCGCGTCAACGTGACTTCGCGGGATCGCGCGCTGCTGATGCTGTTCTTGTTTTCCGACGTCGGGGAACGTGACGCGCCGACGCGAATACGCATCGGCTCGCATTTCGATATGGCGAGATTCCTCGCGCCGGCCGGCGAGGCCGGCACGGTCTATTTGTGTCATCCCTTCCTTGTCCATGCCGCGCAGCGGCACCACGGCGCGACGCCGCGGTTCATGGCGCAACCCCCACTGCATCCGGTCGAACCGTTCCGGCTCGATCGGGAGGACGGCAATTATTCGCCGGTCGAAATCGCCATTCGGCAAGCGTTGCAAGAACACCGGAGCTAATGGCGATGCCGCCCGGATCGGAAGCACCGGTTCGGACGGCTTGCCAGCCGCTTTAGCCATCGTCAAGCGTGCAGGTCACCGTGTAGACCACGCCGCGGGGCAGAAAATCGACGGTGGCTTCGCCGCCGAGCTGGTCGCGCGCGCTGCGTTCGATCAGCCGCGATCCAAAACCCCGTTGCACCGGCGCCACGACATGCGGGCCGCCGGCCTCGGCCCAGATCACCCGCAATTTCCGCTCGGGGTTTTCCTCGATCACTTCCCAATCCAGCCGGACGGTTCCGCTGTCATTCGACAGCGCGCCATATTTTGCGGCGTTGGTCGCAATCTCGTGAATGATCATCGAAAGCACCACCGCGGCCCGCGGGGATAGCGGCACCTTCGGCCCGGACATCTGCATCCGCGCCGGATTGGTGAGCAGATAGGGCTGCAAGACACGGCGAATAACGTCGTGCAGTTCGGAGCCCTGCCACCGCTCCGTACTCAGGAGATTGTGCGCCTCCGCCAGCGCGCCGAGCCGGCCCTCGAATTTCTCGCGCTCGGTTCTGCTGGCGCTGCGAAATGTCTGGGTGGCGATCGATTGCAGGATTGCTAACGTGTTCTTGACGCGATGATTAAGTTCCTCGATCAGGAGGTCGTGGAGCATCGCGCCGCGGGCGATCGTGGTTGCCATCCGCACCGCAAAGGCAAGGCCGACCAGCAACAGAATGCTTCCGATCACGCTTGTTATCGCGAGGTTGCGCCACAACGGACCGATCAGGGAGTTTTCGGCAACGCCGGCGGCTACAATCCAGCCGGTGAGTGAGGATCGTGCAAAGCCTGTGATCAGCGATACGCCTTCGAGCGACACCGTCCGCAGGGTTGCTTCGGGCTCGGGAGACATCTCGGCATACAGCGTCGGCGAGGCGTGCTTGCCGACGGTCACTTGCGGACTAGGCATCCGCGCGAAATTGGTGCCTTCGCCATCGAAGATGGAGATCGTCCAGTCCTCGCCGGGGCGCTGCTTTTCGATGATGGCCTGGAAGATCTCGATTGGCGGGCTGAAGGAAATGACATAGAGCACGTTGCCGTTGCCAAGCACCGGCACCTCGACCGTCACGATCGGCCGCTTCTTCACCGCACCGATGAACAGATTTGAATATTGCGGGCTCTTGGTCGCGAAGACCTTGTCCACGATCTCGCGGTTGTTACGCAGAGGCAGGTTTGCGGTATCCGATGTCACCGACGAGAACACCTGACGGCCTTCACGATCCGCCACCAGCACGACGCCGCCGTCGCGATACTGGTCAAGGAAACCGTCGCAGATTCGGCGGAATGCTTCGAAATCGCCTTCCCGCAGCGGGGTAGTCAGTGCCAGCACCTTAAGCGCACCGGTCATGCGCTGAACCTCGGCGTCAAGCACGAGGCGAATGCTGCGCACGGTTTCGAGAACGCGTTGCGACGCATTTCTGCGGTCTTGCTGGTAATCATTGAAAACGAGTACCGCCGCGAAAACGATAAGCGGCAGTGTCGTTCCCGCGACCAGGAGGGCGAGGCGTACTGGCAGTGAGGTTTTCAGCACCCGGGTTCCGCACACAAGCATTCGGCGTGCGAGCATAGGAGAAGCGGTCAGTATTGGCCAAGGATTTTAGGCCCAGGCCGGTTCCAAGGTGCGGAACCTGACCCGTTCCCTCAGAGGTTGCTGTCGGTAATTGCGGCGTAAACCATGGTGCGCAGCTCGCGCCGCAGCGGATAGGCGCTCGAAGGCAGCACCTGGGTCATGAAAATGGCGATCAACTCTTCGGCGGGATCGATCCAGAACGACGTCGTGGCCGCGCCGCCCCAGGCATATTCGCCGGCGCTGCCGGGAATCAGCGTCTGCGCGGGGTTCATCGTGACCGAGAAGCCGAGGCCGAAGCCGATACCGTTATAGGTCGCCTCGCTGAACAGCGATTTCGACATTTCGGGCAGGTCGCGGTCGCCGGGTAGATGATTTGAGGTCATCAACGCCAGCGTCTTCGGGCCGAGCAGCCTGACGCCGCCGAGTTCGCCACCATTGAGCAGCGCCCGGCAGAAGGTAAGATAGTCGGCCGCGGTCGAACACAACCCGCCGCCTCCGGAAATGAACGAGGGCGGGGCGAGGAACGAACTCGTGGTCGGGTCATCCTGCAGCGTCAGGCCGCCCTTGCGGTCGGTAGCGTGGAACGTCATGCCGCCCTTCGGGTCGGCCGAGTAACAGGCCGCGAAACGATGCACTTTATCGGGCGGCACGAAAAAGTCGGTGTCGTTCATGCCAAGCGGATCGAAGATACGCTGTTTCAGAAACTGTTCGAACGGCTGGCCGCTGATCTTGCCGACGAGATAGCCGAGCACATCGTAGGAGACGGAATAATTCCAGGCCTCGCCGGGCGAGAATTCCAGCGGGACCTTGGCAAGATCGTCGATCATCGACTGCAGCGTTGGCCCTTGCAGGACTTCACCGATCTTCTGTTCGCGGTAGGCGGCATCGACGTTGGATCGCTGCTGAAAGCCATAGGTCAGGCCCGAGGTATGCCGCAGCAGGTCGACAATCAGCATCGGCCGCGACGGCGGCTTGGTCAGGAATGCCGGCCAGGTTCCGGCCTGGAAAACGCCGAGGTTTTTCCATTCCGGGATGTATTTATGGACCGGCTCGTCCAGCGCGACGCGGCCCTCCTCGAAAAGCATCATGAAGGCGACGCTGGTGATCGGTTTGGTCATCGAATAAATGCGGAAAATGGTGTCGTCCTTGATGGGCGCCTTGCGTTCGACGTCGGCAAAGCCCTGCACCGTGCTGTGGACGATCTTGCCGCGGCGGTAGACCAGAAGCTGCGTTCCCGGGAAGCGGCCGGCATCGACATATCGGTGTTTCAGATGGGCTTCGAGGCGGTCGAAGGCCGCCTTGGACATGCCGGCGGATTCGGGGGAGGCGGGGGTCGGGGCAAGCATCGGGACGGGTCTCCGGGAGCTGTCGAGCGTTGCCTTGATAGCCGAAAACCGGGCCATGTTCCAATCACGGCGCTGCTTACCCGGGCCGGGCTGCTGGTGTAGGCTGGCCCCCTCGATTGCGTAGCCCCCGCAGGACAACAACCATGCCCCAATTCAACGACACCGAGCTTACTGCAGCCGTGATCAACAGCTTCGAGGAGACACCGGACCCGCGTGTCAAATTCCTGATGGAAGAACTGGTTAAGTCGCTGCACGATTATGTCCGCAAGACCGACCTCACCTTCGATGAATGGGGATACGCGATCGATTTTCTGACCCGCGTCGGCCAGAAATGTACGCCGACGCGGCAGGAGTTCATCCTGCTGTCGGATGTGTTCGGGGTTTCGATGCTGGTTGATGCCGTCAACCATCGCCAGCGCGACGGCGCCACCGAGACCACCGTGCTCGGCCCGTTCTATGTCGGCGAACACAGGCCGATGCCCCACGGCGCGGATATCTCGGCCAATTTGCCGGGCGAACGGATGTTTGTGCAGAGCCGCATCACCGATCTCCACGGCAAACCGCTCGCAGGCGTGCCGGTGGACGTCTGGCACGCCGACGATGATGGCTATTACGATTCACAGAAGCCGTCCTACGAGACCCAGGGGCCGTCGTCGCGGGCGCGCTTCGTCACCGATGCGGATGGACGATTCTTCTTCAGGACCATCCTGCCGTGCAGCTATCCGATCCCGACCGACGGCCCCGTCGGCGAGATGATCCTGCAGACAAGGCGCCATCCGATGCGGCCGGCGCATGTGCATTTTCTCGTCGCGGCACCGGGTTACGAGCCGCTGATCACCCATGTCTTTATCGAGGGCGACAAATATCTCGATTCCGATGTGGTGTTCGGGGTCAAGGACGAGCTGATTGCAAAGGTCGAAAAGCGGAACGATCAGGTGATGCCGGATGGGAAGCCGGCGTCTGCACCCTGGCATCTCATGACCTATGAATTCCGCCTGAAGCCCGGTGAGGGAATCGCGCCCAAGCCCTTGGGCGCCAAGGCGAACGAGCCTGCTTGAATTCATTTTTTGAGCATCTGCTCACTTCTTGTGCGGCGCACAAGAAGTGAGCGAATCACCATTCAAGAAATAAGCGAATCGCAAATTTTTGATGCGGTTCTAGGCATGCAAAAACTTTAGGCATACCAAATAACATATTGAAATCAATATCTATTTTTCGATCCTGTGGCTTGGCACGAAGCTTGAATGACAGGTTTCGACGCCACCGACGCCGTCACTCGACATCAATCATCCGAATTTGTGACACCGCCGAAACTGGGGCCTCCCCAGATGCGCGTCCATGCGTTCGCGGTTTGACGGTGGCCACGCCTGTTCAGAAAGGGAATTTTCAATGCGCGAGCAGAATCCGACCTGGATCTCGGACTGGAGACCGGAGCATGAGACATTTTGGAACTCCACGGGCAAAGTCGTCGCCCGTCGCAATCTCATCTGGTCGATCGTTGCCGAGCATATCGGATTTTCCGTCTGGCTGATCTGGAGCATCGTCGCGACCAAGCTGCCGCAGGCCGGCTTCCACTACTCGACCGACGAATTGTTTCAGCTGGTGGCGCTGCCGGGGCTGATCGGCTCGCTGATGCGGTTTCCTTACACGTTCGCGGTCACGACATTCGGCGGCCGGAACTGGACGATCTTCAGTGCGGCGGTGCTGTTCATCCCGACGCTCGCGCTCGCCTACTTCGTAAGCCATCCCGAGACACCGTTCTGGCTGATGCTGGTGGCGGCTTCCACAGCCGGTCTTGGCGGCGGAAACTTCGCTTCCAGCATGGCCAATATCTCTTTCTTCTATCCCGACCGCATGAAGGGCTGGGCGCTTGGCCTGAACGCGGCCGGCGGCAACATCGGCGTGAGCAGCGTGCAGTTGTTGACGCCGATCCTGATGGGTGTCGGCCTCATCAACCTCTATCAAACAACGCCGGTTGCGGGTGTCTACCTGCAGAACGCCGGGCTGATGTGGATGCTGCCGCTCGCGATTGCGGTGTTTGGCGCCGTGTTCTTCATGAACAATCTTACCTCGGCCAAGTCCTCGTTCAAGGACCAGCTTGCCATCGTCAAGCGCAAGCACACCTGGATTATGTCCTACATCTACATCGGCACGTTCGGCTCGTTCATCGGGTACTCGGCCGCGTTTCCGCTGTTGATCAAGACGCAATTCCCGGCGGTCACGATCGCGATCGCATTCCTCGGCCCGCTGGTGGGCTCGTTGTCGCGGCCATTGGGCGGTCTGCTTGCCGACAAGATCGGCGGCGCGATCATAACGTTCTGGAATTTCATCGCAATGGCCGCCGCCACGATCGGGGTCCTGTACTTCGTGGGAGTGAAGGATTTCACCGGCTTCCTCTCGATGTTCCTGATCCTGTTCGTCACGACCGGAATCGGAAACGGATCGACCTACCGGATGATCCCGTCGATTTTCCGCGAGGAGAATTTGCACAAGGCAAAGGGCACCGGCGAAGCCGGCCGGGCGCTTGCGTTGAAGACCGCCGGCATCGAAAGTGGTGCAGCGGTCGGCTTCATCGGCGCGATCGGTGCCTGCGGCGGCTACCTGATCCCGAGCGGCTTCGGCAAGTCGATCGCCACGACCGGCGGTCCGCAGCTCGCCCTGGTGATTTATCTCACCTTCTACGCGAGCTGCCTCGCGCTCACCTGGTGGTTCTACCTGCGCAGGAGCCCAGCGGCAGAAGGTGCGCCGAGCCTCGCCGAAGCCCGTGTGTAGAGCTGTGTAGTTCTTTGTCCCTCCCTCGTCCCGCAAGCGGGACGAGGGAACAAGAAAAAGGTGCGAGAGATGACACCCGACCAGGTCAAAATCGTTCAGCAAAGCTTCGCCAAGGTTGCGCCCATCTCGGATCAGGCTGCGATCATCTTCTACGATCGTCTGTTCGAGGTCGCACCGTCAGTGAAGGCAATGTTCCCAGCCGACATGACCGAGCAGCGCAAGAAATTGATGGCGACGCTGGCCGTGGTCGTCAACGGGCTCGGTAATCTCGAATCGATATTGCCGGCCGCCAGCGCATTGGCCACGCGCCACGTCGGCTATGGCGCCAAAGCCGAACACTATCCCGTCGTCGGCGCCGCCCTGCTGTGGACACTGGAAAAAGGACTGGGTGACGGCTGGGCGCCGGAGGTCGCGGATGCCTGGGCCACGGCTTACGGAACATTGTCCAGCTTCATGATTTCGGAAGCCTACGGTCGGCCTCTGGCGGCCGAGTAAGGACGAAGCCGTGAGCGAACCACTGGTTATCGTCGGCAATGGAATGGCCGCCGCACGTCTGGTCGACGAGCTGGCCAAAATCACGCTCGGACGCTACGCCATTGCCGTGGTCGGCGACGAGCCGCGATTGGCTTATAACCGCGTATTGCTCTCGTCGGTGTTGGCCGGCGAGACTGCATCGCAAGACATCGAGCTCAGGCCGGCTAATTGGTGGCGCGACCGCGGCGTCACTTTGAAATATGGCTGCGTCGCCACCGAGATCGACATCGGTCGCCGCGAACTCAAAATTGCCAACGAAGAGAGCGTCGCGTTTTCCCGGCTGATCCTTGCCACCGGCTCGACGCCGCTGCGGCTGAACGTGGACGGCGCTGATCTTGCCGGCGTGCATACCTTTCGCGACAGCCGGGACGTCGATCTGCTGCTGGCGCTGGCTGCGCAGAAGAAGCGCGTGGCCGTGATCGGCGGTGGATTGCTTGGGCTGGAAGCGGCTTACGGCCTCGCCAAGGCGGGCGCATCCGTGACACTGCTGCATCTGATGGATCGCCTGATGGAGCGCCAGCTCGATGCACCGGCGGCCGAACTGCTGAAATCGCTGGTCGAGCGCAAGGGCATCAAGGTTCTGCTTGGCGCCAACACGGCATGCATCCATGGCGGGACGCGGGTCGAAAGCGTCGAGCTGACGGACGGTCGCCGGATCGATGCCGAGGCGGTGATTTTCGCGGCGGGCATCCGGCCGAATGTCGCGCTGGCGACGGAAGCCGGCATTCCAGTCAATCGCGGCATTGTCGTTGACGATCGTCTGCAGACCGGGGCACCGGATATTTTCGCGCTCGGCGAATGTGCCGAGCATCGCGGCATCTGCTACGGCCTGGTCGAACCGGCATATGAGCAGGCGCGCGTCCTGGCGCGGCATCTCGCCGGCGGAACCGCTGCCTATCATGGCAGCGTCGTCGCCACCAATCTGAAAGTCTCCGGCGTCAGTGTGTTTTCTGCCGGCGACTTCATGGGCGCGGACGGAAGCGAAGCCATCGTGCTCGACGATCTCAGGCACGGCACCTACAAGAAGCTGGCGATATCGGATGGACGGCTCGCCGGTGCGGTGCTGGTCGGCGATACCACCGACGCGCTCTGGTATCTCGAATTGATCCGCAGCCGCGAGCCGATCGCGGCAATCCGCAACGCCATGATGTTCGGCCGCTCGCTGGCGCTGCCGTCAAAGGCGGCCTGACCCGATGACGCGATTATTCACTCGACTGTTCAAATGACGGCCGTCGATTCAGAGCCGCGTGCCACGCGCACGACCTGTCCTTATTGCGGCGTCGGCTGCGGTGTATTGGCGACGCCGGACGCCAGCGGTGGTGCTCAGATATCGGGCGATTCCGAGCATCCCGCCAATCTTGGACGGCTATGCTCGAAGGGTTCGGCGCTCGGGGAAACAATCGGCCTGGAAGGCCGGTTGCTCTATCCGATGATCCGGTGCAGCAAGGGTACCATGGAGCGGGTGGCCTGGACCGACGCGCTCGACCATGTCGCGCATCGCTTTCGCCACATCATCGCGCGCGACGGCCCCAACGCGGTCGCGTTTTATCTTTCGGGGCAAATGCTGACCGAGGACTATTACGTCGCCAACAAACTGATGAAGGGCTTCGTCGGCAGCGCCAACGTCGATACCAATTCACGGCTGTGCATGGCGTCATCGGTCGCGGGCCACCGCCGCGCCTTCGGCGCCGACACCGTGCCCGGCTGCTACGAAGATCTCGACGAGGCCGATCTCCTGGTGCTGATCGGCTCCAATGCGGCGTGGTGTCATCCGGTTCTGTTCCAGCGCATGCTTGCCAACAAGCAGAGGCGCGGCGCGCGCATTGTCGTGATCGATCCGCGACGGACCGACACCGCTGGGGATGCCGACCTGTTTCTTGGATTGAAGCCGGGCACCGACACCGCGTTGTTCTGCGGCCTCCTGGCTCATCTCGCCGACAACGGCGCGCTCGATCGGGACTACATCGAAAGTCACACCTCGGGCTTCGAAGACGCCCTTGTACGGGCGCGGAGCATTGCCGGCAGCATTGGGGCGACCGCGCTGGCGACGGGTCTCCCGGAGCTGGATGTCGCAGCCTTCTTCCAGACGTTTCGCGATACCCCGCGGGTGGTCACGCTTTATTCGCAAGGGGTCAACCAGTCGGCGCAGGGCACCGACAAGGTCAACGCCATCCTCAATTGCCACCTCGCCACCGGGCGGATTGGTAAGCCGGGCGCGTCGCCGTTTTCGCTGACGGGCCAACCCAATGCGATGGGCGGGCGCGAAGTCGGGGGGCTCGCCAACCAGCTCGCCGCCCATATGGGATTTACGCCGCCGGATATCGACCGCGTACGCCGGTTCTGGAAGGCGCCGCACATCGCCACCCATGAGGGGCTCAAGGCGGTTCAGATGTTCGAGGCGATCGCGCGCGGCGAAATCAAGGCGCTGTGGGTGATCGGCACTAACCCGGCGGTGTCGCTGCCGGATGCGGACGCCGCGCGCGCCGCGCTGAGGAAGCTCGAGCTGTTCGTGATCTCGGAGAACGTGCTTTCCAATGATACTGTCGATGCCGGCGTGCATGTGCTGCTGCCGGCGCAGGCCTGGGGCGAGAAGTCGGGAACGGTGACCAATTCGGAACGGCGGATCTCGCGGCAGCGCGCGTTCCTTAAGCCCCCGGGCGAGACAAAACCGGACTGGTGGATCGTCGGCGAAGTGGCAAAACGGCTCGGCTTCGGCGCGGCGTTTGAGTTCAAATCGGCGGCGGATGTGTTCCGCGAACATGCCGCTTTGTCGGCATTCGAGAATGATGGTGACCGGGATTTCGATATCGGCGTGCTGCAATCGCTGTCCGACGATGCGTTCGATGCGTTGGCGCCGGTGCAGTGGCCGGCACGCGAAGGCACAGAGCCGCAAGCGCGGTTGTTTGCCGAAGGCGGATTTTTCGCCAACGACCACAAGGCGCGCTTCGTTGCGCCGGAAATTCCGGCCTTGCGGACCGAGACCACGGCCGGACGGCCGTTGCGGCTGAACACCGGCCGCATCCGCGATCAGTGGCACACCATGACCCGCACCGGGTTGAGCGCGCGGCTGGGCCAGCATTTGCCGGAACCGTTCGTCGAAGTTCATCCCGACGATGCGGCCAAGTCGGGCGTGATCGACGGCGGCTTCGCGCGTGTCGTAACCGACTACGGACAGTGCACGCTCAAAGTCGTGGTCAGCGAGCGCCAGCAGCGCGGCATGCTGTTCGCGCCGATCCACTGGAGCGAGGCGACGGCGTCGGCCGCACGGGTCGGCGCGCTGGTGGCGCCAATCACCGATCCGTATTCCGGCCAGCCCGAGAACAAGGCGACGCCGGCGTCGATCGCGGCTTACGAATACGTCTTCCGTGGCTTTGCGTTGTCGCGCGAGCCGCTCGAACTGCCGCCGCACGCCTGGTGGGCGCGCGTGGCCGTTACCGGCGGCTACGGCTATCTGTTTGCCGACAACGCCGATCTGGCCGGTTGGCAATCATGGTTGCACTCGGTGGCCGGCAGCGATCTCGCCGAATACAGGGATTTGGGCGGCGGGGTCTACCGCGCCGCGTCGTTCGCGGAAGACCGGATCCAGACATGCCTGTTCGTCGGACCGGCACGGGACGCCGGCGATTGGGACGTGGTCAAAAGCCAGTTCGCGGCCGCTGCACTCGGCGACGACCAGCGCCGGATGCTGCTGTCGGGCCAATCGATTGATGGACTGGCGAGCGCGGGCCCGATCGTCTGCGCCTGTTTTGGCGTCGGCCGCACCACGATTTGCGACAGCATCGCGGCGGGCGCGAACTCGGCCGAGGAGATCGGCGCGCAACTGAAAGCCGGCACCAATTGCGGCTCCTGCATTCCCGAATTGAAGCGGCTGATTGCGCAGGTCGCGCCGGCGGAAGAGCAACTCAGATTGACCTCGGCTGCGAGCTAAGCTCGTCGCCCGGATCAAGCGAAAAGCGAAATTCGGGAAACCGCGAGTAGCACTGCCCCGGATTGCGCTGCGCTTCATCCGGGCTACGAACGGAATGATTACCCTGGGTTTATCGCGGTCACCATCCAGGAGCTTGAATCCATCACCACGCCGTTCGAACGGACAAATTTTGATAATTCGTTCTTCAGGGCAGCCGCCACCACGTCGTGCTGACGTTCCGCTTCCTCGCCTGCAGCGCGATAAACCTCACCTGCTGGTCCGATCGCGAGCTGAAACGCGACGGCCTCATCAAGGTCCCGCCCGACCAAAACCTCGGCATCAATTCGTTCGAATTTGATGTCGGCGTATCCCGCGATCTGCAATTGCTTGGTAACAACCTCGGTGTCGGTCATGGAAAACGGTCCAGGACCGCAAGTGGCGGCATCTTCGCCCACAGGCGGCAGGTAGCGCAGCACGATTTCCTTGGACAGGGTGAGCCATGGATTGTCCGCGCGCGCCCGCCAAACAATCATTGTCATTATTCCGTCCGGCTTGAGCGCCACCCGCATGTTGCGTAAACCTGCGACCGGATTTTGAAAGAACTGCGTTCCAAAACGCGAGAAGCAGAAATCGTACTCAGGCGTGAACGGATAGGTTTGAACGTCCGCCTCGAGAAACCTGACATTGGTCAATCCTGCGGCCTTGGCTTCCGCGCGTCCGGCTTCGAGGAAGCCATCGCAACAATCAAGGCCGACGACAGAACCTCCCGGTCCAAGGCGATGGGCTATTTTGATGGTGGTGTCGCCCCAGCCGCATCCGACGTCCAGGACCTGATCGCTGCTGCGGAGCGCCAGCGCGGGAAACACCTTTTCGCTGTGCAGCGTGAGCCCTCCGGAGAGGATGTGACGCCAAGCGTTGAATTTCGGCACCAGAACCGTATTCCAGAAGTCAACGTAAGGACTTCGCAATTCGACCGCTTGCCCGTTGCTCATGATTAAGCATCCTTCTCGAAGCAGAAATTGATTGATTGTCGATGGGTCGTCGGTGTGTTCCTTACAGACGTTCAAAATCCGCCGGGCGCCAGAATAGGTCCAGCCCGGGTCGACGTCTATCCTGTTTCCGCCATCACTATCCGCAGGATGACTTTTCGTCCCAATTTCGCGTACAAGCCTGTTGGCTCGCGTGGCGAATTGATTGGATATTTAGCCGCCCTTGACTGCGCCGGCCGTCAGTCCGGCCACGATCTGGCGCTGGGCGAAAACCGTCAACAACAATACCGGCAGAGTGACGATCAGCGCCGCCGCCGCGAGCGGGCCCCAGCTCAACTGGTCGAACGAGATCATGTTGTACACCGCGACCGGAAGCGTGCGTGTTTCACGTCCGGCCAACACGATGCCAAAGACAAAATTGTTCCATGAGAAGATGACGGCGAGGATGAACGCCACCGCGATGCCCGGCCGCGCGATCGGCAGGGCGACATAGCGGAAGATCTGCCAGCGGCTAGCGCCGTCGATCAGCGCCGACTCCTCGAGCTCCATCGGCGTGGTTTCGAAATAGCCGATCATGATCCAGATCACGATCGGCACCGTCACCACCAGGTGGATGATGATCTGCGGCCACAGCGTGCCGAGCAGGCCCAGCCACTGAAACAACAGAAACAGCGGAATCAGATAGGACAGGCCGGGGGTGATGCGCGCGATCAGTATCACGATCGCGGCCTTGTGCGCGCGCATGCGGGCGAGGCCATAGCCAGCGGGCACGCCGACCAACAGCGCGAAGGCGGTCGCCGCACCCGTGACGATCAGGCTGTTCATGAAATAGGTCGAGAACCGCTTGGAGTCGATGACGGCGGCATAGTTGCCCCAATTGAAGCGCTCGGGTATGAAGACCGGCGGATACGAGGCGTTGTCGACCTCGAATTTTACCGATAGCGACAGCATCCAGAGGAAGAACAGCACCGCGGGCGACACGATCACAACGAGTGCAAAGGCAAGACCGATCCGGCCGGCTAGTTGTCGCAGCGGACTCATGCGGCGCCCCCGGCGTCGTTCCAGTGCGTCGTTTGACGCAAGTGAAGCAGCGCTGCCGCCAACGCGACGATGAGGGCGAAGAAGACGACGACGATCGCCGACGCATAGCCGACGTCGTAATAGACAAAGGCTACGCTGTAGAGATAAAGGTTGATCGTCTCCGAGGCGCTGCCGGGGCCGCCTTGGGTAATGGCGAAGATGATATCAAAACTCTTCACCGCATCGATCATGCGGATCATGGCCGCAATGAACAGAAACGGCATGATCAGCGGCAGCGAGATGTAGCGGAAGATCTGCCAGCGGGTGGCGCCGTCGATCTGCGCGCTCTCGTAGGGCTCGGCGGGGATCGCGGCGAGCCCGCCGAGCACGATCAGCATCACCAGCGGCGTCCATTGCCAGGTCTCGACCAGGACCAGCGACGGAATCACGGTTGCCGGATGAAACACCCAGAGCTGCGGCGGCAGGCCGACCAGCGACAGCAAATAGTTGAGGATGCCCAGTTGCGGGTGGAACATCATGGTCCACACCAGCGCGATCGCGACCGGCGTCGCCATCATCGGCAGAATGAACAGCCCGCGCAAGAAACCGCGCATCGGAAATCTGGCGTGAAACACCACCGCCGCCAGCGTGCCGAGCCCGAGCGGCAGCGCCACCGACAGTGCGGTGTAGACCAGCGTGTGCCAAACGGATTCGACGAAACGCGCGTCGCTCGGCAACCTGATGTAGTTCGCAAGGCCCACGAAAGTCGGCGGTGAGCCGACCTTCCATTCGTGCAGGCTCATCCAGATCGTGTACGCCCATGGGAAGATGATGACGGCGAGCACCACGATCAGCGCCGGCGCGACAAATGGCCAATAGGATGGCGGCTCCCACCCGCGCATCTCGCGGGTGGCGGCGTCCGGTCGAGCCGGGGCCGATGGCGCCGCTGTTGCCTCGCTCACGTCTTTTCGCTGCGCTCCAGGATCGGCCGGAATTGTTCGTGCGCCTTTTTCAGTTCGGTGGCGGGATCCGCCCCCGACAATGTCGCGGTGACGGCGGCGCCGACGATGTCGCGGAACTCGGCGACCGGAACGATCACGGGTAGGCCGAGCTTGCTGATCTTGGCCGAGGAGATCACCGAGTCCAGCCATTCCGGCGGCATCTTCACGCCCTTGCGTACGGTCTCGTCATTGAGCACGGAATTGCGGAACGGCACGCCGCCGCCGCTTTGCAATAGTCGCGCGCCCATGGTCTTCGACACCGCCCATTGGCAATACAGATAGGCGGCTTCCTTTTTGGTGCTGGCCTGGGGAATGCCGACGCCGTCGCCATAGGCGGCGGAATACTGGCCCTTGGGCCCGGCCGGCACCAGCGCATAGCCGATCTTGCCGACAACGCGCGATGCATTGGGATCCTCGATCGGCGGCGCCCAGCCGACGCCATCGATCCACATCGCGGCGCGGCCTTGCGTCAGCGAGGCCATCGATTCCATCCAGTTGAACCCGGCAACGCCGGGAGGCGCCGTCCTGGTCAGCAGGCGCTGATACATCTTGGTGGCTTCGATCGCCTCGGGTCCGTCGGTCAGGATGTTGCCCTTGTCGTCGAGAAATTCGCCGCCGTAGTTGAGGAAGAAATTGGTCCATAGCGTCATGTTGGCATTTTTCAGGCCACGACCCGTGAAGCCATAAATGCCGTTGGCGGGATCGTTGAGTTTCTCGGCGGCGACGGCCATCTCGTCGAAGGTTTTCGGCAGCGCCACGCCCTTCTTCGCGAACAGCTCCTTGTTCCAGTACAGGATAAAATAGTCGACCGACCACGGCAGCGAATGCATTTCGCCCTTGTCATTCTGCGCGAACTTCAAGCCGCCGGCGGAAAAATCATCCACCGTCAGGTCTGGTGCGGTGAGGTTCGGATCTTTCATGAAACCGGAGAGGTCGGCGAGCCAGCCGGCCCTTTCAAATTGCCGCTTCTGCACGTGATAGCTGACATGAATGACATCGAAGCTCGGCTTGCCTGAGGTGAGCTCGATGACGGCTTTTTGCCGCTGCTGCTGCTCCGGGATCACTTCGGATTCAACCTTGATGCCGGTGAGGTCGATAAATTCAGAGGCGTATTTCTGCAAGAGTTCGCCGCGCGGGCCCTTGATCAGGTTCGCCTCGAGCGTGGTGCCGGCATATTTCTTCCATTGCGGCTCGGCGCGCGCCGGAAATCCGGTGAGACCGAGTGCGCCGGCTGCGAGTGTTCCCTGCAATAGGGAACGCCGGGTCGGGCCGAAATCGGCCATGTCGTTATCCTCCCTGCAATCCGCCTTTGGCGGCGGTGATTATTTGGTTGACGCGTTCGACGGTAGCCGAGCGGGTGCGTCCCCTTCCGGATTCATAGCACGCTGCCGGGTTGGAACAAGAACATCCTGCCGTGTCAAAGCGTCCAGCGTTTTCGCAGAGCAGCTGCCCTGCGCTGCGGACGAGATCGACGGCGCGGGCATGCTCATTTATGGTGCACTCGTTCTTGCAGGTAAAGCCAGGCGATGATGTATCTCGACACTCCGCCGCGTCTGATCGGCACCGAAGTGTTTTCGGCAATGCCCGATCAGTTCAGGCGCAAGGGCGTGCGCACGGTCTGGGCCGATGCCAACCGGCCGGGTCAGCCGACCGATTGTTTCATCGAAGGCCCGTCATTCGACGCCGACGGCAATCTCTACATCGTGGACATCCCGTTCGGGCGTATCTTCCGGATCACACCCGACGGCAAATGGTCGGTGGTGGCAGAATATGACGGCTGGCCCAACGGTTTGAAGATTGACGCCAAGGGGCGCATCCTGGTTGCCGACTACATGCACGGCATCATGGAGCTCGATGCAAGGGCCGGGCGGATGCGATCGGTATTGACCGCGCGCAATTCCGAATCGTTTCGGGGCTGCAACGATCTGCATATCGCCTCCAGTGGCGACATCTATTTCACCGATCAGGGACAGACCGGCCTTCACGATCCGACCGGGCGGGTCTACCGGCTCGCGCCGGATGGACGTCTCGATTGCCTGATCGATACCGGCATCAGCCCCAACGGCCTGGTGCTCGACCCCACCGAGACCGTGCTGTTTGTGGCGATGACTCGTGACAACGCGGTCTGGCGCGCGCCCCTTATGAAAGACGGCAACGTCTCCAAGGTCGGCCGCTTCTGCTCGACCTTCGGTACAAGCGGCCCCGACGGGCTGACGATGGACAGCGCCGGCCGCCTATACGTGGCGCATGCATCGCTCGGACATGTGTTCGTGTTTGCGCCCAATGGCGAGTTGGTCGCGCGCATCAAATCCTGCGCCGGCCCGAGCTGCACCAATGTCGCCATCGGCGGCCACAATCGCGATCGCCTCTTCATCACGGAATCCGTGACCGGCACCGTGCTGGTCGCCGACATCAGCGAGTTGAGATAGAAAATGAGAAGCGAGAAATTCGGCAGCGGCCAACCGGACGTGTCCGTAATCGGGCAGGGCAGCTGGTATATCGATCGCGGGGACCGCAAGCGCGCGGTGGCCGCGTTGCGCCGTGGCATCGATCTCGGCATGACCCACATCGACACCGCCGAGATGTATGGCGATGCCGAACTGGTGATCGCAGAAGCAATCGCGGGACGGCGCGACGAACTTTTTCTGGTCTCGAAAGTATTGCCCAGCAACGCGTCGCGGCGCGGCACCATCGCTGCATGCGAGCGCTCGCTGGCGCGACTGAAGACCGACCGGCTCGACTGTTATCTCCTGCATTGGCGCGGATCGTATCCGCTGACGGAAACCGTTGCCGCGTTCGAGCAATTGGTCGGCGCCGGGAAAATCCGCAGCTGGGGTGTCAGCAATTTCGATACCGGCGATCTCGATGAGATGCTCGCGGTGGCAGGCAAAGGCAAGATCGCCTGTAATCAGGTGCTCTACCATTTGCAGGAACGCGCGATCGAGCATGCTGTGATTCCGTGGTGCGAACAGCTCGGTGTCGCCGTGGTGGCCTATTCGCCGTTCGGTCACGATAATTTTCCGAGCGCGCGCAGCAAGGCGGGTCAGGTGCTGGGCACCATCGCCGAAGCGCACGGCGCGTCGCCGCGCCAGATCGCCCTGGCTTTTCTGACGCGGAAACCTGCCGTGTTCGCGATTCCAAAGGCGTCGAGTGAAGAGCACGCCGCCGACAACGCCGCGGCCGGCAAGCTGTCGCTCAGCGACAGCGAGGTCGCTGCGCTGGACAAAGCGTTTCCGCGCGGTTCGAAACCGCGCGGTCTGCCGATGCTGTAGAGCATGAACCGGAAAAGTGGAGACCGGTTCTCCGAAAAAGCTCATGCTCAATAAAAATACCGCTAGAGTCTGATTCAACTCAGTTGAAACAGACTAGCAAACACACTTCTTAACAAACTGTTGCAGCGTCGGCCGCGGCGCCGCGCCGCGCGCGATCATGCATATCGGCTGCCTGTTTTCGGACCTTGTCGATCAGTCGCAATTGTCGTTTTTGGCATAGTCGCCCGATTCGATAATCCTGCGCCCGAGTTCAACTGTGACCCCGCCACAAGCCGCAGCCGCCAGGCTGGACAGCACTACATTACCTTTGCCTGAGAAGAAGCGAGCCCAGCGCCGCGCTCCCGCGCGCGCCGACCGGCCGTTTCGCGGTATCGCGCTGATTCTTACCTCGACCGTGTTCCTGGGAACTTCCGACGTCATGGCGAAATATCTGTCGGCGACGTTGCCGTCGATCGAGATTGCCTGGATACGGTTTCTGTCGTTCGCGGTCATCATGGTTCCTGCGATGCTGCCGGGTTCGCCGTTCGGGCTTGCGCTTTCTGCCGATCGCGGAAGCATCCGCAACCGGCTTCGTCGCGCCGCTGTTTGTGACCGCGTTGTCGATTGTTTTTCTTCGTGAAAGCGTCGGCGTGCGGCGCTGGATTGCGACCGCGGTCGGATTGATCGGCGTGCTGATCATCCTGCGTCCCGGCTCAAGCGCGTTTCACCCCGCCGCATTCTTCCCGATCGTGTCGGCGCTGGCCTGGGCCTGCACCTTGATCATGACGCGAATGATGAGCGGCAGGGAGCGCGCCATCACCACCATGACCTATTCATCGATCGCGGGTGTTTGCGTTCTGTCCGCACTGGTGCCGTTCGTCTGGGTCACGCCGAGCTGGCACGATATCCTGTTTGGAGTTCTGATCGGTGTGGCCTCGACCGCGGGGCAGTGGATCGTCGTGCTGGCCTTTCGTTATGCCGACGCCTCCGTGCTCGCTCCGTTCTCCTACAGCCAACTGCTGTGGGTCAGCCTCCTCGGCTTCGTCATCTTCGGCGAGGTGCCTGACGTCTGGACCGTGACCGGCGCCGTGTTCATCGTCGCCAGCGGTCTCTACACCGCCCACCGCGAGCGCATCCGGCGGTCGCAGCTGTTGGCGCTGGAAGGCGAACCGTCTCCCAACGCCTGAGCTGTGTGATGAAACGCCGCTCACGATGCCGATGAGCGCCGCCGATCGAGTGTTGGGGTCACGTCCAATTCACGTTCCGCTGCCAATGCTGCGAGGATCGAATCCGGTTCCATCCGGCGACGGTAGTCGGGATCGATATAGCGCGCCTTGACCAGGCGATCGCGGCCGACAATGAAGGTCGCGGGGATCGGCAGCATCCAGGTTTGGTTGCCCTGATAGGGCGCGATGTCGAAACCGGCCGCCTGCATCGCCTCGCGCTTTTCGTCGCCAACCCAGAACAAAAGGTTGAGCTCAAGCGCGTAACCATGGTCGACATCGGCGAGAACGGGAAACGCCGCGTTGGCGTAGGATTTCAGCTCGGCGCCGTATTGGTGCGTCTCCGGCGAGATCGCGACGATCTTTGCGCCGAGCCGCCTGACCTCCGGCGCAATTTTGGCGAGCCCGTCGGCATTGAGCCGGCAATAGGGGCACCAATGGCCGCGCTGGAACGACACCACGACCGGTCCTTGCTCGAGCAGGTTTTCGAGGCGGACCAGCGTGCCCTTTTCGTCGGGCAGGATAAAGTCTGGCATCGCTTCGCCGACCTGCGGCGCGCTCTGGCCGACGTGATTGGCTTCCAGTCGCACCACCATGCGCGCGACGACGCCGGCAAACTCCGGGCTGAGCCTCGCGACCTCGTCGGCGACGGCCTTCAGGCGCGCACTGAGCGGCGCATCCATCAAACGGCTGTGTTCAGTGGTTTCTTCAAGAAGTTCGGCGAAGGTCTTCTCAGTCATTGGTTTTTCTCCGCTATTCCTCACGCGGCCACGATCGAAAGCGCGGGTCTTGCTTCCCTCGCGGGCGGCGTCGCCGGGTTGGTAAATAGTTGCCAGTCGGCGCTGCGCAGCATTTTCATCACCGCCGACGCCACCGCCGTCCGCTCCCGGCCGGCCACGCCGAACAGCTGGACGGTCCGCCTGACGTCGAGACCTTCGATCGCGGCGCGCCGCAGCGTATCGGGCATCGAGGCGCTGCAGGGAATGATCGCGATGCCGATATCGGCTTCCAGCAGCTTGATCAGGTCGTGCTCCGACGGGATGTCGTGACTGCCATCGATATCGATATCGCCGGCCCGCAGCGTCGCGCGCAGGCGTTCGGCATATTCGCAATAGCCGCGCGACAGCAATTGCTGGCTCTTCAGATCGTCGAACCCGACGCTGCCGTGGTCCGCGAGCGGATGACGCTCGTTGACCACGAGCTGAAAACTCTCGGTGAACAGCGGCCAGCTGTCCAGCCGGTCCCAATCCCTGTCGAGCTCGACGGCGATGCCGAGTTCGGCTTCGCCCTTTTTCAGATATTCGCCGATCTCTTTGCTGTTGCCGCGCAGCAGCTTGAATTCAAGCGTGTTGAACAGCCGCTTCAATTGCTCCAGATGCGGGATCAACAGCGCCAGGTCGACCGCGTTCGCGATCGCGATCCGCAGCGTCCCGATCTTGCCACCCCTGAACGACGATGCCAGCGATCGCGCGCCGACGGCGGCGTCATAGCACTGCTTCAGGAGCGGATGCATGCGCTGTCCGAGTTCGGTGAACTGCGCCGCCGGGCGCTCGCGCCGGAACAGGTCGCCGCCCAGTTCGGCCTCGAGCTGCTTGATGGCGCGGGTCAGCGATGGCTGGGTGACGTTGCACTCATCGGCCGCTCGGGTGAAATTCAGCGTTCGGGTGACCGCCAGGAAATAACGGATCTGATGCATTTCCATGAGTTGCCCCTCCAGAAATCGCGATTTGCCGGCATAGTGTAGCGGAACCCGCAGCCAGGAGCTCCAAAACCGTCATAGACAGGGGCTATCAATCCAACAGCCCGGGGGCATCGTGGACTGCTTTCGTTGTTTCCTTCTCGCTTTGTCTATGGGAGAGGGAAACAGCGCCGATGCGCGGGACAACAACCAACGACAAAGAAGGGGAGGCCGATGCGCGCTGCTATTTTCAGGAACGGCGAGATCGTCGTGGATCAGCTGCCCGAGCCGAAACCGGAAGCGGGGCAGGTGCTGGTCAAGACGCTGGCCTGCGGTATCTGCGGCTCGGACCTGCACGCCCGCAAGCACGCCCATCGCATGGTGGAGCTGGCGCGGCATTTCCCCGGCCGCAAGCCGATGGACCTCGCCCGCGATGTCGTGTTCGGCCACGAATTCTGCTGCGAGCTGCTTGATTATGGCCCGGGCACGGAGCGCAAGCTGAAAGCCGGCACTCGGGTGTGCTCGCTTCCGGCGCTGCTGACGCCGCAGGGCCCGCAAGGCATCGGCTATTCCAACGACAATGTCGGCGGCTATGCCGAGCGCATGCTGCTCAGCGAGGCGCTGCTGTTGGAGGTGCCCAACGGCCTTGCGGCCAAGCATGCGGCGTTGACCGAGCCATTGGCGGTCGGCGTCCACGCGGTGGCCAAGGCCAATATCCGCGGCGACGAGGTGCCGCTGGTGATCGGTTGCGGCCCGGTGGGATTAGCGGTAATCGCGGCGCTGAAACTGAGGGGGTCGCACCCGATCGTGGCCGCCGATTATTCGCCGGTGCGTCGCGCACTGGCCGAGAAGCTCGGCGCCGACATCGTTGTCGATCCCGCAGCTCACCAGCCCTATGCGACCTGGGCCGAGCACGCCCAGATGTCACCGGAGCAAAAAGCAGCAAGGCCGCCGCTGCAGGCTTTGCTGCCGGCCTTAAAGCCCGCGTTGATTTTCGAATGCGTCGGCATTCCCGGCCTGCTGCAGCAGGTGTTCGAAGGCGCGCCGCGCGATGCCCGTATCGTCGTAGTCGGCGTCTGCATGGAAACCGATCGCTCCGAGCCGATGCTCGGCATCATGAAGGAACTCAACGTTCAATATGTACTGGGTTATGCGCCCGAAGAGTTCGCTTCCAGCCTGCGCCTGATCGCGGAAGGCGAGGTCGATGCCGCCTCGCTGGTGACCGCGACCGTCGGCATCGACGGCGTCGCCGGCGCATTCGCCGATCTCGCCAATCCGGAACACCATACCAAGATCATCGTCGAGCCGTGGCGGTAGCTCGGTCGTCCCTGCGAAAGCAGGGAGCCATACCCCGCGGCCGTTGTCATTTCGACACGATGGGCCGATGGCTTCCTTTAACAATTGATGCCGGTGGTTATGGGTCCCTGCGAACGCAGGGACGACCACAAGCAAACGCTCGCACCCGTGGCACTATCCAAATAACTGATGCTGAGGGCTGAAATTATGCATTGGACAGATGCCGCGCACCAGCCGATCTTGCGAGCCGCACCAACCAGCGGGAGGCAGCTGCATGACCGGCATCACGCGTCGCTACCTGACCAACATCGCGGCCGGTATTTTCGGCGGCACGGTGTTTCCCCCGATCGCCAATGCCGTCGAAAGCGCCGCACAAGGTGCGGCAGGAGAACCAGCCATGGACATTCAGCGACACGTCATCCTTGAGCCGTCCAGCGGAAAACCCTTTACCAGCGTCACGCCGATCATCAGCTACGTCACCGTTCGCGACAACATGGTGTATCTGGCGGGGATCACCGCCGATCCCGCGCATCCCGGCGATATCAAGGACCAGACCACGCAGGTACTCGGCCGGATCGACCGTTTGCTGAAACTGGCCGGCACCGACAAGTCGAAACTGCTGACGGTGAAGGTCTGGCTGACGGATATGAGCCTTTTCGCCACGCATAATGAAGCCTGGAATGCCTGGGTCGATGCCAAGAGCCCGCCGGTACGCGCGTGCCTGCATTCCCCGCAACTATGGGCTCCCGGTTTAATAGTCGAAATCATGGTGACGGCGGCGAAGTGAGCGGTAGTTCAACCGGGGTCGTCGAGGCGTGGCGCCGAGACGGTTCTCCTCATGGTGAGGGGGCGCGGCTTCGCGCGTCTCGAACCATACGGCCCCATCCTTCGAGACGCGGCCAAAAGGCCGCTCCTCAGGATGATGGAGAGACGGTATGATGCGCCATGTCACCACGCGATTCCGCTCGTCCGCCCGTTCTCGCGCATCAGCGTTTTGCTGATGACAAGCAATCTTTTGCAGGCCTGAATCTCGCACAGCGCTTTCGGCGTATCCACGACACCAATCTGTGGGGCGCTGCGGCATCCATGTCCGGGCTGGGTTCGGAGATGGAGGCGACCGCGGTGCTGCGTGGGGAATTGCCGCGGCTGCTGGAAAAACTCTCCGTGACTTCGCTGCTTGATGCGCCCTGCGGCGACGCCGGCTGGATCAGCATGGCTGATTTGGGCATGCGCATTGTCGGCGTCGATATCGGGCCTGCGCTGGTCGAGCGCCTCAAGGCCCGCGCCGCCGCTGGAGAAATCAAGGGCGAGTATCACCTCGCCGATATCACCCGCGATCCGTTGCCCCGATGCGACGCGATTCTGTGCCGCGATTGTCTGGTGCATCTGTCGTTTGCGAATATAAAAAACGCGGTCGCGAATTTCCAAAACTCCGGCGCAACCTTTCTGATCGCGACCACCTTCCCGGAGTGGCAGAGCAACCGGGACTGCGAGGACGGCGACTGGCGCGCGCTGAATTTCGAGCGGGCGCCGTTTGGTTGGGGACCGCCCGTCGAACTCGTCAATGAGAATTGCCTTGAGGCCGGGGGAGGCTGGCGTGACAAGAGCCTCGGCGCGTGGCGGCTGGCGGACCTGTCTTATCCTTCCTAGAGCCGAAGCGATCTGGAATCGCGCGGAAGCGGCGTGGCTGCCGCCAAGTCCGATAGAGGCTGCCGGGATCCAGGCAAATCTACTCGCTTTGTGGTAGCGACTCGTCTTCCGCCGCGCCGATTGCATCGCCTGGCGCGGTATCTTCATGGTGCCCCCCATGCCTCGGGTATTCAAGCTGCATGGCGACGAAGTCGGCTGTGCGCGTTCCGTAGCGGGCTGCAATTCCCTGAAAGGGCCTCGTCCAGTGCTTCTGCCGGTTGCCGACCCTCGGTCGCTTGAAGCAGCCGGTCCGCAGGCCATTTCGTTGTGTCCCGATCGGGGAAAATGCGGATGCCGTTGCGGGTTTGCTGTGCATCGGCAGTGCCGGCGAATGTCACCGCACGTGACCGATAGGTCCGCGACCACGCATCGGCGACGAGGGCGAGCGACACTGAGTCGCCGCTTCATGATTTCCTGGCTCGATGGTCTTCGGTCATATGGCCCGGAATCTAGCGCCGTCGTGGGCCGCCTGATTTTTGTCGGGGGCGTGCCCAATTAGGGCGTGTCTATTGCTTCGGTGGAGCTGAATAAACCAATGACTGATCTTCAAATTCCTCGATCGGGAGCCGGTTGACGTTCACCGTTTTGTGCAGGTCCTGCAATGACATGCCCACGGTTCCAACTGGCCGGCCGGCCGAGTGCGACCACAAGAAGGTGGTTGCGGCTGCAAGCAACGCAAGGGCCGCAAAAGTCGAAATCAGCAAGCGCTTCATGGGACCTCCGTTTCCCTGCCCATAGAAAATGCCGTGCTGCGCGGGATCGCCGCCTTGGCGCAAAATAAACCGCGGCAATGACAACAGGGTTTCTCTCGATTTGCGGGAATGTCTATCTCGCCCGCCGGTGATTGTTCATGCCGCGCGCCGATACAATCTCGATGAAGCGTCAACGCCGTGGAGGCGTGTGAGAAAGGAGCGCTTCATGACACGCGACAGACGTACGTTTCTGAGCGCGAGCTTCGGCGTCACCGCAGCGGTCGCGTCGCGCACAAGCAGGCTGGTGACGCCGGCCTACGCTACGTCATTCCCGACCAGCCCCGGGGGCAATATCAGCAGTGATCCGGACGCGCGCACCGCAGCGGCCGATGATTTCGGCCGCCTGGTCCACAAGCAACCTCGCGCGGTACTCAGGCCCGCTTCGAGTGCCGACATCGCCAGCCTGATGCGGTGGGCCAAAAATCAGGGCGTGAAGGTAACGGCGCGCGGGCAGGGTCATTCGGTCTACGGGCGTGTCTTGACCGAGGACGGCATCGTGATCGACATGAGCGCGATGAGCAAGGTCCGCGATGTCGGGGCGGACCGCATTGTCGTCGATGCCGGAGCGACCTGGGGAAGCGTGCTCGATGCGACATTGGCGCAGGGGCTTACGCCGCCGGTGCTTACCAACTATCTCGGCCTGTCGGTCGGCGGTACGATTGCCGTCGGCGGGATTGGCGGGACGTCATCCCGATACGGTTTGCAAACCGACCATGTCGTCGAACTGGGTGTGGTGACCGGAGACGCCAACGAACTGAAATGTTCGGCAGTCGCGAACCCGGATCTGTTTAACGGAATTTTGGCCGGACTCGGTCAGTGCGGCATCGTCACGCAGACGACGCTGCGCCTTGTACGCGCGCCCGAGCGGGTTCGCCGGTTTCAGCTTTTCTACCGCGACTTGCCTTCGCTGACGGCGGATCAGCGACGGCTATTGGCCGAGGATCGCTTCGATCAATTGCAGGGGGCGGTTCTGCCTGATGGCCGTGGCGACTGGAAATACCAGCTGGAAGGAGCCGTGTCTTATAGCAGCGATACCGCCCCCGATAACGAAGCTTTGCTCTCCTCATTGGCGGATGAGCGTAGCGCGGCTGTCATTGCCGACCTGAGCTACCCCGAAGATGCCGTTGCGTTCGCCAAATTCGAAAATCTGCTGAGGTCGAAAGGTCAGTGGTTCAATCCGAAGCCGTGGCTTTTTACATTCTTGCGCGGCAGCAACGCGGAACAAGTCGCCGGCGAAATCCTTGCTCGATTGACCAGCGAGGACGTCGGGCCATTCGGACGGCTGACCTACTATCCCATGCGCACGGGCGCATGTCGCACCCCGCTCACGCGTCTACCGGATGAGGGCGTTGTCTTTGCGTTCAATGTCGTCCGCATCCCGGCGTCGAATGATGCGGCAACGATGGCGCAATTGGTCGCACGAAACCGCGCGCTTTACGATCGTATTCGCGACGCTGGCGGCGTCCAGTATCCGGTTGGCGCCTTTCCAATGTCATCGAACGACTGGAGAGATCATTTCGGATCGGCCTGGACAATGCTTTGCGAGGCCAAGCGGCGCCATGATCCGGGAAACCTGCTCACACCCGGTTATAATGTATTCTGACGGCTAGAGCAGATCGGTCTTCAAGCTGCTCGCCAGAAAATCCACCAACCGGCGCACGCGTTCCAGGGGCGCCCTTGTGGGAGGCCAGACAAGCTGGATCGGCATCCCTTCGCTTTCAAATTCTGATAGGACAATTACGAGAGCGCCCTGCGCCACGAGATCGCCGACTTGCCATAGCGGTAGCCGAGCAAGGCCGAGGCCTTCGCTTGCGGCAGCGCGGATGGCTGCAGCACTGTTCGAGCGAAAGCGGCCGTGCACCCTGACTGTTTCAAGCTGGCCGCCAATGCGAAACGTCCATTTGTTGATCACCTCTGTGCCGGCCCGTGAGATGCAGGAATGCTGTTCAAGATCCCTGGGATGCTTCGGTCGACCATGTTCGGAGAAATAGGATGGAGCGCCAAAGGTCACGACGCGCAATGTGTGCAATCGGCGCGCAACCAGGGAATCATCCACCGATGCGCCGATCCGTACGGCAATATCGAGGCCTTCTGCAAGCAGGTCGACCTGTTCGTCGGATGCTCTCAGTTCGATCTCGACATTGGGATAGAGCATCAGAAAACGGCTGACGATCGGAGCAACGTAGGACGATGCAAACAGAACCGGCGCGCCGACTTTCAACTGACCTGAAATTCCGCCGCGAATATTGGCTGCTTCGGTTCGCGCTTCAATTATCTCCGCAACCGCCGGCTTGATGCGCTCGTAGAACACGCGCCCGGCTTCCGTGGGTTCCGATCGTCGTGTGGTGCGTTTCACGAGTTCCACGCCAACGGCGCGTTCCAACGCAATCAGCGACCGGTTAAGAGACTGCAGCGGGCGCCGAAGATGACGTGAGGCGGCCGCTTGACTGCCCTTCTCGATAATCGCCAGGAAGGCTTCGAGATCGTCTAACCGTTCCACTTCGACATACGCCTTTCCTCATGCTGTATCAAAGAATGCAGCAATTGCCGGGCCAGCAAGTGCCGCCTGCCTGCACCTGGTGAAACGCTTTGGGTCAATAAGCCGACAATGGCGGCCAATTGTGCGAGAAGGCCCGCACCCCCGGCATCGCGCCGTGAGAATACGGATGTTTCAGCTGTTTGAGAATTGAATAACGTCTATCCTCGTCGTCCCGGCGAACCGCCGGGACGACAATGTTGCCTCACACCGGCAGCGCGATCGAATATTTCACCTGGCTCAGCGCGAAACTCGACTCGATCGAGGCGATGCCGTCGAGCCGGGTCAGCTTGTTTTTCAGGAAAGCTTCATAGGACGACAGGTCGGCAGCGACCACGCGCAACAGATAATCACGGTTGCCGGTCATCAGATAGCACTCCAGGATCTCATCCCATTTCGATATCGCCTTCTCGAAGCGGTTGAGATCTTCCACCTTTTGCCGCGCCAGCTTGATCGAGATGAACACGCTGACGTGCAGGCCGAGCGATTTCTGGTCGACGGTGGCGATATAACGCGTGATCACGCCGCGCTCTTCCAGGAGTTTTACGCGGCGATGGCAGGGCGAAACCGACAGGCCGACCTTGTCGGCGAGTTCTTGCATGGTGGTGCGGCTGTCTGATTGCAGCAGGCCGAGGATTTTGCGGTCGATGACGTCAAGCGCTTGCATTGGGATAAACTCTGGCTGGCGGGCTCTGATGTGGCAATTTATCCCAATCTAGAGCTGTATGTCGCGATAATTTGAGATTTTTGGCGCCGGCCGGAGGGATAAAATGTGGAGCAGTCACCGCGTCCGGAGCACCCGTCATGTCTATCGAGCCCGCACGTCTTGAAATGCTGTCCGCGCTGGCCCGCAAGGTGTTGTGGCTGTCGTCATGGACCATCCATCACGCCAATCACATCCGGCCCCATGTCGACGGCCTGAAAGTCGGCGGTCATCAGGCCTCCTCGGCGTCGCTCGCCACCATCATGTCGGCGCTGTATTTCTCGGTGCTGAAGCCGGAGGACCGGGTCGCGGTGAAGCCGCATGCGAGCCCGGTGTTCCACGCCATCCAGTATCTGTTCGGGCATCAGACCCGCGACAAGCTTGAAAATTTTCGCGGCTTTAAAGGCGCGCAGTCCTATCCGTCGCGCACCAAGGACTTAGACGACGTCGATTTTTCCACTGGCTCGGTGGGCTTGGGCGTCGCGCAGACATTGTTCTCCTCGCTGGTGCAGGATTACGTCAAGGCGCATGGCTGGATGAAAGAGCGCCCCGAGGGCCGCATGATCGCGCTGGTCGGCGACGCCGAGATGGACGAGGGCAATATCTTCGAGGCGCTGCTGGAGGGCTGGAAGCACGGCCTGCGCAACACCTGGTGGGTGGTCGATTACAATCGCCAGAGCCTCGATGCCGTAGTGCGCGAAGGGCTGTGGGAGAAATTCGAGACCATGTTCCGCAATTTCGGCTGGGACGTGGTGATCGTTAAATACGGCCGGCTGATGCGGGCGGCCTTCGCCGAACCCGGCGGCGAGGCGCTGAGGCGCTGGATCGACGCCTGCCCGAACGCGATGTATGCGGCGCTGTGTTTTCAAGGCGGGGCTGCGTTCCGCAAGCATCTCACCGACGAAATCGGCGATCAGGGCGCGGTGTCGCAACTGATCGATAAGCGCAGCGACGACGAATTGCTGGCGCTGATGTCGAATCTCGGCGGCCACGACATGGCCAGCATGTGCGAGGCCTTCGAGGCCGTCGATCACGATCGCCCGGTCTGCTTCATCGCTTACACCATCAAGGGTATCGGCCTGCCGTTCCAGGGCCACAAGGACAACCATGCGGGATTGATGACGGTCGCCCAGATGGAAAAATGGCGCAGCGCCCAGAACATCCGGCCGGGGCACGAGTGGGAGAAATTCGAAGGGCTCTCTCAAGAGCGGGCGGCGCTGGAGCAATTTCTCGCCGATGCGCCCTTCAATCGCGATGGACGTCGCCGCCTCACGGCGCCTGTGATCGAAGTGCCCGAGCGGCTTGCGTTCAAGCCGTCGCCGCAAATGTCGACGCAGCAAGGTTTTGGGCTGGTGCTCAACGAGCTGGCGCGCGGCGATAGCGAGTTGGCATCGCGCATCGTCACTGCTTCGCCTGACGTCACGGTGTCGACCAATCTCGGCGCCTGGGTCAACCGGCGCGGGCTGTTCGCGCGCGCCGAAAAGGCCGACCTGTTCCGCAGCGAGAAGATCCCGTCGACCTTCAATTGGGATTTTTCGCCCCAGGGACAGCACATCGAACTCGGCATCGCCGAGATGAACCTGTTTATCCTGATGTCGGCGCTGGGGTTGTCGCACACGATCAACGGCGAACGGCTGCTGCCGATCGCAACCCTGTACGATCCCTTCATCGAGCGCGGCCTCGATGCCCTGAACTACGCTTGCTATCAGGATGCCCGGTTCATGGTGGCGGCGACGCCGTCGGGCATTACGCTGGCGCCGGAGGGCGGCGCGCATCAGTCGATCGCGACGCCGCTGATTGGCATGGCGCAGGATGGCCTCGCTTCATTCGAGCCGGCCTTTGTCGATGAACTCGCTGTGATCATGGGCTGGGGATTCCAGCACATGCAGCGCGAGGGAGCCGGCGAGGGCGGCTCGGTCTATTTGCGGCTATCGACGCGGCCGGTCGAGCAGCCGCAGCGGATCATGACGCCGGAGCTACAAAAAGGCATCACCGACGGTGCCTATTGGCTGCGCAAACCCGGACCGAACGCCGAAGTCGTGGTCGCCTATGCCGGCGCGGTGGCGCCCGAGGCGATCGAGGCCATCGGCCTATCAGGTGAAAGCCGCCGGGACATCGGCCTGCTTGCGATCACGTCGGCCGACCGGCTGCATTCGGGGTGGACCGCGGCGCGGCAATTGCGGCGCGACCGGCGTGGTGTGCCGCATCTCAGCCATATCGAAAAACTGCTGGCGCCGCTGCCGCGTGATTGCGGCATCGTCACCGTTATCGACGGCCATCCGGCGGCGCTCGGCTGGCTCGGCAGCGTGCGCGGGCATCGGGTCGAGGCGCTCGGCGTCGAGCATTTCGGCCAGACCGGCACCGTCGACGATCTCTATCGCCACCACGGCATCGACGCCAACGCCATCATCGATGCGGCCGAAAGCCTCACATCGGGCGCTCCGGTGCGGCACCGCAAGATGGCGGTGTGATACTCTACCGAGCAAGCCGGCCCCACCCCAACCCTTCCCCGCAAGCGGGAGAGGGAGTTCACCGCGTTGCGTGGCTGGCGGCGTCGGGAAACGCGTACGTTAGTCGGGAAACATGTATGTAAAGTGAACCGCTGAGACACGGGCCGCCCTACTGCCCGTATGTTTTTTCCAGTATTCGCAGCAAGCTCAGTCTGCTCCCTCTCCCGTTTGCGGGGGAGGGTCGGGGTGGGGGTCTCTCCGCACGGGCAGATGACGATACGTCGCGTCTTGCGTCCTTCACACCGCTGATCTTATATCCAGTATCCAGCGTGCGCCGCAACGCGGCATCCCGCATATGGCGGGTTCATTTTCGCAAGCTTTCGTGCAAGGATGCTTGTCGAACGGGCCGTTCCCCCTCCATTCGCCCCTGGAATAAAAGAGGTTTCCGATGGTCAACCGCATGCAATTCTACATCGATGGCGCCTGGGTCGATCCCGTTGTCAAGAAGTCCACGCCCGTCGTCAACCCGGCGACCGAAGAGGCGATGTATGAGGTTGCGCTGGGATCCAAGGCCGATGTCGACAAGGCCGTGGCTGCCGCCAGGCGCGCATTCGAGACCTTTTCGCAGACCAGCCGCGAGGAGCGCGTCGCGCTGCTTGCGAAGATCATCGAGGTCTACAAGACCCGCATGAAGGATATCGGCGCCGCCGTCTCCGACGAGATGGGCGCACCGCTGCCAATGGCGGAGAAGCTGCAGGCCGGCGCCGGCCTCGGCCATCTCGCTTCCACCCTTGAAGTGCTGAAGAACTATCACTTCGAAGAGCCACTCGCTTCTGCCGTGGTGGTACGCGAGCCCGTCGGCGTCATCGGCATGATCACGCCGTGGAACTGGCCGCTGAACCAGATCGCCTGCAAGGTGGCGCCCGCGCTCGCCGCCGGCTGCGCCATGATCCTGAAGCCGTCGGAATTCACGCCGTCGTCGGCATTGATCTTCGCGGAAATCCTGCACGAGGCCGGCGTGCCGAAGGGCGTATTCAACCTGATCAACGGCCTCGGCCCTGAAGTCGGCGCCGCCATGAGCGAGCACCCTGATATCGACATGATCTCGTTCACCGGCTCGACCCGTGCCGGCGTCGATGTTGCGAAGCGCGCCGCGCCGACAGTCAAGCGTGTCAGCCAGGAACTCGGCGGCAAGTCGCCGAACGTCATCCTTGAAGGCGCTGATCTTGCGAAGGCCGTCACCGGCGGCGTGATGCACATGTTCAACAATTCCGGACAGTCCTGCAACGCGCCGTCCCGGATGATCGTGCCGCTGTCGAAGATGAAGGAAGTCGCCGCCATCGCCAAGGGTGTCGCCGACAAGACCAAGGCCGGCGATCCCCGCGCCGAAGGCACTACTATCGGCCCGGTGGTGTCCCGGATCCAGTGGGACAAGATCCAGAAGCTGATCCAGAAGGGCATCGAGGAAGGCGCCACGCTGGTTGCCGGCGGTCCCGGCCTGCCCGAAGGCGTCAACAAGGGCTTCTATGTCCGTCCGACCATCTTCGCCGACGTCACCAACGACATGACCATCGCGCGCGAAGAGATCTTCGGCCCCGTGCTGACCATCCTCGGCGCCAAGGATGAAGCCGATGCGGTGAAGATCGCCAACGACACGCCGTATGGTCTCGCCGGTTATGTTTCGGCCGATACCGTCGAGACCGCGCGCCGGGTCGGCCGCAAGATCCGCGCCGGCAACGTCAACCTGCAGGGCGTGCCGAACGACCGCACCGCGCCGTTCGGCGGCTACAAGCAGTCCGGCAACGGCCGCGAATGGGGCAAGTACGGCCTCGAAGAATATCTCGAGGTCAAGGCGGTCGCCGGCTACAACGCCGCGTAATCGTCCGGATATCAGCGAGCGCCGGGGCGGGATGATGCCGCTCCGGCGGTTTTGCGTTTTGGGGAGGTGTAGCCGTTGTGCGCAACGCAGATCGCACGGCGTATGAGTCCCTGCCTTCGCAGGGACGACACATGGGGAGACGATCGAAGCTATCCCCCCAACGCGCCTTGCGTATTGACATACAGCGCATAGATCGATTGGCTTGCGGCCATGAACAGCCGGTTGCGCTTCAGTCCGCCGAAACACAAATTGGCGCAGCGCTCGGGCAGCGCGATGCGGCCGATCAAGACGCCGTCGGGCGCGTACACCACCACGCCATCGAGCTCGGGATCGCCCATGCCCCAGCCGCACCACAGATTGCCGTCGATGTCGCAGCGCATGCCGTCGGGCGTGCCGGGACCGGCATCGATGAACACGCGCTTGTTGGAGATCTTGTCGCCGCCGGCCGCGACGTCGTAAGCGAGAATCTTGCGGTTCGGCACGCCGCGCGATTCCACGACATAGAGGATTTTCTCGTCCGGGGAGAAACAAAGCCCGTTGGGCCCGAGCACGCCTTCGGCGACGATGGTGGCTTTTCCGCTTCTGCCATCGATCCGGTAGACATTGGCATCGATCTCGGACTCGGCCTTGTAGCCTTCATAATTGCCGAGCAGCCCGAACACCGGATCGGTGAACCAGATCGAGCCATCCGATTTGACCACCACGTCATTGGGCGAGTTCAGCCGCTTGCCGTCGAACTGGTCCATCAGCACCGTAATCGAGCCGTCATATTCGGTGCGGGTGACGCGGCGGCCGCCATGCTCGCAGGTGATGAGGCGTCCCTGGCGGTCGCGGGTATGGCCGTTGGCAAAATTCGACGACTTGCGGTAGATGCTGACCGCGCCGGTTTCCTCCTCCCACTTGATGATGCGGTTGTTGGGAATATCGCTGCACAGCAGATAGCGCCCGTCGCCGAACCACACCGGACCTTCGGCCCAGCGCAATCCCGTGGTCAGCCGCTCCACCGCCGACAGTTTCAGCCAGTATTTTTCAAAGCGCGGATCGAGCGCGTGGATCGCCGGATCGGGATAGTAGGTTGCAGGACGCCACCCGGCGGAATGCGACGATAGCTCGGACATTTGCTGTTCTCGTTGCTGTTGCGTTTCCTTCGTGTTCTGGTTTGCTATCATTGTCGGTCAGTGACCGCAAATCCGCTGCAGGAAAAAAGAGGAACGAAATGCCACGCATATTGATGACCGGCGCATCGGGGGGAATCGGCACGGCCTTGCGCAAACTGTTGCCGCCGATCTATCCGGACCTGCTGCTGAGCGATCTGAAGGCGCCCGACGATCTCGGGCCTAGCGAGAAGTTCAGGGCGGCCGAGCTGTCCGATCCGGCGCAGGTCGAGGCGATCTGCGAAGACGTCGACGGCATCCTGCATTTCGGCGGCTATTCGGTCGAGGGCCCGTGGGACAATATCCTGCAGTCCAATATCATCGGCGGCTACAATCTGTTCGAAGCGGCGCGAAAAAAAGGGGTCAAGCGCGTGGTGTTCGCCTCGTCGAACCATGCGGTCGGCTTCTACCCGCGCCATCACCACATCGGCACCGACGTCACTCCGCGCCCGGACAGCCGCTACGGCGTTAGCAAGGTGTTCGGCGAAGCCGTCGGCGCGCTTTATGCCGACAAGCACGGACTTGGCGTGACCTGCATCCGGATCGGCAATTTCGGTGAAAAGCCGCTCGATCACCGGCGGCTGTCGATCTGGCTGAAGCCGGAAGATCTGGTGCAGCTGTGCCGGATCGGGCTCGATCATCCCGCTATCCGTTTCGAGATTTTCTACGGCGCGTCCTACAACGAGCGTTCGTGGTGGGATAACCATCGCGCCTACGACCTCGGCTATCGCCCGACCGGCCGCAGCGAAGATTTTCGCGAGCACGCTTTTGCCGAGCAGGCCAAGCTCAAGCCCGATCCGGTCGGCGATTTCTACCAGGGCGGTGCGTTCTGCGGCATGGAGTTTAGCAGCGACAAGAGCAAGATCATCGACTGGAAATGACGCACTTGCGTCATTCCGGGGCGATGCCAACGGGTCCGCGCCAAGCGCGGCCCGATGACAGGCTCCGCATCGAACCCGGAATCTCGAGATTCCGGGTTCGCGCTGACGCGCGCCCCGGAATGACAAATCTTAGTCCGCGCTTTCGCCGGCCTCGATGCGCCCGAGATAATCCGACTTGCTGTATTGCATGTGCTCGACGCAGAGCTGCGCCAGCGCCCAGCTGTCGCGCCCCTTGAGCAGCTCGATCATGATCTCGTGCTGGCGGCGCGACAGCGCCAGGCCTTCCTTGTCAGCGAGATTCTTGGCGCGCATCGGCAAGGTCAGGTTCATGTAGTCCTGCAGCGAGCGAACCAGATAGGGATTGCCGCAGGCCGAGAACAGCGCGACATGAAACGCATCGTTTGCCTCGTGGATTCCGCGCAGATCCTGCGCGTCCGCTTTGGCGCAATATCTTCGTTGCAGCTCGGTGAGCTGTTCGACCAGCTCGGCCGGCGCGGGCAGGGCGATCATCAGCGCCGCCTGCCGCGTCAGCATTTCCCGCACCTGGTAGATCTGCCCGACTTCCTCGCTCGAGTAGAACCGCACCGTGGCGCCGATGTTCTTTTCCCGCAGCACGATGCCCTGTCGCTCGAGCTGAAACAGCCCCTGACGCACGAAGTGCCGGCTGGCGCCGTAGCGGGCCATCAGCGTGTCTTCGACCAGCCGCGAACCCGGCGCGAAACGGCCGAAAATGATATCCTCTTCGAGCCGGCGGATCAGGTCGGCCTGTTCCTGCTCGCGCGATAGTGCGGAGGCTTCCATCGTCGATGGCTGCGATGTCATGGCGCTGGCTCCCGGCCGGAAAATCAGCACGCAGGAATTTTATTGTCAATAATGCAGGCGATGTTGGCACCGGTTGGCAGGATTTTGCGGCCCAATATCAAATATTGACAATAATTCTGCGGACTTCATAAGTGAAGCTTGCACTGCGGCAGGAATGCGCGAGATGGCTGACGGGCTTCGCAAGGGACTAACCAGTTATGGCGACGCCGGATTTTCGCTGTTCCTGCGCAAGGCCTTCATCAAGGCGATGGGCTATTCCGACGACGCGCTGAACCGGCCGATTGTCGGCATCACCAACACCCATAGCGACTACAATCCCTGCCATGGCAACGTGCCTGACATCATCGAGGCGGTGAAGCGCGGCGTGATGCTGGCCGGCGCGATGCCGATGGTGTTTCCGACCATCTCGATCGCCGAGAGTTTTGCGTTCCCGACCTCGATGTATCTGCGCAATCTGATGGCGATGGATACCGAGGAGATGATCCGCGCCCAGCCGATGGATTCGGTGGTGGTGATCGGCGGCTGCGACAAGACCTTGCCGGCGCAGATCATGGCCGCGGTCTCAGCCGATCTGCCGACGGTCGTCATTCCGGTGGGGCCGATGGTGGTCGGGCATCACAAGGGCGAGGTGCTGGGCGCCTGCACCGATTGCCGCCGCCTGTGGGCAAAATTCCGCGCCGGCGAAATCGATGAAGCCGAGATCGATGCGGTCAACGGCCGGCTCGCGCCGTCGGTCGGCACCTGTATGGTGATGGGCACTGCCTCTACCATGGCCTGCATCACCGAAGCGCTGGGCCTGTCGCTGCCGATGAGTGCGACCATCCCGGCGCCGCATGCCGAGCGCTTTCGTTCGGCGGAAGCTAGCGGCAAGGTCGCCGCCGAGATGGCCAAATCAAAGGGCCCGAAGCCAAGCGAGTTGTTGACCGCATCGTCGTTCCACAATGCGCAAGTGGTGCTGCAGGCGATCGGCGGCTCCACCAACGGTCTCATTCATTTGACTGCGATTGCCAATCGCACCCAACATCGCATCGACCTCGAAGCCTTCGACAGGCTCGGCCGCGAGGTGCCGGTGCTGATCGACTTGAAGCCATCGGGCGAGCACTATATGGAGCATTTCCATCATGCCGGCGGTCTGCCGAAACTGATGGCGCAGCTCGGCAATTTGCTTGACCTCGATGCCAAGACAATTACCGGGGCGGCGCTGCGCGATGTCGTCGCCGGCGCCGAAGAGGTGCCGGAGCAGGATGTCATCCGTGCGCGAAAAAGTCCGATCAAACCGGAAGGGGCGATGGCGGTACTGCATGGCAATCTCGCGCCGCGCGGCGCCGTGATCAAGCATTCCGCTGCGAGCCCCAAATTGCTGCAGCATACCGGCCGCGCCGTGGTGTTCGAGTCCGTGGAAGACATGACGCTGCGGGTCGATGACCCCGCGCTCGACGTGAAAGCCGACGACGTTCTGGTGCTGCGCAATGCGGGTCCCAAGGGCGCGCCGGGAATGCCAGAGGCGGGCTATCTGCCGATCCCGAAGCAGCTGGCGCGCGCCGGCATCAAGGACATGGTGCGGATCTCGGACGCGCGGATGAGCGGCACCGCCTTTGGCACCATCGTGCTGCACATCACGCCGGAATCCGCGGTCGGTGGTCCGCTGGCGCTGGTCAAGAACGGCGACATGATCCGGCTCGATGTCGCCAACCGAAGCATCGATCTGCTGGTCGACGCCACTGAGCTCGAAAAGCGCCGCGCGGCGCTTGAGCCCGCGACGACGGTGGATTGGGCAAAACGCGGCTACGCGCATCTGTTCAACGAGAGCATCCTGCAGGCCGACGAAGGCTGCGATTTCGATTTCATGCGCGGCAAGGGGAAGGGGTAGCGTCTTCTTCGCGCGCATAAACGCAGCCGTCATGCTCCGCGAAAGCGGGGCATCCAGTAATCGCCGCTGCTTGAGATAGAACCGAAACGGCGCCGAATACTGGATCATCCGCTTTCGCGGATGATGACGTCGAAGTAACCGGCGCGACCGATCATTTGCCGCTGAAGGACCGTCGTCCTCCCATCTCGCACCTGCGTTACGTGCCATGTTTGATTGACATTCAAACAACCCCGATGGGATGATGGAAAAAACATCAAGGGGGAGACGATGAGCAGCCTGAGCAAAATTCTCGGCATGGTCGTGGCCGCGTCCGCGATCGTGAGGATTGCAAGCGCTGATGCGCAGGAGGTGAAGCATTACCGCTTCGCCTACGATCAGCCGAAGACTACCGGCTATGGAATCCTAGGCGATATCTTCAGCGACAAGCTCAAGGCGGTGAGCAAGGGCACCATGCTGATCGATCAGTATCCGGGCGCCCAGCTCGGTCAGGAGCCGCAAGTGCTGCAGCTGGTGAAAGCAGGGGATGTCGAGTTCTGCATTTCTTCTTCCGCCAATGCCGCGACGCTGTCGCCGCAGGCCGGCGTGATGTCGATGCATTTCCTGTTCCGCTCCGAAGCGCATCTCATCAAGGCGATGGCAGACCCCGAAGTGTCCAAGGCGGTCAAGGCGATGATCGCCGATACCGTGCAGGGCGCGCGCGTCATCGCGCTCTCGACGCTCGGTCTTCGCAACATGTATTCCAAGCGCGAGATCAAGAAGATCGACGACGTCAGGGGTCTCAAGGTGCGGGTGCAGGCGACGCCCACCGAGGACACCATGTTCCCGGCCTATGGCGCGCAGATCGTGCACATGCCGTTCGGCAGCGTCTATACATCGCTGCAGACCGGTGTGGTGGACGTCGCGGAAAACGGCGTCAACGTCTATCTCGCCAACAAGCACTACGAAGTGGCGCCGGTGCTTTCGATGACCGAACACGAGGCCAACAACAGCCTGGTATGGGTGAGCGACAAGGTCTGGAACAGCCTGACGCCGGAACAGCAGGGCTGGGTGCAGGCCGCGGCTGACGAAGTCAACAAGAACCAGCCCGCCAAAGCGATCGAACTCGAGCATCAATCGCAGGACAAGCTGCGATCGATCGGCGTCAAGGTCGTCACCGATGTCGACAAGTCCGGCTTCACGGCGATCGCCGATCCCTATCTCGACAAGCTCGCCAAGGATCTTGGCCCGCATGCCGAGAAGATCAAGAACCTGATCCGGGCGATCAATTAGATCACCCGAGTCGACCCTGAATTATCGATAATTTTCGAGATTTTTACGCTCGTGCCGCGGCTGGAGGCAAGAAACGCCCGCGTTTTATTGACAATCCAACGGGCTTGATGGGATGATCCCTGAAAATCAGGACAGGGGGAAACGGTGAAGATTCCAGCCAGAACGATCAGCGGGGTCATTGCAGCAGCAGTTGTCGTGTTCGCCTCCGGCGCGCCCGCGCAAGAGGCGAAACATTACCGCTTCGCCCACGATCAACAGCTCAATACCGGCTATAGCGTCGCTTACGATATGTTTTCGGCCAAGCTCAGGGAATTGAGCAAGGGCACCATGCTGGTCGATCAGTATCCCGGCGCGCAACTCGGCCAGGAGCCGCAGCTGCTGCAGTTGGTGAAATCCGGCGATATTGACTTCGCGATCGTCTCTTCGGCCAACACCGCGACGATCTCGCCGCAGGCCGGCGTGATGTCGCTGCACTTCCTGTTCCGCAACGCGGATCATTTGATCAAGGCGCTCGCCGACAAGCAGGTGATCGATGCGATCAAGGCGATGATCGACGAGACCACGCAAGGCCTGCATGTCATCGCCACGGGCTCGCAGGGCGTGCGGAACATCTACAGCAAGAAGGAAATTCGCAACGCAGGCGACCTCAAGGGATTGAAGATCCGCGTTCAGGCCACGGCCACCGAGGACGCCATTTTCCCGGCCTATGGGGCGCAGACCGTGCACATGCCGTTCGGCAGCGTCTACACTTCGCTGCAAACCGGTGTGATGGACGCCGCCGAGAACAGCGTCAACGTCTATCTCGTCAACAAGCATTACGAGGTCGCGCCGGTGCTCTCGATCACCGAGCATGAGGCCAACAACGCCTTGGTGTTCGTCAGCGACAAGCTATGGCAAAGCCTTTCCGCCGACCAGAAGCAGTGGGTGCTCGCATCAGCGGCGGAAATCAGCGCCAACGAGCCGGCAAAGGCGTTCGAGCTTGAAAAATCAGCGGCGACCAAGCTGAAATCGTTCGGCGTCAAGATCGTTGACGACGTCGACAAGAAGAGCTTCGCCACGGTCTCGGATCCCTATCTCGACAAGCTCGCCAAAGAGCTCGGCCCGCACGCGGACAAGATCAAGACCCTGATCCGGGCGATCAACTAGGTCGGCGAAGACAATCATATCGTCATGCCCGGCCTTGTGCCGGGCATCCACGTCTTGCTTCGACGCATAAGAAGACGTGGATGGCCGGGAGGAGTCCGGCCATGACGAACAAAAGGGTGAGCCGCCGTGGGAGAGAACATGACCATCGCCGATAAACTGGTGCTGCAGCGGCAGCATCATCTGAAATGGCGGTCGTTCGACAGGCTCGAACTGATCCTGATGATCATGTGCGGCATCCTGTGTTTCGGCTTCTCGCTGTCGGTGACGGCGGACATCGTCACGCGAACCATCGGCCATCCCTGGCTGTGGCTGCAGGAAGTCACGTCCACGCTGTTCATCTATGCGATTTTCATCGGCGCCGCGGTCGCCACCCGCCGCAATGATCATCTCTACCTGACCGCGATCTCCGAGGCGATGCACGGCACGCCGCGGCTGATCGTCGAGATCATCATCCGCATCGTGGTTCTCGGCGTGGCGTTTTGCCTGATCTGGTTCGGCTACATCAACTATCTCAGGGGTTTCGGCAGCTTCCGGCTGCCGTCGGGAACGCCGATCGCCTCGCTCTATGCCGCGATTCCCCTGTCCGGCGTGCTGATCGGGCTGTTCACGATCGAGCAACTGGTCAACGGCATCACCAAGGGGTTCGACCATCCGGAGCCGCCGCAAGACGACCTTCCGATTCCGCCTGTCGATACCGGTGTTCAGACGAGGGTGGGCCTGTGAGCGCACCGGTCATCCTCGCGTTGATGTCGTTCTGCTTCCTGTTCTTTGGCTATCTCGGCGTGCCCGTGCCGTTTTCGCTGCTGGCGGGCGTCTTTATCGGGGCGCTGCTGACCGATGTCTCGCTGGCGGCGATCGTCCAGAAGGTTTTCGACGGCGTCGATTCCGAGGCGCTGCTGGCGATACCGTTTTTCCTTTTAGTTGGCGAGCTCATGAGTTCGGCCAATGTCGTGGTGCGGATCGCCAACCTGTCGCTGTCGCTGGTCGGGCACATCAAGGGCGGGCTTTCGCAGGTCGTCGTCGTCTTCTCCATGTTCTTCTCGGAAATGTCGGGATCGACCACCGCCGATGTCGCGGTCATGAGCCGCGCGCTCGGCGGCCCGATGAAGCGCGAGGGCTACAGCCCCGCCTTCATCGCGGCGATCATCGCATCCGCTTCCACCATCGCGGCGCTGGTGCCGCCGAGCATCACCGCCGTGGTTTACGGCGCGGTCGGCAACGTTTCGATCGCAGGATTATTCATGGCCGGCGTGGTGCCGGGATTGATGATCGGCTTCGGCCTGATGATCTACTGCTATTTCTTCGGGCCATCCGGCATGCGCAAATCGCGCGCGCCGCTTCGGCAGGTCGTCTTCGCCGCCGGAGATGCCGCGCTGCCGCTGATGATCCCGGTGATCCTGCTCGGCGGCATTCTCACCGGCTGGTTCACGCCGACCGAAGCCGGCGTCGTCGCTGTTGCCTGGATCATCGCGGTGGTGATCCCCGCGCTCAATCGCGGGCACTTGCGGAAGATTCCCTACGACTTCTGCCTCGCCGGGCTGATCTTTTCGCTGCCGCTGATCACTATCGGCGCCGCCAATGCGTTCGGCTGGATGCTGGCCTATCTGCGCGGCGCCATCGTCATCGCCGACTGGATCACTTCGATCGCCGGCAGCGATCCGCATATCATGATGCTGCTGCTGGTGCTGCTGTTCACCGTGGTCGGCGACTTCATCGAGCCGGTGCCGACCATCATCATCTTCATGCCGCTGGTGAATGCGCTGACGCAAGCCGGCGACATCAACGGCGTGCACATGGGCGTGGTGCTGATCGCGACCCTGGCGTTCGGACTGATCACGCCGCCTTATGGGCTGGTGCTGTTGATGGCGTCCAAATTCGTCGGCGTCAGTTTTGCCAAAGCACTGCGCGCGGCGCTGCCGATCTATGTGGTGTTCCTGGTGACCATCACCTTTACGATCTATTTCCCGAAGGTGGTGCTATGGCTGCCGAAGCAGGTGATCCCGGAATCGGTGGGATGTTTCAAGTCGCCGGCAGGGACGGGGTATATCTGTCCGCAGTGAAACCCTATCCGTCGTCCCGGCGTTTCGCACGGACGACGGCGGAGTGCGCTTGCGCCACGCCTTCGTCATTCAGGGCAACGTCCGTGCGGCCCTGAAACCGTCCCTGCTGGTTCCAGTTGGTGACGCCGTGGCGAATACAGAGAAAGGAACGCGAAGGGGCCGCCAACGGTTTCACGTTGGCTTCGACTTGCTCGTAAACTTCGTTACCGCCGCGCGAAACTCGTCGGTATGCATGCAGTCGATGATGCCATCCCGCTCGGCATCGAGTTGCTGCTCGATCGGCGTCACATGGGCGCGGTGGACCAACGCCTTGGTGGCGGCGAGCGCCGCTGGCGCGTTCTGCGCCAGCCGATGCGCCAGTTCGCCGGTCGCGGCTTTTAGTTCGACCGCCGGAACGACCCTGACCACCAGTCCCCAGTCATAGGCTTGCGCCGCCGAAAAACTGTCTTCGGCGAGAAATATCTGCAAGGCGCGCCGCGTGCCGACGCTCGCCGCCAGGCCGACCGTGCTGCCACCGTCAGGCGATACGCCGAGTTTGGCATAGGCCGGCGTGAAGCGGGCGTCTTCGGCGGCGATGCAGAGGTCTGCGACAAAGGCGAGCGACAGGCCGGCGCCCGCGGCCGAGCCGTGCACGCTTGCCAGCACGATTTTGGGCATCCGGCGCAGCGTCGTGATGAAGGCGTGGTAGTGCAGCAGCAATTCGCCAACCACCGGCGCGATATTGTCGGCGGCGGCCGCGGCACCAATGGTTTGCAGATCGCCACCGGCGCAGAACGCGCGGCCTTCGCCTTCGATCACCAGCACCCGGATATCGTCCGACGCCTCGACCGCAGCGCTCAGCTGTTCGAGTTTTTTCGCGATCGACAGATCGATCGAATTGAAGGCGGAGGGCCGATTGAGCGTGATGGTCGCGATCGGGCCTTCGATCCTGAGCAGCGCCGGATCGTCGGGCAGGGAGGTAGCGTGATCAGGCATCGGCATGGCAAGGAGCCCTTAAATTGCAAGAAGCCCTCAATCGGGGACGTCGCAAGCGCCATTTAAATAGCAGAAGGGAAGAGGTGACAATCCCCGGCGAAGTCTGCAAAATAGACCGCCTGGTGGCGACCGCATCGCAACAGCTGGAAACGAGAGGAGGCGTGGTAAGGATGGATACGACAATTGACCGTCCGGTCTCCACCATCGATCCGTTTTCGCATGATTTTCTGCGCGATCCCTATCCGCACCATCAGGCGCTGCGCGAGGCCGGCCCGGTGGTGTGGCTCGAGCAATACGGAATCTGGGCGATGGCCCGCCACCAGGAGGTCCGCGACGCGCTGACCGACTACCAGACCTATTGTTCGTCGGCCGGCGTCGGCCTGAGCGATTTCCGAAAAGAGCCGCCGTGGCGTCCGCCAAGCATCATCCTGGAGGCCGACCCGCCGCTGCACACCCGGACCCGCGCCGTGCTCACCCGGATTCTGTCGCCGGCCGCAATCAATGTCCTGCGCACGACATTCGAGCGCGAGGCGGAGTTGCTGGTGATGCGACTGGTCGAGCAGCGCGAATTCGACGGGATTGCCGATCTCGCCGAAGCCTATCCGCTAAAAGTGTTTCCGGATGCGGTCGGAATTTCCGAGGAAGGCCGCGAGAACCTGCTGCCCTACGGCAACATGGTGTTCAACTCGTTCGGTCCCCGCAACGACCTTTTCGATCGGGCCATGGCCAATGCCGGTCCGGTTCGCGACTGGATCATGTCGAAATGCAGCCGCGCGGCGCTGGCGCCAGGCGGGTTGGGAATGCAGATCTTTGAAGCGGTAGATGGCGGCGAGCTGACGGAACCTGAGGCGGGTATGCTGGTGCGCTCGTTTCTTTCGGCCGGTATCGATACCACGGTCTATGGCCTTGGCAACGCGCTACACTGTTTTGCGAGTTACCCCGAGCAATGGACCGTTGTTCGCGAGAACCCGGCCCTGATCCGTGGCGCCTTCGAAGAGGTGTTGCGGTTCGAGGCCCCGGTGCAGACGTTCTTTCGCACCACCACCAAGGCGGTCAACGTGTCAGGTATTGAGATCGGCGATGGGGAAAAAGTGCTGTTGTTTCTCGCTGCCGCCAACCGCGACCCGCGCCGCTGGGACAAGCCTGATGCGTTTGACGTCAGGCGTCGTGCGGCGGGGCACATGACCTTTGGCACCGGCATTCACGGCTGCGTCGGGCAGGCCGTGGCGCGGCTCGAAAGCGAAGCGATCTTCGCAGCGCTCACCAAACGCGTTGCGTCGTTCGAACTGACTGGCGAATCAAGGCGGCGGCTAAACAACACGCTGCGCGGGCTCGACACCCTGCCGCTTCGCATCGCGCCGGTCTGACGCAATGGTGCAGGGACCAGTTCTGATCGTCGGCGCCGGCCATGCGGGCTTCCAGCTCGCGGCCTCGTTGCGGCAGCATGGCTATGGCGAGCGCATCTGCCTGATCAATGACGAGGCGCATTTGCCGTATCAGCGGCCGCCGCTGTCGAAAGCCTATCTCAAGGGTGAGGGCCGGCCTGACAGCCTGATGTTCCGACCGGGCAAATTTTATCGCGACCAGAACGTCGAGTTGATCGCCGATCACGCGGTTTCCATCGATCGCGCCGCGCGCAGGCTGAAGTTCGCATCCGGCTCGTCGCTCGATTACGGACACCTGGTGCTGGCCACGGGCGCGCGCAATCGCTTGCTCGATCTGCCCAACGCGAATCTGTCCGACGTGCGATACTTGCGCATCCTCGATGAGAGCGAGGGGTTGCGCAAGCGGATCGGGGCTGGGCAACGGGTCGTGGTGATCGGCGCTGGCTTCATCGGCCTTGAATTTGCGGCGACGGCGCGGATCAGGGAACTCGAGGTCGACGTGATCGAACTCGGGTCCCGGGTGATGGCGCGCGCGGTGACGGCGGAAGTCTCGGACTATTTCCAGGAGCGCCACAGCGCGGCCGGCATTCGCATTCACCTGGGCGTGCAGGCCACCGGCATCGAGGCCGCGGGTGATAACGTTGCGGGCGTCAGCCTCAGCGATGGCCGGCACCTGCCGGCGGATCTTGTAGTGGTCGGCGTCGGCGTCCTGCCCAATGTCGAGCTGGCAGCGGAAGCGGGTCTCCCGGTTGCGTCAGGAATCATCGTCGATGAATATTTGCTGACCTCCGATCCCGACATTTCGGCAATCGGCGACTGCGCGCTGTTCGCAAGCCCCCGCTTCGGCGGCTCGCTGCGGCTTGAGTCGGTGCAGAACGCCACCGATCACGCGCGTTGCGTAGCGCTGCGGCTGACCGGCGATGCCAAACCCTATGACGGCCAGCCGTGGTTCTGGAGCGATCAGGGCGACGACAAGCTTCAGATCGCGGGCCTCACGACGGGTTACGACCGCGTCGTCGTGCGCGGCGATGCCGCGCAAAAATCGTTCTCGGCCTTTTGCTACAAATCCGGACGGCTTGTCGGCATCGAGTCGATCAACCGGGCAGGGGATCACATGTTCGGCCGACGGCTGCTTGGCATAAACCGCACGATCGAGCCGGAACAGGCGGCCGACACCAGCTTCGATTTGAAGGGGGCCTTGGCTTAGGATCAACGGCGGAAATTCGTCGTCCCTGCGGAAAGCAGGGACCCATACGCCGCGTCCTCTCGTAGGGCACAATGGCTGACGTCTTCTTCAATAACGGCCGCTGGTGGTTATGGGTCCCTGCTTTCGCAGGGACGACTCGGGGAAAGGGCAGTCTCAACTTCAGCTGCCGTCGGCATCGACGGCGCCGCGCCCATCCGCTGGACGCAGATCGATGCAGCGGCGTTGGCGTAGGCGAGCGCATCCGGAAGCGATTTTCGCCCCGCGAGTTGCGCCGCGACCGCGCCGACAAAGCAATCGCCGGCGCCGGTGGTGTCGACGGCACTGACGGAACGACCGGGAACGATCAATGGTTCGCCGTCGACCAGCGCCAGCACGCCGCGCTTGCCGAGAGTCACGCAGATGATGTTTTCCTTGCCGGCCCGCAAGGTCCTCACGGCCTCAAGCAATCGAGAATGATCGTCGCTATCGCGAAGCTCGGTCTTGGTGAGAAAGCCGAGCTCGGTTTCATTGAGGACGAGAATATCGACAAGATCGAGTAATCCGGAATCGAATTTAATTGCCGGCGCCGGATTGAGGATCGTGGTCGCGCCCGCCGCTCGGGCGCGCTCGAAGAAGGCGCCGATGGCAGGCAGCGGAATCTCGAACTGGCTGACGGCGATGTCGCCCTTGGCCAACGTGGGCGCGGCGACATCGGCGGCACTCACCAGAGCGTTGGCACCGGGAATGACGACAATGGTGTTGTCGGCCTTGGCAACGGTAATGACGGCCGTTCCGGTGTGAGCTTCCGAGGTTTCCCGCACGAAGCTCAAATCGATCCGTTGCGCGGCGAGAAACGCCTTCATTTCGTGGCCAAATGCATCATTGCCAAGCCGGCCGATCAGCGCCGTCGGCGCATCGAGTTTAGCCGCCGCGACCGCCTGGTTGGCGCCCTTGCCGCCGGGAAAGTAAAGCACGGCATTTCCGGCCACCGTCTCGCCGATGCGGGGATGCCGGTCGGCGGTCGCCACCACATCCATATTGATGCTTCCGGCTACGAAAACGCGGCCCATAAATTATTCCTGAATCAGCCGGCTAAACCCGGACCGCAAACTCTTGCCTGACGGCTTCGATATCGGCAAGCGTCGGCAGGCCGGCCTCGTTGCCGAGACGCTGAATCTTGTAGGTCGATGCCGCGCGCGCGAATTGGAAATGGTCGTGCCAGCTTTTGCCGGGATTGCTGAGGTAGGAATAGACATAGGCACCGTGGAACACGTCGCCGGCGCCGTTGGTATCGAGCACCCGCTCACGCGGGATCGGCAGCGCGGGAAGGGTGTGGGTCGTGCCGGTTTCGTCGTACCAGAGCAGGCCGCGTTCGCCCATGGTGACACCGCCGACCCGGCAGCCGCGGGCCTTAAGATAGTCCAGCATCTTTTCCGCCGTCAGGTCCATCTGCTCGCACAGCCGCTCGGCGACGATGGCGACGTCGATGAATTCCAGGAGTTCGTGGGTATTGGTGCGAAGACCGCCGCCATCAAGCGAGGTCAGGATGCCGGCCTCGCGACACAGTTTCGCATAATGGATCGCGGCGTCCGGCTGGTGGCCGTCGACATGCAGCGCGCGGCAGCCGCCGAGGTTTAACAGCGGGAACGGATGGATATGCTCGTCGTCACGGCAACGCACGATGGCCCGCTTGCCGTCCTTCGGCATGATGAACGACAGCGATGAGGAATTGACCTTGCGCGGATGGATCGAGATTCCATACTTCGCGCTCATGTCCTGAAACATCCGCCCGAGCCAGTCATTGGCCACGGTCGCGATCAGGTCCGGCACGATGCCGAGCTTGGCGCAACAGAACGCCGCCGTCACGGCGTTGCCGCCGAACGAGACCGCATATGCCGACGCGACATGCTTCTCGTCGCCGGTCGGCATGTGATCGGTGATAAAGGTAACGTCGATATAGGTTTGTCCGATGAAAAGGGCCTTCATTCGTTTTCCGTCGCTGATGGTGTGGTCCCGGCGGCATCATACATTAGCACCGCTTATACCAGATCATTCGCTGAAATTATTCGCAAGGCCATAGCCTTAACCGCTTGAGATAACCTTATGGCCGGACTACGACCGTCTTCAGGCATCGTCAGCATGCCGCTCTAACGGCCAGCGGCTGTTTTGAGTTCCTGACAGATATGAGGGGGAGCGATGACTGTCTATTCCGGTCCAGTGTTCGAGATGGCGGTGAACCAGTTCGGCGTGATCGCCAATCATCTGTCGATCCCGATGGACGAGCGCGACCGTCTGTTGATGCCGAAGCGGGCGATCACCGTTTCCTGCCCGATCCATCGCGACGACGGCACGATCGCGGTGTTCGAGGGCTATCGTGTGCAGCATCACCTCACCCTCGGTCCGACCAAGGGCGGGACGCGCTTTGCGCCGAGCGTCGATATCGGCGAGGTGGCCGCACTTGCGATCTGGATGAGCTGGAAATGCGCGCTGGTCGGCTTGCCCTATGGTGGCGCCAAGGGAGGGGTAAACGTCGACCTCACCACCATCTCCGGGCGCGAACTGGAGGGACTGTCGCGGCGCTATATGCAGGAGATGATTCCGTTCGTCGGGCCTCACACCGACGTGATGGCGCCGGACATGGGCACCAACGAGCAGGTGATGGCCT
>WNFW01000079.1_pt1 | contig 63053 bp, 57 predicted proteins | sample 5400131 | NCBI WGS metagenome assembly WNFW01 (sample SAMN13153362, study PRJNA577476) | soil metagenome | isolation source: 20 cm soil or saprolite under grassland replicate 1 | place: USA:California | collected 2016-06-15
ACGTGCTACATTGAAGCACATATTTTCAGGAATGCAAGGACAATCTTAACAAATCTTGACATATTACTTGCTACATCTCTGACGGAAATCCTTGTCTCTGAGAGGTTTTCTCATTTTGAAAGGGAAGTCAGGCTAGCCCACGACCGCTTTGTCCGCGGCCTCCAACCCCCGGTCTATAATGGCGAAGCCTTCGCGAAGCTCTTTCTCCGAGATGCACAACGGCGGGTTGGTGAAGAAAGTGTTCCACCGCACAAACGTATAGAGTCCGTGCTCAAGGAAGAATGCTCTTAGAGCTGCCATTTCTTCGGAGCCACCGTTGAACGGCGCCATCGGCTCGCGCGTCTTCCGATTGCGTATCAATTCCACCAGGCCAAACAGACCAATCGAGCGAACCGCCCCCACGGAGGGATGCCGGGATGCCAGTTCGGAGAGCAGTTGCTTCAAGCTCTGACCCATCCTTCTTGCATTTTCGATTAGATGATCCTCTTCGTAGACGCGGATGGTCGCTAACGCCGCAGCGCAACCCATCGGGTGACTGTTGTAAGTGAGACCGCCGTAGAAGACTTGGTCCTGAAAGTACTTTGCAATGTGGTGGCGCATGCCAACAGCACCGAGCGGAAGGTAACTGCTCGTAAGCCCCTTGGCCATAGTGATCAGATCGGGCACGACCTTCCAATGGTCCACCGCGAACCATTCTCCGGTGCGGCCAAAACCCGACATGACTTCGTCAGCAATCAGCAAAATCCCATGCCTGGTGCAGATTTCGCGCACTCCCTGTAAGTAGCCATCCGGCGGAACGAGAACTCCATTCGTGCCGGTAACCGGCTCCAAAATGAAGGCTGCGATGTTTTGCGGTCCTTCGAGTTGGATGACTTCTTCAACATTCCGTAGGGCCTGCTCGACAGTATCCCATCCTCGTTCTATCCCGTGATACGGATCGAAAACGCGAATGACACCGGGTATGCCCGGCTCGTTCGCCCAGCGTCTTGGATCGCCTGTGAGCGACATGCTCCCGGCGGTGGCTCCGTGGTAGGAGCGGTAGCGCGCTAGAATTTTGTGCCGCCCGGTAAATAGCCGCGCAATCTTGATCGCGTTCTCGTTCGATTCGGCGCCGCCATTGGTAAAGAAGAAAGTATCGATATCCCCTGGCGTGATTTCGGCAAGTTTCGCTCCCAGGCGCGCACGTGGTTCTGTAGCCATGAATGGGTTCGCGTAGGCCAGCGTGGAGGCTTGCTGGTGAATCGCTTCGATGACCCGCGGGTCGCCGTGGCCGATGTTGACACTCATCAGCTGACTATTGAAGTCGAGGAAGCGCTTCCCTTCGGGCGTCCAGAAATAGACGCCCTTGGCTTTCGCTACCGGCAACGGGTCGACTTTTGATTGAGCCGACCATTCAAACAATGTGTGTTTCTTGACCAGGGCGATCATCTCCTCCCCGGTCATTCCTGGTACCGTCACATGCGTTGTCACGTTATCCTCAGTGAAGATTCAAATTGTCTATCGTACACTCCTCAAGCAGTTAGAAGTTCCTGTACTGAGCGGTACGCCTGATCGATAGCAACATCCGGGTATGCCGTCGCCCCAGAATCGGTGTCGTCAGCCTGGTGCGATTCTCCGATGTCTGGTCGGCCCTCGCCAAGCGTGGTTCCGGCAAGGAGAGCACCGCCTATGACCACGGCCGCACCATTGATGAAATCCCGTTCGCCTAATAGGCTGATCCATCCCAGATAGGTCGTAGTCTTTGCTCACGAATTCCCAATTCCTTCCCGTCATCAACAGCTGGTCGCCGCTCACCAACGAAACCCGAGTCATTGTGTCCGGATCAATATTCTCCACGCAACCGTCCATCTTGTAAATTTGCGTTTTTCTTGTAACTTGCTCGTCCTGTGGTTCTCTTGACCTTTTCGCAACCAGGCATTCCTAGGTTAGGAGAAAGTAGTTCATGACACTCCCGGTAGCACTAACAAAGCCAAGCACACACCCTCTAATCCACATCCGCGGGACGCTTGCTGCTTCGAAAAACCTGAAACTCACGAATGTGCGCTTCGCGGGTTGACCCCAGGATGTTTAGACGAATTCTTGAGGCGGTTGTCGGCTGAAAACTGTCGATCTTCTTATGTCCTATCGCATTACCGTCGACCACAACACTCCATGCCTTACCGTTCCATACCTCAATTCGGTAATGCTCCACGTGCTGACCATCGTTCAGCCATTCCATCGTCATGGATCGATCGAAGGTTATCTTTTTAGGAAAATCTACTTCGATCGATGCGTGGTGAGATCCTTTTGGCGCCGACCAAAAAGTGTCGGGGTCCCCGTCGAAGGCCGCTGCCGCCCCCGGGCTCGGCCTGCCATTCTCCTTGGTCACCAAGTTCTGCCCGTAACGCTCGCGGAGCGCAGCTCCAAACTCCTCCAACCTTTTCACGTCCGTGTCGGGAAGGAGGCCCCGCGTATCAGGGGCCACTCCCAGCATCAGCTGGCCTCCGCGTCCAACCGTGTTGTCATATACTGCCAGGAGTTCGCCTACAGACTTGATCGTGTCCTCTGCGTTGGCGCTCCAGAACCAATGTCCTTTCCGCAGCGGGGTATCGGCCTCCGCGGGCCGCCAACGTAGGAAGCCGTGACGATCAATCACGTTCCAGTTCTCGTAGGGAATTCTTCCATCCTCGTTGCCGACCCAGCGGATATCGCCATAATCAAATAGAGCCATATCGGCAAACACCAGCGTATCAGGTTGGTAGGTGCGGAGTTCCTCGATGTATCGAGAAAAGTTGTAAACATGGCCAGCGCCCCCGGCGCCATCGAGCCACCATTCCACGAGTTCGCCGTAGTGCTGGATCAGTTCGTCCATTTCAGCCAAGTAGTAGTTGTCATACTCGGCAGAGTTGGCGTACCGGCGTTCGTGACGATCCCAGGGTGAAAGGTAAATTCCCAGCTTTAGCCCATGCTTTCTGGCTGCTGCGGCGACCTCTCCTACGACGTCACCTTGCCCGTTTTTCCACGAGCTGCTTTTGACGCTATACTCGGTTTGATTCGTTGGCCAAAGACAAAATCCGTCGTGGTGTTTTGCAACCATCACAACGTACCTAACCCCGGCGGACTTGATAGCCGTCATCCATTGCCCGGCGTCGAACTGCGTTGGATTAAAAGTCGAGGGGCTGGCCGTTCCGTCTCCCCATTCCTTGCCAAGAAATGTGTTCGGTCCGAAGTGAATGAGGACGCCGAACTCGAGATCTTGCCACTCCAGCGCTTGGGGTGATGGTTTCAGATCCGTGAAATTCTCTGCCCGGCAAATGACGACGGTAGCGATCAATCCGGCCAACACGGCCGCAAGGACGGTTATTCTCACTTTCGGTGAAACCATTGGCTGGTGCTCCTCCGAAGAAAGATGGGCGGGAAGAATAAATCAAATCTCCAGCGCGCGCAAACCGCAGCAGTCTCACCCGGTTGTTCCAGGTTCGGGAAGCGTGGCCTCCATTCCCTCGGCGGTGCCCATAGCAGCACGATAAATCTCCGCTTCTCAACTGCGCCCTCCTATTATGAGAAGTCGCTCTCCGAACTTCGCAGCGCTTGCCCCGAGCCGGGATTTTTGTGATAAACAACACGGCAATCAATGACTTTTGGCCCACCCGCGAGGTTCATGGAAATGATTCATTCTTACAATGCTCGTCGAGTTGTCTCCCATGTTGTCGCCTTATTCGCGATATTCCTACTGGCCCTGGGGTTTACCACGGCCGCGCATCCGCAGAGCGCGAGAACCAGCAAGAAATTCCAAAATTATCTGGTGCCGCGACGATCCATCCAAATCCACGACGGTTTTGGCATTAATTCCGACCTTCCTCGCGATCCTTACGTTCCTTGGAACCGCTGGTGGTGGACGCGCATCTTCGACGCCGGTATCAGTTTCATCCGCATCGGTCAGTATGAAAACAGCTCGGATCCCACGAGCTGGGACTGGGTCGAGCGCAAACGCGGAGAATACTCAATCGCTCAGGAAGTCGACGACCAGATTGACTCTCTGGTGGAAAACGGCGTGCACATCGAGATCCAGTTGCTCTACGGAAACCCTCTTTACACTTCACCTGCGGGACGCGCTCCACAGACGGTAACGCCGGCGCCGGGCGGTTTTCACAACCCCGACCGCAGCCTCTATTCCGTCTTCTGGCCGCCCAAGACGCCCGAGCAAATTCAGGCCTTCTCCAATTACGCAAGATGGATGGCCAACCATTTCCGTGGGCGCGCTCAGTACTACGAGATCTGGAATGAGCCAAACATTGACTACTGGAATCCGGCACCCAGCCCGGAAGAGTATGGCAGGTTATTTAAAGCGGTTGCCCCGGCGATTCGCGCCGCAGACCCAAGCGCCAAGATTATTTTTGGCGGGCTGGCTGGTGCGGATCGCAAGTTTGCCAAACGCGCGCTGGATGCCTGCGCGTGCGGGGAGGGCATCGACGTGTTCGCCTACCATATTTACCCGGACTATGGTCAAAACCTAAATCCCGAGGCTATGGATGACGAACGGCATACGAGCGAGTCTCCTAAGGCACTGCGCGACATGGTCCGCAACTATCCCGGCATCCGAAAAGACCTGGTCTTCTGGAACGACGAGTTCAATTCGATTCCTTCCTGGCAAGGCTCAGATGAATCGGTTCAGACGAAATACCTCCCGCGCGGCTTAATTGCCGACAGAGCCGCGGGAGTTCGGACCTTTGTCTGGCTCATCGTCGGGGCCACGGATGGCAACGAATCGGATGACTTCGGCATGCTGCACGGCCTCATGTTTCGCCCGGAAGACTTTACGCCGCGGCCCGTTTTTGCCGCGCTTCGGAACACGATCACGTTATTTTCCGATACCAAGTTTGATCCGGCTATCGAGGTTCACAGCGAGGGCGCAACAACTTCGCCCGCGCTCCTTGGTTATGGATTCCGTTCCCCGAAGAACCGGGCCATCATTGCCTACTGGCTGCCGGTGCTTAGCAAGGCCGGAGATCGGTCAGCTGCCGCAAACGTGAACCTGCGGATAAGCGACTCAGGCATCGAGCATCCCGTGCTCGTGGACGTCACCTCGGGCGAAAGGACCCCGCTCTCCTGGAAGCCCGGCACCACGGACACGCTCGAGCGGATGCCGCTTTTCGACGGCCTCATGGCGATTGCTGACGAAAGTTACTTTGATTGGACGGAATTGCCCGAGGCCGCGAGCGAACTGACGTTAGCCAAGGAACCGGAGGGCCTTCGGCTCGCATGGAAGATGCACGCGGGCAATCCGGAATCTGTCTCCGTCGAACGCCGTATCGGCGAACACGGTCAGTGGCGGTCGGTCGCGATATTGCCCGCCGCGGAGACTTCGTTTCTGGACGAACAAGTTTCCCACGACAAGCGACCGGTCTCTTACCGAGTGCTCGCGGAGAACGCTGCGGGCCATTCCGCATACTCGAATGTTGCCACGCTGCGCGAATGAACCGCGCGCCCGGACCTCCTGTTCGGAGGCGTGCCGGCCCGCCTTCCACAGGCCGGCTCCTACCTTTGCCCGATCAACTGCAAGAAACTATTGACGATCGCGTTCTCGGCGCAGCCTGGCTTTAGCCTCGTGGTAGTGATCTCGTAGCTCACCTGATCGAACGCCGCATCATCCGGGATATAACCGCTCGATCCGTTGGCGTGCGTGACCATCACCGTATGGCTGAACGGCGACTCCTTTTTGAGGTGTTCATGAATCATCGTCATTGCCTCACCCGAGACGCCGGCCAGGACGATATCGTTTATCATCAAAAGGCTCAGACGAATGCTCACCGGAGCCGAGTCCTGCCACTGGTATTCCTTACGCGGCAACGGACCCGGTTCAACCATCCTGCCGGGGCAACCGATCGCCTGCTGCTTGCCCCAAATGCGGTTCTGGTTCGTAGCGTGGATAGCGCCCGCCACGCGTACTGCTTCCTCGCCAAGAATTTTCCCGAGACTTTCTACCATCGTGAAATCCGACCCGCGCGCGAGTGAAATAGGATTCTGGTCCCCCGCGGCGCCGCTGGTCCACAAAGCTACGACGCTCTCGCTGGTCTTCTCGGGCCGTAGCGCGATCGCGACGCCGGCGTCGCTGCGCGGGGCGTCTGCTGCCTTCCCGCGGTAATAATTCTCGACATAGCGCGACGTTGCTCCGGCCAGATCGCCGCTAATCTGATCATTCTCCCCTCCCATTACAACCGCATGCGCGGCATAGTTGATCAACAAAGCGATCGGCTTGCCAGAAGGTGCGTCGAACCGGATGACCGTTACCGTTTTGTTCGACGGCCCTTCGGGGTTGTAGCCCAGCCACCATCCGGTGTCAGGCGAGTATTCGCGCCGGTTGATATTCACGTAGGCTTTTCCAGTTTCGATCCCGATTTTGGCTGGCTGAAGATTTTCTCTCGCCTTGCGAATAACCGCGACCGTCGCATCCTCAACCTGTTTCGTGTAAGCCGCAGACTTCGGAGAGTCGTTGCCGTACATCCCAAAGGGAGCCGGCGCGCTGTGGTCATGCACGGCGCAAAGCAGCAGATACTCGCTGGGTATGCCCGTCTCACGAGCAATCCGCTGGGACAGCTCCTCCCAAACGGGGTCGGGCACACCGATCAGCTCCCACGCCACTAACGTTGCCAGTCTGCTGCCGTCGCCAAGCACAATGGCACGGGCATAGATGTGGTCATGGACGCCTTTGAAACCCTCCTTGCGGTCGGCATACCCGCTCATTATCAGCCCGGCATCCGCGGAAGGTGTGATGTCAACCTTCGCCGCTCCCGCTTCTAACGTTCCACTCTCCGCGGCCGCGGCCAGCAGAAGCGATGTTCCCATCAAGAGAATTGCCCGCACGGGCCAAATCGCTATCGTCATGTTCGTGCCCTCAAACACGCAAAGTCTTTTGTAACCCTCTTTTCACCAGGCTGGCGCGAAGGTACAGTAGTCGAGCCAAGCAAGTCACCCGGAACGAATCCAAGGCTCGGAAAAGCCCGACGCATAGGCTTGGGAATAGGAACCGCTTTTTCATAAAATGTCTGAAGCGCCATCTAAATCAATCGAAACACGCACGATCGTCGTCACCGGCGGAGCAGACGGCATTGGCCGCGCGGTCGTGCTTCTTTGCGCGGCGCGCCGCGACAACGTCGCCATACTCGACAAAAATGCCGAAGCCGCAAAAAAGACCGCCGCCGAAGCCATGAAACAAGGCGCTAAGTGCGCCTTGAGCCTCGCGTGCGATGTTAGCTCTGAAAAGCAAATCGAGAAAGCCTTTGAGATTGTCTCCAACAAAATCGGCGCTCCCTATGGCCTGTTCACGGGTGCCGGCATTGATTTGGGAGGCCTCGTACACGAACTTCCCGCCGCGACGTGGCGACGGGTTCTGGACACCAATCTGACCGGAACCTTTTTCGCGTGCAAGCACGCTATCAGGAAAATGCGCCACGCAGGCGTGCCAGGTTCCATCGTGTGCGCATCTTCGCCAACGGGGTTCGTCGCCCTTGCGGCTGGTGCGAGCGGTGCGTACAGTGCAAGCAAGGGCGCGATTTCCTCCCTCGTGCGATGCATGGCCATTGATTACGCTCCTTACGGCATCCGCGTGAACGCGGTTGTCCCCGGAGCAACGGAAACTCGCCTGATGTGGAGCAATGTCCCCGCCAAGAGCATCCCGCACATGCGCAAAATCCTCTCGAAAGAGATTCCCCTGGGTCGTTTAGCTCAGCCACAGGAGCCTGCACGCACGGTCGCCTGGTTACTTTCCGAAGAGTCCTCTTATGTCACCGGATCACACTTTATTTGCGATGGCGGTATTCTCGCAAAAGCATCCATCAGCGTATGAACGCATTCCTTTAGGACGACAATAGAGCCATGAAAATCACCAAAATAAAAGCGGCCGGCCTGCGCGGCGGCACACCGGAAGGCGGATGGGCTAACGAAATAAAGCCGCAGGACTGTGTGCACACCCTCGTTGCCGTTCTTACCGACGAAGGCATCACTGGATGGGGCTCGGTCTTTGCCACTGACGAATTGGTCGAGGCCGCCCTGCATCTTTTGGAACCGCTGTATCTCGGAGAAAATCCGCAAGAGCCGGAGCGCGTCAGCGAGAAGCTTCACGCCAACACCTTCTGGATGGGCCGCGGCGGAACAGTCACCCACGCCATCAGCGGGATCGACATAGCTCTCTGGGACATTCTGGGCAAGACGACTGGACAGCCGGTCGGCAGGCTCCTGGGCGGTTGCTACCGCAGTCGCGTTCTTCCCTATGCTTCCGTGCTGATGCGCGAGCCGCGGGCACTCGCAGACCATCTGTTGGCCATCCGCGAGGAAGGCTTTCGGGCATTTAAGATTGGCTGGGGACCGTTCGGCTGGCAAAGCAACGCGATGGACGAGCAGATTGTACGAGCAGCACGCGAAGCCGTTGGTCCCGAAAGCCTGCTCATGGTGGACGCCGGTGCCAGCAACGCTTTCTGGCCCCAGAGTTTCAAATGGGCGGTGCGAACCGCTCGGATGTTGGCTGACTTCGGCGTCTATTGGTTTGAAGAGCCTTTGCTTCCCGACAATTTGTCCGATTACACGTTGTTGCGGCAAAATTCGCCTGTGCCCATCGCGGGCGGCGAAGTGCTGACACGCCGGCAGTCGTTCGTCCCTTGGCTCCAGGGCCGCGCTTTGGATATTGTCCAGCCCGATGTGACGAAAGTCGGTGGCATCAGCGAAGAGCGCAAAATTGCGTGGATGGCCGAAGAGAATGGTGTCCGTTTTATTCCGCATGGCTGGAACACAGCCCTGGGTTTGGCTGCCGACCTTCATCTGGCCTCTGCAAGCCGGAACACGGACATCGTGGAATACCTCCCCGGCTCGCCTTTTATCGACGACCTTGTGGAGAACAAGTGGAAACTCGATGATAACGGCATGCTCGCCGTGCCCAACGGGCCGGGCCTCGGCATTTCCCTCAATCTAGACGTTGTCGAGAAGCACACCGGGCAAAGATTCGCCGGACCATCGTGACCTGTGGCTTCCTCACAACTCCCCCGTATCCATTTTGTTGTCGCGAGCAAAGAGCCGACGGAGCTCTGTCGGTGTTCCGACACTGACTGGACGTTCTCTGCCCCTCCGGCCCCCCTCTGCGAGTTTGTATTTCGCTAAGCTGCTGAGCGAAAAACACCTGCCGAATGACCTCAGGTAAGCTGCTTTGCAAGAAATTCAGAAAAGCGTTCCTTCCAAGGGCCGGTCCCACACTCGTGAGAGCATATTGTTCTCCCTTGACTAGACTTCACAGCGAGTCGTATAGCCTACAGGAGAGCGGATTGTGCGAGCGAGGTCCACGATGAACCCACTTTCGGTACGAGTTTTGCGAATGTTCGGCGAGTTGGGGAGAGAACGGCTCGATCTGCATGCCCTATTCGAAGCCGGCGGCAATGAGCCAGCAGAACGGAGCCGCGTGCTCGACGCCATCGATGAATTGCTGAATGTAGGCATGGTAAAAGAGTGCGGCGGCGATTTCTACGAATTGACAGAGAGCGGGAAGCGCGCCATCGCGAAGCGGTGAAAGCGAGAGACCGAAAAGAGCACGTTTCTTTCTTGACTGGAGCGCGCGAAAACGTGACTCTGACGCAAGATGCGGTGTCGAATGCAGAGAAGGGCGGGGCAGCAGCTGATGTAAACACGCGCCATCCGCGCCATCTTGCACGCTTGACGTTCTTGGGCCGCGCGGCCTAACATGCGCCCACATGACCTTTCTCGATACCCTGCGTTTTCCTTTGAGCTTTTTGCAGAGCAGGCTTCCTGATATCGAGCACCTCGACACTCTCGAAGCAGAGCAGCGGTGGTGGAAGGCCGAAGGTCGCGCTATATCAGCCACGATTGATCGCGCCGGAACGCCATGGCTGCGCATGTTCGATCAATCGGGAAGGCGCGTCGATGAAATTCTCTACCCTCGCGAATACCAGGCGATTTTGCGAAGGGGCTACCAATCCGGCGTGGTCTGGCGTGCACTGGAAAGAAAGTCACTCCTTGCGACGTACCAATTGATTTACACGATTTCGTTCTTCGATCCCGGAGTTTGTTGTCCGTACACGGTGACGCTTGGTACGGCTGTTCCTCTTGCGAAATATGGGAGCACTGAGCTGCAGGCGCAGTTCGCGCCACACCTCTTGCGGAAGGACGATAGCTCATGGCAAGGAGCGACGTGGATGACGGAGATCGATGGTGGGTCCGATTTGGGCGCGAGCGTAAAGACCATCGCGCGGCCTGCCGGCGACTGCTGGCTGCTTACAGGCGACAAGTACTTTGCAAGCAACGCTGGAGCGGAGTTGGCCGTTGTGGCCGCTCGGCCGGAGGGAGCCTCGCCGGGCGTGCGCGGGCTGGCGCTCTTCCTGGTGCCTCACTATCACAGAGACGGCAGTCTCAATTACTTCGTTCGCCGATTGAAAGACAAGATCGCCACACGCTCGGTTCCTACCGGAGAAGTGGAATTGCGAGACAGCCAGGGATACTTACTGGGCTCGACGGACTCAGGAATCTATCTGATTTTGGAGGTTTTGAACCTCTCGCGCGTTGCCAACAGTGTGGTCAGCGTTGCGCTGGCGCAGCGCGCAATGGCCGATGCGCTCGAGTATGCGGAGCGTCGCAGCGCGTTTGGCAAGCGGATTCTCGATCATCCACTCCTTGGGCGTCAATTTGAAAGCCGCCTAAATGCGCTTCAATCTGCGTTTGCCCTGGCGTGGGAAGCTGTCCGGCTCCTGGACGGGGTATGGATGGAACGGCCGCCATATTCCGAACGCTATCACTTGTTCCGGCTAGTAGCCCACCTGGCGAAATATTGGACCGCCGAGTTCGCTGCCGACACGGCGAAATGGGCGATGGAGGTGCACGGCGGGCTCGGCGTTCTGGCAGAGTATGGCGTGGAGCGCTGGTTTCGCGAAGCAATGATTCTAGCGATCTGGGAGGGAACCTCACACCGCCAGATTCTGGATGGACTCGAAGTGATGGAACGAAAGCGAGCCCACAAAATGCTTTTTCAACATTTGGGTGATACCGCGCCAACCAAAGAGCTCGCGGGTATGGAATCAGAGGTCGAACAGCATTTGAAACAGCCGGCGGATGAAAAAGAAGCTCACGCAGAGGTGCTCTTCAGGCGGCTTGCCGTTCTCGCGGCCGATAAGCTCTCCTTAAAATATCATCAATAATCCCAACCCTGGTCGATCGAATCTCACGGGAAGGAACCCAACTTGACGTAAGCTTCTATCATGTTAGAGTAACTCTTGCAATTTTGTCGTGAGAGTGATTTTAGCGCTTCACACCGTCGAGGAGAACAACCGAAAATGCGGCGAAGGAGAGTCGCCCGAAATGAGCCGCTTGTCACAAGGGGCGCAGCGGCCCGAAGTCTCGCAAAGTCAGGGCAACAGAGACGCCTTTCCCGAGTCGCGGGACCAAACAGCAGAGAACCCCTGGGCCTCCGTGAGCGCAAAAAAGCGCGGCTGCGTCAGCAGATTATTGACACGTCGATTCGCTTGTTCCGCAAGCACGGTTACGAGAATACCAGAGTCGAGGACATCGTCCAGATCCTCGAAATCAGCCAGCCCACCTTTTTCCGTTATTTTCCAAGCAAAGATGGCGTGCTGCGCGAGGTCGGCCGCCGCGGTTTCAGCTGTATCAAGGAGCATCTCGAGACGGAACTTTCGAGCGATGTCACAACGGCGCAACGGTTGTGGCGAATGTATGAGGGCATGGCCCGCGAAGTGGAATCGGACCGGCCTTTGTGGAGAGCCGTGGTGCTTTCCGGAGCGATGGATCCCGTGCGCTCCCCTGAAATGCGGCGGCCCGAAGAAATTGCGGTAAGCCTGCTGAGGGAAATCCTCGCCGAAGGCCAAAAGCGCGGTGAAATCACAAAGGCGTTTCCGGTGGCGCATCTCGCGGAGTTCATGGAGGGACTCTATACGACTGTGGTCCGACGCTGGGCTGTGGACCTTTCCGGGCCACACAGTTTGAGCGAACGAGTCCGCAGCGCACTTGCGTTTTTTCTTAAGGGCGTACAAGCGTAAGCCCCGAGCGGAGAGTGGCTTGCTTCCTTCCCTCCTCCACTTCACATTCATCCGAGGCAAGCATCGTTTGCACCTGGCATGTTCGGTCCGCGATGGCGTGCTCTTGTCCTCGAAACAGAAGCCATGAAGGCCGCTGTCCTGCATGAATTCAAAAAAGCTCTTGTGATCGAGGAGATCGTCCGCCCGCTGCCGGACGCGAACGAAGTGCTCATCCAAGTGGAAGCTTGTGGTGTTTGTCATTCCGACCTGCACGTCGCGGATGGAGACTGGCCTCAGTTCACCTCGCTTACGAAAATGCCCTTGATACCTGGGCATGAAATCGCCGGCCGCGTCGTTGAAAAGGGCGGAGCGGTTCGAGAATTTCAGATTGGTGACCGAGTCGGCGTCCCGTGGATTTATTGGACCTGCGGCGAATGCGAATTCTGTCGTGAAGGAAGCGAAAATCTTTGCGCACGGCAGAAAATTACGGGCGTGACGGTAGATGGCGGCTTCGCCGAATTTATCAAAGCCCCGGCAAGCCACGCTGTGAAGATTCCGGATGCATTGTCGGCGGCGCAAGCCGCGCCTCTGTTTTGTGCCGGCGTGACGGTCTATCGGGCCTTGAAGCACGCTCGCATTTCTGCCGGACAACGGCTGGCGATCTTTGGGATCGGAGGTCTGGGCCACGTTGCCGTGCAAGTCGGGAGAGAGCTGGGAGCCGAAGTAATAGCCGTTGACGTCGCCGACGAAAAATTACATCTTGCTGAAACTCTGGGCGCAGCAACCTGCCTAAACGCCGCTTCGACGAACGTCACAAAAGCGCTGCGCGCAAACGGCGGTGTTCACGTTGCGCTGGTCACTTCCGCGGCCAAAGTTGCTTATGACACAGCGTTTGCGTGTGTCCGTCCAGCGGGAACCCTTCTTGCTGTCGGCTTGCCGGCGGAAAATATATCTTTCCCGCCGATTCTCATGGCTGCCAAAGAAGTGCGCATCCAAGCGAGTGCGGTCGGCACACGCCAGGACCTCCGCGAAGTGCTGGCGCTAGCCGGGAGGGGAAAAATTCACTGTCACGTCACTACACATCCCTTGTCCGATGTAAATCGGATCATGGATCGACTGCGTCAAGGGCAAGTGCCGGGCCGGGTGGTGCTCTTTTTTTCCTAGGGGCGGCCTCTTCGGCGCGTTTCGAGTCCAGGGTCTCAAAAACTTGACAGTCAATTCGCCTAAGTCGATCGACCGGAAGCTGCTTGGAGGTGCGCGGATTCTGGCAATTCCGCCGTTTCTAAATTTCGTATTGACGTTAGTTCGTAAAATGTGATACCGACTATCACAATCTTGGATGCTTCTTCCCGGGAACGCGGGATCGAAATCTTCGCGACGCTCCGATCCCCGCTCGTTGTTGGGCTTCCATTCTAGTCGAGGACATGGCGGCAGAGTTCGAGCCCGCCGTTGGTGCAGGGTAATGGATAGGGGACGATACGCCTGGATTCCCGACAAACCAGCGTCTCGCCGCCTCATGAACCAGGAGGAGCTATGAAGTCGACTTTGTTAGCAGTTGCGGTCCTTGCGGCGTACTTGCTTCCCGGTAGCCATGCAACGCCTGCACAGGGTGTGGGGGCCTCGGCGGACCTGACCGGAACGGTCACCGATCCGACCGGCGCCGGAGTGCCGAAGGCGAAAGTAACGGCGACGGATCCTGGGAAGGGCGTGGAACGCAGCGCGATGACCGACGAACATGGTTTCTACCGCGTGTCCGGCCTGCCCCCCTCAAGCTACAAGGTCAGTGTGGAACACGCGGGTTTTCAAACCGAGATAGCTGCCGGCGTGGTCTTGACCGTGGGGCAAACGCTGGTCTTCGACCTTCGTCTCAAATTGTCGGGAATGTCGTCGCAGGTGGAAGTGAGTGCCGAGTCTCCCGTCGTCGAGACCGAGAGAGGAAGCCAAGCGAATACCCTTACGCAGACGTACATCGCCGACCTGCCGATCGACCGCCGCGACTACCTTACCTTCACATTGCTGATGCCGGGCGTTTCCAATTCCACGCGGCTAGCCGACGATCAGGATTTTCGCGTCAAGCAAACGCCGCAAAGCGGTCTCTCCTTTTACGGCAGTAACGGCCGCGGCAACAGCGTCACCGTCGACGGAGGCGAGGCCAATGGGGATTCGGGTGGCGTTCGCCTCACCGTCGGCCAAGACGCTGTCCAGGAGTTCCAGGTCAATCGCAGCAACTACGGCGCGGACCTGGGCGGTGCGAGCGGCGCCTCGATTAACATTATCTCGAAATCAGGCACCAACGAAGTGCATGGAGGTCTCTACAGCTATTTCCGTAACGACGCAATGGACGCGCGCGATCCCTTTGCCTTCAGCCAGGCGCTGCAACCCGGCCAAGTGTTCGACCCTTTGGCGGCCGACACGACCGGCAGCCCGATCAAAAACTCCCTAAGCCGGTACCAATACGGCGGTACGCTCGGATTTCCCATCAAGAAAGACAAGACCTTCTTATTCGGCTCGTTCGAGGGCCTGCTGCAAAACTCGCAAAACGCCGTGCCGTTGCTGACGAGCACGAGCACTCTTCGTCCCGATGCCACGCAACAGCCGGTTATTGGCGGGCTCGAGGCCCTGGCGACTCAGTCGGGCAACCCCAGCGTCCCTTGCCTGAGCGGCCCCGTTGGTGCTGCCGTCGCGGCAAAACTCGGCTTACCCGCCCCTAATCCGACCACCAATGTGCCCGCCGGCACTTGCGCCGCGATTCTTGGTGGAACTTTGACCCTCAATCCCGCTACTTCTCCTTTGAGCGCCTTCCTGGTAAACCAGTTTGAAAACAACGGAGGCGTGTTCAACTACAACACCCGCCAGTACCTTGCCTCGGGGCGCGTGGACCATCATTTTAGCGAAAACAACCAGCTCTATCTGAGCTATCGGTATGGCCACGATCTCGAGGAAAACCCGGATGTGCAATCCCTGACAGGCTTTTCGGCGGGCAGCTCGATCCACAATTACGACAACAACATTCAGCTCGGGTGGTACCACACGTTTAGTGCGAAGACGCAGAACGAGTTCCGGATCCAGTGGAATTACGACAGCTTCAATGTGATTCCCAACGAGCCGGGACAAGTAGGACTGCAAATCTTCGGATTCATCAACAATCTGGGGACCAACATCTTCTTGCCAAACTTCACCATCACCCGGCGCACCGAGATTGCCGACAACTTTACGTTGGCCCGCGGGACGCACTCCTTGAGATTTGGCGGTTCCGAGTTGCTCCGCGGGAATCACAGCGAGTCTCATACTTTCTTCCCCGGCCGTTTTGTGTTCGGCTCTTTGCCGGGAAACCTGCTGAGTCCTTGCCTGACCACGCCGGTCGCCTGTCAGCTTCCTTCTTCCGTGAATTCCGCGCTGCTCAATTCTCTGCAGTCCGCCAATTTCGGCGCGCCTCAGGTCTTCCAGCAGGGTTTTGGGAACGCCGACTACCCCGCTTATACGCGGCCATACACTGCCGTCTACCTGCAGGATTCGTGGCGTATGGCCGCAAATTTTACTCTCAACTACGGACTTCGCTACGAAGTCGATTCCGGGTATCTGCCTCTCAACACGTACTACAAAGATGTTGGGCCTCGCGTTTCCTTTGCCTGGGACCCGTTCAAAAACCACAAGACGGTGATCCGTGGCGGGTACGGGATTTTCTTCGGGCCCATCGATACGCAGATTCCCCAGGTGGACCTGAGCTTGGGAGTTCTGAACAAAAACTACAGTACTGTGGAGAACCAGAACAACAAATCCCAAGTTCCCGATCAAGTGAATAACGTCGTGGGGACATGCGGTATAAGTTTTGGACCGGTGGCGGTCGTTCCCGGGACGGGCACGAGCCCTTGCCTGCGGTTTATTTCCATTTATGTGGATCCGATCTCTCCAACGCCCTTTGCCCCGACGCTGCAAACCGCCCCGCAAGTGTTCCAGGGGCTCTTCGCTCAGGGGCTGATTCAATGCACCACTCCCGCGCCCGGCAACGCCGCTTGCATCACGCCCGCGGACGTAGCGAAGTTCGGTATCTTTGTCGCGAACAGCGGCCCGCTTTCGCCGCTGACCGTGCTATTCAGCAATCCGCCGAACTATAAGCCGCCCTACTCGCAGCAAGCTTCGTTGGGCATTGAACGTGAAATCGCTGCCGGCTTCTCCATCTCTCTGAGCGGTATATACTCGCACACGCTCCGGCTCCCAGTCGCGATTGACACTAACCTCCTGCAAGCACCGTTCACAGCTGCGCCGCTCGCGAATGGAAAGATCATCCAGTACCGCAACTGGAATGGGTGTGTGCCTCCCTCGGGGCAGCAGACCTGCGCAGCGCCGGCCGACCCGCTCGGTGGCCAAGAGGTAATTGTCAGCGGCCCCAACGCAGGCAAGAGTGTCCTTACCGCCGGCTACCCGTGCGCAAATCCTTTCGCCTGTTTTGTGAACCCGTTGATTGTGCAGAACAACCAGTACACGGCTGCAGCGTCGGCGCTTTACGAGGGGGGAATCCTGGAAGTTAAGAAGCGCTTCAGCAATTCCTTCACGCTTTTGGGGAATTACACCTACAGCAAAGGTTTCGACACCTCCACGGATTTCAACAGTGACTACGGACCGCAGGACCCGACCAATCTGGGCCTGGACCGCGGCCTCTCGGCGTTCGATGAGCGCCATAAAGTGGTCATCGCCGGCGTGTTTGATAGCCCGTGGAAGAGCCCGGTCATCTCGGGCTTCCAGCTCGCTCCGATCTTCTCTTACAACAGCGGGCACCCCTTCAACCTGCTTGCGGGCGGCGAGGTCAACGGAAATAATCACACCACCAACCAGCGGCCTATTGGCGCTGGCCGCGACACCGGCCTCGGGCCGAGCTACACCGCCTTCGACATGCGCCTGAGCTGGCATCACAAAATCCAGGAAAAGGCCACACTATTGCTCACCGCGGAAGGGTTCAACATCGCGAACCACACGAATTTTGCCAGCGTAAACAACGAAGTGGGGCCCCTTTTCGGCTTTGCGCCGGGCTTCACCACTTTCAACGTACATGGAAGCAGGTTCTTATCGCCGAGCCAACCGCTCGGCTTTACGTCGGCATTTCCAAAACGAGAAATTCAGCTGGGTCTGCGGCTTACTTTCTGAACGAGCAACCGAGCGGCTTAGCCGCAGGCACGGACAGCGGATGAGAACGCTGCGTCGCCAGGATTGCCATTGACATGAAAATTGCAGAGTGCTTGCGAAGAAGACCGCTTCAAGTCAAGGCATCCGGGTGAATACCAAGAAGCTTTTCGATCTGTCTGGGCGCGTCGCCATCATCACCGGAGGCTCGATCGGCCTCGGACGCCAAATGGCCGAGGGCCTGGCAGAAATGGGGGCAAACCTGGTGCTTTGCGCGCGCAAGAAAGAACGCTGCGAGCAAGCCGCTGAAGAGTTAAAACAACTCGGCGTCAAAACGCTGGCACTTGCCTGCGATGTCAAGGATCTGGACCAAATTCGCGATGTTGTGCAGCAAGCTGCTTCCGAGTTCGGCCGCATCGACGTGTTGATCAACAATGCCGGTACCGCCTGGGGCGCCCCCGTTGAGGAAATGCGCTTGGAGCATTGGAACAAAGTCATCGAGACGAATCTGACCGGCACATTCCTGTTTTCTCAGGCCGTCGGAAGATTCATGGTGCGGCAACGCCGCGGGAAGATTATTAACATGGCCTCGGTAGCGGGCATGCGAGGTGCGCCGGCGGAGTTTCAGGCCATTGGGTATCACGCCAGCAAAGGCGGTGTCATCGCCTTTACCAAGGATCTGGCCTGTAAGTGGGGCATTCACAACATCCAGGTGAACGCCATCGCCCCTGGGTGGTTTCCCACGCGTATGTCCGAGGTGATGATCGAAAGGAATCGGGACGCCTTTCTGAAGAAAATTCCTCTTGGCCGCTTTGGCAGCGACCATGACTTGAAGGGCGCCGCCGTTTTTCTTGCCTCGGATGCTTCCAATTTTGTCACCGGGCATGTATTAGTGGTTGACGGAGGGCAAACCGCCTGACCCCAGGCGCCACCGGCGATGAACGTTCCGCTGACACCGATTCGCTTTCTCCGCTACGCCGAGCAGCAGTATCCGCAACGAACCGCAGTGGTGTGTGGAAAAGAGCGGTTTACCTACACGCAATTTGCCGCGCGCGTAGGCCGGCTTGCAGGCGCCTTGCGTGAATCCGGCGTTCGGCCTGGCGACCGCGTGGCCTTTCTGAGCACCAACTGCCATCGCCTGCTCGAAGCTTATTACGGTGTCGTCGAAGCGGGAGCCGTTCTGTTGCCGCTGAACATTCGGCTTGCTCCGCAAGAGCTTGCTTATATCCTGAATGACTCCGGCGCGTGCGTGCTCTTCCTGCAGTGCCATTTCCTCGAATTGGTCGAATCTTTTCGCTCCAAACTTACAACTGTCAAAACCTTCTACTCTCTCGACAGCGTCCCTCAAGCCGGTTGGACCTCCGCGCCTAACTTCGAGGCGCTCCTTTCCAGCGCTCCCGCGTATCGCGCTGACATCATGCAGGTCGATGAAAACTCTCTTGCCGAGCTCTTTTACACCAGCGGTACCAGCGCCGAGCCCAAGGGGGTGATGCTGACGCACCGAAACATCTACTTGCACGCCCTCAACGCTACTTTGGCTCTGCACACCGACAATGAATCCGTAGAACTGCACACCATTCCGCTCTTTCATGCCAACGGCTGGGGCGTCGCCCACTTTCTGACGCTGCTTGGCGGCAGGCACGTCATGATTCAGAAATTCGACCCGCTCGAAGTTTTTCGGCTCATCGAAGCCGAGCGTGTCCACCATTGCAGCCTGGTCCCGGCCATGGCCACCGCCCTGGTGAATTGTCCGGAGCGTTCGAAGTATGACTTGAGTAGCTTGAAGCGAGTTACCCTCGGCGGCGCCGCGTCGTCACCCACTTTAATCCGCGAAGTGGAAGAAAACCTGGGCTGCGCCTGTTTTTCAGGATACGGCCTGACGGAAACCGCGCCGGTGTTGACCATCTCTCCCATGAAGCCGGAAGTTCACTGGGAAGGCGAGCAGCGATATGTCGGGCAGTCGATGACCGGTTACGCCATTCCCGGCGTCGAACTACGCGTCGTTGACGCGAACGACCAGGATGTGCCGCGCGACGGACATTCGATGGGTGAAATCATTGCCCGTACCGATGGCGTCCTCGAAGGTTATTGGAGGCAGCCCGAAGCAACGACGGAAGTGCTCCGTGGCGGGTGGTTTCACACCGGCGACATGGCCACCTGGAACAAGGAAGGCTACATCCTCATTGTCGATCGCAAAAAGGACATCATTGTCAGCGGCGGCGAGAACGTTTCGTCACTCGAAGTGGAGAAAGTTCTTCTTTCGCACCCGGCGGTTCTGGAAGCCGCGGTTTTGCCTGTGCCGGACGCGACCTGGGGAGAAGTGCCGAAGGCGCTGGTAGTGCTAAAGCCGGGCGCCCGCGCCAATGAGAGCGAGCTCATCGATCATTGCCGTGCGCGGCTCGCCCATTACAAGTGCCCGCGCTCGGTCGAGTACCTGGAGAGCTTGCCAAGAACAGGCACTGGAAAAATCTTGAAAAGAGATTTGCGAAAGAAATATTGGCACGGCAGAGATACGATTCGCCCGGAGTTTTCCTCGCCGGGAACAAGCGACGCGTCGTCAGAGCCGCGGAGTAGTTCTCCTGAGACTGCGGCGAAGCAAGCTGCGCGAAACGACTAGCCCGCGTTGCGCGGTGAAAACAAAGGAGCGCAGGAAAAAATGGATTTGAACCTCACTCCGGAAGACCTCGCCTTTCGCGACGAGTTCCGCGCCTGGTTGCAGGCCAACGTTCCCAAGGACCGGGCCGAATGGCGCGAAAAGCCGCTGGAGGAATCCTTCCCGTACTTGAGGGCCTGGCAGCGAAAACTTCATGAAGGCGGTTGGGCGGCAGTTTCCTGGCCCAAAGAATATGGTGGCCGCGGCGCCACATTGATGCAGCAAGCGATGTTCTGGGAAGAAATGGCGCGTCTTGAAGCCCCGCCGATGGCCAATGCTCTCGGTCTGGGCCTGATCGGCCCAACGATCATCGCTTACGGAACCGGCGCTCAGAAAAAGCGCTTCATTCCGAAGATTCTCAGCGCGGAAGAGATTTGGTGCCAGGGTTTTTCCGAACCGAATGCGGGATCTGACCTTGCCGCGCTGCAAACCGAAGCCCGGCTTGAGGATGGACACTATATCGTCAATGGTCAGAAAGTATGGACCAGCTACGGCTGGGTGGGAGATTGGTGTGAGCTCGTCGTGCGCACGGACCCAACGGCTCCCAAACACAAAGGTCTCACAGTTCTTCTTGTCGATATGAAATCACCCGGCGTCGCGGTTCGCCCTTTGCGACAGATGACCGGCGAGAGCGAATTCAACGAGATTTTCCTCCGCGATGTGCATGTTCCAGCGGAGAACGTTCTCGGCAAGGTGAACGATGGCTGGAACGTAGCTGTTAGCACCCTCATGCACGAGCGCGGAGCTTACGGCGCGCGTCTCATCCTGATTTTCAAGCGCAATATCAACCGCTTGATCGAACTCTCGCGGGTCACCGAGCACAATGGCCGGCCGGCGTCGCAGGATCCCGTCCTTCGGCAAAAACTCGCTCAATGCTATGCCGAAGTCGAAATCATGCGCTTGAACCAGTTGCGCGCCTTCAGCCGCATCACAGCTGCGGGCGCACCTGGTCCGGAGGGCTCCATTCAAAAACTGTTCTGGAGCGAACTCAACCAGCGCCTGCAACAGCTCGCCCAGGAACTGCTGGGACCCTATGGCCAACTGGCCGGCGGCGACGCCCGCGCCATTGACAAAGGCATCTGGTCCTACGGTTATCTCCGTTCGCGCGGAAATACCATCGAAGCCGGTACTTCCGAAGTCCAGCGCAACATCATCGGGCACTTCGTCCTCGGTCTGCCACGAAGTTATTGAGGATCTTGCCATGCAATTTGGATTGAATGAAAACCAGGAATTCCTTCGCGACAGCGCCCGTAAATTCTTCGCGGGCGAGTGCCCCATCGCGGAAGTCCGTCGTCTTATGGAGACCGACACCGCATTTGATGCGAAATTGTGGGCCAAGCTTGCCGAACAGGGTTACACCGGTATTATTTTCCCGGAAGAATTGGGCGGTGTCGGCCTTGGCATTGTCGAGCTGATCTTGTTGATGGAAGAAGCCGGCCGCGCGCTGCTTCCGGGCCCTTTTTTCTCCAGCGTAGTCATGGCGGGAGCTCTCGTGGACGCCCTCGCCACAAAAGATCAAAAAAAGAAGCACCTCGCGCCTATCTGCCGTGGAGAGCGGCGCTCGACAGTCGCATTTCTTGAGGCTGAAGGGAGCTGGGACCTTGCCGACGTGCGCCTAACAGCCATCGACGACAGGTTGCAAGGCGAAAAGTTGTTTGTCCCGGACGCCGCCGTTGCCGATTGGATTTTGGTTGTCGCTCGAAACGGTGTTTTCCTCGTCGATTCGAAAGCACCGGGCATCCGAGTCGAGCCGATGCACGGCATGGACCTCACTCGCAAACTTTATTCCTTACAATTCGACAACACACCGGCAGAAAAGCTTGGTGAAACCACCGCCTTGTCGAGGCCCCGTGCTATCGCCACGGCCGCCCTTGCCGCCGAAATGGTAGGCGGAATGCACCGCACGCTCGATATCACCGTGGAATACGCGAAAACGCGCAAACAGTTCGGCAAACCCATTGGCATTTTTCAGGCCGTGCAGCACCAGTGCGCCGACATGTACCTCGAAACGGAGAGCGCCCGTTCCGCGGTTTACTACGCGGCCTGGGCTCTCGAGCACCACGCTCCGGATGCCGCCGCTGCTGTTTCCATCGCCAAGCTTTACGCGAGCGACGCGAGCCGCACGGTGAGCAATCGCGGAATCCAAGTTCACGGAGGCATGGGCTTCACCTGGGAAAACGACCTTCACCTGTATTACCGGCGCGCGAAAGCTTCCGAGACCATGTTTGGTGATGCAACTTTTCATCGCGAGCGGCTCGCGCGGCTGACTATTGACGTCGAGGCGCTTTCGGCACAGAGGGCTTAGAGTAGTTTAATCAAGACGGATCTAATTGAGACAAGTCGAGAGGCGGTCATGGGAGATCTTGTTCAATTTACGAAGTCCGGGAACATCGGCGTCATCACCATCAACAATCCGCCGGTAAACGCGTTGAGTCCTGGAGTCCCGGAAGGGATTTCTGAGTCCATCGACCAGCTGCACAAAGACGACGGGCTGAAAGCTGCCGTTCTGATCGGAGGCGGCAGTACTTTTATTGCCGGCGCGGACATCAAGGAACTTGCCAAGATGGCTTTGGGAAAGCCACGCGGGGCCGGTCTGCTTGCTCTGCTTTCGAAAATCGAAGATTGCAGCAAGCCCGTCGTCGCTGCCATTCACGGAACGGCATTGGGCGGCGGGATGGAAATTGCCATGGCCTGTCATTACCGCGTTGCCGTTCGAAGCGCGAAGGTCGGTCAACCCGAAGTCAAGCTCGGTATCATCCCCGGCGCTGCGGGAACCCAACGCCTGCCGCGGCTCGCGGGCATCGCCAAGGCGGTCGAGATGTGCTCCGACGGCAATCCCATGGCCGCACCAGAAGCATTCGAATTAGGCATCATTGACAAACTCATCGAGGGCGATCTGTTGACCGGCGCACTGGCTTTTGCTCACGAGATCGTAGCGAAGCCCCTTCCAAAAACACGCGAACGCAATAACAAGCTTGGCGCGCCGGAGCAAAATGCTCCCATCTTCGCCGCGGCTCGTGAAAATGCCCGCAGGAAATACCGCGGGCTGATAGCCCCGCTCGCCGCCATTGACGCCGTGGAAGCCGCAACACGAATGCCGTTCGAGGTTGGTTGTCAAGTCGAACAGAAGCTTTTCGCCGACTGCCTCGTCTCTTTGCAAGCCAAGGCTCTCATGCACGTTTTCTTCGCCGAGCGCGAGGTTGCAAAAATCCCCGACATACCGAAAGACGCGTCGCTGATTCCAATCAAGACCGCCGGCGTGGTTGGCGCCGGCACGATGGGCGGCGGGATTTCCATGGTGCTCGCTAACGCCGGCATTCCGGTGCTGGTCAAAGAAGCAGATCAGGCCGCTCTCGACCGGGGCATGGCGAATATCCAAAAGAATTACGCCAACTCCGTCAAACGCGGCCGCTTCACGGAGCAATTTGTGGAGGAGCGACTCAAGCTAATCCAGCCAACCCTAAGCCTGGACGGATTTGCGAGTGTGGATCTGGTCATCGAAGCGGTTTTCGAAGGCATGGCGCTCAAGAAAGAGGTCTTTGCGCAGCTCGACAAGATCTGCAAGCCCGGTGCCATTCTCGCCAGCAACACGTCCACCTTGAATATCGACGAGATTGCATCCGCGACCAGTCGGCCGCCGTTTGTCATCGGGACGCATTTCTTCAGTCCCGCGAACGTCATGCGCTTGCTGGAAATCGTTCGAGGCAAAGCAACCAGCAAGGAAGTCATCGCCACTTGTATGCAGCTTTCCAAGAAGCTCGGCAAGGTCGGCGTGCTGGTCGGCAACTGTCGCGGCTTCGTGGGCAACCGCATGTTCCATCCTTACATGCGGGAGTCGGTATTTCTGTTGGAAGAAGGAGCGACCGTTGAGGAAGTCGACAGCGCGCTCTACGATTTCGGCTTGGCCATGGGACCGCTGGCCGTGGGAGACCTCGCGGGACTCGATGTTGGCTGGCGAATTCGCAAGGAGCACCGACATCTTGAGAAACCCGGCATTCGCCAGCCCTTCGCGGGAGACCGCCTTTGCGAAATGGGGCGATTCGGCCAAAAAAACGGAGCGGGGTGGTACAAATACGACGAAAATCGGCGCGCCGTCCCCGATCCGGAAGTAACCGCTCTGGTAAGAAAATGGGCGGCGGAAGCGAAAATTCCTCAGCGGCAGATTTCCCGCGAAGAAATTGTGGACCGCTGCCTCTACGCCTTGGTAAACGAAGGCGCGCGCATCCTCGAAGAAGGCTACGCACTGCGCTCCGGGGACATCGACATCATCTACATCAACGGCTATGGCTTCCCCGCTCATCGCGGCGGACCAATGTGGTACGCGGATACCGTTGACCTCAAGAATGTCTACAGCCGCGTTCTTGAATTTCACAAGCTGCACGGGGAACTCTGGGAGCCCGCGCCTTTGCTCAACCAGCTGGCCGCACAGGGAAAGACTTTCGCCGTCTACAGCAAGGAGCAACGTAACTTTCAAATGGCGGGTTTGTTTTGAAGAGGCCGTGACAATGTTTTCTGCTTCAAGCACACTCTTTGTTCGGGTGGCGGATGGGGCGTTTATATTTAGTTCGTCATGCGCAGGCCGCGTTTCTATCGCAAAACTACGACCAGCTCTCCGCACTAGGAGAAAAGCAGGCTCGCCTGCTCGGAGAATACTGGGCTCACCGCAACGTCTTTTTTGACCGCGTCTGCAGTGGACCGGCGATCCGCCATCGGCACACCGCACAACTCGTCAGCGAGGCTTATCGGAAAGCCGGCCGCGACTTCCCTCCCCCGACGATCGCTAGTGAATTCGATGAATTCCAGGGAGAAGCAGTGCTTTCCGAGAGTCTTCCTGAACTGCTTGCAAATAATCCCAAGATTCGAGAGTTGCATAGCGCCCTGCAATGCGCAAGCGACGATGTAGCCAAACGTGCTAGTTTCCAGCGCTTGTTCGAGGCGGTAATCTCGATGTGGGTCGGCGGTGGGATTAGGCCACCCACTGCGGAGTCCTGGCGGGACTTTTGCGCCCGTGTGAATCGGGCCCTATCGGCGTTTCTTGTCAAATCCTGCAAAGGGGAAAGCGACGCCATCTTCACCTCCGGTGGCCCCATCAGTGTGGCCGTCAAGCGCGCTCTGCATCTTTCCGCCGAAGACACTCTGCGTGTCGCCTGGATGTCTCGAAACTGTTCGTTCAGCGAATTCTTATTTTCGGCCGATCGGTTTACGCTCAGCTCCTTTAACGTATTTCCTCATCTGGACGATGAATCCCTGCTCACTTACAGGTAGGTGCGAGTACAGACGAAAATGACCGACTTCCGCGACAGACCCACTTCCCTCCGGGCCGGGGAGGAGCTCGACGTCAGTAAGCTTGAGTCTTTTCTGCGTTCGCATTTTCCCGGTGAGGCAGAACATCCGAGCGTCTCGCAATTTCCCAGCGGTCATTCGAATCTCACCTATTGCGTCGAGCTTGGTCGTCGAAGAATGGTCCTGCGCCGACCTCCTTTCGGCAGCAAAGTCAAGTCGGCTCATGACATGGAGCGCGAGTTCCACGTCCTCTCAAAACTTCACCATGCCTATCGGCCCGCGCCCAAGGTTCTCCTTTACTGCGACGATTCCTCGGTCCTCGGCGCTCCGTTTTACCTAATGGAACCCATCAGTGGAATTATTCTTCGCAAAGATCCTCCCTCCGGCCTTCCCTTCACCCCGGACACTGCTCACAGACTCTGCGGGTCATTTATCGACAATCTTGCGCATCTCCACAGCATCGATTACGCTGCGGTCGGCCTCGCCGATCTCGGCAAGCCCCAGGGCTATCTCGAGCGTCAAGTTCGCGGCTGGATAGAACGCTACCACGGATCGAAAACTCACGATCTCCCCGAGGTCGATCGAGTCTCGTCTTGGATGCAGCAGAACATGCCTTCTTCGAGTTACGCCACGCTCATTCACAACGACTACAAATTTGACAATGTCATTCTCCATCCGGAGGACCTCACCAAAATCATTGGCGTCTTGGATTGGGAGATGTGCACGCTCGGCGACCCGCTCAGCGACCTGGGAACTACTTTGGCCTATTGGGTGGAGGCGGGCGACTCGGAGGACTTGCAGAAATTGCGCTGGGGGCCGACCGCCTATCGCGGCTGCATGACGCGGAACGAGCTGGTGGAGCGCTACGCGCAAACCGCGGGCCGCGATGTTTCGAATATGGTCTTCTACGTAGTCTTTGCGCGCTTCAAGGTCGCGGTCATCGTGCAGCAGATTTATTACCGCTTCCACGTTGGACTGACGAGAGATTCCCGCTTTGCCGTCATGCCGGAAGTTGTTCGCACTCTTTTGCGGCATTCCTGGCAAAGCGCACAATCAGGGAAGATCTAGCCGCCAAGTTCGCTGTTTTCGCCGGACGAATCCGCAACTCGAATCTCCCCTCGGCCGCTGCTCATTTGTAATACCGTACAATCCACTCCGCTACGCAGCACGGCTTTTCACTGCCTTCGCATTCCACGGAGCAGGAAAGCACAACTTCCCGGGCGTCTACGCAATCCCGCATGGCAAGCAAGCTGAAACGGCCACGAATTCTTGAGCCTGCGTGCACGGGACAAGGAAAGCGCACCCGATTCAGTCCGTAATTGACTGCCAGCCGAATGCCGCTGCCAATTCGAATCGCATCCTTCATGAGACGACTGATGAGCGAAAGGGTCAGGAATCCATGAGCGATGGTCGCATGGTAAGGTGATTCGCGCGTGGCACGTTCGGGATCTACGTGAATCCACTGCCGGTCCTCGGTCGCCTCCGCAAACTGGTTTATTCGTTCCTGGGTAACGGCCAGCCATTCGCTGACGCCGATTTCTTTTCCGACGTACTGCTTTAATGCCTCGAGCGTCTCAACTCCGAGCACCGCCATCGCACCTCCATCGAAGACATGTTCTGCGCTTGAAATGGGCCGGCAACTATTGCGTGGTCGATTGCGGCTGGGGCTTGCCCCATTTCCCAAGCTCCCATTTCGCGATCGATTCGGTGTGCACTTCATCGGGTCCGTCTGCCAGCCGCAGCGTGCGCACGTTGGCCCAGGCGCTCGCGAGAAACGTATCCTCGGAAACACCCGCTCCGCCGTGCGCCTGGATCGCGCGATCCAGCACGCGCAGCGTAACGTTCGGCGCAACCACCTTGATCATTGCAATTTCCGTGCGCGCGGTCTTGTTTCCCACCGTGTCCATCATGTGCGCGGCCTTCAATGTCAGCAGCCGCGCCTGGTCGATCTCCATCCGCGATTTCGCGATGCCCGCGCGAATCGTTCCCTGTTCCGCGAGGGTCTTGCCAAACGCCACGCGCGACTGCACGCGTTTGCACATCAGTTCAAGCGCGCGCTCCGCCACGCCGACGCATCGCATGCAATGATGAATCCGTCCCGGCCCTAATCGTCCCTGTGCGATTTCAAATCCGCGTCCTTCGCCAAGCAACAGATGCGATGCCGGCACGCGGACATTTTCAAAGGTAATCTCGGCATGGCCGTGCGGCGCGTGGTCGTACCCGAACACTTTCAACAATCGAATTATTTTCACGCCGGGCAAATCCATAGGCACCAGAATCATCGATTGTTGTTTGTACGCGGCAGCGGTCGAGTCCGTCTTCCCCATGAAGATGGCAATCTTGCAGCGCGGATCGCCGCCGCCGGAAGCCCACCACTTTCGCCCGTTGATCACATATTCGTTCCCCTCGCGCGCGATCCTCGCACTGATATTGGTCGCATCCGAAGACGCCACGCCCGGCTCCGTCATCGCGAAACACGAACGAATCTCTCCTGCAAGCAGCGGCTTCAACCACCGTTCCTTCTGCTCCGGTGTGCCGTAACGCGCCAGCACCTCCATGTTCCCGGTATCGGGTGCAGAACAATTGAAAACTTCCGGTGCCACCGGGCTTCGGCCCATGACCTCGCACAACGGCGCGTATTCCAGGTTCGTCAACCCCGCGCCATTTTCGTCATCCGGCAGGAAGAGGTTCCACAATCCCGCCGTGCGCGCCTTCGGTTTCAATTCTTCGATGATCCTCGTTGGCTGCCACCGGTTGCGCTCTGTCTGCTCGTAATAGCGGGGCTCATTTGGATAAATGTGCTCGTCCATGAACGCCAGCAAGCGGCGTTCGAATTCCTTCGTCTTTTCGCTGAATGCAAAGTCCATCGGGTATGCCTCAAACTCACCCGGGCTTGGACCTACGGCCCTTTTGCTCATCCCTGGTTTGCGGCTCACGGTTGCACCGTTGCCCTAGAGAGCCATTTTTCGCGCGATTATATACAACCGCCGCTGGCGAGTCACGACACACCGGTACCCTTTGAGATTCATGGGAATTGCGGCACGCCCGACGCTTCAAGAGGAAGGTATCACTTGACGTGCCTTCGTTCAGTGCGAACGGAACTTCGGCGACCGCTACCGGGCGCGCCGTTCAGACGCCTATCCACGCTAGGAGGGCTTGCTATATCCAAGAGTTGATTCTATTGTCGGAGGCAAAATTTGTTGTTTTCTTTCAGAGGAGAAAATGCAATGGACCCTTCTCGCCTCGCGAATACATCTGTGATTGGCTTGGCTTCCCTGTTCCTGGCGATTGGAGCCTTTGTCGGCTCGGCGGGGTTTGCCCGCCCGCAATCCCCCGGCTCTTCGAAGAACGCGGCGATTCCGACGGAGCCACCGCCGGCGGCGTCGCCTCTTGGCGCTCCGAACAATCTCCCAAACCCCTATCTTCTCGGGGTCAGCTGGGGCCAACTCCCAGACGGGAGAAAATGGGGCTCTACGGCCGGCATCGCCGTCGGGCCGGACGGCAACATCTGGGCCATCGATCGCTGCGGCGCTCACGGTTCGCGCGGCACCAATTGCGCCGACTCTCCACTCGATCCCATTCTTGAATTCGATCCCTCCGGCAAGTTCCTGAAGGGCTTTGGCAAAGGACTGTTTGTGAGTCCCCACAAGATTACCGTAGACCACCACGGCAATCTCTGGGTGGCCGACAACGGAATCAAAGACGGCAGGGGCCAGCAAGTCTTCAAATTCGACCAGAGCGGCAAAATCCTTCTGACTCTTGGCAAAGCCGGAGTGTCGGGACCCGGTTTGGATACTTTTGACCAGCCAACCGAAGTCGCGGTTGCTCCCAACGGCGATATTTTCGTGGCTGACGGCCACGGCGAGAAACCTGCCGACAATGCCCGCATCATGAAATTCGACGCGCACGGCAAGTTCCTCAAGGCCTGGGGCAAAAAAGGAACGGGCATCAGCGAATTCGATTGCCCGCACACGCTGGCCTTCGATTCGCAGGGCCGCTTATTCGTCGGCGATCGCCAGAACAACCGCATCCAGATCTTTGATCAGGATGGGCATTTCATCGCCGAATGGAAGCAGTTCGGCCGGCCCAGCGGCATTTACATCGATAAGAACGATGTGATCTACGTGGCCGATTCCGAGTCTCGCAATGGCGAGCCCGGTTATGGGTACAATCCTGGCTGCCGCCGCGGCATTCGCATTGGCAGCGCCAAAGACGGTTCGGTAAAGTATTTCGTGCCCGACGCCGCACCCTACCCTGCTGCTGCCGATTCCACAGGACCGGAAGGCATTACCGCCGACGCTGGCGGCAACATGTACGGCGCGGAATTCACCATGGACGTGAAAAAGTACGCCCGCAAGTAGGCCCTCGGACAAACTTGGCAGGGGCGCAGCACCGCTGCGCCCCTGTCTCATGTCACCGGCCAAGAGCCCTAAATAGCAGGCCGCCGTTTCACTGGGTTCGCCGCAATTGCAATGCTTGCACTCGCAAGCCCTGGCGAATTCGCTTGTACATGAATCGTCCCCGGCTTCCGCAGGCGGAAGCAGCTAGCCCTGTCTTAAGAAGTTCGCGGCGAGTCCACTTCGACTTGATCATTTCGCATCTCCCTTGGCACGCAGTTTCTTCGTGCGAATGGAAATGCTAGTGTACCGCGCGAACTTATTTATCGCTGAACCGTTGGAATTCTCCGGATATGCGTCAGCGCGCTGATGCAGTTTGCGCTCACGTACCAAGAACGCTTTCTGAGCGCAGAAAATCGATCTTGAACCCGACTTCGAGCTGACCGAGCCATCTGCGAGTTCATTTGATCAACGCGTGCCCTGGGCCTTGCTGCAGTCAGCTTCGGCGCACATCCCGAGCGGCCGTTCCTGGCGGAGCAGCTCAAAGGCCTGGTGGGGGCTGATGCCCTCCGGTACCCGTCGAAAATCCGTATCGATCTCCTTCTCTCGCACGCCGATGGTCTTGAAGAGCAGCTCTTTTCCACTCATCTCGACATCCAGCATCGTCAACTCCCAGTGTCCCGATCCCATGTCTTGCTGCTTGACATGGAACGTGCCGCCCTTGTCCAAGTGCCCCAACAATCCCCATCCGAACTTCACCGGGCTGGTCAGTTGTCCTTCGATTTCCGCCAGGCGCTTCTGCTCACCGTCTACCAGCAGGCTTCCCTCCATATGGTGAAAGACCTGCGTGACACGAGTCGAGGGACGGAAATTAGGATTGGGAGTGAATTTCAGCTTGATGAGATTGCCCTGCATGCCGACGTACTGAAATCGGCAGGCGTCCGGGAACATTTTCAATAGGTCTCGTTCCAGCTTGGCGTCTTCCTCCGACTTTTTCCTCTGTTGCCGCATCTGGTCCGGATCATCCAGCATTTTCTGAATGCGCTGATCCTCGGCTTGCCGCTGCTCGGGATTCAATTCCTGGCCGTTCACTCCCAGGAGCCGGTCAATTTCTCCGTCGTTTGTCTCACATACGGCGAAGAGCTTTTCTTTGGCTGCGTCTTCTTTCAACTGGCGGTAACACCACAGAGATTGATCGTGGATTTGCGCCTGGACTTCGTTCCCGAATACCTCACGAGCCAGTCGAGTAGCGTCCAGTTGCAGCCTCGCCGGCAGATGCGAGACCGGGGCGGAGACGGGAGCGCAATTGCTCTGGCCGGCGATTACGAGGAGGACCATGCCCCACTTGCCTGCCGAAGATGGCCTTGTGGACCTCATACATCTAGAGTTGCAGCAAAATCCCCGGGATGCAATCCAGCGAATCCCTCCCATTGCAGGGCCAGCCGCCAATCCCAGGGCGCGTTTTGGTCCAGCTTGGCGCTGAGGATTCTCGAAAAAAGCTGATCCAGCGCGGGCAATCCCACCAGCCATCCACATAGGACTCGCCCAGGCCCAGTGATCCGTGCCGCAGAACTCGGGAATAAAACCCATTGTTGTTGACCGTAATGTCCCACTCACGCCCTCCGCCGATCCTTATCTCGGCAAGGGACAGGATCTTCTGCACCTGCTCTTTGCGGTTGTCGAGAGACCTTGGTAAGGCACTTTCGCTCGGGAAATGATCTCTTGCTTTACGACGGTGGCCCATCGCCGCCTCAGGCCAGCCGAAACATCCACTTGCTCTGATCCAACTCACATTGTACTGCTTCGGCGGGAAACGATAGCACTTGAGTTGTTATGAGTTGCTCGACGACTGCGCGCACCAGAAAATGCTGGCTCATCTTATGAGAGATGTTCCGACCTTGACTAAATAGCGCCGCCAGCCTTGTGCTCGCGCTGCCTTTTCTTGCAGAATTGGTCAAGCCAGTGCCCGGCACCTGGAACAAGCGATTCACGCGAACTTTTCGCTGTAGCTTGGCTGCACAACCCACTGCACGTGATCAGAGGGCGGAGCCTTCGAAAGTGGGATCCATCAATAATCGAGCGCTCGCGTCACGCGCGTCTAGGGGATGAGTCATGACAGGTGACTGGAAACAATTCGAGGGCCAAGTTTTCCACGACAAGTTCCCGCTGCAAAGGCTTTTGGGCAGCACGAGCCATAGTGCGGTCTTCTTAACGCAATCCCCCCCGCCGCAGCCAAAAACTATCGCCATCAAATTCATTAGTTCTTCCCGGAACGCAGATTCTCAGACCTCCCTGTTGCACCGCGCTGCGAAGCTTCGTCATCCAAATCTCCTCCGCCTGCTACCCGGCGGCCGCTGCCGGCTTGCCGGCGTGGATTTCGTTTTCGGGGTGATGGAATACGTTGACCAGGACCTCGGACAAGTTCTCCCCAACCGTCCACTCAGCAAAAGAGAAGCTCACGAAATGCTCGGACCGCTCCTCGACGCACTCAGCCACATCCACAGCAAAGGCTTTGCCCACTCTCACATCAAACCTTCAAACATTATGGCCATCGGCGATCAACTCAAGCTCTCAAGCGACACGGCTGTGCCTCTCGGAGAGACGCGCCCTGCCTACCGCCCCCTTGACGCTTACGACGCGCCCGAGGCAGGCTCCGCGCCGGTTGCCCCTTCGAGTGACGTTTGGTCTCTGGGTGTGACGCTGGTCGAAATACTTACGCAACAGACCCCCGTTTCATACCGGGACAGGCAAACCGATCCGACCGTTCCCCCCACGATTCCTCAGCCCTTCTTCGACATCGCGCGGCATTCTTTGCTTCGAGATCCCGGGCTGCGCTGGACCACCGCGCAAATCGCGGATTGTCTCAAAGCGCTCCCGTCCAAGTTGCGGCACGTGCCGCAGCGGCCGTCGCCAATGAAGAGAAAATAGGCCCGCGAGGGATGCGGCCAGACAGCAATCATCGCTGGGTGGTCGTCTCTGAAAATCATTGGTTTTAGCGGCGTCCCAACATTTTTGACGTGCACCGCATTCCTCGGAGACAGAGCGGTGTTACGTCGGCCGAAGATCGATAGGCTGCTTGCGGGGCGCTGCGATGTAATGTTGGAAGGAATATTAGGTATAGGCCTTCTGATGCAGTCAGATACGAAATGGAAATGCGTCTGTCTTTGAACCGCATCCGCAGTTCTCGAGACTAACTCAGGTCCGATATGTCCTGTTATCCCCGGTCCCGCTCCCGCGACTCAAATGGATGTGCTCGGCCGAAATACGCGCCCCCCTCCGCACACGCGTCGAATCACTACGGAAGCTAAGACGAACAAGGACAACAAAGAAACAACAAAGAGAACAGATATTGACTTGTCACCTCCAAATGACTACATTTATTGGACCGGATATCCTACCCAGCCCTGTTCCAGGTTCCCGGGGATGCTCCGAAAATGTGGGAAGCTTCTCAATATTGTTGGGCAGGGTCCTGCAAGAATCACTTCTCTCATCCGAGACGGAACATCTTCCACAGACACGGGAGTCCATTGGGATACGCACTAGTCCTGAGATTACTTCCCAGTTTGATTCGGCGAAGGGGTTTGCCCAGCCACCTCCTCCCATTTCTTCACGTATGTACTAGGAGGTGTGCAATGTTTGACTCTCAGCTCTATCGCAAACTATCGCTTACGGCCGCGGTTCTCGGCTTCTTGACCGTGGCCGCGTGCTCGAACCAACCCGGCATGGTAGCCAGCCGCCAGTCTGTGCATGCTGCTGGCGGCGCTGCCTCCGGAGCCGCGACAGACAACCCTGCTGGCGACTTCGCCGATGCGACGCAACCACTCCACCTCGTCACCTTGCCGAAAGGCACCGAGATCACCGCGACCGTCGGCCAAACCCTCGCCAGCGATAAGAATCACTGGGGTGATTCTTTCGCGGCCAGCATCGCCAGGCCCGTCAAGGTGGACGGAAAGACCGTGCTTCCTCGAGGCGCTGAGGTCACTGGCCGCATCACGGAGGCGAAGAACCACGAATTGAAGGTGGTTCTGTCGTCTGTCGTCGTCCATGGAATATACTGCGACTTGGCTACAAACACGCGTCGCCCTTCCGACAAAGTCCAACCGAAGCACAAGAGCGAGAGAAGCAACGCTCGAAAGCACAAGAAAGACAATTCCACACTCTCAGCCAGGACGCGGTTGACGTTTAAGCTAGCCAAACCAGCCACTATCCCGGCGAAAGCTTAACGCGAAGAGGAGGAGTTTCTCGAGAGAGGAACTCGCTCTGGAGAAACTCCTCCGCAGCTGCGGCTCAAGCCGAAGCTTACGCCGACTGTCCCTAGCGGCCCTGAGACCCTCGAGTCGGAACAACGATCGGAGTCCGCTTGATATGTTGCGCAGCAACGACATATTCCATCACTCGTGATGCAGTGCGACAATCGGATCAACGGTCGCCGCGCGACGCGCAGGAACGTAAGCGGCCAGGTGGGCCACAAGGGCTATCACGGCGGCGAACGTCAGAGGATCGAGGGCGGAAATCCCGAAAAGGAAACTACGCAACAGCCGCGCTACGGCTCCTGCCGCCAGTGAACCAACGATGCCCCCCGCCAAGGTCACGCGGAAGGCATGGCTGAGCACCAAGCGCTGAATATCTGAGGGCCGCGCCCCAACGGCGATGCGGATTCCGATGTCTCGTCGGCGTTGTTCCACCATCTGGCCCATTACTCCGCCTACGCCAATGGCCGCGAGAAACAATGTCAGCAATCCAAAACTGCCCAACAGAGTGGCGCGTACACGCGGCTGCGATCGCAACGCGCTTACGACTTCACTGGTCGTCCGCAGCCTGCCAAGCGGCAAGTCCGGATCAAGGTCATGAACCGCAGAGGCGACCACAGATGGAGAGAAGGGGGGATGTCCTTGCACGTATAAGAATAGGGTTTGCGCATCGAAGGCCTCGGGCGAAGAAACGTTCGCACCTTGAAAAAAGGCGGCGTAAACCGCTAAGAAAGCCGGCTGGCGAGTAGCTTGGGACCGCGTTCTCCAGACGGCCGCAAGTTCCTCCGGATTTTTTAGCGGGAGGGGCCGAAGGAGCCACGCATCTACGATGCTGAACATTGCAGTGTTCGCGCCGATGCCGAGGGCGAGGGTGAGGACGGCAACGGCGATAAAACCGGGAGATTTGCGCAACATGCGCGCGGAGTAGCGCAAATCCTGGCAGCAGGTCTCCACAACAGATTCCCACCCGCCGGAGCGGACGATTTCCTTCGCAATATCCACCGTCCCCTCCTCCAGTCGCACCGCGCGAAGAGCGTCCTTGCGGCTCACCCCCTGCTTCATCTTTTCTTCCGTTGCCACCTCTAGGAAGCCGCGCAGTTCTTCGTCCAACTCGGACGCCGCCCGTTCCTTTCCGAACAGCGACCGTAATCCGTGTGATACCTTTCGGAACAGTGATTGAAGCCCGCTAGCCATGTTTCGGAGCGACATGAGTCTTCACTCGTAACGCAAGGCCACCAGCGGATCGACGCGCGTCGCGCGCCGCGCGGGCAAGAAACACGCCAGGAGGGCAAGGAATCCCAATCCGGCAATTGCAGCGACCAGCACCACCGGGTCGGTTGGTTTCAGGCCAAAGAGCATTGCTCTGGCGGCCTGAGCAACGGCCACGCTCAGAATGGCACCGAGAATCAGCCCCGATGCAAGGAGCAAAGCGGCCTTGCGGAGCACCAGTGAAAGGACGTCTCGCCTCCGTGTACCAAGCGCCATGCGGATCCCGATTTCATTCGTCCGCCGGGCGACCAGGTAAGACATGACGCCATACAGACCGACGGCGGCAATCAGGGCGGCTAGCAAGCCGAAAAAACCGGAGAGTTTGGCCATCAAGCGATCGCGTATCAAGCCTTCGCGGATGGTGTTTTCAAAGGGTACAAAATCAAGGGTGATCAGAGGGCTGACCTGCGCGACAAGGTTCTGATATTTGAGACCGTTTCGCTCATGGGCATCGCCGAACGAACCACCAATTGAGCGTATGGGCCGGGTTGGGAGTCCTGGGCGGCACAAAGAAATGCGATGGGGCCAGATTTCTCACGCAGGCTGGAATACTTGGTGTTCTCGACCAGGCCCACAATCTCGAATGATTGTTCCGGTTCGTCGGGAGTCGCCTCGCGCCGAAACGTCCTACCAATGGGATACACGCCTAAGCCAAGGTCGCGCGCAAAGGATCGGTTCACGATCGCGACTCTGGGAGACGAAAGCGTGTCATGAACATTGAAATCCCGGCCGGCAAGCAGAGCAATGCCCATCGCTTTGAAGTAACCATCGCTGATCGAATTAAACCAAGTATCCAACCCACTGGCTCGACTGGCCCCTTCGATCCAAACCCGGTTCTCTGTGCCGCCTCCGCTCAGGGGAAGGGTGCCAACCTCCCCGGCCGAGACCATGCCGGGAAGAGCGCGAACCTTCTCCAGTAAATCCCGCTTGAACGCGACGCGTCCTGCGTAAGGAACGTTAAGAAAGCGGAAGAGATCGAGATTGGTTATAAGAATCCCCTTTTGCAGGAACCCGGCGTCAACGGCAAGAAGATTGTGCAGACTGGTGGAAAAAAGTAGGGCACCGACTACCAGAACTAGTGACAGGGCAACTTGCGATACCACCAGTGCCTGGCGCAGTCCAAATCGTCTGTGACTTGTCATGACACCGCGGACGGTGGTCCTGAATGCCGCGGATGGAGAAAGACGTGATGCCCGGACGCCAGGGGCCAATCCAAACAAGACGCACGTAAGACTCGCAAGTCCCAATGTGAAGGTGAGCAGTCGCCAATCTGGTTTAAGGTCGAGAAACAAGGGGTCGCCCTGAGTGCCAAGCGAGGCGACGAGAAACTGGCTGAGTGTTCTGGCAAGGAAGAGGGCGAGTGCGCCACCGAGCAGCGCAAGCAGCAGGCTTTCGGTCAGCAATTGCTGGATTAGGCGGCCGCGGGGAGCGCCGATGGCAAGCCGCACTGCGAATTCGTGTTCGCGCGCAGTGGCGCGGGCCAGCATCAGATTCGCGAGATTCGCACAGGCGATCAACAAAACCAGGCCAGCGGTGCCCAGCAAAAGCGACAGCGAATCGGAATATTCCGTACGCAACCAAGAGAGTCCGCCGGCCGCGGGAACTGCACCTAGTTTAAAGTTGAGGTAGTCCTTTACGTTCTCGGCCGGGTAATTCGACGGAAGGGTAGCGTTAAAGATTCCGGGTGAAATCACGGCCAGCCGCGCGTTTGCTTCTGCCAATGTCGAGCTGGATTTCAACCGTCCCATTACATTCAGCCACCAGACCGTGCCTTCATCGAGCCAAGTGCCTTCACTCCAGAGAATGGCTTGTGAGCAAATAGGCACCGCAACATCGTAGGATCGGCCCACCTCAAGCCCAAAAAAACCGGGCGGTGTGACGCCGATGATTTCGATCGAATGATAGTTAAGGGCGAGCTTCCGGCTGACAGCTGAAGGATCCCCGCCGAGTTCGCGCTGCCAGAACGCGTAACTGACCACGGCGCCCGCCAAGCCGCAGCCACGGCGGTCATCCGCAGCGGTGAATACGCGTCCCATTAAGGGCTGCACGCCTAGTACGCGGAAGAAATCACCACTGACGAAAAGCCCCTGCGCGAGCCGACCCTCACCGCCGGTACTAAGACCGAAATTATTGCTACCCCAGGCCAACACGCCGGAGAAGATGTCTTTGGTGTCGCGCAGTTTTTCCCAGACTCGCAAGCAACAGGACCGCGGGCATTATCTGCAACAGAAAAATCACCACGTAAAACCGGGACACGAAGAGGGCCCCGAAGAACTGCGCTGCAACGCCCGTAGGCGGCGGCATGGGAATAAAGTGAAGGAACCCGTTTAGCCCGAACGTCACAAAGATCAAACCGAGCAAGTACCGTGCGATTGTAGAAGTGATTTTCATGCTCATCTCCTAGTGACCGGTGCCGTATCGGGTCCGGCGTCTCTAATACATTGATGCACAGTATATTGATACAGATACATTGGATGGACAACTAATCGGAAAAGCCTCAGCATCAGAGAGCTACGGCGAAAAGGTCTTGAGACCCGGTGCATTGCTGGCTCATTTGGAGGAAAGCCCACGAGGCGGCCTCCGACTACCTGTATAGAGGAATCGCGGAAACGGGCATTTCATGACTCCTCTCCTATCCTAGTCTCGAAAAAACCATTTCTAGCGGCAACCCGCTCTCGGGATGCAACCCAATCGTCGAGAGACCGATTAAGGTCTCTCCCCGTTCTAAGCACATGCACAAGCCGACGGCACGGGAGTTCCCTTCGCCTTTCCGTTCGTTGCGAGTGCCTTGCTTCCGCGCGACCGCGAGGACTTGACGTAATGTTTGAGCATGGCCCGCAATTTTCTTCGCCCATGAAATATTCGGGCCTTCACTGCAGCGGCCGAGACTCTCATGACGCCTGCGGTCTCGACGGTGGACAGCTCGCTAATGTGCCGTAACTTAATTGCTGTTCGCATTGCGGGGGTTAGCTCATTCAAAGCCCGGGATAGAATTTCCTTCCACTCTCGCTGCAAATAGCTGTCTTCCGGGCTTGGACTCGGATCCGGAGAATCTAGCGGGAGGGTGGTTCCATTCTCCGCGGTCGACTCCTCGATTGACACTTCACGTGAGGCACGCTTTCGTCGTAACCACATGAGAGCCTCGTTGATGGCAATCCGCGTCAGCCACGTGGAAAACGCAGAATTTCCCTCAAACTGCCGCAAGTGGATGAACGCTTTTTGAAAGCTTTGTTGCGCGATATCTTCGGCATCTTCGGAGACGCGCGTGAAACGCGAGGCAATGGCGCGAATCCTGGACTGGTGCCGTTCGACAAGGGCTTCAAACGCTTGGGCATCCCCGTTTTTCGCTGCAGCAACAAGCGCTGCGTCCTCCGTTCCCGGATCAAAGGAGATGGCATTCTGCGCTACTTCTCTGTCCATCTCGTCTTCGAGTGTGGATGTCATTGCCGCACTCCTTTCGCTCTCTCTTTCACGCCCCCTCCATTCGAACAATTGCTGGCGTTCCCTCAAGTCGACTTTGACCGGAGGACCCGAATCAGCACTCATCGGGACATCAGAACCGGGAGACCCGCCTCGTACAGGACCGTCCGCGTGACGCCACCAAACAGCCACTCACTCAGGTGCGAGTGGCCATAAGCGCCCATGACCAAAAGGTCGGCGCCAAAAGTGGCGGACGCTGACAACAGCAAGCGGCCAACATCTTCTCCGCCGGAGGAGAGACGCCGCGCTTCCACTTGCGCCCCATGCCGTGCCAAGTGGCGAGCGATGTCCGCGCCAGGTTCTGGCCCGTGAGCTCGCTGGCGTTGAGGATCGACGACCAAGACCTCGACAGCTTCGGCCTTCACAAGCAATGGCAGAGCGTCCGCGACGGCGCGGATGGATTCACGCGTTGCGTTCCACGCCACGACGGCGCGGCACACTCGAGAAACCGTTCCATGCGGCGGAATCAGAAGGATTGGCCGGGCGGAACTGAGTACGAGGGACTCCGCAAGGCCTGGAGGTCCTGCGGTGTCGCCCGCCGGCTCTGGGCGAGAGATCATCACCAGGTCCGCGTAGTATGCATGCACGCCCACGTCGCTGCTCAAGTAGGGCAATGATCTCCACTCCGACCCCGACTGAACCGCATGACGACGCAGGGTATCCTCGAATAGGGCCCGGTGGTGCGCCTCGATCCCCCCAATTTCCTGTTCCTGTACTTGCATCACTTCTCGTATGCCCTTGCCGCGCGCGAACGTCTGAGCCGTAGTAACTTTTGGCGCCGGCTGCATGAACACGCCGATGAGGTGCGCTCCGTGCTCTTCAGCGAGTAGGCCGGCAAACTCCAAGATGCTTGGTGCCTCGGTGTGCCCATCAATGAAAACGATGATTTCGCCGAGTTCGGCGCCCTTTCCAATCGTCAAGGGCGCTTGTCCAGGCTGCGGCGACGAAGTTGACTTGTTGCTGGTCATAGCCGCTCCTCTTTCTCATCGCGGTTCCGCTCAACCGCCGCTCGAAGCTGGGAAATCGCAAGCAAACAATCACGTTGGCGACTATCGTTCGCGGTTCGTGTCCGGGAGTTGATGGAGTGCTCTCGGCGAGATCGAAAATGCTGTCGTGTCCCAAAATCCCGCCGGGTATTCAGCTGGCCCAGATCCGCGTTGACGTAGGAGGAGATAGGAAAGTTGACGGCAGTCGTCACGAACCCCACCCACAGGCAGAGCAGCAACCTCGGCAAATTGCTCTTGCGGGTCTTCAGCTCCTCAAGCAAGTGTTTCGTGTACATGCCGTCGCCGGTGAGATCCGCGCCTTTTTCGTACATAGCGCGCAACAATCTTTCTCCGCTCTTATCGATAAAAGTCACCTCATTCAAATCAACAACGCAGCTTTTCAGGCTCTCGGTTGCGTGCTTTTCTTTCCAATACTTTCTAAGCTCGCGAACCCATGGCCCAACCAACTGACCTTGCAGAATCCAGCGGCTCTCGGTCTGCGTTTCTGTGACGGTGATCTTTAACACGTTCGGCCTCTTATGCTTTGCTCTTTACGAATTCAGGTTGAAGTGCACCTGCACTTGCAACTCAACCGAAACCGGCTGGCCGTTCAAGGTGGTCGGCTCATACTTCCACTGCAACACGGCCTTCAACGCCGCATCCATGAGCAGCGGATGTCCGCTCACCACGCGTGCTTGGACGACATTCCCGTGTTCATCGATCACCGCCTCAACAACCACTGTGCCCCAAATGTGCGCCTCTCGCGCGAGCGGCGGATACGCCGGATCCACGGAATACGTCAGGCGCGGGGCTTTCAGATTCGAACCAACACGCACGATTTTCTGCACCGGCCTGGGTTGTGGAGGAGGGGTCGGCACCGCCGTTCCTGTTCCCCCCAAAACACCGCCAACTACTCCGCCAATCTGCCCGCCAACCACTCCCCCCGGAACACCACCCAGGACTCCTCCCAATTCAGGAGCCGCATCGGCAGCGCCCTCCGAGCCCGAGGAAACACTCTTCGGAATCGCGGCTGGGGCCGTCAGTTTCTGCAACGTGTAGTTCAACTTCGCCTTTGGGCGCGTGATCTGTGGGGCGACAGGACCTCCCGCAGGCGCCGGGGGCGGTGCCAAGGGCGGCGGTGGAGCTACCAGGGGGATTTCGTGGTATTCGCTCAGGCGAATAGTTCCCGTGGTGTAGAGCGGCACGATGATCAGGGCCGCAACAATTACTATATGCAATGCCATTGCCCCGGCCCACTCCAGAGGACTCCTGTGCGCTTGTTGGGTTGTCGGCATCTCCAGCAAAGCATTCAGAAAAACATCGTTCTTCACTGTCGGCGCAAGACGGACCAATCCTGCAGCCTTTCTTGCGGGTGCATTTTGCATAGGACCAAAAATCGAAATCCGATGAGTGGCCATCACTCCCTCCTACGCACGGCGTGAGTCGCTTCGCACATCGGCTCCTGGATTGCGAGCCAGCCTCTTGCACATGTGAACCTCGGTGCCTCGCTGTTCGAACGAGACCTGGTCCATCAGCAACCTCATGAGGTGGATGCCTCGTCCGTGCTCCGCTTCGAGATTTTCGACTGTCAGGAACTCAGGAACGGTGCGCACATCAAAGCCTTGACCCTGGTCTGAGACGATCAACGAAATCCCCTTCCCGATCTTGCAGCGGCAGCGAACGTGAACTAATTTGTGAGTATCCAGCCGGTTGCCATGAACAACCGCGTTGCTCAGAGGTTCCCGGAGCGCCAGTTCCACGGCATGTTCTTCGCCCGTGATGCAATGCGACCCTTCGATGAGCCGCATCAGCCGTTCCGCCAGCGGCGAGATCGCGTTGACCTCGCTTCGTATCCAAGCATCGATTTCCAGCAACGAACCTGTGCGTCGGCCGGCAAACTCCGCATGAAAATCTGCTGGCCTGCTAGCGATCTGTGCTGGAACCATGGCAATCGCCTCACGCCAGGGAGAAACGCACGGCGAGTGCCAAACGTTGGTGAGAATCAGAAGCAAGCGAAGTTGTTGATCTTTTGAAGGATCGCGGGCTAAGCGAGCACGCCATGCGTCCCGCTGCCAACGCGGCTCTGCCGCATTTGTGGTAATGTGCCCGTTTTTTGGCACGCGATAGAACGTGCAGGGAGAGCGCTTCGAAGCGGGGGAGATTGAAAATGCAGCCCGGTCAGGTTAGGCGGTTCCGCGCTTGATTCCGAGCTTACGAATTCGATGTTGCAGAGTGGATCGTTTCATTCCAAGCTGCCCTGCAGCGCCTCTCGGGCCGGCCACAACCCAGTTGGACCGCTCCAAGGCTTCGAGGATCCGCAGGCGTTCCGTCTTCTCCAGAACGTCGCGAAGAGCGGCATTGTTTTCGGAATTCGGAGCGGCGGCCTTCTTCTCCGGAAAACCAGCCGGCTGCAATTTCAAATCGGCAACATCGAGGTTAAGCACAGGCCCTGTCGAAATAATGACAGCTCGTTCGATCATATTCTGGAGTTCGCGTATGTTCCCGGGCCACTGGTATCGGCGCAACGCGTCCATCGTCGCGGATGGAACCGTGTCAATCACCTTGTTCATGCGCCTGCAGAATTGCTGCGTAAAGTGGCGGACGAGCAGCGGAATATCCTCCTGACGCTCCCGCAAGGGTGGGATGTGTACGGGAAAGACGTTGATGCGAAAAAACAGATCGGACCGAAACTTCTGCTCCGCCACCATGGCTTCCAAGTTGCGGTTGGTAGCAGCAATCAGACGCGCATTTGTGCGGAGAGTCTTCGAGCTTCCCAGCCTTTCGAACTCGCGCTCCTGCAGCACGCGAAGAAGTTTCGTCTGCAATTCGAGAGGAATTTCCCCAATTTCGTCCAGAAAAATCGTTCCGCTATCGGCCACTTCGAAACGTCCGATGCGCTGCGCGATCGCTCCTGTGAATGCGCCTTTCTCATGCCCAAAGAGCTCGCTTTCGAGCAAGCCAGTCGGGATCGCCGCGCAATTCAGCTTTACGAAGGGCTTCGAGCGTCGCGGGCTCAAATCATGAATGGCCCGGGCAATCAGCTCTTTGCCCGTGCCTGTTTCGCCATAGATGAGCACGGTGGAATCAGTCGGCGCCACCGTCCCTACTTGTTTTAGGACTCTGCGCAAAGCAGGACTGCTCCCGATGATCTGCGCAAAATTCAATTCCGCGCGAATTTCGTCTTCCAAATAGAGTTTTTCCCTGGAGAGCTGATCCTTTAACTCGCGAATTTCGCGGAACGCAAGCGCATTTTCCACGGCCAGGGCAATCTGATTGGCAATCTGGCCCAGAAAATGGATATCGTCCTCGGTGAAGGCGTCATCGCGCAGCCGGCCCAGAACTAGGACGCCAATCGCGCGATTTTGCCTGACCAATGGCAAAAAGCAGAACGCCTTCAGACCCTCACGAACCGCGATCTGCACGATCGGCGCGACTGGGTCATTGACCCAACCGGTGAAGGGACTCCGGATTGTCAACGGCTTCATGGTCCGAAACGTTTCGCCAGAGGGTGATCTCTCTATCGAATAACTCATTTCTTCTCGGAGGAACCCTTTGCCCTCGGGGAAGTCCAGTACGTAAAGCCGCAGCCTTTCTTTGTCTTGGGAATCCGGAAGCGACAAGCCAGCGTAATCGCACTGCATCACGCGCCGAAGATGCCTTGAGATGGCGCGCAACACTTCGCGCAGCTCGAGATTGGAGACAACCTGATTAGTGATGTCGAGAAGCAATTGCAGACGTTCGTTCTTGGTCTGCAACTCCTCCGAAGCTCTTCGCAATGCCGTGAAATTCAACGCGTCATCAAAGGCCAGCGCGATCTGGTCCGCTACTTGAGAAATGAACTTGACTTCTTCCTGCGCGTAGGTGCCAACCTGCTTGCTGCAAAAAGCGATCACGCCCAGTTTGCGATGCGCTGTCGTTAACGGGAGCGCACAAGTGGACTGAATCTGAAGCCTCTTCAACGTTGCTTGCAGCCGGCCAAAGCGTGACTCCAGTTCGTCCGTCGACCTCAGTAAGGGCTGTTGGTGTTCGTAAACCCAAGATGTAACGGATTCTTCTGGCGTTAGCTCGTCTTCGGGAACGATCGCCAATCGACTCGCCACGTCAATGAAAATCTTTCCTTCGGGCGCGATCGCCGATCGGCTCGCCGCGTCAATGAAATAGTCCTGACACGTTCCAGAGTTTTGGTCACGAAGAGACACGCCAACGAAGTCAAACTGCACTACCCTGCGCAGTTCGTCGACCAGAACGCCAAAAAGGTCTTGAGGATGGCGGTTGGCCCCGATCGCTCGTGACACGCGCATGAGCGCTTCGTAGCGCGTGGCAAGATCCGGCGTTGTAATGAGTTCCGAGTCGCTGCTCAAGACGCCACCGTCATCACTCTGAGTGTTCAACTCTTAGATGCCGGGCACCAATCGTTGGCTACGCCCGGGCAGCTCTCTCGCCAAGGAAGCTCAACAGTTCGGCATTGACTTCCTCTGCGTGGGTCCAGGTGATGCAGCGTGGACCGCCTTTCACGACGTGCAGACGAGCGCCTTTGACGAGCTTGGCGGTGCGCTGTCGGGCAGGACAGATCAGCTGGCTTTAGGACCAATTGGCTTGCGCTAGGATCATCTTAGGACCAAAACGAGGGTTTGATGAGTCCAAATTCAAGTGCCTGGCCGTGTAAGGCCAATCGGATGATCAAGAGTTATGGAGCGGGCGATGGGAATCGAACCTATCGCCAATTCACTAAGTCCCGTTGAATCAGTTGGCCTTACACTCCTCGAAGACCTTATTGGGGCATAAAGAGGGGGGATTTTGCGCCCAAGTTGCGCCCAAATTTTCCCATCGCCCAAAAAATTGGCGATGGGAGCTAAGCCAAAAGGTCGCTCGGATTTGGATGCAATTGGGCGCAATTCCCGCTGCGCATGTACAGGAAGCAGTAATATAGGCGCCGTGAAAAGTGTCCTTCTACGGTCTGGGAGTGTTGCCCTTTGGATGGTCGTGTTCCTCTTGCTTTTCACGGGCGTCATGGCCCTTTACAGTCTGCTAGCAAAACCAGTGTCGGAAATCTGCAGTGACCTGCGACTGCCAATCTGGGCTTGCGGGACCGGGACATGGACTTGGCACGAAGGCGTCCGGCGTTTGCGCCAAACCCACGCCGCGACGAAGGTCTTCATCTTCCTCCTGTGGCTACTTGCGGCTATATGGGCGGACAAGGAGTCCCGGTAGCGCCGCGACGATGACGGCTTTGCCTTTATTCATAATTCAGAAGACATTCTCGGCAGCGAAGATGAGAAGAAGGACGAACCCCACAACCATAGCTACTAAAGATGCGAAACCCGTCAGCTTTGTCCACCACAGCAAATTCTTGTGCTGCTCAATTTGTGTTTTGAGGAGTGCGGCTCCCTCCCCGAGAATACTGCTTGCCTGCTTTATTTCGTCAGATGAAGTTGAAACCGTAGCGGCAAGGTTTATCAGGGCCTCAAACGATTGACTAACCGCCACAACGTTGTTCGTATATTCAGCTTTGCTAGCCTATCATGCTCGACCCAATTGCGTGCCAGTGCCATCAGCATTGATAGGACGAAGGCTACCCACGACAGCACAACTAGCGTGACCCAGCGCGGGGTCGCATGCGGATTTTTCGACGCCAGAAAACCTAGGAGCGTCACGCTCAGGGCAATTGTTCCACCGTCGAGAAGAGCAATCCTGTCAAAGAACTCCAAGCGCATCTTTGCAACGTTGTCCGTTACGTGCGAGAGGCGGTCGAAGCTCTTCGTTGTTTCCTCACTTGACGCCGTATAAGCGGCGGCTGCAATTTGCTTCGCGTCTAGCATATGCAGTTAGCACACTACTCGGGCGGTTGCCCGAGACCCTCCGCCATCTTTCCCAAAATGATTTGCATGACATTGATGCGGCACCGGTCGGCAGCGAGCTGGAGGTTCTCCTGACCAGCTTGCTGGTATTCCTTTACCGATTTCGCTGCAAAGTAGGTACAGGCATCACCCAACTTCTTTTCGCCTTCGACCGTTTCTTTCCACGGCGGCGCCAGTTGCTTTGGGAAGCCGTCGCGCTCACAATCTAAAAATTGGTCGGCTCGTATCAGCCTTGCCATATCGCGGCGTTCATCGCGTGCGGGCAGAAACAACCCGCACTCCGGCCTTTTCGGCACTATCTCTGAAAGACTAGTGGGGGATTTGCTGGCTCCCTGTTGCGCGTACATTGGGAAACCCAGCAAGAAGAAAACAAGAAGAATTGGAAACACCCGCCTCATCGCATTCACCCCCTTGCGTAGATAGTACCAAAGCACCCTAGTCTTAGGGCCCGCTACGGACGTTCAGGAAACAAGCCGGGCATCCAGCGTGCCGCGAGGGTAGCCGGAAAAACAAGACGCAATGGCGCTCTCGGGCTGTCCGACGCAAGTACACCGCGGTCCATTAAGGCGGACACGACGCGCCGAGCATGCCGCTCAACAACGCCAGCGGCACTGGCCACGTCACCCCGAGGCAGTTCTCCCCGGTAGAGCAAGGCTTTGAGTACACGCCCTGAACGCGGAGGGAGACTCTTCAGCTTGATCTCCTCTTCCGCCCAAAGCAGGATGCGCGCACGTAAGCGATCCGGCTGCATCAAGCTCTCCATGAAACTGACCTGATCGATGCAGGCCTTCAGAAAGAATTCCGAGAACGCCGCAAGCGCCTCCTCGCTCAGATTCCCGCGACCATCCAAATCGTTCCGCCGGGGCGCATCGCAAGCCGCCAGATGTTTCTTGTACTCTTCCACACTCCGAGCCAAACCACGCGCCACGGACCAAACTGCGCCGGTGTGTAGCGTTTCCAGCAGCGCCGCGTGTGACATGAGGCGCGCGACTCGACCGTTGCCGTCCAAGAACGGATGAACCCACACGAGCCGATGATGCGCTGGGGCAGCGGCTAGGATGGAGTCTGTCTTCCCCAAACTGCCGTAAACATCCTCGAAGCGTTTGAGGAATCGCGGCACAGCGCCAGGACTGATGGCGACATGGCCGCCGACTTTCACATCTCGTTTGCGTAGCTCTCCGGGGACAACGCGGACTCGGTCCTTGCCTTCAGGGTCTTCCACCCAAAGCAATGTCTCCGGTAGCTCCGCGCAAAAGCGGTGATGGATTTCGCAAATGCCTTCCGTTGCGACGGCGCGTCCTTTTAGCCCGCCTTCATCAATCCATTTTTGGACAGCAACGTGCGCCTTCGCTTCGAGCTGCAAGTCGCGTTTGCGTGCGTCCTTGCTGTAGTCGTTCTTCAGGGCCCGTTCGATGTCAATGGGGTGCGTGTAGTGTCCCTCGATTAGATTGCTGTAGTAGCAATTCATCGAGCGAACGAGATCAGCCAGAGACTTCAGAAGACTCTCTGGCAAGCTGCGCCGAAATCCAGCGGCCTTTTGCGCCAGTTCGACTGCAAGATCGGTCAGGGAGCCACGAAACCGGGACGTTTCCCCGATGAGCAAAGGCTCCATTTCGGCAGGGGATTCACCACGGTCCTTTGCCAAGTCCGCTGAAATGTCCGCTTGTCTGCGCAGCGTTGTTCCCATACTAACCGCTCTTTATATCAGATACTTATACTCTCCACAAGCCGAACGTGTCCGGATAGAAGTCCGCACAATATGCGTACGCAGGGCACCGAGATGGACAGGCGTCGCTAGACTTGGAGATCGGTTGTCACCCGCCAGATTCCCATCGAAGCTTAAGCGATTGCCCCCGGGGCTGAACTCCGGGCTGAACTCCCCTGTGCTCCGCCACGCACCTCACTTGTGTGAAGATGTTTTTGGCCTTTTTCCAGCTTAATAGGATCAATCACCTACGCGAGGCCCAATCCGCAAAGAAAATTGGCATGGCGCACGACAGGTTAATCTGGTTCGGAGTTTAGTCAGGAGGGAATCAACAAGGCTTCCTGTTCTAGCCCGGCATTGTAGCGGTCAATCAGTGCGACGACAGGGCGAATCGCGACCAATTCTGACCTGCGCAGTCGCGCAAGCATGGCTTGGCTGTTCGCCCTTTTGAGCAATTCTGGGTTTGAGAATCGAGCGAATCGCAATTCTAAGTCGCTCGGCAAATAGAGCGTGGCGCGTTTTCCGAGACGTGCATGCAGCCGCTGAAATTCAGACAGGCCCGAGGGGTCATAGTCTGGCAAATGCAGCAGACTGAACTTGGAATTCGTTGTGCGAGCCAGCCAATCCAATTCGCGGCTGGAAATCCGTCCGTGCCCGTAAATCGCCGCGTCCACGCTTAGATTGAGGTACTCGGCAGCCACAAACACCGCTGGGTTTTCTGTCAGCGCACACGTGCCGACCAATGTGTATGGACAACTCGGCGTGAATAGAAAGGAAAAAATGCCGTGTTCGAAAGTAAGTGCGGCGGCGTCAAAGGGTTTGCCATTTTTCAACAGGGCTTCGTTCTTCCAGACACGGAGAGAAATAATTTCGCCTTCGCTGTTTGCCAGCGCTTTTGTGTCGCGGAAACGGCCCACGCCGGCAACGCGGCTTCCTGCGTCACTCGGCAAGGCTGCGTCGGGAAAGCGCTGCTTGGAAAAGTCTCTCAACGTATCGCGGTCATTCACAACAAGTCGGCGTCCCACGCCGCATCGCTGCCAACACACAACTCCGCTGTCCAGCAATGGCCCAAGTAGTTTCAGAAAGCCCCGACCGCATTGACTCTGTGGCAAAAATCCAATTTCAGCTAAGTCTCGCAGTTTGATTTGTGCCTGGGTTTGAAGCTTCATCGGCTTTCGACGGCAGAAGCCCGCTTAACGGTCACCCGATGTTTGTTGCGCAGGACAATCAGACCGTTTTGTGGCTGTAGGAAGTAAAGGGCGTCCACCTCGCTGACGGCTTCGGGCGCGGCGGTGATCGCGATGAAGCCCAGTTGCCGTGCGGTGCGGAGTATGGCGTGCCTGTTTGCCGGATCGAGCGTTTGAATTTCGTCTAGGAAGAACGGCACGGCGCACTCATCGCGCCGCAACTGGTCTTTCAACAATAGCAGATTGAACAGCACTTTCAGGGTGATAGTCGTGCCGTGCGATTCGATTTGCCGGAAATCATGGTAAGTGTGCCGCTGGTCGTCCGCACCTACCACCTCGAAACTAAGTGTGAACAGGTTCGTGAAACGAATTACAGGATTGTCCTGAATCTTTCGACGGAAGTTGGCAATGGCGGACTCTTGCTGTGGGTCGGCATCAAATAATCCGCCCGGCTCGAACGCCGCAAGGCGTTTGATCCAGCCCACCAAGTCATTTTGCTCGACGACTTCAAGCTTCACGGCTTTGAGGTTTGAGATTTGAACCTTAGTGAACGCTCGATTGATTTTCGTAGCGGCACTGCGAATGTCATCAAGGTTTCTCAGAACATGATCAAACGTCGCTCTCAGCCTATGGATGTGAGCGTTCCAGTCGCGCGCCAGAGCTTCTTCTTTCTCGGCCAGTGCCTCCAATTCCGCCTGCAAAGCGGCGATCGTCTCGTATTCGTCGCCACCGCTAAACACATCGCCGAAGCATAGCTCGGTCTGCTTGAAAAGACTCGCGACTTCATCGGTCAGCTTGGCTTGTCTGTCCTGCTGCCTCAGAAACAGAGCGGTGGCCGCATCAAAATCATTGGGGATGCCTTCGGCTATACGCGTCTTAGCCGAGAACTCAGGAAAGATACATTGCTGGAACTTGCCCATGATGTTGCTGAAAGCGTCCTCATGTTTTCTAATCTCGGCTTCCGCGTCGGATTTAGTTTTCTCGGCGATTTTGAGTTGTGAAGCAAGCTTGTCAATGCGTTCACTCGCGGCAGTGATATTGGCTTCGACCTTCCTCAATTCGGCGCGGAGGCGTACTTCGCCTGCTTTGGCTTTCTGGAATTCCTCGAATCGAAACAGCCGTTTTTCGCACGCCTCGCTTTCCGCGAGCTTAGCTCTAAGTTGAGACCCAAGTTTCTCGCGCTGTTCAATAGCGGCGAGGATTTTTCCCCATCTTTTGAGGTCGCCCTGGTATTCAACCAGTTGATCGCGAGCAGTGTCCGGGTTCTCCAGTCCCGCCAGCGGCTCTCCGGCTTTGGGCAAAGGAAGAGAAACGATGGCGTCCCGGTAGACTCCGTTTTGCACACGCGAAAGCAAGTTACGTAACCTCTCAACTAATTCATCCTGCCCCGAAGTCGTGACGCCATCCGGTCCCACCGGTATCTCCATCAGATCGCGATTGAGCAATCGGAAAATGGTGTTTAGTTCTCCGTCTGTAAAATGCCTGCGCAGGGCGGTGACTGCAAGGTGGTCAAAATGAGCAATAGCTTCCTCCTTCTGTTTCACGCGGTCGGCTAGACTTTCGAAGTTGCGTTTGGCCCTCTCGCGCGATTCACCTTCCGCGCTCGCAAGCTGCAGGTCGAGCTCCCGAACCTCGTGCTTGAGGTTACTAAGCGCGGCACGTTCCAGTTCCGATGGAAACCCTTTGAATTCACTGTCTTGATCTTCGATGCTCTTGAGTGGCGCAAGCAATCCGCCTTTTTGCTCCGAGAATGTCGTCACGTCCCTGCGCCGTTCAGCCGCTTCAGTTTCGAGTTCCTGAATCCTCGCTTCCTGCTCGGTCTTCGTTTCCAGAAGCTTCGCCAGCTTTTCTTTATTGTCTTTCTGGAAGGTCTGGCACTTAGCTCGCAAATCGGTCCAGCGCCACATCAATTCGCCACGAACGGTTTCGCGCTCAGCGAATTTGCCAACGAGATGCTCCACCAATTCCTGATTCTTCTTGAATTTCAGTAACTGTTCGCGCCGGTTGCGGATGAGGTCGTAATCGTCACCGAACAATTCGCGCGCGTCGAATGCAGTGCGGTCGGGCGGGATGTCGGCAAGCATTAGTAGACGGTCGCGCATCTCGTCCTGTGAGATGGCGCTCAAGGCAAGCAAGTTCTTTAATGTCTCACGAAAGTTATGATATTTATCAGAGTCACGCAACGCCACTACACCAAGGCCCCGCCCGTCGCCGTTGACAGCGGGCAACAACAATTCCCTGTGCTCTTGCGCACTCTTGATGGCGCGAAACTGCTTTAACGCAAGCCTGGCGTTCACCTCACGCGCCTCGCGAACTTGATTCTTTTCGCCAAGAAAATCTGAGCGATCAAAGGGGCCGATGTGGAAGAATCGTTCTGGCTCACCACCGCTGGTTTTGCTTTGTCCCCGCCAGCCAATAACGCATTTGCCAGTCGCCGCAAGACACTCGAATAGGATATAGCTGTATTGATTCAGGAAGTAGAACTCACGTGTCTGCTCCGCCGTGTAGGAACCGAAATCCATGTGGCGGCGGTCGTCCAAGTAGAGAAATTGAAGCGTATTGATCAGCGCGGTTTTTCCGGTATTATTCGGGCCAACAATTTGCAGTGCACTGGTCAGTTCGATCTCGGCGTATTCGTAACAACCGGAGCGGATGAGGATGAGTCGCTGTGGGCCAGTAGGCATCGGAACCTATCATTCACGATTTACGAGATTCTTCGGCACTTGCGCTTGCCGAACCCGATCCGTCATCCGCTGAAGTGTGGGCGGCCTGCGTCAGTTCGACACACTTGCCAAAGACGCGGTAGAACGGACGGAGAAACCGGAATTCGTCATTGGACAACCACTTGACCCAACCGATTCGCTGCATGTGATTCAGCACGTTTTCTAGGTCACTCATGTCATGCACTTCTACCTGTCTCAGTAACGCCGTGTAGCGGTCGAGCGTGAAATGCGGTAGCGCCGTCACGAGGAAGTTTTGGCCGAAGATGAATTCCTCAATAGGGCGGCCGTGGTTGGCCGCATGGTCAACTATGATGTATGAAAAGACTGCGATACGTGGCAGCGTATCCGGCACGGTCTCTTGGTCATCCGCATTGAAATAGAAAAACTCGCGTTCGTGGCGGACCAGCGTAATACCCAGCGCGGCGAAGTAGGCGGCGTATTCGTCAAACCGCTCGCACAAACAGGAGAACTCAGGCTCATCGTCCGGGCCGAGATGGTAGCCGCGCCTCAGGCGGTCGAAGATGCTCTCCAAATGCGGAAGCGCATTCATGCGGAAGTCAAGGTCACAGGCGACGCCGTAATTTCACCGCCTTCGAGCTCGTAAGTGCGAGGATCTCGCTCAGTGAAGGTGGCGTTGAAGTCGCTGTGAAACACCAAAACGCTCAAAGCGGCGAGCACATCTGAAATGTTTCGCCCTGAACAATTCTCCGCGAGCCACGCCAACAAATCTTGCACAGGCAAATTCTCAGTTACGCGGTTTGGTAATGACTCCAACCAGATGAGGCGAAGCAGCGCTTCGGGAGCTTCATCCTCTGCCCTAAATTTCAGCACGCTCGGCACGTTTTGAAAGCGCCACACGGCGACTCCGATGAGGTGCTCGTTGCCCCATCTCGACAGGCCGCTCGCCTGTAACTGTTCTAGCGCCCTGGCCGCACCTTCTGCGATAAAGCTCGAACGGCGCAGCGATTCGTAAAGCGGCTGAATTTCCTTCCGGCATTGCGTGAAGATGCGGAGCGCATGTGTGCCCACCAGCCGCAGGAAGCGCAGGTTGCGTGCCAACGCTGGTTGGTCGTTGAACAATGCCTCTTCGCGGGCGCGATGGAGCAGTCGTTCGGTTTCGTCAAAGGTAGTACGCAGCGGCCCGTCGGGGCGGACGATTTCAATCATGGGCTCAACGTAGCGCTCCATCCAATGAACGATGCGCTTGTACTTTTCCCGCACCGAAACACGGGGCCGTTGAGTTTTATAATGTGCGACCTCAACAAGAATTGCACTCTGTGTCTCGTTCAGGTCGGCATGGATTCGACGCAGTGTCTGGGTGATTTCCTCGAAAGCTAAATTGACACGCTGGACGTCCTCGTCTTCCAACGCGCGGGCGAGTTGCCCATTGGCTCTTTCGAGTGACGCAACGTAACCGCGAATTATTTCCGGCGTTGCGGGGTTTGCTTCGTTGAACAGATAGTTCAGGAGTCTGGCCACTGGTTCGGCAATGAGGAAGAGTTCACTGCCCGGTTCAGTGGAAATGAGAATCTGCAGTTCGCGCAATCGCCGCCACGCAGTTTCGGGCAACTCCTCGCCAATGCACGGATTGGCGCGAATCAACCGCATGGCTTCCGCTTCAGAAAATTCCCCGCCGCGAGCCGCCAGCGCGGTCAACAGCGCCGAGTGATTAGCACAAAAATTAAAAAAGCTCTGCGGATTGATTCTCATGCCGAATTGTCTGACCTTTATTCCCGCTTACGCGCACGCATGGGATTCTGCCTGTTTTTCGGAAATTTGAGAAGGCCCGCTCAACGGAAGCGGATGAGGGTGACGGAGTTCCATAGACAAGCCCCTAGGCCGATGCTGGCGCCAGTGGCCCATAGTGAGGGTAGCGCCAAATCTCGGTCGAGATTTGCCGCCATACGGGGAGGTGTGTTTTCCCTTTATACCATTCCGTTAGAGTACCTCCTTGGGGACGGGTACTTATGGTAGCCGTTGGGGAGGGCGGTGCCCTCCCCAACGGTGTGGCGTCTCCGCCGCCGCGCGTCGATTTTTCCCGCATGCATAGGTCAAGCGGGTGGTCGAACTGCGTCGAACCTTGCGTCATAGCGACGCAAATTTGGGGTCGCCAGCGAGCCTGGGGTCTCGTCGGCAGGACTCGCCTTTCCACTAGGCAACCCCGAGTATCCAGCCCTCAATTTCGGCGACCTTTCGTTCGCGGTCGGCCAGGCTCGGGCTCAAGTACTGTTCGAGACTGCCGCCTAGGTCGCCCCGGCGGAGCCACTCTGCAGTGCAGTATGCGTCCTGCTGATGGGAGTCGCGGCTATCGCGCGGGATGCTGTGGCTCCACAACGCCGGATAGACCTCGACGACCGCCGATTTGCCCGGCGGCACCTTCCAGCCATCGAATGGCCAGAAATGAGCTCGATCTCCGGTTCGCATTCGGATAAAGCGCAGCCAAGGGATTCCCGCGTGTGTCGATTTGGCGACGGAGCCAGGCACGTCAAAATGAAATACCGACTTCGCACCAGCCCGTACTTCTGTGATCCGTCTCCAGCGTGAATTACCAGCGCGGGCCACGCCATTTCCGCACTCGCCCTCTCGAACGAAATCAACGTAGGTGCCGTCCTCATCGGTCGGCCAATGTTTTTGAAAGTCGTCTAGAAAGGCCGGCCAGTCGTGGGGCAGGTCGTACTTTTCGAGATATTGGACCGGGAACGAAAAGCCGTGGTCGATGCCAGCCAATGTCGGGGGTGCTTCTGAAAGGCGTTCGACAAGCCAGTGCGCAATTTCTTTACGTGACCAGTTCTTACGGGGGCTGGGCGGGGGCAGCACCTCGCGGGGTTCTCTCACTTGATCGGCCATGTAGACGCGCAGGCCCTTGAGGCTGGACTCGCATGTCTCCGCGCCGGAGTAGTCGATTCCAATGTAGCGATCAAAGGCCACGTTCACATCTCACCACACCGCCCGACCATGTAACCGTCACGAACCAAGCCGACCTAGCGAACCTAGCGGAGCCCTAAGGGGCTACAGACGCGGATCGACCGGTTCGCTTTCAAGGGCGAGCACCCCGAAAACACACTCGTGCACGCGGCGGAGCGGTTCTTGGCGGACAAATCTTTCCAGCGCTTCAATGCCAAGAGCGAACTCTCGCAGGGCCAGTGACCGCTTTGTGGAAACTGAGCGGTTGCGGAGACGCTCCAGATTTTCCGGCAGCAAATACTCCGGGCCGTAAATGATCCTCAGATACTCCGGGCCACGACATTTGACGGCTGGCTGGGACAAGCCACGTCGCCCACGCACAATGAAGTCCAGCGGCTTTACGACCATGCCTTCACCACCGCGTCCGGTTAGCTCTTCCCACCACTGAGTGGCTTCTTCAACGCTCGCTGTGTCGGTCACATCAACCTGTCGGTAAGACGTTGCGCGCAAGAGACCATCGCTGGCTTTGCAAACCTCTGCCAGCTTTTCCATGTGCCACAAGTGATCGCGCTGAACATGAACCTGTCCTTCTGTAGCCAACAGGTGAAACGGTGCGAGTTTCAAGTCGCTCACTGACTGAACCGGCCAGCAGTAGCGCCGATAAGAATCGATATAAAGCTTCGTGGCTTCGAGCCGCTGCTTATATTTCTCGTTGAGAGGCAGAGCATCGCCATTCTTCGATGCAAGATGCTCCAGAGACGCGACTGTTTCAGTAAGAGACGCTTTCGCAGCCGCGCCCACAGCCGCGTATTGCTGCCGCAATAGCTCCTGAGCCTTCGCCGACCAGGGCATCAATTCCGCGTCGAGACAAATCCAGTCAGTCTGCAACTGCTGCCAGAATCCTGCAGCGTCCACGGCTCCCCGTACCTTTTCGAGAAATTCCTTTTCGATCTCTCTGTCATCGAAGAATCGTCGTCCTGTTCGCGTGTAGCAAATCCCGATGCCTTCCCCGACGACACCGAAGCGCCGTCGAGCGGCATCTTCATCGCGGCACATGACCACGACGGCGCGCGAACCATGTGCTTTTCCTCGCACACCACGCGAGGGACGCCTTCGCGCCGGAAGTAGGCAAAGGCCTCCGCCGGATGTTCCAGAAGTCCGGGCTTTTCGGTTGTCTCTGTGGGCGACATCGTGGGCGGCAAGTAAATCAGCCACTTCGGATTCGCTGCGAACCGGCTCATGACTTCAAGAGCGGCCAGTGCGTTCTCTTCCCGGACCGTGACGTTGTGGTGGAGGCGAGTTGTAACAATTCGCTTGCCGATCACATCGTCGATATCGAGCAGATCGTCGTGGACCTGCTGAGAGGTAAGCGATGGTCCTGAGTCTGCAACCGCGGCGAGCGGTTTGACCGGCTGTGCGTATGTCTCACGAGCGACCACGGAGACGAGCTCTTTCTCGGGGTAGCGAAGTGCTGTCAGGTTGCCGCCGAAAACACAGCCCGTGTCAATGTTAATCGTACGATTCAACCAATCGGGCTGGGGCACAGGAGTGTGGCCATAGACCACCATTGCCCTGCCACGATACTCCGCAGCCCAGTTGTAACGAACAGGCAGGCCGAATTCATCGGTCTCGCCTGTCGTCTCGCCAAAGAGCGCAAAATCGCGCACCTTGCCCGAACCTCTGCCTTGCATGTCTTCCTTCATGCCGGCGTGAGCGACGACGAGTTTTCCGTCATCCAAGACATAGTGGCTGACAAGCTCATCGAGGAAATCCGAGACCTGAGCGCGGAATTCCGGCGGTTCCTTGTCCAGTTGTTCCAGGGAATCAGCTAGCCCGTGCGTGATCTGTACGTCTTTGCCCCGAAGTTTGCGCATTAGCTTGATATCGTGGTTGCCCGGAACACAAAGGGCTGTTCCGGCTTGGACCATGCTCATCACTAGGCGGAGCACCTCTGGAATCTTCGGGCCGCGATCAACGAGATCACCAAGAAACACAGTCTTGCGACCCTCTGGAGGTTTCACCGAGTAAGCGAGAGAACCAGCACTGTTGGATTGCTTCTCGATCGAATACCCAAGCTGCGCAAGCAGCTCGACGAGCTCATCGAAGCATCCATGCACATCGCCGATAATGTCAAACGGGCCGTGTTCGTGCTTCAGGTTGTTCCACAGCGGCTCGCGCACGATTTCTGCCGCATCAACCTCCTCGGGTGAATCCAAAATATGGACCCTGCGAAAACCTTCTCGTTGTAGATTGCGCAGAGATCGCCGTAATTGCTGAGACTGCTGGCGTATGACATGTGGACCGAAATCTCGGTCCGGGCGGTTACGGTTTCGCTCGTGGCAAAGTTTCTCCGGCAGATCAAAAACTATGGCGACCGGAATACAGTGAAACTGCCGAGCTAGAGCAATGATTGGCTTGCGGGCTTCGGCCTGCACATTCGTGGCATCGATCACTACCAGCTTGCCAGTCGTCAGCCGTTTGGAAGCGATGAAATACAGAACCTCAAAGGCGTCATTCGTGGCCGCTTGGCTGTTCTCCTCGTCGGATACGAGACCGCGGCAGAAGTCTGAAGAAAGAACCTCAGTCGGGCGAAAATGCTTTCGGGCAAAGCTCGACTTACCCGACCCCGAAGGGCCGACAAGTGCAACGACTGCGAGTTCTGGAATCGTCAGCTTCATTGGCGAGTGAAAATACCCATCTGTGTGGGGCTGCCCACGATTGAGTCTTCAGGTCCAATCGGCAAGAACCGAACGGAATAGCCGAATCCCACTGCTATGGCATTAGCCCAGGATTGAAATTCGGTACGTGTCCACTCGAAGCGATGGTCTTTGTGTCGCATCTTGCCAGCAGGCAACGTCTCGAATTTCACGTTGTACTCGACATTCGGTGTTGTCACCACTGCAGTTTGCGGGCGTGCGAATTCAAAGAGGACTCGCTCAAAGGCCGCAAGACGCGGCGGATCTTGGTGCTCGATGACTTCCACCACAGTTGCGGCGTCGTAGCCAGCGAGACGTTTGTCGCGATAGGTCAACGATCCGTGAATCAGACGAATTCGCTCCTTCTGCATCGTAGGCAAATCCTCAAGACGCAGTTTCTGCGAGGCAATCTCTAGGGCGCGATGCGACACATCCATGCCAACGATTTCCACAAAGGCCCTGTCTTTCAAGAGCTCGCGCAGAAGACGACCCTCACCACAGCCAAGGTCGAGTACACGCTTCGCGCCGCTGCTGCGGAGGGCTGCAATGACGGCTCCCATGCGCTGTTCGGCCAGGCTAATCGGCTTCTCTATGGCCTCCTCTTCGCGCGTGTGAGTTTCTGTTAGTTCGTCCGCGGCGGGCTCTTCCTCTCCGATGAGGCGGCTCAGCGCCTCACGAGCCAGTCGCTTCTGGTGTTTCAAATAGCGATTAGTAATCAGCTCGCGCTCGGGATGCTCGCGAAGCCAGCCCTCTCCATGACGCAGCAGTTTTTCCACTTCTGCGTCGCCAACCCAGTAGTGTTTGTCGTCGTCCAGAACGGGAATCAGGACGTAAAGATGAGTCAGCAGGTCACTCAAGCGAATTGTGTTCTTCAGTGTAACCGTGAAATACGGGCTCTCTCCCCACTCTGGGATTTTCTCATCGAGTGGGTGTCGAACGGCCGTGACCTCGTAACTCAACGGCTCGAACAAGCGGCGCAAGAGATTTTCTCCGCCGCGACAAGGCAACACCGTGATCCGCACTTCCAGTGGCAGCGGCGTATCCGCTAGTTCCTGACGCTCCTTACTCTTGCCGGTCATTGCAGTACCGAAGGTGCGGGCAATAGCAACGCTTAGGAAAGACGAAGCCGCGTAGGGCCGGTCATTAACGTACTGTTCCAGGGCGTGCGCTTCACCGCTTGGCCCGCGCCGGTTGCGCACAAGACCAATGGGATCGATCTCCAGCAATAGCGCGGCAGTGCAGCGTTCGGGTGTGGCCTCCGGGTAGAAGACGTGCGCTTTCCCGAAGACCTGTTCAAACGAATGGACGCGCTTATGCAGCAGGTAACCAAGGTCCGTCGCCGGACGATGCGTAGTAGTTATGCTCAGGAGCATGGGGAAGGGATATTTTGCCAGAGAGCGCCCGATCCCGCGCGATTATAGTGACGCAAACGAGGGCAAGGGCTGACCGGGGCCAGGCTGGGCAGCCCCATCTCGGGCCGAGCCGAGAGCATGCCGAATGGCAGTCGGCCTGGGGGGTGTGTAAATTTTTCTAAGGCAAAATTTTCTTGAGGTGAGGCGACCATTTTTGCCGAATCGATGCGCATTAGTAGAGATAGGAGGTCAGTTGGGGCCTGCTGAGGGGGGACCACCGCTGGCAGCGGCGACCTAGCGGGTAATTTTTTGCGGCCAAGGCGATCGTTTTTGCCCTGTCGATGTGCATTAGGAGATTTGAGGGCTCAGCTTGTAACCCGACCGGGACGGCCGGGACGGGTAGCCCATGACCGGCCCGAAAAAATATTTTGGTGGAGGCGCAAACTTTTGCGGACTTGATGGGCATTAGTATATATAGGGGCCGTATGGCCGAGCCAGGGTGGAACAACGGGCAGACTGGCTCGCAAATGGCACTTTCTAACGGCGGACGACCATTTTCCCGACATCGATGCCCAGTAGTAGATATAGGGGAGGAGTGCAGCCTCAGCCCAACGACCGGTGCAAAGCCGGACGGGATGGCTGCAAACGGCGAATCTTTCTGCTCCAGGGCAACTATTTTCACCGACCCGTGTTCATAAAGGGCAGCACCAAACCCCGAACGAACCAAGGCGCGACTCGAAGCCACATCGCTCTACCCTAATCCAGAACTGAAGCTGTAGTCGCCTCGCTCAGACTTCCGCCACACCGCCCACCCACCTCTCCAAAGCAACCACGCTTCTGTCCAATCCACCCGAACCCACGGCTAGGACACCCACACTAAATTTGAACTCGGAGGTGTTCTGGAATGGAACGGTTTAGCAGTCGGTTGGTTTACATACATGAAGACTTGCACAAATTCTTGCGGAGGCTGACTTCGCTGGGCGGGTATTGCACCGCTCAGCAGGCCAAGTCTTTGCAGCTCGCCGGATGGGATAGGGGTGTGCGGGGGCGGCTGAGGTTGTTGGAGCAGCTGGGGTTCCTCCGGCGGGTAAGCAAATACCCAGTGGTGTATCAGGTCACGAAGGCAACGACTCGGCTGCTCGGTCGGGATTCCAGCATGCGTCGGCGCGTCGGCGGCATACGCTGGAAACCGTTCAGGCACGTCTGTTAGGCTTGCATTTTTATCTTGAAGCCCGCGCGTGGCCAACCGAGTTCTTCTTCAAACACGAAAAGAAGATCGCGATCTTCACAGACGCGGGCTGCCCGCTGGCGACCTTGCCACAACGCGACGGTAAGCCGTATCTACGGCAGCACTTCGTGTTCTGGCTTCCCGAAGGGGGCATTGGCATCGCGACGGTCGATCAACCAGTGCCGACTGCATTCTTCCGCTTGCGGCTTTTTCTTCGGCAGTTCCTGCCTGTTCTTCGCTCGGTGCAGGAGGAGATTGACCTTTTCATCGTAACGCCCGACCAGCGTCGCAAATTCGAGTACGAGAAGCTTTTGCGGCGGAGCCGGGCGATCCATAAGCTCGGGCTGGGCAGCCTAGCTCCGAGAATCAGGCCCTACTGTGTGCGACCGCCGGTGCCAACAATCATCGAGACAATCTGGCCCAGCGCCGACAAGTACGACGAGTCTGCCGATCTCATCGAGGATTCCGACGACCTTAGCAACGGCCACTGCGGCCGTAAGAGCGTCTTGCGGCTGATCGGCGAATGATGCACACCCGGGCGGCTTGCCCGGCTGTGCTGGGTAGATAAACACTTTATCCATAGCACGGCGACAGAAACCTCAGCCATCCAAAAAGAAACAGAAATCGCAAACGCAAAATTGTCACGCTTGTGACTTTTGCGACTTTGCCTTGGGTACCAGCGGACAACGCCATCGGATGGGCCTCTGGGGGACAGTTGCTCACGGCAGGAAACTCAAAAAAATCAAGAACCTCAATCGAGCTTTTGAGTTTCTGCTCGCGCGGCGGCGCAGCTCAGCAAAGGTGTAAAGCCGCCTGGGGCATCGCCGAAAGCCATCAGCCATGACCCAGAAGCAGGCTGGAATGGAACAGATGGAACAAATGGAAACTCCGATTGTTCCATAACGGCCACGGACACACCAAGCCCGCTGCGGCGGCTGCACCGCCGCAGCGGGCGGCCCTTGCAGTTGACAGGGCGGAACCCATTCCCTTCACCCATTCCCCTGAACCATTCCCCTGAACCATTCCCCTTATCCACTCCATTCCCTTTCCCTTGGAGTGTGGAGAATGTCGAACGAATTTGAGAAACCGAATGATTCGAACAGTGCAAACGGAAGTGCGCTCCATCTTGCAGTCGATCAGCGAACCGGTAGAGGGCACGATCAACTTTTGACTGCAGGTGCTATCATCGTTGGCGAAGGCCAACGATTCGACGGGCAAAGAGAAAGCATGGCTCGTCGTCGTTACCAGAAAGGAAGAGTAGTTTTACGCGGCAAAGCGCATCCCGTTTGGGTGGGACGCTGGCGAGAGGACGTGATCGGCGCCGATGGAGTCACGCGGCGCATCGAACGTTCCGAAATTCTCGGCAGCAAATCAGAAATTCCCACGCAGCGGCTCGCGCTCCGGCGCTTGGAAGTTCTGCTTGCCAGGGTTAACGCGCCGGACTATCGGCCAGGCCGCATCACGACTTTGGCCGAGTTTGCCGAAAGGTGGAAGGAAACGGTGCTCTCACAGCACAAGCCGAGTAGCCAGAAGGCTGCGCTCTCTAACCTGCGGTGTCATATCTTGCAGCAGTTCGGGAATGTGCGGCTTGATGCGCTCGGCAAGGAAGCGCAGCAGGTGTTTGTGACGCAGCTTTCGCGCACCGTTTCCCGCAAGACCGCCCGGAATGTGATGGACACGCTTTCCGCGATTCTGCGCAAAGCGAAGCAGTGGGGATACGTTTGCGAAAACGTGGACTTCAGAGCCTTGGAGTTCGCAGAGGACGCAGTTAAGCGCGAGCCTCGATTCTTTACCGCGAAGCAGGTGCAGCAGATCATCGAAGCCGCTCCCGAGCCGTACAGGACGATGTTCACGATTCTTGCCATGACCGGGATGCGCGCGGGCGAGATGCTGGGCTTGCAGTGGGAAGATATCGATTTCGCGGCTGGCTGTATCCACATCCGCCGCTCGGCGTGGTACGGAAACATCCAAACCACGAAGAGCAAGAGCAGCGCAGCTCCGGTGCATCTGCCGGAGTCGTTGGCTGCAATGCTGCGAGCTTACAGATACAGAGAACGATGGAAGCGGAATCCGCAAGAGTTCTTGTTCGTGACACGGAACAACCGGCCTCCCTCATCGAACAAGGTTGTGCAGTACGGTTTGTGGCCCGTGCTGGACGCGCTGAAGATTCCTCGCTGCGGGCTTCACGCATTTCGGCGCACGCACGCAAGTCTGCTTTTGCACACGGGTGCAACCCCGAAAGTTGTGCAGGAGCAGTTGCGGCATGCCGATCCGCGCGTGACGCTCGGAATGTATTCGCACGTAATTGGCGAGGATCGGCGAAACGCGGTGGAGCGCGTAGCGGCGTTGTTGCGCCCAACTGCCGAAGCTAGTTGCGCCCAAATGCGCCCAAATCAGGAAGCCAAGAGGAGTGGATTCAATAAGTTAGTTGGAGCGGGCGATGGGAATCGAACCCATCGCCGAACGTCGCTAACCTACTGAACCCATTTATCGCCAACACTCGGTTTCGGTCCATTACAGTCCAAAATCGAGGCGACCTTCTCTACCGCCTCTCGGTGCGCATCCCCCACTAGGTGCCCGTAAATTTCCAAGGTAGTGCGAGCATCGGCGTGTCGAAGCTGACGTTGAACTACCTTCGGAGTTGCGCCCGAGTCTAGAAGTAATGCTGTGTGCGCGTGGCGAAATGCGTGAAGACCACATCGCGGGATCCCCAGGGCATCGAGGATCGTCCACAGGTGATATTCCACGACTTTGTTAGACGACGGTGGTCGACCATTTCTTGTGGCAAAAAGGAAGCCACGGTCGTTGGCCTTCCATATCTTTCGATAGTTCTTCAGGAGTGTTAATAGTGAAGTCGGAATGGGCAGCACTGCCTCGCTCGACTCGCTCTTCTTTACTCCCCGAGCTGGCAGACGCAATTTATTGGTGTCGATCCGCTCGCAGTTATAACCCCAATTCCGAGCAGTTGTCAGAATCGCTGACAAGGTGCCGAGCACGTTGAGGACGGTTTTTCGAGACACCGTTTTCTCTGTCGCTCTTTCGGGCATGCGGGTTATGAACTTCTGTTGGTTCTCAACACCAAACTGGTCGAGGCGAACCTTGCCAAGCTCCGGGAGAATGTAGCACTTAAGGTGCGAGCGCACTGCTCGCGCGGAGGATGGTTTTTGTGTCGTTAGCATTTGGGCTTTCCACACTTCAATAAATTCTGAGAAGGTGGCGGCCCGCCCGGGCCGATAATCGAGACCATTGATACGAGATAGCAAGGTGTCCATACGACGCTCTGCCAGTCGTTTTGTCGGCAGTTCGCGCTTCGTGCCCAGTATGACGTAACGCCGGACACGCCCGATTTTGCCGTCGGTCCCAATAACATCTTCCCGATACCTGCCAGCCCACTTGTCCTTGTTTTTGCCGTCGAGAAATACACGTCCCCGTTGATACCTCTTTCGAGCCATCGATTTCTCTTTTCTCGATGACTCAACTGTCCTTTCAGGACAGAGTGTATCAGATTGCTCGTTCTTTGAATCTCCCGTCATCTTGTGCCGCGAAACCCCTTTATGCGGAGGAGCTTTGCGGCCTCCTTCATTTAGAAATTTCACTTGGCTTCTGTGTCGTGGGAGAAGCAGAGGTGGAAAGGGAGAATGGAATAACCCAAAAGGGCTAAGGGGAATGGGTATAAGGAATGGAATAAGGGAAAGGGCAAGGGAATGGACTCCGCCCTGTGGGTAATGCAAGGGGGACTGCCGGAACGCGGCGGCAAGCTTGCCGCCGCGTTCCGGCGCTGATGGCTCTCGTGTTTGCGGTTGCACTCCTTCATTTTGTTTGCCGCAGGAACTCGCGGAAGAGTGGGTGATACAACTTGTACCGTCCTCGGCCCGTGCGTACCAGGAGGCCTTTCTCAAGGAGGCGGGCCAGGTACTGTCTGTGGATTTTTCCGGTGAGGTGATGGGCTGGAATTTCGCTTTCGCCCAGGCTCGCGAATTCACGGACGAGTGCGCGGTCTTGGGCGCTCAGTTGTGAAA